>Ga0302325_10001859_pt1 | contig 52883 bp, 47 predicted proteins | sample Palsa_T0_2_FD_201948 | JGI IMG/M metagenome (GOLD analysis project Ga0302325, IMG submission 201948) | Peat permafrost microbial communities from Stordalen Mire near Abisko, Sweden - Palsa_T0_2 | ecosystem: Environmental > Terrestrial > Soil > Palsa > Peat permafrost | place: Sweden: Abisko...
GAACGGTGTACAGGTCTTCGTGGTCGCGGCGTAGGTCGCCGCGCTGGTATTGACCACCTGCCCGGCACTGTTCAAATGGCCGCACCCGTACTCGATCATGTTCGGGTCCCCGAAGATGCCGAGCAGCAGGCCGCCGAACAGCCCCGCGATGCCGTGCGTATAGATGACCCCGTATGCGTCGTCCACCTTGGAGAAGGGCCGGACCTTGGACAGGTAGGTCCAGGCAAACCAGACGATGGCGGTGTCGATTACGCCGACATAGATGGCACCTCGGCCGTTGACCCAACCCGCACAGGGTGTGATCCCGACCAGGCCGCAGATCATGCCGTTTACCCCGCCCAAGAAGGTCGGTTTTCTCTGCTTGGACAGCCAGGCGTCCATACCCATCCAGGTGATGACCCCGGCGCAGGTGGCGAGGTTGGTGTTGACCACCGCGGCGGCCATGTCGGTGCCCGCGTAGTACGGGTCTCCACCATTGAACCCGTTCCAACCGAGCCACAGGATGCCCGCCCCGACCCCGGCCAGGATCAGGTTGTTGGGAATGGTGTGTTCTCGATCTCGAAGCAGTCGGGGTCCGAGAACCCAGGCCGCGACGAACCCCGAGACACCGGCCGACATGTGGATGACGAACCCACCCGAGAAGTCGAGCGCCCCCTCCTGGGCGAAGTAGCCGCCGCCCCACAGAACGAAGGCGTCCACGCCGTAGACGAAGGTCGACCACAGCGGCACCAGCAGGCACCAGGCGCTGAACTTGATCCGGCCGAGCACGCTCCCGGCGAACAGCAGGGGGGTGATGGCGGCGAACACGAACTGGAAGTAGGCCAGCGTGTCGGTGGGGAAGTGGAAGGGGATGACGGTGTTGGCCGCCGACACCGCCTGGCCCTCTTCACCCACGCTGCTGGTGATTCCGCCCGGTTTACCGACGAAGTTCTCAAAGAGGTGTTTGACCCACCCGACACCAGTGAGTTGAGTCTGGACCCCGTTCCGGACACCACCCCCTACCGAGGTGGCTCCAAAGCCCATCTTGTAGGACCACAACACCCAGGCGATGAGGACCAGCGAGAACCCGGCGAACATCATGGCCAGCATGTTCACGGCCCACTTCTTCTGGCCGATCGCCGCGTAGAGGACCATGAGCCCGGGGATGCTCTGCAGGGCGACGAAGGTGGCGGCTGCGATCTGCCACGTGTTGTCGCCCGTATTTAACCAACTGGGATACGGAACGGGAACTGCGCCTAGCAGGTGCACCACGGCTCGAGCACTCCTCTCGTACTGTCAATGCGTCCCGGCGCCCGCTCCATGCCAGTTGTCACACATCGGCTTGCGCCAAAGCCACGGCAAGCGATTCGCTTTGCCGCCCCAAGGATGCAGATTGGGAGTTTCAACACCGTCACGTCTGTGTTACCAGCGTGTGAACTCGATCGGCCAGGCACAGCCCCGCCGGGCGCTTTCGAGCCGATCCGCCGGGGCCGGCCGGGCCGGAATTTCGGCCCTCGGCGACGCGACCTCACCGGTACGATCTCGGGACCGCGGGAGGACAACAGCCTGGCGGCGATCGGACCAACGAGGGATGACGTCCAACGAGACCGAGGTGACCACCGGAACGACCGACCCGTCCGACCAGCCCCTCACGACCCTTCGCGGGGCCCGTGTCGATGTGGACGGTCGCCGGGTCGGCCGGGTCGTCGGCGGTGCCCTTCTGGTGACTCTGGCCGTCCTCACGGTCGTGCTCTTCGTGGTCGGAGCGCAAAAGAACTCCCAGATCGAACGGCTGCGCCAGAACGGGGTGGCGGTCAAGGTCACCGTGTCGGGGTGCCGCGCATTGATGGGGGGCAGCGGAAGCAACCTGGTCGGATACGCGTGCCAGGGAACGTTCAGCCTCGGTGGCCACCACTACAGCGAAGCCATACCGGGGACCACCCTGTACGCCCCGGGAACGTCGCTCCGAGCGGTCAGTGTCCCGGGCGACCCGGGGCTCCTCTCCACGGCCAGCGCCGTGGCGGCGGATCACCCGTCATGGAGGGTGTTCATTGTCCCGACGTGCCTGCTGGTGGTCCTGGCGGTCCTGGTGGGAGCCCTGGTCCTCAGGCGACGCCGCACCCCGAGGACGGCCCCTCAGAGTCCCTCGGTGGGCCCTTCATAGAGGGCGTACCGACCTCCGACCTGGGCCAACGATGCCGGTCAGCCGGCTTTTCGCTCGTCCTTGGGCGACGACGACCGCTTGGGTGGCGAGGTCGGCGGTGTGTAGCGCTTGCTGGCTTGGGGACGAGCGGCGCCGTTGGTGCCGCCGTATGACGACGTCCCGCCGCCGGCCTTTTTTAGGGCCTGATTCAGGCGATACGTCCGCACCAGCAACCACGCGCCGACCATGACGAACGGAAGCCCGAAACCCCAGTAGTGGAGATTGAAGACGGCCAGCCCGTAGAGGGCCGTCACCATGCCGAGATAGAGGCGCTTGCGCAGCCACGACAGCACGAGCATCCCGACCGACAGGACCAAGAGCACGGCGAGCAGCTCGTGATAGAGCGACACGCTCACGTGGAGCTTGCCGGTGGGGTCGTGGGAGATCAGGGCATCGATGATGAGCAGCCCGATGGCCGAGGCGAACGGTGAGCACAGCAACCCGATGAGCCGCTCCTTGTCGCTGAGCGACTTGACGGCGGCCTCCAGCTCCTCGACCGACTCGGGTGTGTCCGGAGCCTTGGTGGTCGAGGGCGCGTCCGGGTCGACCGGCTTCAGCATGGCGTTCTTCAACCGTTTGCCGAACGACACCTTCCCCTGGTCCAGGGTGGGGGCATCGTCGTCGGCATCCCGACCTCCGAGCATCGGCGAAGGTTAGCGCGACCCACTGGCTCCCAAGGGAGGAGGACGGCCGCCTCCGGGCGCCGCCCCCTCCGGTGTGCCCGACCCTCGAATGCCCAATCGACCCGCGGCACCGGCCACGATCGAAGCTCGCGGCGGTCCGAATGGGGATCGGGCCGTCGTGCCAACACCTCGGAACGACGAGGACGGTGCTACGGCGCCCCAGGGGACGACAGGGATTCCTCGACCAGCTGGGAGAGATCCAGGACCCGGACCTCTTCCTCCTTATTGTTGGCGCGCACGGCGTCGTCCAACATGATCATGCAGTAGGGGCAGGCCGTGGAGACCACGTCGGCCCCGGTGGTCAGGGCCTCGTCGGTGCGTTCCATGTTGATGCGCTTCCCGATCGTCTCCTCGAGCCACATGCGGGCGCCGCCGGCCCCGCAGCAGAAGCTCTTCTCACGGCACCGCTTCATCTCGACCTGGCGGACACCGGGGATCGCGTCGAGCACCGAGCGGGGCTGGTCGAAGACCCGGTTGTGGCGGCCCAGATAGCACGGGTCGTGGTAGGTGACGGTGCCCTGGTAGCCCCGCCCCGGCTGCAGCCTCCCCGTCGAGACCAGATGGTCCAGGAGCTGAGCGTGATGGATCACCTCGAAGTTCCCCCCAAGACCCGGGTACTCGTTCTTGAGCGTGTTGAAGCAGTGGGGACAGGTGGCGATGACCTTCTTCGCCCCGACGCTGGTCAGAACCTCGACGTTCGCCTTGGCCTGCTCCTGGAACAGGTACTCGTTGCCGAAGCGTCGGGCCGGATCGCCCGAGCAGGACTCCCTCGGCCCCAAGATCGCGAAGGTCACCCCGGCCTTGTGCAGCATCCTCGCGGTGGCCTGGACCCCCTTGCGGGCCCGCTCGTCGAGCGCCCCGGCACAGCCGACCCAATAGAGGTACTCGATGTCCTCTGGGATGGTGTCGGTGACCACCGGGACCTCGAAATCAAGACCCCGAGTCCAGTCGATGCGCTTGGACGATCCGAGACCCCACGGGTCCCCCTGGTTCTCGATGTTCCGCAGCATCAGCCCGGCTTCGGACGGGAACCGCGACTCCATCAGCACCTCGTAGCGGCGCATGTCGACGATGGCGTCGACGTGCTCGATGTCGACGGGGCATTCCTCGACGCAGGCTCCACAGGTGACGCACGACCACAGCACGTCGGGCTCGATCGTGTTGGGGACCAGGGTCTCGAGCTCCCCCTCGGGACGGTCCCCGTTGGTGGCCAGCAGCCTCGAGGCCTGCGAGAACATGTTGTCCCGCAGACCCATGATGACCAGCTTTGGCGACAGCGGCTTGCCGGTGGTCCAGGCCGGACAGACCGACTGACACCGACCGCACTCGGTGCAGGTTGCAAAGTCGAGCATCTGTTTCCAGGTGAACTGCTCGATCTGCCCCACCCCAAAGACCGTCTCCTCGGTCACGTTCTCCATGTCCATGTCCGGGGTCTTGTCGAGACCGCCCAGTGCACGCGGACGGCGTGAGGTGGCGACGTTGAGCGGGGCCAGAAAGATGTGTAGGTGCTTGGAGTACGAGACGAACACCAAGAACCCGACGATCACGCACACGTTCAAGATGACGAAGGTGGTCTCCAGCACGCTGTTTACGCCGGTGCCCAAGGGGTGAAGTGCCTTGCCGACCAGGTGGGAGGCGAACGCCCACCACGTGTAGGGGAAGTCACCCGTGTTGGTCTGGGCACCCCGGTAGAGAAGGAGGGTGATCATCACCGAGGCGATGAGGGCGAGCACGAGCCACGCGGCGCCGGTGTGGGATCCGTAGAAACGAGAAGCGCGCTCGCGTCGGGCTGGGGCCTGCCGTATGCGGATCACCGTGAACACGCACAGCGCAACCAGTACGGCGACGATGAAGAAGTCCTCGATGAATCCGAGCACCGGATTGTGCCCGAAACCCCAGATCGCGAACCTCTTCTTGAACAGGTCGCCGTAGGCCTCGATGATCGTGAAGAACAAGATGGTGAAGCCCCAGAAGGTGAAGGCGTGGGCGAGCCCCGGAACGGTCCACCGCAGCAGCTTCTTCTGCCCTCCCACCTCGACGACCTCTGCCTCGGCGCGAACCCGCAGTCCTCGAAGACGTTCCGGGGCCGGCTGGCCTGAGCGGATCAGCCTCGAAATCCTCCAGAGGCGATGACCGGCGATGGCGAACGCCAGCGCGGTTGCGCTCAACCCGATAACGATTCTTACCAGCATCGATTAAGAGCCAATCTCGAAATCAGTGAGCGGTCGGTCGATCGGATTCCACCGACCTTTTCTCCCCCAATAGGATGTCGGCCAAACGATAGTGTGATGAGCACCCGCGCGGGCGTAGTTCAGCGGCAGAACATCAGCTTCCCAAGCTGAGAACGCGGGTTCGATTCCCGTCGCCCGCTCTCCTCAAAGCCCTGGTCAAAGGGGTTTCACCGTCCTTTTGGCACCACGTGAGATGCTCGGAGTCTCGACGCTCCTCCCTGCTGACGGTCGACAGCTGGACCAAGAGTAAAGAGTCAGAAGAGGACCCGTATGCCAGCTGTTTCGGTCGAGCATCTCGCCAAGACCTACGAGGGCGTCGACGCGGTCAAGGACGTGACCTTCGAGGTGAACGAAGGTGAGGTCTTCGCTCTGCTCGGTCCCAACGGCGCGGGCAAGACAACCACCATCGAGATCCTCGAGGGTTTCCGAAAGCGGGACGGGGGTCGTGTCGAGGTGCTGGGCTACGACCCAGCCGACGCGGCAACCAGCCGGCGGTTGCGCGAACGAATAGGGGTCGTGCTCCAGGAGCTCGCCGTCGAGCCGTTCCTGTCGGTGCGCCAGGCCCTCACGCGCAACGCCGGCTACTACCCGAACCCTCGATCGGTTGACGAAGTGCTCCAACTCGTCGGTCTCTCAGAGAAGGCTGACGACAGGGTGAAGTCACTCTCGGGTGGCCAGCAGCGTCGCCTGGATCTGGGCCTCGGGATCGTAGGGAACCCGGACCTGCTCTTTCTCGACGAGCCCACGACGGGCTTCGACCCTTCGGCACGTCGCGGCGCCTGGGACGTGGTCAGGGCGCTCACCGGCGGGGGTACAACGGTGCTCCTCACGACCCACTACATGGACGAGGCCGAGGCCCTGGCCGATCGCGTCGCGGTGATCAACGCCGGTCGCATCGTTGCCGAGGGCACTCCCGAATCGCTGGGCGGCCGGGACGTCGGCGAGTCGAGCATCCGGTTCCGACTTCCCGATGCCGATGGGAACCCACCCATTCCCATCCCGGCGACGGTCTCGACCAATGGCATCTACGAGATCAAGACCGACAAGGAGATCGAGGTTCTGGCCACGCTCACCAACTGGGCCTTGCGAGAGAAGGTGAACGTCGTCGGTTTGACGGTCGAGCGGCTCACTCTCGAAGACGTCTACCTGCGACTCACCGGGTATGAGCCAGACACCGATCCCGACGCCTCTTCTGTATGGATCGGCAGCTCCTGATGGGCGGAGTCACTCCCGGCTCCCGCTTTCGAGGAATGGGTGACCTCAAGCTCGTAGGTCGTCAGATCTATTACGAGCAGCTCAACTTCTGGCTCAACCCCATCGGCGCCATCTTCACCGTCGGGTTCTCCGTTGTCTTCCTTATTCTTGTTGGTTCGAGCGCCGGGCATCAGCGCAGCAGCGCAATTGGTGGTGGCCTCATAATCACGTACTACGTCCCGGGTTTCATCGCCTATGGGGTCATGGCCGCATGCTTCAATATGTTGACCATAAACCTCGTCGTGCGGCGAGAGATGGGGTTGTTGAAGCGGCTGCGTCTTTCGCCGCTACCCACCTGGGCCATGTTGATGTCCGTATCCGCCAGTGCTCTGATCATCTCGGCCGCCCAAGTCGTCTTGGTGCTGTTGATAGGGAGATTCGGCTACGACGTGCCGTTCCCCCACAACATCGCCGCCTTCGTGGTCGCCTTGGTCGTGGGAGCGATCTCCTTCACCTGTGTCGGATTAGGCATGAGCACCCTCATACCGAACCAAGAGGCGGGGGCTCCGGTCACGAGCATCGTCTTCTTCGTGTTGCTCTTCCTGTCTGGGCTGTGGTTTCCCATATCGTCGAGCTCCGGGCTTGCGAAGTTCTCCTCCTATTTCCCCGTTCGACACTTGATTCTTTCGGTGTATGACACGTCGATTGTTCAGAAGGGCGTGTCGAGCTGGCCGTGGCACGACATCTTGGTGATGGCGATTTGGGGTGTCGGTGGCGCATTGGTGGCCAGCCGGCGCTGGAGCTGGGCACCACGCCAGGCCCGCCGCGGCCACTCGCGGAGTCTGGCCAGCTCCGGGATGATGGGCGGGCGCCGCCTCGGATGAAGAGCGGGACCGACGGTCCAACCGAGTTACCCGATTATTTTGCGGCGGGCCAACGTCCAAAGGCGGCGTGGGCGATTGCGACCAAATAGAAGGCCAGCCCCACCAGCGTGGTGACAGCGAATCCCCAGTTGATTGCTATGAACACCCCGAGCGCCGCCGCCAGAACCGATGCGATGCCATTGACGCCCCACGCCCACGGAAGGCCGGCTGGATGAAGGCCCGAGAGACGTCGCAGACCGATGGGCATGGCGGTGCCAAGGGTCAAGCCGGCCGGCGCGATCAGCGCCACCGTGACCGCCACTCTCGCCGCGAAGGGGATCGTGATGAGGTTGGCCAACAGTGGTTGGAGCAGGTACGCACTCAAGGCGATCAGGACCGCCGCCACGCTCAGGTTGATGAGGACACCTCTGCGGGGATCTCGCCATCGAGACGAAAGCAATGAGCCCAACCCGGTGAAGATGAGTAGGGCGAAGAGAACAACGGACAGGGCATACGTCGGAAAGCCGAGGAACAGCACGAACCTCTGAATCAGCGTGACCTCGAGCGTCAGGAAGCCCAAACCAATACCGACGAAATAGATGAGAGACGAACGAGGTGGCCGGTCCTCCTTGGGCACGGAGCGAAGCGGGACCCAGAACGCCAGGAGGCTGAGTAGCAGCAGGATCAGCGAGGTGACAGCGAGCATCGTGAAGGGGCTGATGGTGTAGAGGTAGCTGCTCGGCAGGGTCTGGAACGTGGCCGAAAGCCGGGTCATGTTGAAGAAGAACGGTTGGTTGTCCGTCGACGGACACACGTCGTACTTGAAGTGCGTACAGAAATACGACCAATTGGGCGAGTCGTGGAGTCCGACCCACGTCTTCACGTAGGGCCCACCGGGGGCATACGCGATCGTCACCCCCCGCTGCTTGGCCAGCGTCCGGATCTTCGAGAGCTCTGTCGGTGTGAATGGAGTCAGCTGAGACAGGACGGTCCCCGGGATCGCTCCGAACTGATCATGGCCGAGCAGCACCACCACGTTTCGCTGCGGATCTTGAATGCCTCGTTCCTCCAGGCTGGCCAGCGTCATCACCGTGATGCGCAGGGCCTCGTCACCGACCAGGTGGTACTGGCGGGTGACGTTGAGGATTCCCCCGGGCGCAAGGTGGTCGTAGTACTCCTCGAACGCCTGGATGGTGTACAGGTTTTGTTCAGAGAGCGCGAACGCGTCGGCCGACGAGCCGCTCAAGGTGTCGGTGAAGCCGATGTGAATCTCGTTGTAGAGAGCGTTGCTGCTGGCCAGGATGGCTCGCCCGTCCCCCACGACCGTGTGGACCCGCGGAGCCACGTACGGGCGTCCGGACCACTGCCCCAAGGCCCCGTCGACAACGTTGACGATGGCGGTGTTGAGCTCGATCACCTCGACCTGGCGGGCGCCTGAAGACAGGGCATCGTAGATATCGCGTCCACCACCGCCACCGATCACGAGGACCTTGCCACCGGCGGCCAGGGAGAGGCCGATGCTCTCAGACGAGGTGAGCAGCGCCTTCCAGTTGGGAATCGGCTGTCCAGGCAGCCGCACCGGAACCGGCGCGTACACGCGGTCGTAGAAGATGTAGCCGAAGTCGCTCCCGTTGACCGGCTTGTAGGCAAGGACGCGGTCGAGCGGGGTCCACACGTCGGCCACCGGACGCACCCCGGGAAAATACGGAGAGGCCAGCTGTGTGAGCGACGTGCTCGTCGAGATTCCCACCGCGACGCATCCGACGACGACGACACCAATCACCGCGGAGCGCCAACGAGGAAAGCGCCACCCGAACAAGCCCGCGGCCAGCGCGCTGACGACGCCCAAGGCGATCATCGCGGTGGCCGGCGAAGCGATCCACATGACCGGTACGACCATGACCGCGCCAATCCCAGCTCCCACTAGGTCGAACGCGTAGACACGACCGACCGATCGCGCATAACCGCGGATCGCGAGTGTGATCACCATGCCCGCGGCAAGGAAGGGAAGCAGTGAAAGCACGCTGGCACCGACCAGGGTGAAGACGAAACCCACGCTCAGCTGGTCTTCCATCGGATAAGGAAGCCGGACCAGCCCAAAGGGAACGATTACGTAGAAGGCGGCGCACAGGAGAGAGCCTCGAACAAGCCAATACTCGATGGGTCGGCGATCGATTCGCTCTTGCCACGCGTACACGGCCACGCCACCGGCACCGGTGCCCACCAGCGCGAGCGAAATGGCCAGGAAGGTGAAGTGGTAAAAGAGCACCGCCGACAAGAGACGCGTCAACAGCACCTGTTGAGCAAGGGTGCACGACGATAGGAGCGCAACCCCGAGCAGGAGGGCAAGGGTTGGACCGCGTAACTGTCTCCTCGATGGGGCCGCAACCGTCACGTTGACGCGCCTTTCTCGGACGGTTCTGGCCGGGTCATGCGAACCGACACCCTATATCGGGGCCGCTCGTCGGCGCCGATGAGAGACACCACGCTCGTCTCTCCTCGGGCAGCACGATCCGGGCCATAATTCTCGGGTGTCCGCTCGTCGTTCCCGACCCCGGAACTCCCCCCGCACCGGTTGAGATGAAACTCAAACTCGACCTTCACGACGTCTACAACCGCGGACAGGACATCGACCGCGCGCTCCGGGGGATCATCGACGAAGCCGTGGCCACGCGGGCCACGCTCGTCGAGATCATTCCTGGAAAGGGTTCGGGGCAGCTGAAGAAGCGCGTGCTGCGGTTCCTCGATCAAAAGGAGATCAAGGCCCAGTACCAACGGGTCGAGAAGGACTCAAAGAACTTCGGGCGGGTCTTTGTGCACTTCCGCTGGAAATAACCGAATCGGTGCGCCGAAGCGACGCGGAGATGCCGCCGACTTGCGCCGGCGGCATCTCCTTCGTCACCACCACCCGGATTCCGGGTGGTTCGACTGGTTGGTCTTAGGCGACCTTCGACAAGCTCGCCGGGACCTTGTCCGGAGCACCGTGCCATACCTTCACCGGACCAGCGCCCGGGCTCGTGTAGTACACGGGGCCGATCGGCTCCACACCAAGGTACGTACCACTCGGAAGCGTGATCGGAGTGGCCGCCGTCGTCATCTTGTAGAGCTGCTCACCCTCGTAACCGAAGTGGACGCTCGATGAGTACGAGTAGGGGACGAACCCAGACTCGATGAACTTGCTGCCGTTGGCGGCGATGGCGTTCAACAGGCCTTGGCGAGTCAGGTTCTTCCCGGCGTCCTGCAACGCCTGGACGATCGTGTAACCGAGGTTGAACCCGACCAGTTCGTCACCGGTGATCCCCTTCGTGGCCACCTGGGAGTCGTACTTGGTCAGGAGCTTCGTCGCCACCTGGACCCAGGGGTTGGAAGTCTGGTTCTCGAAGGCACCGTACCCGTCGGTGATCGCACCGTTGAGGAGCGCCTGGCCGGCCGGGGCCGGGGTCGACAGCACGGCCGAGGAGCCGATGGCGGAGGGGTCACCCGCCACGCCGTCGATCACCAGCTGAGGCGTATATCCCAGCGTCGCCGCCGTGGTCGCGAACAGGTTCACGAATGGCGGGATGGCGGCCATTACGACCACCTTGGCACCCGACGCTTGCAGGGCGGCCACCTGGCTGTTCAGCCCGGCGATATAAGCAGCCGTGGTGGCGACGTAGGTCTGCTTGGACACCACGCTGCTCGACTTGATCTCCATGTTCAGACCCTTGATGGCGTCGAAGCCGAACTCGTCATCTTGGGTGAAGTAGCCGATCTTCTCACCGGCAAAGTTCTTGGCCGTGTAGGCGCCGAGGATCTTGCCGTCGACCGTGTAGGGGGGCTGGTAGCCGCTCGTGTAGGGGTACTTGGAGCTGCTCCAGCAGTTGCAACCCGAGAGGACGAACAGCTGCGGGACCTTTTGGCTGTTCAGGTAGGGCTGCACCTCGAGCTGGGTCGGGGTTCCGAGGGAGCCCACGTCAGCGAAGATGTTGTCCTGAAGCACCAGTTCGTGGGTCAACGTCGCGGTGATCGACGGGGTGTACTGGTCGTCCAGGTAGGTGAACTTGATCTGACGGCCGTTCACGCCTCCGTTGGCGTTAAATGCGGCGAACACCGCGGCCATGGCCGGAGCGATGTCGTTGTAGTTGGCGGCCACACCGGTCAGCGGCTCGGTTGCCCCCAAGGTGATGGACGTGGACGTCACCCCTGGCGTGGCCGCACTGGCAGCCCCAGCCGTCCCGGACGCGCTGAGCGCCATGGTCCCAGCCATGGCGCAGGCGATCGCGCCGGTGGCAATGAGACGCGTGCGGCTTCGGGCCGCTCGCATCGAGAATCGCTTCATCGATACCCCCCTCATGCTTTCTGGGTGCGTGGTGCACCCCTCATTTCGTTATGGTCGCCACCGACTCCCCGTCACTTACCGGCGGGTCAGTAGATTCTTGTAACACTAGCGTCATATTAGAAACCCTGCCGGAAGAGAAGTACGCGGCCCCCTTCCCGACCACCCAGCGCAGGGCGCCCTGGATCCCACCCGGTGCCACCAGCATCGTCACGACCAGCACGAGCCCGAAGATGATGACGGCCAGGTTGGCGCTGACCACGGCGTTGGCGTGAAAGTCCTTGGCCAGGTCCTGTGACCACTGGGTCGGCAGGTACACGATGATGATGGCTCCCCACCACACCCCCATCAGGCTCCCGGTCCCCCCGAGCACCACCCCGGCCAGGATGTAAATGGAGAGGGCGAGCGGAAATTCGGCCGAGTTGACCCCCCCGGCCGACAGGGCGAGGAAGGCACCGGCCAGCCCGGCGCACCCGGCGCTGACCGTGAAGGCGATGACCTTGGTCCGCGCCACGTGGATACCGGCCAAGGAGGCGGCGATCTCGTCGTCACGCACCGCCCGAAACGACCGTCCGAACCGGCTGCGCATCAGGTTCCCCAGCAGGACCAGGACGATCACCGCGCCGGCGAGCTGGATCCAGGTCAGCCACTCGGTCGGGTTGACGCTGGCCGGCCCGTTGGGCGCCGGCGTGTTCAGGCCCTGGTCACCCCCGAAGAAACTGTTGTACTGGTTGGTCAGATAGGGCAGGCCCAGGGCCACCATGAGTGTCATCCCGGCCAGGTACGGACCGCGCAGGCGGGTGGCTGGAATCCCGATCACCAGGCCGGCCGCCGCCGTCACCGCCACCGCCACCAAAAGCTCGGGAACCAGACTCCAGGTGGTGTGTTCCACCAGAAGGGCATAGGTGAAGGCCCCGACCGCCATAAACCCGCCGTGGCCGAGGGAGATCTGCCCGTTGACCCCCGTGAGCACCGTCAAACCGGCCAGTGCGATGACGTAGAACGCGATCTCCCCCACCTCGTAGTCGTTGAACGCACTTAGCCACTGGGTGAGGAAATAGAGCCCGACGACCGCCACGACGGCGAACGAAAGGTGGCGCAGCATCGGCTGGCGGGGCAGGCGGAACCACGACTTAGCGGTGAGCGTCTGTACCCTACGTCGGAAGGCGCCCATTCAGACCCTCCTCGCCGCCGGGCGGGCGAAGATGCCTTCGGGCCGGATCATGAGCGAGACAACGACCAGGGCGAGGGCGGCCATGGGTTCGAGCGACCCACCGATATACCCGCCGACATAGGCCAACGACAGGCCGGTGACCAGACCACCGACGAGCGCACCGACGGGACTGTCGAGACCACCGACCACCGCCGCGGTGAACCCATAGATGAGGATGATGTCCATGAAGTTCGGAGTGAGTGAGGAGGTCGGCACGACCAGTAGGGCCGACATGGCGCCGGCCGCCACCGCCAGCCCCCAGCCGAGCGTGAGCAGCGGTCGCACCCTGACCCCGAGGAGGCGGGCGGCTTCGGGGGCGAACGCCACCGCTCGCATCCGGAGGCCGAGATCGGTGCCGCGGAAGAGCACCATCATGAGGATCATCAGAACGAGCACCGCCACCACGACGAACACGTCGAAGGGAGAGAAGGCGATCTGGGTACCAGCGATCTTCTGGCCAGACAGTGAGAAGGGTGCCGGGTAGTTGCGCGCGGTGCTCCCGTAGATGGAGCCGGCCACCCCCTCCAGGAAGATCAGGAACCCGAAGGTGACGATGACCGCGTTGAGCGGAGACTTTCCCTGGACCGGTCGAATCAGCACGACCTGGGTGAGTGCGCCGAACACGAGACCCGCGGCGAGCGCGACGACGAACGCCAGCCAGTAGTTGGCCCCCTTGCGAAGGACGTCGTACGCGACATAGGTGGTGATCATCGCCATCGCGCCCTGGGCAAAGTTGACGACGTTGGTGGCCCGGAAGATGAGGACAAGGCCGAGCGCAACAGCCGACACGATCATGCCGGTGGCAATCCCACCCAAAGTGATGTTGAGGAAGAATTGCATGGGTCGACCGCTCCTAGTAGCCGAGATAGTGGTGACGAAGTTCGGTGTCGCCGGCGACCTTGGCTGCGTCTTCGCACACGACCACCCGGCCAAGATTGATGACCACCGCGCGCTGCGCGATCGAGAGGCTGCTGCGAGCGTTTTGCTCGACCAGAACGACGATGAGATTGGAGGATGACGTCAGGTCACGAAGCACGGCCATGAGCCGGGCCGTGACGATCGGGGCCAGACCGAGCGATGGTTCGTCCAACAGAAGGACGCTTGGTCGAGCCACCAATGCCCGGCCGATGGCCAACATCTGACGCTCGCCACCGGACAGCGTGTTGGCATGTTGGCGGCGGCGCTCAGCCAATGGTGGGAACAGGTCGTAGACCTCGTCGATGACCGCCCCTCGCTCGCGACGGCCGAAGCGCCACAGTGAGCCCAACCGCAGGTTCTCATCGACCGTCATCTCCTCGATGACCGACCTCCCCTCCGGCACGTGCGCGATGCCTTGGCGCACGATTTTTTCGACGGACATTTTCTCAAGCTGGTGGCCGTCGTATCGGATGGTCCCCTTGCGGGGGTGCACCAGACCGCTGATCGTGCGTAGGAGCGTCGTCTTGCCCGCACCATTCGCGCCGAGCACCGCCGTGACCTGACCCTCGACCGCGGTGAATGACACGTCGCTGAGCGCGTGTACGGCCCCGTAGGACACCGACAGGTCTTCGATCTCAAGGATCGGCATGGATCGCCTGAGAGTCGACGTTCGAGACGTCTTGTCCGAGATACGCCGTGGTGACCTCGGGGTTCGCCTGCACTTCGGCCGGTGTTCCCGAAGCGATGACCCGTCCGAAGTTGAGCACCACCAGTCGGTTGCAGATGGACATGACCAGGTCCATGTGGTGCTCAACCAGGAGTACGCCCATCTTGGCCCGGAGCCCCACGATGAGCTTGCCTAGCTCTTCGAGCTCCCCCTGGGAGAGCCCGCTGGCCGGCTCGTCCAGCAGGATCAGGGTCGGATTACCGACGAGCGCCCGAGCCAGCGCGGTGCGCTTTTGGATGGCATAGGGAAGGGCGGCTGGATAGCGGTTGGCCCACTCGGCAATCCGCAGCTCCTCCAGGAGATCCAGGGCCCGCTTGCGCAAGCGGGTTTCTTCCCGGCTGGAACGCCAGAGCCCGAACAGCGCGGAGACGAAGTCGGCCCGCATGGAAGCCTGTGCGCCAGCCATCACGTTCTCCACCACCGTCATGCCGCCAAACAGGCCAACCCCCTGCAGCGTTCGGGCGATACCCGCCTTGGCCAAATCGTGGGGCTGGTGACGGGTCAGGCCGCGTCCCCGATAGGTCATCGTCCCGGAGTCGGGCCGCACGAACCCGCAGATCACATTGAACAGCGTGGTCTTCCCGGCGCCATTGGGGCCGATGACGCCGACAATCTCGCCCGGTTCAACGGAGAGCGACACGTCGTCGAGGGCCGTGAGGCCACCAAACGTCACGGTGATCTCGTTCACCAGAAGACCACCGGTCGCTGCGTTGGTCATGTCCCTCCACGGACAATGAAGATGGCCTCCACGGCGGAATTGGCGCGCCCCACACCCGCCGACAACTCTGGCCGATGCCCCCCGGCTCTCGCTCGCCCGCCCTTCCGGACATTAGCCCCGACTGGCCGGCCGGGGGTCTCCGAACCGCACCGGGCGAACTGGCCGACTCCGAAGGTTGATTCCCAACATTTCATCTCAGGGTCACCTCGGGTTTGCGGACGATTCGCGGGGCGTTCATCTGCCGCCCGTACGGTACGGGCGATGGTTCCGAGCTGCGCCGACGACCGCGGGCCGGTCGGGCGCGCCGGGCCACGAGCTGCCCGGGCACCGTGGAGCCTGAGCGCCGAGGCGACGACGGGGATCGCCCCCCCTCCCCGCTCGTCGCCCCTCTCGCATCGGATCAATCGCCACCTCGCAGTCCTACGGTGAGCGTTGTGACCGAACCTCGCGATGGAGCGAATCAGCGTGACGCGCGCCCGTTGGTGCTGGTGGTCGACGACGAGGAGTCGTATCGCCAGGCGCTCGCCTCGGGGCTCTCCCAGGAGGGGTTCGCCGTGGAGTGCGCTGCCGACGGCCACGAAGCCCTGAGGTTGTTCCACCGGATCCACCCGGACCTGGTACTGGTCGACGTGATGCTCCCGGATCAATCGGGGGTCGAACTGTGCCAGCGGATGCGGGCCCTGGCGCCGGTCCCGATCATCATGGTGACGGCCAAGGACTCCGAGGTCGACGTGGTGCTCGGACTCGAGCTGGGGGCCTCGGACTACGTCCCCAAGCCGTTTCGGCTCCGCGAGCTGGTCGCCCGGATGCGGGCTGTGCTGCGCCGGGGGGTTGCCTCGAGCGCGGTGGCCAACGACGAGATCGTCCACGCGGGCCCGATCCGCCTCGACAATGGCCGGCGGGAGGTGACCGTCGACGGGACCCTGGTCGAGCTCTCACGGAAGGAGTTCGACCTCCTGGCGCTCCTCATGTCGCACTCCGGGCAGGTGGTCACCCGGGACCGGTGCATCGACCGCCTCTGGTGGGACCAGGACCTGGCCGACACCCGCACGCTGGACACCCATATGAAGCGGCTGCGGCGAAAGATCGAGCGGGACCCGGCCAACCCACGTCACCTCGTCACGGTCCGGGGGGTCGGGTTCCGCTTCGAGGCGTGATCCCGGCCGAGATTCGGTCGGCGGCGGTGGACATGGCGTGCCGATACGCTCGTTGACGTGCGCAAAGGTGACCTGGCCGTCGACTTCGAGCTGCCGGACGAGAACGGAACCCCCCGCCGACTGACCGACCTGCTCAAGGCCGGCCCGGTGGTGCTGTTCTTCTATCCGGGCGCCATGACCTACGGCTGCACTCGTGAGAGCTGCCACTTCCGAGATCTCCAGAGCGAGTTCGAGGCGGCCGGCGGACAACCGATCGGCATCAGCGCCGACCCGGTCGAGAAGCAGAAGAAGTTCTCCGACATGCACTCGTTCGGTTACCCGCTCCTCTCGGACGTCGACGGTTCGGTGGCCGAGCAGTACGGGGTCCGTCGTCGCATTGCCGCACTCGGGAATCGTCGGATGACCTTCGTCATCGACACCGACCTCCGGGTGCTCGAGGTGGTCCAATCCGAGGTGTCCTTCGCGTCGCACGCCGACAAGGCCCTCGAGGTTCTGCGGGCTCGTGCCGCAGCCTGAGGAAACCTCGGCCGACCTCCCGATCACCGGCCGCACCGGCCTGCGGCGGCTGAAGGAGCGCGGCACGCATGACCGGGAGGCGATCTACGCGATCTTGGACGAGGGCCTGCTCTGCCACGTGGGGATCGACGACGACACACCGGTCGTGACGCCGATGGCATACGCCAGAGTCGACGACCGCCTGTACCTCCATGGCGCGCCGGCCAACCGGACACTCCGACTGATCGCGAGCGGCGTGGATGCCTGCGTGACGGTCACGCTCCTGGACGCACTCGTCCTCGCCCGTTCGGCGTTCCACCACTCGATGAACTACCGCTGCGTGATGCTTTTTGGTCGCGGCGCGGCCGTCGACCACTCCGAGGAGAAGCTGGCGGCCAGCGCAGCGCTGCTCGAGCACATGGCGAGTGGCCGGAGCGCCGATGCCCGGATGCCCACCGAGTCCGAGCTCCGATCCACCCTGATCGTCCGCTTCCCCATCGACGAGGGTTCGGCGAAGGTCCGCACCGGCGGTCCGAAGGACGACGAGGAGGACATGGACAAGCCGATCTGGGCCGGACAGATCCCCTTCGACCTCGTCGCCCGGCCGGGGATCCCTGAGGAGGGGTTGCCCGAGGGCACCGTGGTGCCCCCGTATGCGACCCGGTACCCGGCTCGCCGGCCGACCGGCTCGGGGTCCGCAGACCGGTAGACCCAGGTCGACGGCGTCACAAGGAGGCCCCCCTAGGCTGCCCGCAGTGGCCCGCCGGATCTTCGTCGACCCTGCGCCGCTGCGCGAAAGCCGCGAATTCAGGCTGCTGTTCATCAGTCAACTGGTCTCGACCCTCGGGTCCCAGCTAACCGTCGTCGCGATCCCCTTCCAGGTCTATTCGGAGACCCACTCGTCGTTCCAGGTCGGCGCGATCAGCGTGGCCCAGCTGATCCCGCTGGTGGTCGGATCGTTGATCGGTGGTTCGGTGGGCGACGCGATCGACCGACGCACGTTGCTGGTGGTCTCGGGCGTCCCCCTCATGCTGGCGAGCGGCGCGCTGGCGCTGAACGCGCTGGCCCAGCACCCCGCGGTCTGGGCCCTCTACGTCATCAGTGCGGTGGCGGGCGGGCTGAACGGCTTCTCCCAACCGGCCCGCAACTCGGTCGTTCCCTCCCTGGTCGGGCGGGCCAACCTGATCGCGGCCATGTCCTTCCTCCAGGCGCTGTTCCAACTGGGTGCAATCGTCGGTCCGGCCGTCGCCGGCCTCTTGATCGGCCACACCGGTGTTGCCTGGGTCTACGGGATCGACGCGCTCACCTTCCTGGTCGCCATCGTCGTCACCGCGATGATGAAGCCGATTCCCCCGGCTCCCGACGCGGCCAAGGCAGGTCTTCGATCGATCGTCGATGGCATCCGTTACCTCCGCGGGCGCCCGGTCATACAGGGCGCCTATCTGGTCGACATCAACGCGATGGTGTTCGGGATGCCCCGGGCCCTCTTCCCGGCCATTGGCCTCACCATCTTCCACGGCGGTCCGACCGTGGTCGGCTACCTGTTCGCGGCGCCCGGGGCTGGTGCGCTGATAGGAGCGATCACCACCGGCTGGGTGGACGGGATCGACCGGCGGGGCCGGGCGGTGATCGTGGCCGTGCTCATCTGGGGCCTGGCCATCACGGGGTTCGGGTTCTCCCACATTCTCGGGCTCTCCCTGGCCCTGTTGGCGGTGGCCGGCTGGGCCGACGTCATCTCGGCGGTGCTGCGAAACACCATCCTCCAGACCGTCGTCCCCGAGGCCTTCCGAAGTCGGATCGTCTCCATCCAGATGGCGGTCGTCCAGGGCGGGCCCCGGATCGGCGACCTCGAATCGGGCGGGGTGGCCTCGCTCGCCGGGACCCAGTTCTCGGTGGTCTCCGGTGGAGCGCTCTGCGTCGTCGGTGCGGTCGCGTTCGCGCTCGCCATGCCGGTCTTTCGGCACCACCGGGCCAGCGACCTGCCGCACGTCGAACCGGAGCCGCTTTCCATGGGTCCGGTCGCCGAAGACGGCCTGGCCGAGCCCTAGTCGGGTCTTCCCCAGCGGGTCGAGGACTCGGGACGTAGCCTGGGTCGATGCCATTTCTCGGCCCCGAAGAGATGCTGAGTGGCGAGCCCCTGCCGGGTTGGCGGGGCCGCTTCTTCCACGCACAGAACACGACCTTCGCCCACTACGAGATCGAGGCGGGCGCCCAAGCCCTGCACGAGCACCACCACCCCCAAGAAGAGGTGTGGAACGTCGTCGACGGAGAGGTCGTCCTGTCGATCGGGAACGAGGAGCGGACGCTGCGGGCGGGGGACGTCGCGATCATTCCGCCCGACACCCCGCACGCCGCCCGGGCGCTCAAGACGTGTCGGGTCGTGGTGGTGGACCACCCTCGTCGTGAGGAGTTGCCCGGGGGCGTTGGCCGAGAGACGTAAACCTTGATCCCAGGTTGACCGTTACATCTTTGCGGCGTCTTGGAACCGGGCGTAGTGGCTCACAAACGCCAGGTGGGCCGATCCGGTGGGCCCGTTGCGGTGCTTGGCCACGATGATCTCGGCGTCGCCGCGCCGTTCGATCGGAATGTCCCGGTCGTACTGCTCCTCCCGGTAGATGAACAGAACCACGTCGGCGTCCTGCTCCAAGGACCCGGACTCCCTGAGGTCCGACAGCATCGGACGCTTGTCCTGACGGGCCTCGAGGCCGCGCGACAGCTGGGAAAGCGCGATCACCGGCGTCTCGAGCTCGCGGGCCAGGATCTTGAGACCGCGACTGATCTCGGCCACCTCGACCTGGCGGTTCTCGGCCTTGGCCCGACCGGTCATGAGCTGGAGATAGTCGACCATCACGACACCCAGGTCACCCTCGCTCTTGCGGAGTCGACGGGCCCGGGCACGGATGTCCATCACCGTGATGTTGGGGTTGTCGTCGATGAAGATCGGGGCGCTGTCCAGGCGGCTCACGGCCACACCGAGCTTCTGCCAATCGTCGGGCTTGAGCTGTCCGGTCCTGATGTGTTGCCCGTCCACCCGCGCCTCGGACGCCAAGAGGCGCTGGCAGAGCTCGAGATGTCCCATCTCGAGCGAGAAGAGCAGGCTAGGCCGCTTGAGCACGACACCCACATGGGCCAGGATCCCGAGGGCGAGGCTCGTCTTGCCGGTCGCCGGTCGAGCCCCGACGATGGTGAGGCTGGACGGCTGCAGGCCGGCCAGGATCTTGTCGAGCTCGCCGTAGCCGGTCGTGATTCCGGTGACCGCGCTGCCGCCGTGCGAAAGCTCCTCGATCCGGTCAAGGCTCGGGAGTAGGACATCGTGGAGCGACTTGATGGATTCGGTCGTCCGGCGTTCGGCGACGTTGAAGACCTTGGCCTCCATCTCGTCGATCGCGCCGGCGACGTCTTCGGGGACGCTGTAGCCGATCTCGGCTATCTCGCCGGCCACCCCGATCATCTTGCGCAAGAGCGCGTGTTCTTCGACGATCCGCGCGTAGTGCACGGCGTTGGCAATCGACGGGGTATTGGCCTGAAGCGACACCAGCACCGCCGGATCGCCGACCGACTCGATGAGCCCCGAGCGGGTTAACTCATCTCTGACCGTGACCGCGTCGATCGGTTCGCCTCGCTCAAAGAGCGCGACGATCGCCCCGAAGATGTGCCCGTGGGCCGGCTTGTAGAAGTCCTCTCCGCCGCAGATCTCGATCGCGGCGGCGGTGGCGTCGGCCGACAGCAGCATGGCGCCGAGCAGCGACTCCTCGGCTTCAAGATTGTGCGGTGGAATTCGCGCCATCCCGACCAACGGCCGTAACGGTCGCGGCCGTTGGTCATCCAGTGCCTGCACCATCGTGCTCACAACCCTGACCGAACTGCCTGTGAAGCGGAAGACGTAGAACCTGGGGATTCCCAGAGGAAAAGCCCTGGTCGCACCTGTGGCCCATCCTGTGGACACGCGGTGGAGATCGCGTGGACCACCTGAGCCTGTGGACACACGACGGGCAAAATTGGGGACGGCGGGCCGGGGCGTGGCCGATCGGGTCCGAAGGGCACCATGACGCCACGGTGAACCATGGATGTGACAACGGCGGCCAACCGAGGGGCCGCATGAGGCGTCAGTCGGCCGCCGTCACCTCGACCGAGACGCTGACCGACAGGTCCCCGAAGAGACGGATGGGCACCTCGATTAAACCGACCGACTTGATGGGCTCGCTGAGCACAATGGACTCGCGATCGACCTCGACGTTCGTCTGGGCTCGCAGTGCATCGCCGATCTCTGCAGCCGCCACCGATCCGAACAGGCGTCCGTTCGCGGCCGCTCGAGCGGCGATGGTGATCGTGACGCCGTTCAACGCCTCGGCCTGAGACCGTGCCGCCTGTTCGTCTTGGGCTACCCGCAGATCTCGGGCCCGACGCATCGAGGTCGCCTGGCCCTCAATCCCGTCGGTCGCCTTCAAGGCCTGCCCGGTCGGGAAGAGGAAATTGCGGGCGTATCCGTCGGAGACATTGACGATGTCGCCTCGTCGACCGACGCCTGCGACATCGCCACGCAAGAGCACCCGCATCAGGACTCCTCTTCTACCGGCGCGTCGTCGGACGCAGTCTGCACCGCTTCGGTCGAATCGCCGGTTGGGCCGTCATCGAGATCCACCGCATCGAGGGGGGCGGCCTCGGCTCCCTCGAGCGTCGCGCTCGGAGCATCATCGGAGTCCCCACTGCGGGGCCCACGCCGTTCCCCGGGGCCGCGGCCGTCACGGCCCTCGCGACCGCCCGAACCGCGGCGTCCGCCCGGACGCTCGGTCACCGTGCGCTGCGTATAGGGAAGCAGCACGAGCTCGCGGGCGGTCTTGATCGCCAGTGCGATCCCCCGCTGGTGTTGTGCGCAGTTCCCGGTGACTCGGCGGGACCGGATCTTGCCCCGGTCGCTCATGTACTTCCGGAGCATCGACACGTCCTTGTAGTCGACCCACACGATGTTGTCCCGACAAAGGGCACACGGCTTCTTCTTGACCCGTCGACCGACATCCTTCGTGGCCCGGCGGGTCGTGGTGTTGCGCAAATTGCCTCGCGCCATGTCAGAACGGCTCCTCGTCTGGTGCGTATCCGCCGGCCTGGGGCTCCTGGCGGGGCGGGGCCGCAGGACCTCGGCCGCCACCGCCGCCGCCGCCGGCACCGCGGCCGCCATCGCCCGGGCCGCGTCGATCGTTCTTGGTCACCTGGGCGGTGGCCCACCGCAGCGACGGCCCCACCTCGTCGGCGACCACCTCGACCTTGGATCGCTTGTCGCCGTCCTGGGATTCCCAGCTCCGCTGCTCGAGCCGGCCGGCCACCATCACCCGGGAGCCTCGCACCAGAGACTCGCTCACGTTTTCGGCCATCTCCCTCCAGCAGACCACGTCGAAGAAGCTGGTCGCTTCCTCCCACTCTTGGGTCTGTCGGTTCTGCCAGCGCCGATTGACCGCCAACCCGAAGGTGGCGGTGGCCTGGCCGGTGTTCGTGAACCGCAGTTCGGGGTCCCGGGTCACGTTTCCTACCAAGACGACTGCGTTGTCCGTGGGCATGGTTCCCTCCTTGTGTGCGAGCCGACCGGGCTCAGCTGGCCGAGTCCGCCGTGGCGGTCTCGGGCGTTGCCTGACCCTTGGCTCGCCCGGCCACCTGGTCGGGCAGCCGGATCACCTTGTGACGAATGACCTCGTCGGCCAGCGTGAGCAGGCGGCCGAGATCGTCGACGGTCTGGGTTTCTCCCGTCAGCTCTATCAGGACGTAGTAACCCTCGCGCTTGTGGTTGACCTCGTACGCGAACGGTCGGCGGCCCCAACGGTCGACGGTGCCCGGGTTTCCCCCCGAGGTGCGGATCGTTTCGAGCGTCCGGTCCACGACCGCTTGGATGGCCGACGGATCGGCCGCGGCGTCGAATATGACCATGACTTCATAAGGCCGCATGCGGGCCCACCTCCCTCTGGACCGGCCCCACATTGAGGTCCGGGCCCCGCGCCACGCGGGGCAGGGTGATCGTGGCCGCCCCCTCGGGGCGGATCGTCGATCGGCTCAGTGATGCTACTGCAACAGGGGCGCCATCCCGACGGGAACCGTGCCGCCTAAGTCTTCGGACTCCCCTTCGGGCCCAGGGCGTCGCGCAGCTCGTCGGAGGACTCATAGCTCTCGGCCGCCCCGGGAAAGGCGCCCCCCCGGACGTCGGCGGCGAACTCGGCCAGTGCCTTGGTGGCGTCCTCGGCCAGATTGGCGTACCGGCGCACGAACTTGGGTGCCCGGCGCGTGCCAAGACCCAGGACATCGTGGAACACCAGGACCTGGCCGTCACAGCCGGACCCGGCACCGATGCCGATGGTGGGCACGTCCACCGCCGCGGTGACCGCCGTCCCGACGGCATCGGGGACCCCTTCAATCACCATGGCGAAGCAGCCCGCCCCGACGATCGCATTGGCGTCGTCAAGCAGCACCGCCGCCGCGTCAACGTTTCGCCCCTGGACCCGCATCCCCCCCATCGCATGCACCGACTGGGGCGTGAGTCCGATGTGGCCCATCACCGGGATCTCGGCATTGATGATGGCCTCGATGGCGGGCACCCGCTTGCGGCCCCCTTCGAGCTTGACGCACTCCGCACCGGCCCGGATGAGCCGGGCCGCGTTGCGCACCGTATCTTCGACGCTCACGTGGTAGCTCATCCACGGCATGTCGCCGACGATCAGGCATTCGGGCTTGGCCCGGGACACCGCGGCGACGTGGTGCTCCATGTCGTCGATTGTCACGTGCAACGTGTCCTCGTACCCGAGCACGTTGTCGGCGACGGTGTCTCCAACCAAGATGATGTCGACCCCGGCCGCCGATGCGATCGCCGCAGTCGGTTGGTCATACGCCGTGACCATCACGATGGGCTCGTGGCCGTCTCGACGTTTCCGGGACCGCAGCGTCCGGACCGTCGCCTTCGGGCTCACAGCGCCCGTCCGGTCCTCTGACCTTCCCTTCGACCGCCAGCCGGGTACTTGCGGGTGAGGTGGTGCCATGCGCAGTCCGGACAGACCTCGACGTCGTAGCAGAGCACCGGCTCGCTCCGTCGCCGAAGGCGGTTGAGCTCGGTGGTGTTCCCCGGGCAACGCCCGCCGGGGGGGAGCCGGGTACCGAACACGTAGGTCACCTCGACGGTGTCGCTGTCCTCGCAGATCGGGCAGCGCTCCCCGTTCGGCTTGCCCACGTTGCGGGCGGCCCGGAGAAGCTCGGGGTGGGCGTCACAGACGTCCTCGCGCCCGAGCCTTCCCTTCTGTACGTCTCGGACGACCGCATTGCGCATCAGCCGGTACTCGACCCGCGCCTCGCTGGTCGCGTCGCCGCCCGTCTTGGGCGTGCCCGGCCGCTGCGTCATGGTCATCGAAGACACAGGCTAGCCCTCGAACTTTCGCGGACCCCGCCACATCGGGAGACGCCAGTTCGCTTGCATTGTTATATCGACCCGATATAGTTACCCGCGATGTTGGATCTGGCACTGCTGGGCCTCCTCGAAGAGGGGCCGCAACACGGCTACGAGCTGCGGAAGCGACTCCGGGCCCAGTTCGGGCTCCTGGCCAACGTGTCCTTCGGATCGATCTACCCGACCCTGGCCAGGCTGGAGGCCAGCGGTGCGGTCGAGACGGTCGAGGGCGGCGAACCATCGCTCCCCCCCGCCCCGCCAACCGGGTCGCTCAGCGGTGAGTGGGCGGCGATGCGGGCCCGGCGTCGGACCGGCACCCGGGGGCGACGGTCGCGCAAGGTCTACCGAATCACCCCGGCCGGACGAGAGTTCTTCGTGACCGGCCTTTCGGACCCCACCACCGACGACGCCCGCAGCTTCTCGCTCCGGCTGGCCTTCGCCCGCCATATGGATCCCGAGGCCCGGCTCGCGCTGTTGGAGCGCCGGCGGGCGCAGCTGGTGCGACACCTCACCGAGGTCCCTTCGGGAGACGACCCCGAACTGGACACCTACGCGCGATCGGTCGCCGAACACACCGCCGAAGGGGTCGAGCAGGACATCGACTGGCTCGACCGTTTAATTGAGGCCGAACGCGCCCCTGCGGATGTGTCGGCCACGCCGGGCAGGCGAGCATCTCGCCGGCCGGCCTGAAGGGAGACCACATGACACCCATCCGCGTTGCGATCGCCGGCGTCGGAAACTGCGCCAGCTCGCTGATCCAGGGGATCGGCTACTACAAGGACGCCGAGCCCACCGAGCCGGTCCCCGGTCTGATGAACGTCGTCCTGGGCGGCTACCACGTCGGGGACCTCGAGCCGGTGGCGGCGTTCGACGTCGACGCGGCCAAGGTTGGCACCGATCTCTCCAAGGCCATCTTCGCCGGCCAGAACAACACGATCCGCTTCCACGAGGTCGGATACCTCGGGGTGACCATCCAGCGAGGCCCGACGCTTGACGGCCTGGGCCGCTACTACAAAGAGGTCGTCTACGAGTCGCCGGTCGATGTGGTCGACGTCGCCCAGGCACTGAGAGACGCCCGGGCCGATGTGTTGGTCTCCTACCTCCCGGTCGGTTCCGAGCAGGCCCAGCGCCACTACGCCGAGGCCGCGCTGGCCGCCCGCGTGGCGTTCGTGAACGCCATTCCGGTGTTCATCGCCTCGGACCCCGAGTGGGCACGCCGGTTCCGTGACGCCGGCGTCCCGATCATCGGCGACGACATCAAGAGCCAGGTCGGATCGACGATCGTCCACCGCATCCTGACCCGGCTGTTCGAGGACCGGGGGGTGGTCCTCGACCACACCTATCAGCTCAACGTGGGCGGCAACATGGACTTCCGCAACATGTTGGAGCGCGACCGGCTCGAGTCAAAGAAGATCTCCAAGACCCAGGCCGTGACCAGCCAGATCGAGCACGCGCCGCTTCCCGCCGACGACGTCCACATCGGCCCGTCGGACCACGTGCCCTGGCTGGCCGACCGGAAGTGGGCCTACATCCGGATGGAGGGGCGGAACTTCGGCGACGTGCCCCTCAACCTGGAGCTCAAGCTGGAGGTGTGGGACTCCCCCAACTCCGCCGGGGTGATCATCGACGCCGTGCGCTGCGCCAAGCTGGCCCTCGACCGCCACATCGGCGGCCCGCTGCTCGGCCCGTCGGCCTACTTCATGAAGTCGCCACCGGTGCAGTACCACGACGACGTGGCCAGGGAGATGGTCCAAGACTTCGCGGCGGGTGGCGCCGCAGGGGTCTGGCCCGAGGACTGACCCCGAGCTCAGCTCTGCGGCTGACTGGCCCACCACTCGCGCAGACGGCGGGTGGCCTCAACCTCGCCGAGCGGGCCCTCCTCGATGCGCAGCTCGAGGAGGAACTCGAGCGCCCGACCGACCGCCGGCCCCGGCCGCAGCTCGAGCAGCTGCATGACCTGATTCCCGTCGAGATCCGGTCGCATCGCATCGAGCTCCTCGAGCTCGCGTAGCTCGAGGATGCGGTTCTCGAGCTCGTCCATCCGGCGGCCGAGGGCACGGGCCTTGGTCACGTTGCGGGTGGTGCAATCACACCGGGTGAGCTCGTTCAGACGATCGAGCAGCGGCCCGGCATCGCGCACGTAGCGGCGCACCGCTCGATCGGTCCACCCCAGTTGGTAGGTGTGGAACCGCAGGTGCAGCTCGACGAGTCGGGTGACCGTATCCACGTCGTCGTTGGGGTAGCGCAACGCCTCCATCCGATCACGGGTCATGCGAGCGCCCACGACCTCGTGGTGGTGGAAGGTCACCACCCCTCCCGGCGCGAACGCGCGCGTCTTGGGCTTGCCGACGTCGTGGAACAGCGCGGCCAGCCGGAGCAGGCGGTCGGGCGACACTCGGTCCACCACGGCCAGGGTGTGGGCCAGGACGTCCTTGTGCCGGTGGATCGGGTCTTGTTCGAGTGCGAGTCCGGGGAGTTCCGGCAAGAACTCCCCGGCCAACCCGGTCGCCACCGCGAACCACAGGCCGATCGAAGGGGTGTCGACCACCAACAGACGGTCGAGCTCACTGCGGAGTCGTTCCGCCGAGACGATCGAGAGGCGCTGGTGCCCGGTCTTGATCGCCTCGACCAGGTCCGGTTGGGGCTTGAACCCGTACCCGGCGATGAACCGGGCCGCCCGCAACATGCGCAACGGATCGTCTTCGAACGACACGTCGGGCCCGAGCGGGGTGCGTAGGATCCCCGCGGCGAGGTCATCGAGCCCGTTGAACGGGTCGATCAGCTCGAAATCGGGGAGCTTCAATGCCATCGCGTTGACCGTGAAGTCACGACGGGACAGGTCGCCCTCGATGTTGTCGTCGAAGGTCACCTCGGGCTTACGCGAGTCGGATCGGTACACCTCGGCCCGGTGGGTGGTGATCTCGTAGCGCCGGCCTTGCGCCTGGCACCCGATCGTCCCGAACCGGGCTCCCTGGGTCCACACGACGTCGGCCCAACCGGCCACGATCCGCTCGATCTCCTCGGGCCGGGCGTCGGTGGTCAGGTCGAAGTCGAAGTCCGTCTCCTGGTGCGTCCGCGCCTCGCCGGGCCCGACGGTGACGAGGGCATCCCTGACCGACCCGCCGACCAGGTAGAGGGCCTTTTGGGCGCGTTGGAACAACTCGGCAAGCTCGGTGGTGGCCTCGACCAGATGCCAAAACCGTTTGGGGACGGTCGGCGACACCCGACAACGCTACCGGACCCTGGTCGGCCGGCCGAGACCGGTTAGCGTTGCTCGGTGTTGCTGCGCCGTGTCCGCTCCACGCTGGCGGCAACTATCGCGGTGGGTGGCATGGTGCTTCTCGTCCCAGCCGCTCCGACGTCGGCGGCCGGCCTCGGGAGCTCCCCCACCCTGACCCTGCTTGCGCAGAGTGACTCGGTGACGCCGGTGGTGCCGGGCGATCCAGCGACCTTTGGACTGGACATCGGCATCAGCGGCACGACCCCTGCGGGCAGCGACCTCGACCTGACCTTCTACCACCAGCTGGGCACCCGATCGGCGTTCGAGCAGACCCTGAGCGGGCCGCCCACCAACGTCTTGCAAACCCTGTCACCGGTCCCGGTCTCCGGCCTCAAGCCGGGCCTCGCCGGCGGGTTCCAAGACAACGTCACGGTGGCCCCCGACACCGCAGAGGCCGCCGGGTCCAACGGGGTCGACCTGCGGTGCGAAGTGGGCAACGGGTCCTGTTCGGGCGTCTACCCGGTGACGGTCGGACTGGTGGAACCGTCCGGGAACGTCGTGTCCCACCTCACCACCTACCTGACCTACGCCGAGGAGCGGAGCACCAACCCGCTGGTCTTCTCCTGGGTGGTCACGATCGGGTCACCGGTCCGGATCCGCCCGCGGGCCGGCCTCTCCACGGCCCTTGCCCCGGTGAGCTCGTCTCGGGTGTCGGATCTTGACCAGCTGGCCCGCGCCCTCGACTCCCCCCAGAATGACGGCGTCCGGGTGTCGATCGCGGCGAGCCCGGCCACGCTCCAGCAACTCGGGTCGGGCCGCGGGCGCTCGGCGTTGACTGCGATCAGCCAGCTGGCGGTGGCCGGCCCCAACACCCACCGGTTCCTCGCCCAGCCGTATGTGCCGATCAATCTCGGTGCGCTCAGCGCCGCCGGCGTGACCACCGAGATCGCCGGTCAGATGGCCGGGGCGGCATCGGTGATGACCCCACTGCTGCACGGCCTGCCGGTCCAGGACCAGCCCACCCCTTCCATCTGGGTGTCCAACGGCGCGGTCGACGCGGCGATCATCAAGGGATTGAGCGACGCGCACGCGTCCAGCCTCGTCCTCCCTGATAGCGATCTCGCCCCGGCGACCGAACGCGAGGCAACGTGGTCGCAGCCGTTCACTCTTTCGACGGGGCGCGGCCAACAGGTCCGGGCGGCCGCCGCCGACGGCCAGCTGTCCAGCTACTTCACCGCCGAACCCAACGACCCGGTGCTCGCGGCGACCCAGCTCCTGGCCGACCTGGCCATGATCTATTACGAGCTGCCGGGAGCCGCAGACACGCGGGGGGTCGTCGCGGTGCCACCGTCGGACTGGGACCCCAACCCGCGGTTCGTGAACGCGTTGCTCGCCGGTCTGGCCGGTGACCCGGTGGTGCAGACCGCGACCCTGCCCGAATTCTTCAGCTCGGTCCCCGCCGGGGGAAACCAGGCCGTCACCACCCGTCACCTCTCCTCCAACCAGAGCGGTCAGCAGATCGGCTCCGCCGAGGCGGCCGCCATCGTCACCGCCCGCGAGCAGATCACCGGCTTTGCCACGGCGGTGCAGGGAGACCCGACGGTGAAGAACCAACTGGAGGACGTGCTGTTGGCTTCGGAATCGAGCGACCTGAGGCAGGCCACCCAGCGGGCCGGTCTCGCGATCTTCGAGCGTCAACTGGACACCGAGCTCTCCAACATTCAGGTCGTGGGCAACACCATCACCCTGACCGCCCGCACCGCATCGATCCCCATCACTATCGTTTCGTCGGCCAGCTACCGACTGCAGGGAACGCTCACCCTGTCCAGCTCCAAGCTCGAGTTCCCCGAGGGAGACAGCCGCACGGTGGCCATCGACCACCCGACCAACTCCATCCGGATCGAGGTCCGGGCCAGGACCTCGGGTGACCTGCCGCTGGCCTACACCCTGACCTCACCCGACGGAGCGCTGGTCATCACCCGGGGCCGCTTGACCGTCCGCTCCACCGCGACGTCGATCGTGGGCATCCTGCTGACCGTCGCCGCGGCGGTCGTGCTGCTCGGATGGTGGGCCCGCACCTGGTACGGCGGGCGCAAGCAACGCCGGGCGCGGCCGGCCCGAGGCCGGACGCCGTGAGCGACACCGCCGAGGCGACCGGCGGCGACACCGGGACGGCCGGACAAGGCGGTCGCGGTCTGCAGCGAGCGACCGTCGGCATGGCGATCGGCACCGCGGTGTCCCGGCTCACCGGGGTCGGGCGCATCCTCGTCCTGGCCTACGCCCTCGGCTTCCACCACCTGGCCGACGCCTACAACCTGGCCAACACCACCCCCAACATGCTCTACGACATCGTGCTCGGGGGGGTCCTCTCGGCGACCTTCATCCCGGTGTTCGTCGACCGGCTGACCACCCGGCCCAACCAGGAGGCCTGGCAGGCCATCTCGGCCGTGGTGACCCTGGCCCTGGCGGTGCTGGCGGCGGCCAGCGTGGTCTTCTGGCTGCTGGCGCCGCTGGTCATCGACGCGTTCACCGTGTTCGGGCACACCTCGGGCATCTCGGTGGCGGCCCTGGCCCAGGAGAAGTCGGTGGCGACGAACCTCCTGCGGTGGTTCGTCCCCCAGGTGTTCTTCTACGGACTGATCAGCCTGACCACCGCCCTCCTCAACGCACGCCAGCGCTTCGGCGCGCCGACCTGGGTGCCGGTAGCCAACAACATCGTCTGCATCGTGGTGTTGCTGTGGTTCCGCCACCTCGCGCCAAACCCGTCGCTGCACGGGGCGTTGGCCCATGGGCACCAGCTGATCCTGCTCGGCCTCGGCACCACCGCCGGGGTGGCGCTCCAGGCTCTCCTCCTCGCGCCGAGCTTCGCCCGGGCCGGGCTCGGGCGGATGCGGTTGCACTGGGAACCCGGCCACGAGGCGGTCCGGACCGTGATGCGCCTCGGGCTGTGGACGTTCGGCTTTGTGGTGGCCAACCAGGTAGCGCTCTACGTGGTCCTCGCACTCGCCGTCGGGGCAAAGGGCGACGCCACCGTGTCGTCGTGGACCTACGCGTACGCGTTCATGCAGATGCCCTACGCGGTGGTCGCCGTCTCGGTCATGAGCGCGGTGACCCCCGACCTGTCTCGCCTATGGGCGATCGGTGACGTGACGGCCTTCCGACGACGCTTCTCCGGCGGGCTGCGCGCCGTGCTTTCGATCATCCTGCCGGCGGCGGTGGGAATGCTGCTCTTGGCCAAGCCGGCGATCGCGCTCCTGCTCGGCCACGGCGCGGCCACGCCCGGCCAGACCGCCGAGACCGGTGCCGCGCTGGCCATTCTTGCGGCGGGGCTACCGGGATTCTGCAGCTTCTTGTTCGTGGTGCGCGCGCTGCAGTCGATGCAGCGGACCAAGGTGGCGTTCTGGCTGTACCTGGTCGAGAACGGCATCAACATCGTGCTGGCGGTGGCCCTGGTGCACTCGATGAGCGTCCGCGGCCTCGCGGTCTCGCTGTCGGTCGCCTACACGGCGGCGGCGCTGCTCGGTCTCGTGGTGCTGCGCGGCTGGGTGGGGCCGTTCGGGGGACGGCGCGTCTGGGGGCCCCTGCGCGGCTCCGCGCTGGCGACACTGGTGATGGGGGTGGCGGTGCTCCTCGTGTCCAACCTCTCGGGGGCGTCGCACGGGTTCGGGCTCTTGGTGCGGGTGCTCGCCTCGGTCGCCGTCGGGGCGGTGACCTACCTCGCGACCGCGGTCTTCATGGCCCAGCGCGAGCGGCGAGGATCCCGGCGGTCCCCACCCCAGCGACCGCGGTGAGCCGTTGGTGGCAGACTTCTCGCTTGCCACAGTGAGAGAGGTGCCATGGCCCGGGTGCAAATCGTCACCGACAGCGCGTGTGACCTGACCGACCAGCTCGCCGACGACAACGGGATCGTGATCGTCCCGCTGAGCGTCCGATTCGGAGACGAGGAGCTGGTCGACCGGCGGGACCTGAGCGCGGCCGACTTCTGGAAGCGCTGCGCGACGAGCCCCACCCTTCCGGTGACGGCAGCTCCCCCACCGGGCGCGTTCCAGTCCGTCTACGAGGCCGCCCGTGACGACGGCTACGACGCCGTGGTGTGCGTCACCATCTCGGCCGAGCTCTCCTCGGGCACCCACCAGTCCGCCCAGACGGCCGCGCAGGCGCTCGGGGACTACGACGTGCGGGTCATCGACACCCGATCGGTCACCATGGGCGAGGGTCTGGTGGCGCTGGCCGCCGCCGAGGCCGCGGCATCGGGAGCCGACGCGGCAGAGGTCGCCCGAGTGGTCGCCGACGTGGCCGCACGGACCCATGTCTACGGGGCCCTGGGCGGCCTCGAGCACCTGCAGCGAGGGGGCCGAATCGGGGCCGCCCGAGCCATGCTCGGCTCCATGCTCTCCATCAAGCCGGTCGTCCAGGTGACGAACGGGGTGGTCGCCGAGGAGTCCAAACAGCGGACACGTTCGCGGTGTCTCGAGTACCTGGCGGCCAAGCTGCGGGGGGCCGCCCCCTTCGACCGCCTGGCCATCTGCGACGGCGCCGCGCCGGACCTCGACGCCTTCCTCCAGTTGTTGGCCGGGATCGAGACGCGCCACCCCCTCATCACGGTCGATCTCGGGCCGGTGGTCGGGACACACGCCGGGCCCGGCACGATCGGGACCTGCTACACCCTGCCCGCCTGAACTACAGCCCGCCTGAACTGCAGCCCGCCTGAAACTCCGCCCACAGAACCCTGACCAAGGCCGGAGCGAACGGGGTCGCCGACTAACCTCGGGCCCATGACAGCCGACCAGGACCAGGACTTGGCCGCGTCCTCGTCGATGTCCGAGGAGTGGTCGAACACCGCCGTCGACGCGATCGACTCGGTGGTCGACGTGGTCCACGACAAGGTGGTCCGGCCGGCCCTGATCGCCGGGCGGGGCGTGGTCTTTGGGACCCTGATCGCCTTCGTGGCCCTGGTCGTGCTGATCCTGCTGTCGGTCGGGCTGGTCCGTCTCCTCGACGTGTATGCGTTCGGGGAACGAGTCTGGGCCTCGGACGCCTTGTTCGGCGCGATCTTCTGTGCCGGCGGGTTCTTCCTGTGGTCCCTGCGGACCAAGCGGACTCGGTCCGACGACTGAGCGAGACCCGATGACCGAACATCGCAAGATTCTCATCGCCGGGTCCGGCCCGGCCGGCCTCACCGCCGCCGTCTACAGCGCCCGGGCACAGCTCGAACCGGTGGTCATCGAGGGCGAGCCCTCCTCCACCAGCGACCAGCCGGGTGGCCAGCTGATGCTGACCACCGAGGTGGAGAACTACCCGGGTTTCCCCGACGGGGTGCTCGGACCCGAGCTGATGGCCTCCATGCGGGCCCAGGCGATCCGCTTCGGTGCCGAGCTGCACACGGCCAAGGTCAGCCGGGTCGACCTCTCCGGACCCCCGTTCAAGGTGTGGGTGGGGCACGACTCGGGCGAGCCCACCTACACGGTGGAGGCCCTGATCCTGGCCACCGGCGCCCAGTCGCTCCTGCTCGGCGTGCCCGGCGAGGACCGCCTGCTCGCCCACGGCGTGTCGACCTGTGCCACCTGCGACGGGTTCTTCTTCCGGGGACAGGACATCGCGGTCGTGGGCGGCGGCGACTCGGCCCTCGAGGAGGCCCTCTTCCTGACCCGGTTCGCCAGCTCGGTGACGCTCGTCCACCGGCGTGACCAGCTCCGTGCGTCCAAGATCATGCAGGACCGCGCCTTCGCCCACCCATACATCAAGTTCCGGTGGAACTCGAAGGTGATCGAAGTGCTGGGCGATACCAAGGTTGAGCACCTCCGGGTCGTCGACACCGTGACCGGCGAGGAGGCCGACCTCGCGGTGAGTGGACTCTTCGTGGCCATCGGGCACGAACCGAACACCGCCGTCGTGAAGGGTCAACTGGAGCTCGACGAGATGGGCTATGTCAAGACCTTCGGGGGCTCGGTGACCAGCGTGGAGGGGGTGTTCGCCTGTGGCGACCTCCAGGACCACTACTACCGCCAGGCCGTCACCGCGGCCGGCTCGGGGTGCATGGCCGCCATCGACGCCGAGCGCTATCTGGAGGCCCGGGGGTCCTGAGGCGCGGGGAACAACCCCGGGGGTGGGGGCGTTGTGACCCTTGGGTGCCGGTTCGGCCGGCTGACAATTAACGGTGGCCGAACGGGCCAAAGGGAGGTTCCGATGAGCGGAAAGATCGTGCAGCTCGACGACGCTACGTTTGACGAGCATGTCAAGGCGTCAGAGGTACCGGTCTTGGTCGACTTCTGGGCCGAGTGGTGCGGGCCGTGCAAAGTGATCGCACCGATCCTCGAGGAGATCGCCGAGGAGCAGGGGGACAAGATCTCGATCGCCAAGCTGAACGTCGACGACAGTCTGGACGTGACGAGGCGCTACGAGGTGATGAGCATCCCGACGCTGCTCCTGTTCAAGGACGGCGAGCCCAAGGCCCGACTGGTCGGGGCGAAGCCCAAGGCGCGGCTGCTTCAGGAGATCGCCGAGTACCTGTAGAGGTGGACGACGCCCTCCCGCTGGCGGAGGGCGCGTCGGGCGACGCGGTCGTTGAGCTCCGCACGCGTCTCTCCCAGCTGGGTCTGACCACCGACCCGGACCTGGCGGGCTCCTTCGGCCCGGCCACCCGGGCCGCGGTGGAGGCGTTCCAATACCGCCGTGGTCTCCGGGTCGACGGGGCGTGTGGCTCCCAGACCTGGAACACCCTGGTGGAAGCGGGTTTTCAGCTCGGTGACCGCACGCTGTGGCGACGCTCCCCCATGCTGCGGGGCGACGACGTGGCGGAGCTCCAGCAACGCCTCGGCGCGCTCGGCTTCGACTGCGGCCGGGTCGACGGGATCTTCGGCGACAACACGGTGACCGGGGTGCGCGACTTCCAGCACAACGTCGGCGTCACCGTCGACGGCATTGTCGGACCCCTCACGGTGGCCGAGCTGGTGCGGATGCAGGCCCGCCACCGCCGCACCGAACACATCTCCCACGTGCGGGCCCGCGAGGAACTCCGGCGCGCCCCGCCGACCTTGGTCGGCCGCCACGTCGCCGTCGGCGAGCCAGGGGGCCTCGCCTCCACCCTGTCGGCGTTTCGACGCTGTCTCATCGCGTCGGGCGCGTTGGTCACCGCGATGCACCATCCCGACGATTCCGTCCAGGCCCGTGAGGCCAACGCCGGCGAGGCCGACGTGCTGGTCGGATTGCGGCTCGATCCCGACGCGCTCGGGTGCACCACCGCGTACTACGCCGGCTACCGCACCGAGTCCCCCGGTGGGCGCCGGCTGGCCGAACTGGTCCAGGCACGGATCCCTCCGTTGCTCGGCATCGCCGATGGAGGAAGCCGAGGCATGTCGGTCCCGCTCCTGCGGGAGACCCGGATGCCGGCGGTCATCGTCGAGCTTGGACCGCCCGCGGTGGTGGCCGAACGCAACGGCGCACTGGCCGGCGCACTGGCCGGCGCCGTCGAGGCATGGGCCCGCTCCCTCTGGGAGTGACAAAAGCGTGACAAGGGCTGGTCACTTCGACGGGAGGATGAACAAACCCTCAACTAAACGACCAATGGAACAATCCACAACGTCATGCACAGGTTGTGGAAGAAGCTGAAGAACCGGTTGAAGGTTGTGGCGAGCCTGAGACCCGAGGCCCGGGTTAGGTGGCCGCCGAGCCCACCATGGCCCGATAGATGCGTTCCAAATCCTCCAGACTGGCGAACTCGATGACCAGCCTGCCCTTGCGATTTCTCAAGTCCACCTTGACTCTTGTGTTGAGGAGGGCCGCCAGCAGCTCCTCCAGCTCGAGGAGGCCGGGCTCCGGTAGCCGCCGCTGACCGCCACCACGCCTGGTCTTACCGTTGGTACTACCGGCCGTTTGGGCGGCCGCGACGGCCTCCTGGGACTCCCTGATCTCGTCCTCGATGGCCCGGACGGTCAGGCCATCGGTGATGATCCGGGCCACCAGCTTCTCTTGAAGCACCCGGTCGGGCGTGCCGAGCAGTGCCCGGGCATGGCCGGCGCTGATGGTGGAATCGGCCAGGGCCCTCTGGACCCCCGCCGGAAGCTGCAGCAGCCGGAGGGTGTTGGTGACGGCCGCCCGGCTCTTGCCGACCCGCTTGGAGACCTGCTCGTGGGTGAAGGAGAAGTCGTCGATGAGCTGCTGGTAGGCAGCAGCCTCTTCAAGAGGGTTGAGGTCTTCGCGATGCAGGTTCTCGACCAGCGCCTGCTCGAGGCTCTGCACGTCGCCCGTCTGGGTCTGGGCCAAGACGGGGATGCTCTGCAGGCCGGCCCGGCGGGCCGCTCGCCACCGTCGCTCGCCGGCGATGAGCTCGTAGGAGTCGGTCTCCCCCGGGAGCTCCTTGACCAGGACCGGCTGCAGCACCCCCAGTTCTCGGATCGACGCCGCCAGGGCCGACATGGCCTCCTCGTCGAAGTAGGTGCGTGGCTGGCGCGAGTTCGGCCGAATGTTCCCGATCGGGACCTCCCGGAGCGCCGAGGTGGGCTGTCCGGGGACTTCGGTCGGGATTAGGGCACCCAGTCCCTTACCCAGACCGCTTCGGCGCGCCATCGCTCACCTCCTTGGCCAGCTCGCGATAGGCCACCGCGCCCCGCGAACTGGGATCGAATACCGTGATCGGCTGCCCAAACGACGGTGCCTCGGACAGCCGGACCGAGCGCGGGATAATGCTGCGGCACACCACCTCTTTGAAGTGGCTCCTGACCTCGTCGGCCACGTCGACGGCCAGCCGGGTCCGGGCGTCGAACATCGTGAGCACGATCGTGCTGATCTCGAGGCCCACATTGAGGTTGGCCGCAACCAGTTGCACATTTCGAAGGAGCTGGCTCAAACCCTCAAGGGCGTAGTACTCGCACTGGATCGGCACCAAGACTTCGGTCGCGGCTGCCAGGCCGTTCACGGTCAGCAAACCCAAGGAGGGCGGGCAGTCGATCAGGATGAAGTCAAAGTCGTCGACGACGGTGTCGATGGCTCGCTTGAGCTTAAGCTCCCGGCTGAAGGCGCTGACCAGCTCGATCTCGACCCCGGCGAGGTCAATGGTGGCCGGGGTCACGAAGAGGTTCTGGACGCTGGTGGGCTCGATGCAGTCTTCGATCGGGGCGTCCCGCATGATCACGTCGTACATTGACGCTTCAAAGTTCCTGGTGTCGATGCCCAGGCCGCTCGTCGCGTTCCCCTGCGGGTCGAGATCGACCACGAGGACGCGATAGTCGAGCTCGGACAACGCGGCGCCGAGGTTGACGGTCGTGGTCGTCTTGCCGACCCCGCCCTTCTGGTTGGCGATGGCAACCACCCGAGGCAGTGCTCTCGTCTTGTGGGCCCCGTTGGTGGCCGGGAGTTCGGCCAGCCGCCCGATGGCCATTTGGGCCCGCTCTGTGAAGTTGCCATCTGTACCCGCGCGGGCGGTGGCGCCTCGAGCCGGCTCGACCGGGGCCTCGACCTCGAGAGCCGGCTCAGCCTCCAAGGACACGACGGGGGCGGGCTCGTCCAACGGCTCCTCACTCAGGTTGGGGTTTTTCGGGAGCGGCGGGATGAACGGGGGCTCGGCCTCGGGGGTCGCCGGTTCGGTCGCCGCAACGATGGGGCTGGGCTCCTCGGGCACGGGCTCGGCCCGGGGAGGTTCCAAGGTGGAGTCGGTGGGGGAGTCGACCGATTCGGCCTCGATGGGGACGGGCGGCGCCTGGGCCGACTCCACATTCTCCGCACTTCCGGTCACCGGCTCAGGGTCGTTGGGAGACTCGGTGGGGCCGGGTTCCTCCGCTGTGGTCTCAGGTGCGGCCGGCTCGACTACCGAGTGTTCGCCGGCTCCCAGCCCCTTCACTTCAGCGTCAGGTTCGGGCTCCTCGAAGAAACGTTCCTCTGCCTGGGTCTCTGCCTCTGGCTGCGGTTGATCTCGATCGCGTCGCCGAAGGCGCATCAGGCCTTCTCTGCAAGCGCCAGCACATGTTTAATCCTCGTCGCATGCGTGCTTGGGGTCAAGCCCATTTTGGCGATTCCAGCGTCTGTTTCACGTGAAACATGAGGGGCTGCGGGCGCTGATGCCCCCGATCGGGAGTCCCGTGTTTCACGTGAAACAGCGGCCACCGGGACTCCCGCTGCACCACCTCCCCGGGCAGGTCACCACCGGCAGGGCCTAGAACAGCGGCCGCTTCCTCGGAACCCCGACCCGCCGCGGGTAGCGCTCGGGACACGGACGAACCTGCTGGAACACCGCGAAACCGCTGGTCACCAACCCTGGAGCAACCCACTCGAGACCCAGCAGGGACAGCCCCTCGGGCGGCCACCCGGCCTCGCCCCGGGCCTCGGGTGGCTCCGACACGACCACCAGTCCCCCGATGTCCAGAAACGGGGCGGCACACTCGGCGGTCTCTGCCGGATTCCCGAATGCCCGACAGACCACCAGGCTGCAGCGGCCACGGAATTCCTCATCACGACCGACCAGTTCCGCCCGACGGACGATCACGTCGACATGGTCTTGCAACCGGCATCGCCCGATCGCCTCGACAAGGAACGCTCCCCGGCGGGCCGAACCCTCGACCAGGCTGAGTCGCACCCCGGGCCACGCGAATGCCAACGCCAGCCCGGGCAGGCCACCACCGGCACCAAGATCCACCACGTGGTCACCGGTCACCGCCGTCCGTCCGCGCGCCCGCGTTAGCGCATCGGCAAAACCAAGCGCGTGCACCACATGGGGCTCGAGCGGACCCGGTCCAATGAACCCTTGACGTTGGGCGTCGGAAAGGACGTCCAGCAATACCGGAGCGATGGGGGAGTCGCTCGGCAAATCGGCCCCCGCGGCCATCTACGAGGCCGGGGCGATCACCACGTGACGAGCGGAGTCCTCCCCTTCGGACCGCGTGGCCAAACCCTCGATCTCGTTCACCGTGTCGTGGACCACCTTGCGGTCGGCCGGCGACATCGGCTCCAGAGCCCGCTCCTCGCGAGACCCAAGCACCTCTTCGGCGATCTGCTGGGTGAACTTCTGCAAGGCCGCCACCCGGCGTTGCCGGTAGCCGCCGACGTCGACCACGATTCGATCGGTCCTGGTCGGGAAGCGGTGCTGGACGACCGTTCGGGTGACATCCTGCAGCGCAGCCAGGGTCGACCCTCGGGGGCCCACCAGCAAACCGAGCTCTCCACCGGTGGCCGCGACCTCGATCGTGTCCTCGTCCAGCACCCGGGTGCTGACCGAGGCTTCGTAGCCGTAGGCCTCCAGTAGACCTTCCAGGAAGTCCTTGGCCGCCTCGGCCTGTTCCTCCAACGTCACACCTTCGGCCATGTCGGCCTCCTTGTCCTGTCGAACTTCATCGCCTCGAACTCGCTCGGCCGAGCCGGCCGGCTGCTGCGCGCCTTGGCCGTTCCCGGTCCCCTCACCGCCGGCCCGTGATCTCGACCTGCTGCGCCGACGACCCGAACGTGAGCCCGAGGGGCCCGTGGTTGATCCTTCGGCCGACCGTTGGGCCCTGGCCCGTTCCTGCGGCTGACCACCGCCCGAAGGTCCCCGGTCGCCGTTGCGGTTCGAGCCCCCGTTGCGGCCCGACTCGCTTTTGCGAGGACGGCGTTGGCGCTTTGGCCGCGGCCCAACCGGCTGCACCCGCGCCCGCACCCGTGCCTCCCCGCGCGTCCGGCCGAAGAGACCCACCTTCGGTTCGGAAAGCACGATGACCTCGGCATCGCTCTCTGCGACGCCGAGCTGCTCGAGCGCGATCTCCTTCGCCTCTTCGAGCGTCCGACCCGAAATCTCAACCCACTCCACTACCTAGCGTGCCTTCCGGGGTCTCTTTCCCCGCGCTCTCGGATGAGCCGGTGGGGGGGCCTCGGTCGCACCATTGGTACGACCGGCCCCGTTGGACTTGGCACTCGAACTCCCCTTGCCATTGCCGGCGGCCCCGGGCTTCGAGGTCGAACGGGTTCCATTTGTCTTCGGCGATCTGGCGGCGCCATTGGTCTTCGGCGGCGTCTCTGTCTCCTCGACCAGGGCCGGCACGGTAGCGACACCGCCGGTTCGGCGCTTCGCCCCGCTGATGCCCCGCTCGACACCGACCGGTTGCACCATTCCGGTCCCGAACATGATCTCTTGGGTCGCAATACGGATGAGGGTTGAAATGACCATATAGATCACCACTGCAGCCGGGATCAAAAAGTAAATGTAGGCAAAGAGAATCGGGGTAACCTTTTGGATCGTCTGCATCTGCTTGTTGATCGCTGCCTGAGAGTTCCGGCTGTTCATCCGCTTCATCTGGAAGTATTGCAACGCGACCGCCAACGCGACGAATGCAAACAGGGGGATTCGCTGCCCGGTACTGAGCCCATGTGCGAACGGCTTGTTGGCCAGGTTTACCCCGAAGGCGACCATCTTGCCGCCGCTCAGGATGAGGCTGTGATAGAGCTTGTCGACCAGAGCGGTGCCGCTCGAGTGGGCTGCTGGTTTCGGGATATAGCGGGGGGCGACCGTCGCCTTTCCCTTTACCAGTACCGTGGTCGTCAGGCCCTTGATCGTGTCATACAGAATGATCAAGAACGGCATCTGCAGAAACATTGGCAGGCAGCCGCCTGCGGGATTGATCCCCTGTTCCTTGTACAGGGCCATCATTTCTTCGTTTAGCTTCTGCCGGTTTTCCGCACCCTTATACTTTGTTTGGAGCTTCTTGATTTCCGGCTGCAGCCGCTGCATGGCCAGCATCGACTTGGTGCTCTTCACCGTCAACGGGGTGAGCAGCAGCATGATGACCACCGTGAGCAGGGCGATCGCGATCGCGTAGTTCGGGATCAGCCCGTAGATGAAGGCCAGCACCCACCCGACGGCATCGAACAGGGGCTGGAAGATCCTTCCGATGGTGTGGAACAGGGCGTTCTCGACAAGAAAGGTCATCGGCGGTCCCGTTCGTCAACCCGGACCGGCACCAGGTCCACCCCCCGGCCGCCGAAGGGGTGGCACCGAAGGATGCGTCGGACGGCCAACCGGCCCCCCGACCAGAGGCCGTAGGTCTCGATGGCCTCGGAGGCGTAGACCGAACACGAGGGCCAGAAGCGGCAGGGCGAGGCGTGGCCCGCCCGGAGGACCTGGTAGGCCCCGATCGCCGACAGGGCGAGGCGGCGTGGAGAGAATCGGTCGGTCATCGCCGGCTCCCGCGTGCGGCCGAGTTCATGGCCGAGCCTACCGTCGAGGCCAGGTCGGAAAAGCCGAGGTCCCCGGCCGACTGGTCGGCGATCACGAGGTACCGGCCCGGCGGAATCGGGCTCTGACCCACTGCGGCTCGGAGTCGGCGGCGCAGGCGGTTCCGCTGCACCGCGTTGCCGCAACGTCGGCCAATTGCGTAGCTGACCAGGGGAAACGGATCGGAGGGATCGGCCGGTACCCAGCTCACCCGCAGGGGTCCGGACGTGGCCCGGCCAGCCGGTCGCCGCAACGCGACGAAGGTGCTCCGCTGGCGAATGCGTCCGACAGGCCGAGAGGTCACGACGTCCTCAGACGGTCAGCCGACGGCGCCCCTTGAGCCGCCTGGCCCGCAGGATCGCCCTGCCTCCCCTGGTCGCCATGCGCGCCCGAAACCCGTGGGTCTTGGCCCGCTTGCGGGTATTCGGTTGGTAGGTCCGTTTCACGTTCGATCGGCCTTTCGTGGTCCCTCAGTGGCGCAGCGCCGTCGCTCGGGGTGCCCAGCGCCGGCTGAAGAAATCACCGGCTGAGCAGAGGGAAATCGTTCCTCCGATGCTAGGCGCGATTCGCATATCGCCACTAGTCGTTGCGCCCACAACGGTGTACGTTCGAACGTCCAGGTGGCGACCTGTGTTCCACACCTGTGGATCACGTTGTGGACGGTCCCGCCCGGAGGGGTCCGGAGGAGCAGGTGGAACAAAGCAATGGGCTGTGGACACGCTGTACCGCGTCACTGCGTGAACAGGTTTCGGAGGCCACTTGGCAAATGTGGCTTTCCAGTGTCGAACCGGTCGCGGTGACCGATTCGGGCCACGACGGGGTCCTTGTTTTGGGGGTCCCCAACTCGGCGGTCCGAGATCGTGTCGAGAGCCGGTTTGTCCCGCTCATCGAAGGGACCCTGGCCTCCATCGCCGGTCAATCCGTCAAGGTCCGGCTCCAGGTCCTCAACGAGGTCCCGCCACCGGTGCCACCCAGCTACTCAGCGACCGAGGCCAACGGAGTGAACGGTGATGGGCGGGGTGACCCGACCTCGGCGACCGCCCCCCGAGAGACCAAGTCGGTCAGTCTGGACCCACGATTCAGCTTTGACACCTTCGTGGCCGCGTCCTCGAACCGCCTGGCCCACGCGGCGGCACAAGCGGTCGCAGAAACTCCCGGCCGTTCGTACAACCCGTTGTACATCTACGGCGATTCAGGATTGGGCAAGACCCACCTCCTGCACGCGATCGGAAACTACGTCCGGGAGAACTTTCCCAAGCGAACGGTCCTCTACGTCACCACCGAGACCTTCATGAACGACTTCGTCGACTCGTTGCGCATGTCGACCACCATCGCGTTCAAACGACGGTACCGGGAATGCGACGTCCTTCTGATCGACGACGTCCAGTTCATGCAGAACAAAGAGGGGCTCCAGGAGGAGTTCTTCCACACCTACAACGACCTGCACGGGACCGGAAAACAGATCGTGCTCACCTCAGACCGTCCACCCAAGTCCATCGAAACGTTGGAGGATCGGCTCCGAAGCCGCTTCTTGTCCGGATTGATCACCGAGATCGACCCGCCCGACCTCGAGACCCGGCTGGCCATCTTGCGCTCCAAGGCCGAAGCCGACCACGACGACATTCCTCACGATGTCCTCGAGTTCATCGCCACCCACGTGAAGAACAACATCCGAGAGCTCGAGGGGGCACTCATCCGAGTCACCGCCTTCGCCAGCCTCAATCGGGAGTCCATCTCGCTCCCTCTGGCCGAACGGGTCCTCTACGACATCGTGACCGCCGACGAACCTCGTCGAATCACCCCCCAGATGATCCTCGAAGCCACCGCGGCCCGATACGGCTTCACTATTGACGCGATTTGCGGCCCCAGCAGGACTCGGCCGTTGGTCACGGCTCGCCAGGTGGCCATGTACCTAGTTCGTAACCTCACCGACTACAGCTATCCGGCCATCGCCAGGGTGTTTGGCGGACGCGACCACACAACAGTGATCCACGCGGTCGAGAAGATCACCGGCCAAATGAAGGAGCGGCGGCAAATCTATGAGCAGGTCACCGACCTATTACTGAAGATCAAGACCGGACCGTGACCCCTGGGGACCACACGCCATGAAACCTGTGATTCCGGGGCCCCGAGCTGTGGAACAACCGGTACTTTTCCGCAGGTGCTCGCCAGCTCGTCCCCCGATCGCTTCGATCGTCCCCGTTTCATCCCCCGCGGTTGGCACCACGATCTGGTCTCGGACCAGCATTCCGATGGTCTTCTCCACAATCCCCAGGTGTTACTACCTCTACTAACAATTCCAATTTCTTCTTGTCACACAAATTTCTTGCATCATGACCCAGGCCATGGAAAGGACCCGGATCAGTGAAGTTTCGTTCTGAACGAGATGCGTTGGTCGATGTGTTGGCGACTGTGGGTCGAGCCGTCGGTGGACGCGGTGTTTCATCTGTCGTGCTGTCGGGCGTCCTGTTGGTGTGTGAGGGAAACCGGCTTGTGGGGACCGGAACCGATCTCGACCTCACGATCCGGATGGAACAAGAGGTGATCGGGCTCGAAGACGGATCTTGTGTAGTTCCGGCCCGGCTGGCCACCGAGATTGTTCGGTCCTTGGAAGCCGGCGCGGTGACCCTTGAGTCCGGTGAGGAACGGGTGGAGATCTCGGCCGCTCGATCACACTTCGAGCTGCGGGCCTTCCCGGTCGTGGAGTTTCCGACGGTGAATCACACACGGGAGGACGGTCATGTGCTCGGCCCCTCGTTGGTCGAGGGGCTACGTCAGGTGGTCCGGGCGGCGTCGACGGATGACGCCCGCCCGCTCCTGACCGGTGTCTTGATGACCACCGAAGAAGATGTGGTTCGGCTGGTGGCGACGGACTCCTACCGCCTCGCCCTGCGGGACCTGCGGGACACCAAGGCCATCGTGGATGCGCCGGAAATTCTTGTGCCGGCCCGCGCCTTGGCCGAACTACAACGATTGCCCGGCTTGGGAGGAGAGGAGGGTAGCGGTGTCGAAGTGACGGCTGGCACCCATGAGATCACCTTCCGCCTGGGCCCGGTCGAAATCCGCACCCGCCTCCTCGACGGCGCGTATCCCGACTATCGCCAACTGATCCCCAACCAGTATCCAAACCGGCTTCATGTGGGAAAGGAGTCCCTGCTGGGTGCGCTGCGCAGGGTGCGGCTCTTGGTGCGGGACAACACGACCCCGGTCCGGCTGTCGATGCGCCAAGGTGGCGTGGACCTGTCGGTCGTGTCCCAGGAAGTGGGGGAGGCCAACGAGACCGTCGATGGGGACTTCACCGGTGAAGACCTCGTCATCGCCTTCAACCCGTCGTATCTCATCGACGGCGTCGAAGCGGTGGCCGACGACGAAGTGATCATCGAAACGGCCGACCCGAGTCGGCCCGCCACCGTCCGAGCCGCCGAACGAGACGACTATCGGTACCTGTTGATGCCCGTCCGGGTGTCGTGAGCCGCGCCGGTGCACCCGGAACCGGCAGCGCTCGTTCTCACACAGCTCTCGGTGACAGATTTTCGCTTGTTCACCGCAGCGACGTTCGAGCCGGCGACCGAGGGGACGACGGTGCTGTCGGGACCGAACGGCAGCGGCAAGACGACCGTTCTTGAGGCGGTGGCATTTCTTGGTTCCCAACGTTCCTTTCGCGGCGCCCCGCGCGACGCGATGGTCCGGGGAGGCTGCGAACGTGGCTATGTGCGTGGCGAGCTCCTTGACGCCGGTCGAAAGGTGACCGTCGAGACCGAATTGACCCGAGGCCCGGGGGAGTCTCGGGCCCAGGTCAACCGCCAGCGGGCCCGCCGGGCCGACCTGGCCGCCGCCGTGCCGGTCACAGTTTTTTCGCCCGAGGACCTCGCGGTGGTGCAGGGGGGGCCAGCGGCGCGGCGCGGGTTGCTCGACGACGCGTTGGCGTCACTGGATCGACGAGCCGCCACCGCAATAGAAGACACCGACCGGGCACTCCGTCAGCGAGGTGCCCTGCTTCGGCAGGCCGGTGGAAGAAGCACCACCGAGATCGAGGCGACGTTGGACGTGTGGGACGAACGGCTGGCCAAGGCGGCCACGGTGCTTGTCGAGGCCCGCCGAGATCTCTTGGAGGAGCTGGCCCCGTTGACCGCCGACGCGTACGGTGCGCTGGCCAACATCTCGGGGCCAGTGAACGTGCGGCTGCGGTACGAACAGTCCTGGGAAGGTCCGTTCGATGTCGCGTTGGCCCAACGACGTCGCGAGGATCTCCGACGCGGTGCGACGACCGCTGGGCCGCACCGAGACGACATGGTGGTCGAACTCGAGGGTCGCGACTCGCGGGTACAGGCGTCTCAGGGTGAGCAACGCTGCCTGGCCTTGGCGCTGCGCCTGGGCGTCCACCATCTGCTCACGGCTCGCCTCGGACGCCCGCCCATACTGTTGCTCGATGACGTGTTCTCCGAGCTCGACCCGGATCGCAGCCGAGCGCTGGTTCGCCAACTCCCCCCCGGCCAGTCCCTTCTTTCGACCGCGGTCCCCCTTCCCGACGGCATGAACGTCGCGTTGGTGATCGACGTCAGGACGCTCGGGGGATGAGCCCGGACGAGATCCGCGGTCGTCGGGACGACGGCCCTCGCCGGGTGAGCGAGACCCTCGACGCGGTGGTGCGCCACATCGCGCCACAGAGCGCGGGGGAGTTCGGTGCGATTTTCGGGCGTTGGGAAGACATCGTCGGACCGGCCTTGGCCGCCCATGTCCGCCCGATCCGGATCACCGCCGAGGCCCTCGTCGTCGCGGCCGATCACCCGGCCTGGGCAACCCAGGTTCGGGCCCTCGGGAGCACCGTTTTGGCACAGGTCGGGGAGGTCGCGGGCACGGCTCCGGCCCGCCTCGAAGTGGTCGTCCGCCGGCCCTGACAACGGTCAACCAGCCTCGGTATCCCGGGGCCTCGATCCGGGCCCTGAGGTGGGCATCTACCGGCAAGAAATCGTCGCCAACGACCGGCTGGACGCACCGCCGGGAGCGCGCGATCGAGTAGAATCTAAGAGGTCACCGGACGAGAAATTTCCTTCGTTCGTAGCGTCCGGAATGCGCGCCGACTCGGTTCTCCGAGGAAGGTCGCGCCCGTAGGTTGGAGCGTGGAGAGCGGTATTGCCTAAGCGTGGTAGCGGGACTTATGACGCCAGTGCAATCACGGTTCTCGAAGGTCTTGAGCCGGTCCGGTTGCGGCCGGGGATGTACATCGGCTCGACCGGACCGAGCGGCCTTCACCACCTGATCATCGAGGTCGTCGACAACTCCGTCGACGAGGCCATGGCCGGCTACTGCACCCGGATCGACGTCACGTTGCTGGCCGACGGCGGCTGCCGGGTCTCCGACGACGGTCGGGGCATTCCGGTGGATCCGCACCCGAACTACCCGGGCCGCAGCGCGGCCGAGATCGTGCTCACCACCCTGCACGCGGGTGGGAAGTTCGGCGGCGAGGGCTACAAGGTCAGCGGGGGATTGCACGGCGTCGGCGTGTCGGTGGTGAACGCGCTCTCGACCCGATTGCTGCTCGAGATCGATCGCGACGACAAGCACTATGTGCTCGAGTTCAAGAATGGCGGCGAGCCGGTCGGAAAGCTAAAGCCGACCGGGCCGGCCCCCCGCGGCCGCACCGGCACGACGGTCACCTTCTGGCCGGACCCGGCGGTCTTCGAAGAGGTTGACTTCCGGGCCCAGACCGTGATCGAGCGGCTGCAGATCTATGCCTTTTTGAACAAGGGTCTGGAGATCCGTTTCGTCGACGAGCGCGAGGCCGACGGTCAGCGCACCACGTTCAAGTACAACGGCGGGATCATCGACTTCGTGAAGCACCTGAACGCGGCTCGGGAATCACTCTTCCGTAAGGTGGCCTCGTTCGAGCAATCCGAGAACAACATGGAGGTAGAGGTCGCGCTCCAGTGGAACACCGGGTTCAACGAGAGCCTGCACTCGTTCGCCAACGGGATCTCGACCACCGAGGGGGGGATGCACGAGGAGGGCTTCAAGAAGGCCCTCACCAACGTGGTCAACCGCTACGCGCGCGCCAAGAACACCCTGAAGGAGAAGGACGAGAACCTCCTCGGCGAGGACATCCGCGAGGGGCTCACCGCGATCGTGTCGGTTCGGCTGACCGATCCCCAATTCGAGGGCCAGACCAAGACCAAGCTGGGCAACGTCCCCATGCGATCGCTCGTCGAGCGGGCCACCAACGAGAAGCTGGCCGAGTGGCTGGAGGAGAACCCCCGCGAGGCCAATCAGGCGGTGCAGAAGGCGCTCTTGGCCGCTCGGGCCCGGGTGGCGGCCCGACAGGCGCGCGATCTGACCCGGCGCAAGTCGGCCCTCGATGGGGCCGGGCTCCCCGGAAAACTGGTCGACTGCTCGTCGCGCGACCCGCGCGAATGCGAGCTCTTCATCGTGGAGGGCAACTCGGCCGGCGGTTCGGCCAAGGACGCCCGCGACCCGCGCACCCAGGCCGTGCTGCCCATACGGGGCAAGATTCTGAACGTCGAGCGGGCCCGCATGGACAAGATGCTGAAGAACGTCGAGATCCAGGCCCTGATCGCCGCGGTCGGCGCCGGGCTGGCCGACGACTTCGATGTCACCAAGATCCGCTATCACAAGGTGATCCTCCTGGCCGACGCCGACGTCGACGGGTCGCACATCCGGACGCTCTTGCTCACCTTCTTCTTCCGCCAGATGAAGGCCCTTGTCGAAGGCGGGTTCGTGTACGTGGCCCAGCCGCCCCTCTACTCGACGCTCGTGGGCAAGGAGAAGCTCTATCTGCGAGACGACGTGGCCAAGGACAACTTCCTGGCCGAGAACCCCAACCACAAGGCCGACTTCCAGCGGCTGAAGGGCCTGGGTGAGATGGATTTCGGTGAGCTGAAGGAGACCACCATCGACCCCACCAAGCGGTCGCTGTTGCAGATCAACGTCGAGCAGGCGGCCCTGGCCGACGAGGTGTGCGCCATCTTGATGGGCGACGACGTCGAGCAACGACGGCACTTCATCCAGACCAACGCCAAGGACGCGCGCTTCCTCGACATCTGAGGGCGACCAACATGCCGACCAGACGAACCACCCGCAACACGGCCTCGACCAACGGTCAGAACGGGAACGGCGCGGCGGCCGACGGGGTGGTCACGGTCCTCGGCTTCATCGAACCCATCGAGATTCAAGAAGAGATGGAGCGCTCCTTCATCGAGTACTCCATGTCGGTCATCGTCTCCCGGGCGTTGCCCGACGTCCGTGACGGCCTGAAGCCTGTCCACCGCCGGATCCTCTACTCGATGTTCGACCAGGGACTGCGGCCCGACCGTCCGCATGTCAAGTGCGCGGAAGTGGTCGGTCGGGTCATGGGGGTGTACCACCCCCATGGCGACCAGGCCATCTACGACGCGCTGGTCCGCATGGTGCAGGAGTTCAGCATGCGGCTCCCCCTCATCGACGGGCACGGGAACTTCGGTGGCACCGGGCCCGACGAAGGGCCGGCGGCCATGCGCTACACCGAATGCCGCCTCGATCCGTTGGCCCTGGAGCTCATGGCGGGCATCGACGAGGAGACGGTCGACTTCATCCCCAACTATTCGAATTCGGCCGACGAGCCGACCGTCCTTCCGGCCCGGTTCCCCAATCTCTTGGTCAACGGCTCCCAGGGCATCGCGGTGGGCATGGCCACCAACATCCCGCCCCACAACCTGGGTGAGGTGATCGACGCAACGATGCACCTGATCGACCACCCCGAGGCGACGCCCGACGACCTCATGAACTTCGTGAAGGGCCCCGACTTCCCGACCGGGGCGCTCATTCTCGGGCGGCAGGGGATCATCGACGCCTGCCGAACCGGACGCGGTTCGATCCGGATGCGCGCCGTGGCCGAAATCGAAGAGGGCCGCGGGGGCACCAACATCGTGGTGACCGAGCTGCCCTACCAAACCTCGGTGGAAGTGGTGGAGCAGAAGATCCACGATCTCGTCCGCGGGGGCGATCTCGACGGGATCGCGGAGGTCCAGAACGACTCGGCGGCCCGCAAGCCGCGCCTGGTCATTCGACTCAAGCGCGACGCCAACGCGAACGTCGTGCTCAACAAGCTCTTCAAGCACACGCCACTCCAGACCAGCTTCGGAGTGAACACCCTGGCGTTGGTCGACGGGGTCCCGCGCACCTTGAACCTGGCCCAGATGCTCGGGCACTACGTGGCTCACCAGGTCGAGGTGATCACCCGCCGTTCGGAGTACCAACTCCGCAAGGCCCTCGCGCGGGCTCACATCGTCGAGGGCCTGTTGAAGGCGATCGACATGCTGGACGCCGTGATCGCGGCCATCCGGGGCTCGGCCGACCGGCCCGAGGCCCGCGCCGCCCTCATGGCCGAGCCGTTCTCCTTCAGCGAGGAACAGGCCAATCACATCTTGGACATGCAGCTCGGCCGACTGACCCGGCTCGGCCGCAGCGAGCTCGAAGAGGAGATGGCCAAGCTGCGGGAGACCATCGCCTACCTCGAGTCGATCCTGGCCGACGACACCATGCTGCGCGGCGTCATCAAGACCGAGCTCGGCGAGGTCCGTGAGCGGTTCGCCGACGAGCGTCGCAGCATCATCACCCACGACCCCGGCGAGATGGCCCTCGAGGATCTCATCAGCGACCAAGAGATCGTGGTCACCATGACCGCGGCCGGGTATGTGAAGGCGGTTCCGGCCACCGCGTTCCGCACCCAGGGTCGGGGCGGTCGGGGGGTCCAGGGGGCCCGGCTGAAGGAGGAGGACCTCATCACCCATGTGGTCCACACCTCCTCGCACGCCCACCTGTTGTTGTTCTCCGACCGGGGCCGCGTGTACCGGCTACGCGGCCACGAGATCCCGACCAAGGAGCGGACCGCTCGGGGCACCGCCCTGGTGAACCTGCTGCCACTCGAGACGGGCGAGACGATCCGGGCGATCGTCCAGACGCGCGACTTCCCGGCCGACCACTATCTGCTGTTCGCGACCGCGCTCGGGCAGGTGAAGAAGACCGCCTTCAGTGAATACGACAAGTCCCGTCGTGAGGGTTTCATCGCGATCAACCTGCGCGACGGCGACAGCCTCATGCACGTGGTCGCCACCAGCGGAAACGACGACATGTTCGTGGTGACCCGTTCGGGGATGACGATCCGCTTCTCGGAAAACGACGTGCGGGCGATGGGACGCGACGCGGCGGGCGTCCGCGGCATCCGTCTGCGCGAGGGAGACGAGGTGGTCTCCTGCGACGTCGCCCGCGACGACGTAGACATCCTGATGGTCACCGACGCCGGCTACGGCAAGCGCACCAAGCTGGAGCGCTTCCACAGCCAGGCCCGGGGCGGCCAGGGGGTCCGTGGGATCAAGCTGACGGCCCGGCGCGGTCGGGTGGTGGCCGCGTTCATGGTCCCCTACGAGGGGGACATTCTGCTCGTGTCCTCCGGTGGGGTCGTCATCCGCATGTCGGTGCGCGAGATTGCCTCTCAGGGCCGCGACGCAACCGGGGTGCGCGTGATGAACCTCGACGAGGGTCAGGCCGTGGCGGCGGTGACCCCGGTGGCGGCCGAGCAGGACTGAGCGCCGCCGGGCGCCCCGGGCGCTACTTGGTGGTGAAGGTCATCGTGAACGGGGCCCCCGGAGGGACGTAGGTCCCGAGCACGTGTTTGCCGGCCAGGACGGCCACCCGAGCCGCCGTCGACCCGATCTGCACCGTGAGCTGGTGGTTCGCCACGGCGACGTGGCTCTGCCCGCTCTGGAGGGTCCCCGCGAACTCGGGCTTGGTGCTGAGTGGTCCGCTGATCGAGACCCAGGTCGCGCCGCCGCTCGCACTGATGCGGACGTCGAACACCCCGGTGCTCACCGAGAAGTTCGCGCCGCCCGCGGTGGCCGACAGCAGCTGCAGCGCCGGCGTGTTCGTCGCCGGGGCCGCCGCCTTGTGCGCCGACTTGGTGGTCTTGGTGCTGGTCTTCGGGATCGGGCCGACCACCCCCTTGCTCGTGTACGGGATGTGGAGCTTGGCCAGCCACGCCGGCTGGACTCGGTTGACGACGAGCCAGGCCGTACCCACCACGAGCAGCAGCGTCGCCACGATGACCAGGGCGCGGACGAAGATGAGGCCCAACCCGTCGATCGGGTCGGCCCGCACCGCCGGGGTGACGCCGGTGTCGGCCATGACCATCGGGACCTGGGCGGTCGAGTTGTGTCGGTCCCCGGAGGCCGGCAGGGGGACCGAGGGTATTCGCCCGGTGCTCGTCGACACCGACAGCGGCACCGCCCGGGTGGCGAGATCGTCGATCGGCGCAAGGGCGGCCGCCGGCACGAGGGGCTTCACCGCGGTGTCGGTGGCCGCGGTGCCGTTGGTGGACGCGTCGTGGACCAACGCCGTCGGTGGCGAGCCGCTCAGCGCGCTCGGCCAGTGCTCCACCAGGACCATCACAAACTGGTCGGCGGGGAGGTTCAAGAACGTCGCGTAGCGGCTGAGGGCCTTGAGAATCGCCACCCGGTCGGGGAGCCGGTCGACCGTGCCCGACTCGAGATCCTGGAGCTGGTCGAGGGGGATCCCGGTCTGCTGGCTAACCGCGGGCAGATCGAGTCCGCGAGCGGCCCGGGCCTGGCGCAGGACCCTGGACAGGTCGGGAACGGACGCGGGCTTGGCTTCGGTCCCCGTGCGACGGACGGATCCGTCACGGTGCAGGATCACCGGTCTCCTCGTCATTTCCCAGGGTCTGGTCGTCGTTCGACGGTCGCAGTTAGCGTAGTGCCTGACCAGCCATTTCGTTGACTTGTTGGCCCGCCGACCTGGCGTCGGGGGTGCCGGTTATCGGTGTCGTCTCGGTCGCGTCGCCGGCGGAGATGCCATCGGGAATGGAGGAGGCATGTCAGGATCGGCCGCCGAGGGTGCGTCGTTCGAACGAGGAGCACCACAGCGGGGCGCAGACCTGCTCGTTCGGTGCCTCGAGGCCGAGGGGGTTCGCTGGGTGTTCGGGATCCCGGGTGAAGAGACGCTCGACGTCTCCGACGCGCTCGACCGCTCGTCGATCGAGTTCGTGCCGGTCCGCCACGAACAGGCGGGCGCGTTTATGGCCGACGTCCAGGGTCGGCTGACCGGTCGGGCCGGCGTGTGTCTCGGCACCCTGGGGCCGGGCGCGACGAACCTGGTGACCGGCGTCGCCGACGCGTTCTTGGACCGGGCACCGCTTGTTGCCCTGACCGGCCAGAGCGGGCTCGAGCGGATGCACAAGGAGTCGCACCAGTACATCGACGTGGTTCGGCTGATGAACCCCATCACCAAGTGGAACGCCCGGATCACCGGGCCCGGGATCATCCCCGAGGCCGTTCGCAAGGCGTTCAAGGTCGCCGAGTCGGAGAAACCAGGCGCCACCCACCTGGAGCTGCCCGAGGACGTGATGGCGGCCCCGGTGTCGGCCACGCCCCTGCCGCGCACGGCGATGGCGCGTCCCCGCCCGGCCGACGGCGACCTTGACCGAGCGGCGGACCTGTTGCAGTCGTCCGACCATGCGGTCGTGCTGGCCGGCAACGGCGTGGTGCGGGAGATGGCCTGGGACGCCTTGCGCGAGTTCTCGGCCCGCACCGGGGTGCCGGTGGCCGAGACCTTCATGGGCAAGGGCCTCTTGGATTCAGACGATCCGCGGGCGCTCGGCGCGGTGGGACTCCAGGCCGGCGACTATGAGATGGTCGGGTTCGGCGACGCCGACCTGGTGCTGGCGGTCGGCTACGACCTGGTCGAGCACGCGCCGAAGTACTGGAACCCCCGAGGTGACAAGCGCATCGTCTGCATCGACTCGTCCCCGGCCGAGATCGACGATCACTTCATTCCCGAGGTCGAGTTGGTCGGTGACATCGGGTTCACGCTGCGGACGTTGGCGCAATGGTGTCCCAACATCTCTCCCGAGGTGCGGGGCACCCGCTTGGCCAACGCGGTCGCGGCGACGCTGGCTAACGCGGCCGGCGACGATGCCTTCCCGATGCGCCCGCCACGCATCCTGCTCGAGCTCCGCCGGGCCATGCGGCCGACCGACGTGCTCGTGTCGGACGTGGGGTTGCACAAGCTGTGGATCGGACGAATGTTCCCGGCCCACCAACCCAACACCGTGCTGATCGCCAACGGCCTGGCCGGGATGGGCTTCGCGGTGCCCGCGGCGATTGGGGCCAAGCTCGTCGTGCCGCAAAGGCGGGTGGTGGCGGTGTCCGGTGACGGCGGGTTCCTCATGAACGCCCAGGAACTGGAGACGGCCAAGCGCCTTGGGACCCCCTTCGTCAATGTGGTCTGGGAGAACGGGCAGTTCGGCTCGATCGTGTGGAAACAGGACCGAAAGTTCGGTCGCCATTTCGGCACCGACTTCACCAATCCGGACTTC
>Ga0302325_10001860_pt1 | contig 52866 bp, 48 predicted proteins | sample Palsa_T0_2_FD_201948 | JGI IMG/M metagenome (GOLD analysis project Ga0302325, IMG submission 201948) | Peat permafrost microbial communities from Stordalen Mire near Abisko, Sweden - Palsa_T0_2 | ecosystem: Environmental > Terrestrial > Soil > Palsa > Peat permafrost | place: Sweden: Abisko...
GGGGGGGTGATCTCCGCCGTCGACACGGGCGCGCAGCTACCGCCGGTCACCGCCACGGCGAGGGTCTGAAAGGTGCCGGTGGCCCCCACTGCCAGGCAACCGCTCGGTGCGGCAAAGCAAGCCCCGAGCACCGGCGTGGTGGTCGCGCAGACGGTGGCGCAGCCGGCGACGATGGAGGTGGTCAGCGACGCGGACCCGCAGGTGATCTTGGTCGGACCGCAGGCGCAGTCGCACGAAGCGGCCGTGGCTTGCAGGCCCTCCATGCCGTCGAAGGAGTCCGTGGTGAGGCCGGGGCAGGTAGGAGCAGGTGCGGCGCCGAGGTAGAGATCCGTGGGACCGGCCCACCCTCCCGGCACCGCGGGGATGCACTGGAAATCGCCACTGCAGTGCGCAGGGGCCTCCTCGAAGACGTCGGCCGCGCCGCTGTCCATCGCGCCTTCGGTCACCGTGCCGTCCCTCATGGCCGCGCCGTCGCTGGTCGCGTCATCGCCGGGAGTGCCGTCCGCCGCGAGGCCGTCGCCCATCGACGCGTCTCCTCCCGACGCCGCGGTAAAGACGCTGCCTCCGCACGCGCAGGCCATGGCCAGAGCAATCCCCGGACCCGTCACCCCGATGACACGTCGAATCACTCGTGCAGAATAGCCGAACCAGGCAATGCGGGCGCACTACCCGCGCTTTCTTCCTTTCGGCTCCGGATTCGCGACGGCTTCCCACCAGGCCGCCGCTCCTCAGCCAAAGCGCTCGGACCCGTCGGGCTCGCCGGCGGCGGAGCGCTCCTTCGTGCTGAGTCGATAGGCTACATTTCGCGCACGCATGATGTTTCCCAGCGGGCGATGGTCCTCGAGCGCGTGCCAGGGGTCGAACGAGAGCGTCTCCACGAACTCGGCCACCTTCTTCCCGCGCACGCCGTCGAGATCCTGCCGCGGCAGGGTGAGCCTCGCCACGGTCACGAAGGGAGCGTCCTCCGTCTTCCACTCGACGGACGCGTCCTCGATGGGGGTCTTGGCCTCCCCGGTATAAAACTGGATGCGCAGATCGTAGACCACCGGGCCTTTGGCCAGCCTGGCCGCCAGCTCGTGGTGCAGACGTTCGCGCGACGTGTCCGCCGTGATCGCGCGCCCCGACGCATCGTGCGACACGAGCGCATAGTGGATGGCATAGGCGCCGCAGCGCACGGGCGCCGCGCTGAAGTACGTGGCCGCCGCCAGCGGGAGGGTCGGCAGCCGCAGTCCCCTGGCGAGCTGGGGCAAGAGCTCCATGGTTCGCGCCAGCCCGAGTCGCCGGAGAACGCGTGGCACGACGAGGAGAGGGTTCTGCTGCGCCGCGGTGACCACCTCGACGAACTCGCGGGCATTGCGGAAAGGGATGGCCGGCGTGCGGATCAGGAGAAAATCCTGCGTCTTCTCTTGCTCCATGCCGGGGATGATCTTCTTTCCGTCGACACCTACCACCTTCACGGCCATGCCGCGCACGTCGCCGGTGCGGTCGTGCTGGCGCCTTCCGTCGCCGTTCGAGAAGCGCACGTAGGCGCGGTAGCTCGCGGGCTTCGCGAAGAGACCGGCGCGCGCCGGGTCGGGTAGCGCGTCGAGCACGGTCAGCTCCCCCTCCACGCCAGCGTTGGCCTTGGCGTGCAAGGCGCGGCTGGGGCGTCCATTCGTCGCGCGCGAGCGCTGGATGGCGCGCAGTCGCTCCGCGTAGCCGAGGTGCGTGGCCTCTTCGCCGGCGGGCGCGGCCTCCCGCCACTCCGTCGACGGGACCCCCATCAGCCAGGCCGGTACTCGGCGACCGCCTCGAAGTGCAGGACACGCGAGCAAGCGCTGGGGCCGACGGAACCGCGGCACTCGTCCTGGCCCTTGAAGGATTTCTCCTGCGAACGGAGCGCACGCATCACCGTCGTGGTCAGATCGTGCTCGCCGTCCATGCAACGAGGGTCCCCGCAGGGCACCAGGAAGAGCGCCGGAGCGTGGTCCACCTGGACGCGCCGGGTGTGCGTCGTCCCCCCGACCCCGGAGCGGTCTTCGATCTCCATCTGCAGGGCGACCAGATTGGGCACCTGCTCGAGGAGCCTGGGCGCGTCGTTCTCGCGTCTGCGCCTCTCGGCGAATCGTTGCGCTTGCGGACTGTTCTTGCGGTAGTTCATCGACACGCCCCGTAAGGTAACCACTCTCGCGGGCTTTCGCTCGTATCGTCGAGGTCGGCACCGACCTTTCGGCGGCCCACGGTGATCATCCGAGCCGCTCGAGCACCGCCACCACCTGCTCGGGGCTCCGCTCGCAAAGTTTCTGCAAGCGTCCGGCGTCGAAGAACGCCACGGTGGTGCCGGCCCGGGCGACGGCGGTGAATCCCGGCGCGACGCGGTGGACGGCGTCACGCACCCCGTAGAACGAGTCGGGCTCCACGACCGCGGCCGGCATGGCGCGTTCTTCCCCTTCGAAGACGGCGATGGAACCACGCGCCACCAGGCAGGCCGCGTCGGGCACCACACCCGCCCGAAGAAGGACGGTCTCCTCCTCGAAGGACTCCAGTCTCTCCAGGCACGAAAGCACCTCGTCTCGCACGTGCACATCCAGCTGTCCCATGGTTTCATGCATGGAGACGAACGAGTCGATGCGGTGGATCTGCTTGGTCTCGGCGATGCGCCGGCCGAAGGCGGGGTCGTCCTGCATGAGCGCGCGCACCTGGGCTGCCGGCAGCGTCCACACTTCGCTCACCCGCTCGGCCCGCAGAGACGCCGTGCAGCGAGGCAGGCTGCCGTCGAGTCCTCCGAGCACGCTGGATTCGCCGAGGAGCCAGCCCGGGAAACAGGACCGCACCATCCACGAACCCCCCGAGGGCTTCTCCAGCCAGACGCCCAGGAGGCCGCTCTTGACGACCAAGACGTCACGCGAACAGGTCTCCCTCCGTCACGAGGATAGGCGAAGGATTCGTCGCCCGATGGACCTTCGCGGAGGTGCCGGGAGGCGGCGGCCCATGGTAGCGGTCGCCCTCCTCCCGCGGTATGGACGGTCGATGCGGACTCGGGCGGCCCCGTCTTCGCGCGGTGAGCTGCCGATTTCATGCGCCTCTCTCCACTCGCGGCCCTCGTGGGATCGATCGGTGCGGCGGCGCTCGGCTGCGGCGGCAAGATCGCGCCGCTGGGCGACGCCGGTGGAGCGACGGACAGTGCCGAGGAAGAGGAAGAGGTCGAGCTCGCCTCGCCGGACGCGGGGCCGGTGGTCGACAGCGTCTTTCCCAGGTCGGGCCCGAACTCGGGGGGCACCCGCGTGACGGTTACCGGCTCGGGCTTCGTCACCGGTGGCGGCACGCAGATCAGCTTCGCCGGCTTTCCGGCCTCCGACGTCGCCTGCGACAGCGAGGAGCGGTGCGTGGCCACGAGCCCTTACGCGGGCCCCTCGGCGGTGCCTGAGACCGTCGACGTGCAAGCCACGCTCGCCGGTGCGCTCGGGGCCCCCGGCTCGCGGTCGAGCGCGGTGGGGCCGCGCGACGAGTTCACCTTCCGGGCGGGGCCCCCTTGCACCCAGTCGCTGGCTTGCTCGGGTCTGTACTTTCCTCAGCTGATCATCGACTGCCCGGCGGCGGTCGCGTTTTACCTTTACCCGCGCACCCCGCAGCAGGAGCTGGTGGCCACGGCCACCACCTTCATGGCCACCACCAACGACGTCGGGGCCGCCGTGTCCGCCTGCTATGGCGATCCCTCGAGCACCTCGTGCACGCCGTTTTCGACCTTCGAAGCGCAGCTGAGCTACTGCGGCGATCCGAATTTCTGCTTCGATTGCGAAAGATGGCTGATGGGTGTCTGCATCGAGGACCTCCACGGCAACACGGCCTGCCGCCGATGACCCGCCGCGGACGCCGTCACGACGGCTCCGCCTCCCACTCCACGAAGGGGTCGTACAACGCGGCCAGCTCCTTCGACTTCGTGGCCGTCAGATCGAGGCGCGCCAGCAGCTCGTCCATCGACGCCGGTGACGCCTCGGCCTGGGCGCGCGCCAGGTCCGTCGCCAGCTCTCCCGCCAGGGCGGCGAGCTCCGTCTTTCGCTCGTTGGCCGCACGGGCGGCGTCGCGCATGCGCACCATGGTGGCGATGTCCCTCTCGTCGCGCGCTCGTTCGGCGCGCCGGCGGAATGCCCCCTCCAGCGCTTTTAGCGTCGCGCTGAGCTTCTCGCACTCGTCCATCTTGCGCGCGCAGGCGTCCCAGTCGTTCAGGAAGTCACTCCTCCAGGATGAAGAGCAGCTCTTCGGCCCGCCCGGGGTCGAGCTTCTTGAGGGCCTCGTGCTGGGCCATGGCCGCCGCCCTCTGCCCGAGGTTGGCGTAGCAGACGCCGAGCTCGTAGCGCAGCGCCGGCTCCTCGGGCGCGAGGAGGATGGCCTGCTGGTACGGCTCGATGGCCTGCTTGTGCCGCCCGAGCTCGAGGAGCACCGAGGCGGCTTTGCGGTGAGGCTCCAGCCGGTCCGGATCCATGCGTGACACGGCCATCCAGGCGTCGGCGGCGAGGTCGAGCTTCTTCACCTTTTCGTAGAGCTTGGCCCGGTTGAGATGCACGTTCACGTCCTCCAGCCCGAGCTGCGCGGCCTGGGTGTACGCATCGGCCGCCTCCTCGTCGCGCCCGATCTTCTGGTAGCCGAAGGCCAGCGCCGCCCGCAGCGCCGCGTCCTCGGGTTGCTTGGCCACCGCCCCCTCGAAGGCGCTCACCGCGTCTTCGTTCCGTCCGAGCTGGAGGAGAGATACGCCGAGGAAGTAGTCCGCCGACGCTAGATCCGGTTGGAGGCGAAGCGCTCGCTGAAGCGCCGCCGCGCTCTCGTCGAAGCGCTTGGCTTTCTGGTAGGTGACCCCGAGAGAAAAGTACGAGTCCGCCGCCTTGGGCCGTAGACGAACGAGCTCCTTGTAGGCGTCGACTGCTTTGCCGTGCTCCTTGAGGGCGTCGTGCACCTTGCCGAGCTCTTGCCAGGCGTCGGCGCGATCCGGCGCGAGACGCGCCACTTCGCGCAGCGCGCCGATGGCCTCGCGATTCCGGTCGAGCGCGGAGTACGCGTGCCCCAGCGCGAAGAGAGCGCCGACGTCCTCTGGCGCCAGACGCACGGCGACCTCGAGCTGCGCGATGGCATCGGCGAGCTGACCGAGGCCGCCCAGCAGCTCACCGAGAAAGACGTAGGAGGCCACGTGATTCCCGTCGACGGCGAGCCCCTTGGAGGCCGCGTCGCACGCCTCCTGCCAGCGGCCGAGCGCCGAATAGCAGCGCGCCACGTCCAGCCAGTCGTCGGCCTGCGCGGCCACCTTCTGGAACGCCGCCTCGAAGGCACGCGCCGCCTCCTCGTAGCGCTCGTCCCGACGGTACAACGTGCCCAGCAAGCGCTGCGCGTCCCCCAGCGAGGGATCGAATCGCGTCGCTTTCTCCAGCGCATCGAGCGCGTCGGGGGTGCGATCCAGCACCGCATAGGCGAAGCCGAGACGCCGCAGAAGCCGCGCGTTCGAGGGGTGCACGGCGACCGCTTCCTGGAGCGCTTCCAGCAGCTTCTCCGGCAAGTCCTTCTGCCCGCATAGCTCCACCAGCGCCTCCAGCGTCGCCGCGTCGTCCGGATCGGCGCGTAGCCCCTGCCCGTAGGCGCGGATGGCGTCGCCCCACTTCTCCAGGCGGGCGTAGGCGTCGCCGAGCATGCGGGCGGCACGCGGCAGCTTGGGATCCTTCTGCAGGGCGTCACGAAGCGCGTTCGCCGCGTCGCCGTCGCGCCCGGCCGCGAGGTAGGCCTCGCCGAGCTGCGCGTAGGTGCGCGCGTCGGGTCGAAGCTTGCTGAGTTGTTTGAAGGACTGCACGGCCTCGTGCGCCTTGCCCAGGGCGATCTGCGCTCGTCCGCACCCCGCCACGGCATCCGCCAGCGTCGCGTCGAGCCGCGCTGCTTGCCCGTAGGCCTTGAGCGCGCCGGCGGCGTCTCCGGCTTTCTCGAGGATCTCCGCGAGGCGAAGGGGAGCCTGCGCGTTGGCCGGGAGCAGGCGGACCGCCTCCTCGAGAAGGAGGCGGGCCCCGGCCTCGTCCTCCTTGCCCACGAGGAGGAGCGCCAGCTCCAGACGCACCTCGCCGTCCCCCGGTGCCGCGGCGGCGGCCTTCCTCAGCGAAGCGATGGCGTCATCGCCCTTGCCGAGCTTCTGCTGCAAGGCCGCGAGGCGCTTGGCCACGTTCTCGTCCTTGGGATCGCGCTCGAGCTGTTTCTTGAGGACGCCGATGGCCTCCACGTAGCGTTCGAGCTTCTCGTAGGCCCGCGCCAGCGGCGCGATCACCGCGGCGATGGAGGGGTCGATCCCTCGGGCGTGCTCCAGCTCGTCCACGCCGTCGGCGTATCGCCCGAGGACCACGTAGGCGAGCCCCAGGTCGGCATGGACCCCGGCTCCCTCGGGGGTATTGCGCGCGGTCTCCTCCAGGTTCGGAAGCGCGCGGACGAACGCCTCGGCCGCCTCCTCCTCGCGCTTCAGCCCCACCAGCATCTTGGCGCGCGAGGCCCAGACTTCGACGTAGTCGGGGTCGATCTCCAGCGCTTTGCCGTAGGCGGCGACCGCCCCCACCGTGTCACCGAGTGCGACGCAGGCGTCCCCGAGGAGCTTCTGCGCCTCGGCGTGATCGGCGCGCAGGGCGACGCTCGCGGCCAGGGCCTTCCGCGCCCGCGCGGTCTCGCCCAAGCGCAGCGCCGAAGCGCCCAGCTTGAGGAAAGGATCGGGGTGGTCCGGCTTGAGCCGCGATGCGGTCTCGAACGCCTCGGCCGCCTCGGCCCACTTCTCGAGGCGCTCCAGAGCCCCTCCGAGGCTCACGTGGCTGGCGTAGTCGCCGCGGTTTGCCGCCGCGGCGGAGCCGAAGGCCCGGGCCGCGTCGGAGTCGCGCCCGAGCAGCGAATAGAGGCGACCCAGGGCGACGTGCGCTTCGACGAAGGTCGGGTCGAGCAGGAGGGCCTTCTCGTAGGCCTCCACCGCTTCTTCGTGGTCGCCGAGCTTCGCCGCCACCTCGGCCAGGGCCTTCCAGGATTCCAGCCGCGCGCCGTCGAGGGCGAGCGCCTTCTTCAGCGCAACGCGCGCCTCGTCGTTCCGTTTGCGCCTGGCTTGCGAGAGGCCCAGCCCCTCCCAGGTCGCGGCGTCGGTGCTCGGCAGCCGAGTGGCGCGCTCGTAGGCCAGGGCGGCCCGATCGTGCAACCCGCGCCGGCGATACACCGGTCCCAGGAGGGCGGTGTGCGCCTCGCGGTCGCCCTCTTCCAGCGCATCGAAGGCCTTCACCGCGTCCTCGTCGCGACCGAGAGCGGCGTAGAGAGGGGCGAGGTCGCGCTGGCCTTCCTTCCAGTCGGCAGCAAGCGAGAGGGCCCTCTCGTAGGCCAGGACGGCTTGCGGGATGGCGCCGGTCTCGCGATAAGCCTGCGCCAGGAGCTTCCACGTCTCGGCGTGCTCGCCGCGCAGCTTGGCGGCCTTCTCAAGCGCGTCTCGCGCCGACTCCCAGCGCTTGCCGCGGGCCTGCGCGACCCCGAGCTCGAAGAGCGTGTCGGGATCGCTTCCCTTCAGTTCCGCGGCGCGGGTCAGCTCGCGCGCCGCTTCGTCGTTCCTGCCCAGCCGCTGGTAAATCGCGCCCAGCGCAGCGTGGGCGGCCGAATCGTCGTCGCGCAGCTTCACGGCTTTCTCGTAAGCGCCCGCGGCGAGCGCGTCCTGCGCGGTGCGCTCGTAGAGCTTGCCCAGCGCGGCGTGCGTTTCGGCGAGGTTGGCGTCGAGGGACAGCGACTTCCGGTACGCGTCGAAGGCGTCGTCGTTCTGGCCCAGCGCCGCCGAAGCGTCGCCCAGCGCCGTCTGCGCCGGCGCGCTGTCGGGCCGGATGCGCACGCTGCCGCGCAGCGCCTCGTGTCCCTCTTCGGCCTTGCCCGTCCGGGTCAGGGCCACCCCGAGAAGCATGGCGTACTCGGCGTCGTCGGGCTCGAGATCGATGGCCTGTCGCAGATGAGGCAGCGCTTCGCCGGGCCGGCCCACGCGAAGGAGGGCCGCCCCCAGGCGCGCTTGCACCGGCGCGCGCTGCGGAAACCGCGCCACCGCCTGGCGCAGCGCTTCGACGGCTTCCTGTGGACGCTCGGTGCTCTCGTAAAGGCGGCCCAGCGCCACCTGACCTTCGGCGTATTCCGGATCGAGCTCCACGGCGCGGCGGTAGGCCTTGATCGCCGCCTCGGTCTTGCCGAGCGCTTCGCTCGCCTCGCCGAGCGCGCGGTGGCCTTCGGCGCTGTCGGGCCGGAGGGTCACGCTTTCCTTGAGGTGCGCGAGGCCCGCGTCCTTCTTGCCGCCGGCGAAGAGCGCGCGGCCGAGCCAGAGCGTCACCTCCGCGCGCTCGGCGGCCACGACGTCGGGGCCGAGCTTTTCCTTGGCGGCGCGATTGGCGTGCTTCTCCAGCGCGCGCTCGCAGGTCTCGAGCGCCTCGGCGTTCTTGCCGAGACGCAGCAGCGGCTTGGCCAGCTCGACGAGCAAGAGCGGCGTGACCGGCAAGCCCTTCAGCGCCGCCCGGAGCGCTTCGACCGCCAGCTCGTCCTTGCCGAAGGCGACCAGCGCTTTCGCGTACGGGACGTTGGCCGCCACGTTGGCTGGCTCGAGTTCGAGGATCCTGCGCCAGGCATCGACCTCTTCGAGGTGTCGGTCGAGGGCGCGGCAGGCCTCCGCCAGTCGCTTCCACGCCTCGAGGTGCGCGGGCTTCAGCGCCACGCACTCGTCGAGCGCATCCTTGGCGGTCGCCCAGCGCTCGATGCGGCAGTACGTCGCGCCGAGCTGGAAGAGGATTTCCGCGTCCCCCTTGCCGAAGCGCGCCGCCTCCGCGAAGCACGCCGCGCTTTCGTCGAGGCGCCCGAGCTTGAGCCGTGAGGCACCCAGAGCCGCGTGCAAGGTGGCCTCCTCGGGGAAGGCTTTCACCGCCAGCGCCAGCTGCTCGGCCGCCTCCGCGTTCCGACCGAGCGCGTCGTAGGCCCGGCCGAGGGGGGCGTGCGCGACGGCGAGCTGCGGATCGAGGGCCAGCGCCCTGGCGTACCCGTCGGCGCTGGTCTCCCAGTGCCCGAGATGCCCGCTCGCCTCTCCGAGCAGTAACCATGTTTCCGCGCGCTCGGAGTCGAGCTCCACCGCACGCAGCAGGGCCTTCTCCGCCGGCTCCCAGGCCAGGGCGCGGGCATGGGCGAGGCCCAGCTTGAAGGCGAGCGCCCCGTCGTCACTCTTCTTCTTCGTCGCGCGCGCGTAGCTGTCCGCCGCATCGCCGAACCTGCCCAGGGCCAGGAGCGCGTCGCCCAGCCCGCCGTACAGGCTCGCGTCCTCGGAGAAGAAGCGCGTGGCCTCGCGGTAGGCATCGGCCGCCCGGACCGGCTGCCGCGCCGACTCGTAGAGGCGCGCCAGCTCCACGTATCCCGCCCCCCATTTGGGATCGGCCGCCACCGCGCCCTCGAAGGCGGCGACCGCCTCCTCCTCGCGACTGAGCTCCCGGCACGCCTCGCCAAGCGCCTTGAAGGCCCCCGCGTCGGGGCGCACCCGCACGCTCTCCATCAAGGCCTGGCGCGCCTCGCCGAACTTGCCCGTGGCGTTGTACGCCACCCCGAGTTCCATCAAGGCATCGGCGTCGTCCGGGCGCAGCTCGACCGCCTTCGCGAACCACTCCAGGGCGTCGTGCTTTCGTCCCAGGCGCGACATCGCGCGGCCGACCTTGCCGTGGAGAGCCGCGCTCTGCGGGAAGGAGCGGACCGCCTCCTTGTAGGCGAGGGCGGCGTCCTCGTCCTTTCCCGCCAACTCGTAGAGCGCGCCGAGCTTCTCGTGGCCCTCCTTGTAGTCGGGGTCGAGCTCGATGGCCTTCGCCGCCGACGCGATGGCCTCCTCGCGCTCGCCCAGGGCGGCGCTGGCTTCGGCGAGGTTCTTGTGGGCCAGCGCGTCGTCCGGGCGGAGACGCAGGCAGGCCTGGAGCGCGACCCGCGCCGGCTCCCAGCGCCGCCTCTTCACCTGGGCGATCCCCAGCGCCAGACGCACCGCCGCATCCTGAGGCTCGAGCTTCACCGCGCGTTCGAACGCGTCGGCGGCCTTCTCCAGCCCGGAGGTGCGCGCTTTTTCCTCGGTCTGCACGTCGGCCAGGCGCATGGTCGCGCCGCCGAGCGCGGCCAGCATCTTCGCCTCGTCGGGGAGCTTCTTCAGCGCCGCTTCGAAGGCGCGCGTCGCCTCGGCGTCCTTCTTCAGCGCAACGTACAGGTTGCCGAGATGCACCTGGCCCTCGGCCCAGGCCGGCTCCTGCGCGACCGCCGTCTCGTAGGCGGAAGCCGCTTCTTCCAGCTTGCCCAGCGCCGCGCAGGAGGTCCCCAGCGCCTTGTAGGTCGCGGCGTGCTGCGGCCGATGGTGGGCCGCGTCGCGCAGGTTCTTGCGCGCGTCCTCGTGCCTTCCGAGCAGGGTGCCGGCGAGGCCGAGCTGGTAGATCGGCTCGGGCTCCGACGGCGCGAGCTCCACCGTCTTGGCGAAGGCGTCGTACGACTCCTCCAGTCGCCCGAGGCGTCGCAGCGCGTGGCCGAGCCTCGCGTGGATGCTGGGATCGTCGGCAATCTGCCGCAGCGCGGTCTTGTAGGACTCGACGGCAGAAGTGTCGTCGCCCTGCGCTTCGTAGACGCCGGCGATGGCCACGTGCACGTCGGCCCACCGGGGCTCGAGCTCCGCCGCGCGCTGGTAGGCCGCCAGCGCCTCGGTGTTCTCGTCGTGCTGCGCGCAGGCCCGGCCGAGGAGCTTGTGCGCTTCGGCGGAGTCCTCGTTCAGGCGCACGGCGTCCCGCAGCGCCCGGGCCGCGTCTTCCCAGCGCGCGATGCCGGAGAGCGCGCGCCCGAGCTCGAGAAAGAGGTCCGCCCGCTCCGGAGCAAGCCGCGTCGCGCGCTCGTAGACGCTCGTCGCCTCCGACCAGCGGGCGATCCGGGCATAGCAGACCCCCGCCTTCTCGAGCGCATCGAGGTTCGCCGGCTGGAGCCGCGAGACGTGATCGTAGGCGCGCGCCGCCGCTTCCCACCGCTCGAGACGCATGGAGATCTCGCCGAGCGCCAGCTGCGAATCGAGGTGGTCCGGCTTGAGGGTGGTCGCCTTGCCGTAGGCGTCGAACGAGTGCTCCATGTCGCCGAGCGACGCGTAGGTGGTCCCGAGCTGCAGGTGCGCGTCGAAGTAGTCGGGCTTGTGGGTGACGACGCGGGTGTAGGCCTTGATCGCCTCGTCGGGCTTGCCCAGGCGCTGATAGGTGGAGCCGAGCTGAAAGCGGGTGTAGGCGTCGTTGGGATCGACGAGAAGGCTCGTCTTCAGCAAGTCGAGGAGCTTCTCCAGCTTTTCGGTCTCGCTCATGGGAGATGAGGACGATAACGCGGCGAGGGCGCCGTGCGGTAGACGAAGAGGGGCGAGGCCGGCGGCCCTATTTTTCCGTGTCGATGGGGGCGCAATTCTTCCGCCCGGACATGACGCAGTCCTGCATCCGGGACATGGCCATCAGGCGCTCGATCACCATCCAGCCCACCGCCGCCAGAAGCACGACCACGGCCAGGGCGATGAGCGGCCCGTAGCGCTTGGCCGCCGACTCCCGCGGCGGGGGGGCCTCCGACGGCGGCGTCCGCACGCCTCCCTGCTCGCGGGTGATGCGCTTCAGCTGATCGGTGATGCGATCCGGCACGCGCTCCTCAGGATCCACCGCGGCGCACGGTGCGAAGAAAGGGACTCTCTACGCCCTCGCCGGGTTGCCCAGGAGGTGCTGCACCTCACTCGCGTAGTCGATGCCCGTCAGCCGCGCCAGGTCGAGCGGTGGGTCACGCTGCGCGAGAGTGGGCGGCTTGCGCCGGAGATACCCGCGGAGGATGAGGCGCGAGACCGCCGGCAGCGCCTCGAAGCGCACGCCGAGCGCGCGGCCGGGATCCCCGGGACGGCGTCCTTCGACGACGCGCGTGATCTTGGCGCAGGCGTCGAACCAGATGGGGAGCTCGGTGGCCTGAAAGCTGACCACCAGGTCGAGCCCTTCCTCGACGCGCTCGTCGGAGAGGACCAGCATCCCGGCGGGCGAGAGGTCGAGCGTCCGGTCTCCCAGCAGCCGCCAGTCGTCCATCCGCCGGACGCGACAAGCGAGGCGCACCCGCCGCCGCATCTCGCCGCGGCGGTTGGGGGGCAGGCGGCCGAACGCCGACCGCGACAGCGAGGGGGTGAGCAGGCGGAGCGAACGGGCGAGCGCCGCGCCGACCGCGGATCGGGTGGCGAGGGGCGGCGGAGGCGATGGGGCGCGGTGGGAGGCGAGCATGGGCGAGTGACCTCGGGTGAAATCGTAACGGGTCGCCGATCCTCCGGGCCAAGTTGCCTGCGTCGCCCGCGGCGGGCGGCGCTACGCCAGCGCCGCCATGTGCACCGTGGCTGCGTAGTCGACGCGCGGTTCGCGCCGTGGCAAAGGCGGAGGAACGCCGCGGAGCGCTCGCCGGAGGAAGGCCGTCGCGTCCTCCTCGAGCGAGTCGAACGACAGACCGAAGCAGCGGCCGAGATCGCCCGGGCGGCGGCCGTGGACGACACGCGCCACGGTGGCCTCGGCGTCGAACCACCGGGAGCTCAGCGGTATGCGGAAGGAGACCACGACGGGCTCTCCGGTCAGCACCTTCTCCTGGGCCATCACCAGCATTCCCATGGGAGAAAGGTCGACTGCGCGGCTACCGAGCAGACGAAAGTCGCGCTCGCGCACCACCTGGCATTCGACGCGCATGGAACGCCGTACGATGCGGCGCTGTTGAGCATGGACGAGCGTCCCGGACATGGCGGAAGCCTCCTCGGTTGGAGACAAATGATAACGAGTGCCAGGCAAGGCCGGGCAACTTCCCCGGGGACGCGCCGCCGCTCTTCAGCCGCCGTCGAGCGCGTCGCTCCTGGAGTCGAAGATGGCCCCGTCGTCCATGGGCGGCGCGCGCCTCCCCGCGGCAGTCGGCTCCCCTGCTCCCACGGCCATCGCCGGGGACCGGCCGATCCAGAGAAGCACCGCCGCGGCCATCGCCAGCACACCCGCGGCGCCGTACGCCACGGCGCGCAGCGGCCGGACGACCACCCCCCGCGCCGTCCGCGCAGCCACCTGCTCGAATGCGATCTCCAGGGTTGCTTCGCCGGCCAGGGCCGCCGCGCACGTATCGCACGCCGCGCAGTGCGCCTCGAAGGAATGGACCCGGCCGGCGTCGAGCGCCCCGAGGACGTAGAGCTCCAGCTCCCCCGCCGTCGCGTGCCGCCCGCTCATGAGCTCTCTTCTCCTTCCAGCGCAGCCCGCAGCTTGGCTCTCACCTCGCACAGGATCTGCCGCACGCGCTGCAGCGACAGACCCACCCGCTCGGCCACCTCGGCGTGGCTGAGACCCTCGCCGCCGTACGCCAGACGGAACACCTTCCGGGCCGAGCCCGAGCACCCGGCGAGGATCTCGACCGCACAGTCCACCCGCTCTTCGGTGACCATCCGCGACTCGGCGTCGCCCGCGGGATCGGCCAGGGCGGCCGCGATGGCCGGCTCGTCGATGGGCTCGTGCCGGCGCGTGGTCGCCTCACGACGCGCCGCCTCGAGGGAGAGGAAGGTCGCCTGGGCGATGGCCAGACCGGGAAGCTGAAGGCGTTCCAGGCGTCCCTGTCGCTGCTGCTCGACCAGGCGCATCCACGCCTCTTGCGCGATATCCTTCGCCCGATCGACGCGAACCCCGCGCGCCAGCAGCGTGACCACGACGCGCTGGTTGTGGCGATGAACGAGCGCGCTCCACGCGTCCCGCTCGCCGCGCAACGCGGCCTCGCACAGGCTCGCCTCGTCGGCCGGGATGGCCCGAGCCGCGTGGGTCGCCGCCGGCGCGCCACGCCCGGGACGCGAGGCGGCCCCCAGGAGCGGCAGGGCGTCGGCGAAAGCCTTCATACGTCAAGCTCGACCCCGGGAACGGAAGGGCCGCGCAAAAGATATCGCGGCCCGGACCCAGGTCCAGCGGCGGCGGTGGCGCGCGAGACGAGCGGGGCCTACCACCGATGAAAGGCGGGGTGCCCTTCTTTCACGGCGACGAAGACGCCCCGGCACGTCGCGGTGACCCTGCCTGCCGCTTCGATGGTCGCCTCCACCGTCGCGCGGTCGGCGGCAGACTCCACCACGCGCGCTCGCAAGAGCAGCTCTCCGTCCAGCGGGGTGGGTCGCTTGAGCTTCACTTCGAGCTCGGCGGTCACGGTGCTGGGCGGTGCCGCAGCGCCCGTCTTCCTCATGAGGTGCCAGGCCGCGGTCCAGTTCGAGTGACAGTCCAGCAGCGCGGCGCAGATGCCGCCGTTGAGGACCCCCGGAAAGGCGAGATGGTGCGGCTCGGGCGTCCACCGGCACACGCCTCCGTCGTCGCCGTCGGCGAAGCTGCGGATGCGCAAGCCCCGAGCGTTCTTCGGACCGCAGCCGAAGCACTCGCTCTCCGCGGCGTACGTCTCCTGAAGGCTCGCCGGCTCCACGTCACGGTCACAGTTTCTTGGGAGTGGTCGCCGCGTCCGTGGGTTTCTTGTCGTTCTCGCTCGCCGTCGCGCTCTTGGCGCGCCACTCGGCCAGCTGCTTGGCCCTGCGCGCCTTCTGCTTGCGGCGAACTCCGGGATTCTGAGGGGTCGTCATGGGGCGCGCGTTATAGCAGCATTCAGGCGCCCTTGCCGCCCGCCGCCTCGATCTGCTGAAGCCACGTCTCGATCTTGGCCAGCGCGGGGCCGATCCATTCCTGGCCCGCCAGGCGCGTCAAAAGGTGCGGGGTGTGGTCGCCGGTCCGGGCGCGCGCCTCGGCGGTGCGGACGCCGCCGCCCTCCGGAGACGACGACACGTAGGCGGAGCGGGCCGCGTCGATCTCCGCTGCCCCCGCCGTCCAGTTCCCCTGGAGCTGCGCCAACCAGGCGCGGGTGAGGTGCCGATGCTGGCGTGGCTCGGCCTCGTCGAGCTCCACGCCGTCGCATGCAGCGACCAGAGCCGCCGCCCCGTCGTCGCCTCGCGCGAGGGCCACCTGGGCGAGCAGCAGACGCGCCTCGAGCTGACCCCAGGGGTCCTGCAGGCGCTCGTAGATCCGGAGCGCCACGCGTGCGTGGGCCTCGGCGATGTCCCGGTCCTCGCCATCGAGGGCGATCATGGCCAGCAGGCGCTCGCAGCCGGCCTCGCCACGCGGGTTCTGCACCTCGAGAAAGCTGGCGCGCGCCGCCAGAGCCCGCGACCGCGCCCCGGCGAAGTCGAAGGCCCTGTGGTCCGCGTGGCCGAGCGCCAGGTCGCACTGCGCCAGCCCGAGGCGGTACCCGATGCCGTCGAACTCGCCGCGCGCCCGGGCGAGCAGCTCGCGTCCTCGCTCGAAGGCGCCGAGCGTCTCCTCGATGAGCGCCAGCATGATCAGGCACTGCGCGCGGCCCATCACGTCGCCCACCTCGGTGCAGCGCTCGAGGGCCCTCTTCAGCGTGGTACGACCCCGGTTGTGGTCGCCGAGCAGGTAGTCGATCTCGCCGAGCACGACCTCGGCCTGGGCGCGCCCCGCGGAGTCCCCCAGCTTCTCGTAGAGCTGCAGGGCCTTGACCACCAGCACCCTTCCCCGTGCGGGCTGCGCGAGATCGCTGGCGATGTTCCCCAGGAGTCGCAGCGCCCCCGCTTCGCTGGCCGTGTCGCCAGCCCGTTCGAAGGCGTGGTGGGCCTTCTCGGCCTCGGCGCGAGCCTCTTCCAGCTGGCCGATGTAGCGCAACGACTCGGCCCGCCACAGCGCTCCTTCCGCGGCGTGGGCTCCGGTGAGCCTTCCCTGGAGCATCTCGAGATCGCGCAGGGTGGCCGCGGTGTCCCGCCCGCGCCGCCAGGAGCCGCGGATGAAGTCGAACATGAGTTTGGCCGCGGCGTCGTCGTCCCCCGCCCGGAGCAGGTTCTGCACACGGTGCTTCATGATGCGGCGCGAGCCGACCGAGGGGTGACGCGCCAGCGCATGGGAGGCGAGACGATGGATGACCGGGGCGTCGTTGCGCTCCTGGACGCGCTCGAGCAAGTGCTCCTGCAGCAGGGCGTGGGGCCAGCGAAACTGGTCGTTGCCCGCGGCCAGGAGGATCTGCGCGCGGGTGAGAGCCACCAGCGCGTCGCGCGAGTCCATGCCCAGCGCGGCGCAGAGCGTCTTCAGGACGTCGCCGCGGATGTCGTCGCCCAGGGCCGCCGCCGCGTAGGCACTGAGGCGAAGCTCGGTGGGTATGGCGCGCACACGCTCGTCCCATAGCTCGGCGGTGGTGATGGCGCGTCCCTGGAGAGCGCGCTCGGGAACCCGGTACTTGCCGCCCTCGAGCGTGAGATACCCGCCTCCCGCCCAGGCATAGACGAGCTGCAGGGCGAAGAGCGGGTTCCCGCGGCTCTGCTCCACGGCGCGCCGGACGGCGTCGTCGTCCAGCGGCAGAGCGGTGCGCAAGAGAGCCTCGGTGTCGTCGGTCCCCAGCGGCTGGAGCTCGAGCACCGTCCCACCCCAATCCGCGCGCATGGCCTCCATGCGAAGGGCGGCGTCGAGATCGGTGGACAGCGTCTCGCTGCGCGCGGTGGCGACGACCAGCAGCGGCAGGTCGGACGCGTCGCGGCGAAGGCGCGAGAGCATCTCGAAGGTGTTCGGCGAGGCGTAGTGCAGGTCGTCGAGCCAGAGAAGGACGGGGCGGTCCTTGGAGAGCCGCTCCAGCACCCTCTTGATGACGATGAAGCGAAGCTCGGGGCGGTCGAGCACGAAGCGCTTCCCGGTGGGACCGAGCGGCGCCACCACGCCGGGCGCCATCGGCCGCAGCCACTCGGCGGTGGCGGCCACCCAGGTGAGCGCCTCGTCGTCGTCCTTGCTCACCTCCCAGCGCGTGATGAGCGCCTGCTCGACGGCGCTGCGATCGGCGCCCTCCAGCCCGAAGTGGGCGTTGATGGCGGCGGTGATGCCGTCGAGCGGTGTGGGAATGCGCCCGTAGCGGGCCCGGAGAGGGAGCATCCGCCCGTGCTCGTGCACCTCGGCGCAGAGCCACTCGGCCACGCGGCTCTTGCCGACGCCGGCTTCCCCGATGAGCGCGATGAGCTGCTGGCGCGTGCTTCCCGAGGCCACGTCCTCCACCGCGGCCCACAGCTGCTCGCGCTCCTCCTGGCGGGCCACCAGCATGGGGGCGCGCAGGCTGAGGATCCCCGGCGCCAGCGAGCGCGCGTACGCGGCCGGCGCCACCCGCGACCCCGGTGTGCTGAGGACGATCTCCTCCAGGGTGGCGGCCTGCGGCGGGCGGATGCGCATCCACGCCCGGCGCGCGTCGGCGGCGAGCTCGTAGCGATTCCAGGGCTTCTTCTCCAGCAGGCGAACCACGAAGGCTCCGGCCTGGGGGGGAACGTCGTCCGGCAACGACGGGACGGGCACCACCGTGCGCTTGTGGGCGCGCAGCACGTCTTGCGCGGTGCCCTCGAAGACCTCGCGCCCGCTCAGCACGCGGTACATCACGCAGCCGAGGGCGTAGAGATCCGTCGCCGGACCGACCAGCGCGGCTTGCCGCCGGATCTGCTCCGGCGCGACCCAGCCCACCGTCCCCGCGCCGGAGTGGACCGCCACTTCGGGCGCGCGAGCCCCGTCGAGCCGCGAGTCGTGGCGGTATTCGCGCAGCCACGCCAGACCGAGGTCGAGGAGAAAGGCGCGCGGTCCTTTCCCCGCCGTCGCCAGGTCGAGCATGATGTTCGACGGCTTGAGGTCCCCGTGGATGACGCCGCGTGCGTGGGCGTGCGCCAGCCCGGCGAGCACCTGATCGACGGTCGCCCAGATGACCCCCCACGGCAGATGCGTCGTGTGCATCCACTCGTGGATGCTGCGCCCTGGCAGCACGTCCATCACGAAGAAGGGGCTGCCGTCGGCGAGCTGGCCGAAGTCACGCGCCCGCACGATGGCCGGGTGATCGAGGAGCGCCACCGCGCGCGCTTCCTGGTGAAACCACCAGTTCTCCTCCGGCCGGATGGCCCCCTTCTCCGGCGATCGCAGGCGCTTCAGGGCGACGCGGTCGCCGGTCACGATGTCGCGGCACAGATAGACGACGCCCATCCCTCCGCGACCGAGCTCGCGCACGGCCTCGTACCGCTGCCCGAGGACAGTCCCGATCTCACTCGGCGCGGTGGCCGCGCTCTCCTTCTGTCCTGCGGTGGTCATGGCCCCGGACGGCCTCTCAGCTTAGCTTGGCTTCAGCCGTGGCCTACGAGACGAGCTTCTTCTTCGAGGGCAGCGTGCGAAAGACGTGGTCCCAGAGCGGCGACGACACGCCAAAGCCGCCGTCGTGATCGGCGAAGTGGTGCGTCAGGTGATGGCGGCGCAGGAACTTCCCCCAGCGAGAGGTCGGCGTGAAGTGATGCACGAAGTAGTGCGTCCCGTCGTAGAAGAGGTACCCGATGACGAAGCCGGCAAAGAAGGGCTCGGCCACGGCGCGCCCCATCGTGAAGTAGAAGAGCGAATAGAAGAGCACGGCGAGCGGCGCACTGGTGAGCAGCGGCATCACCAGGCGGTCGCGGTCGTTGGGGCACTGGTGGTGAACGCCGTGAAGGAGGAAGTGCACGCGCTTTCCCCAGGCCGTCTCGTTGGTCCAGTGAAAGACCCAGCGATGCAGCACGTACTCGGCGAAGGTCCACGTGAAGAGGCCGCCCAGGAAGGCGGCGACGATGCCCACGAAGCCCACGTCGTGACGGAGAGCGCTCCGCGCCAGGAAGACCATGGCGAAGGGGATCCAGACCACGAAGACGGTCGCCGGATGAATGCGGGAGAAGCGCTCGAGAAAGTCGCTCTCGAACATCCGGCAAGTGTCCTCGGGCCGGACGCGGCGCGACCTTCGGGGAACCTGCTGCGGAGCCAGAACGTTCGCCATGTGGGAAGAGACCCTCGCGGTCGGAGCGCCGCCCACCCTGGGCGCGCGAGCTGCGTAGCATGTTAAAGTCGACGCCCGGCCGAGGCAATAGCTCGACCACGTCGAAACGCCCAGCGCGAAAGATGTTTCGCGGCAAGGGCTTTGCCCCGTCGGACTTCGTCGCTTGACGCCGGGCGGGAGCTTGACGATGCGTGTCAGTCCCCATGCCCATGGCCGACATCAAGACGCCCAAGGCGCTGCAGCTGGTGGCTCGCGCCTTGGGGCGCCTCGGCCGTGAGCGGGCGCGTGCGGGCGACGTGACGCCGCAGCAAGCCGATGCCCTGCAACTCGTGGCCGAGCGAGGCGCGATGTCGACCTCGACGCTCGCATCCATGTTGGGGATCGATCCGTCGACCGCCAGCCGCAACCTCGCCGGTCTCGAGCGGGACGGTTACATCGTCCGCAGGCGAGGCACCGAGGACGGCCGGCAGACGGACGTGCGCCTCACCCCGCGCGGCAAGCGTACCGCCGACGCCGTCGCCCTGGAATGGAGCCAGGCGTACACGCTGCTCCTCGATCGCGTGCCGCGCGGCGATCGCCAGCGGATCGCCGAGGCCCTCGATGCCCTGGCGCGACTCCTGGAAGGCGACCCGGGCTAGCCGCGGACTAGCCGGGCTAAGAGACCCGGGCGCCCCTGCGCTCATGCCATGCAGGGGCCCGGACGGCCGACTATTCGGTCCCCTGCTTTTCGTCGACGGCTTTCCGCCGTTTGGCGTGCGTCGCGCGACCGCCTTTGCGGCCGGCCTCGCGCGCCTCGTCGCTGGTGAATTCGTGGGCGGTGCCCGCGGAATGGGCGGCCTTGCCCCCCTTGCGCGCGATCGCGCTCACCAGCGTGCGATCCATCGCGGCGAAACCGCGAGGGCGCTTGGGCTTGGACTCTCCGCCCTCGACGGGCTGCGGCGGACGATCCGGACTCAGCTCTTGCACTTCGTTCGACTCCGGTTGCGACTGGCTGCCGTTCACCGGAGGGTGATTGTGGTTTGTCGTGTGGGACTGCGTCCCGTTGATTTCAGCGCTCATGACGCTTTACCTCTCCAGGTATGTTCGGTTGAAATGCTTCTCGACAAGCTCGTTTGATTCTACCCAGCCTTTCCTCTTCCCGCCCCCTCTGGGACCCCTGTCCCGCGCCGTGCTGGGGGGACCTCCAAGCAACCATCGTGCGCGCGCCGCGATGAGCATCGCCGCGGCGACCGCCGCCGCTAGTTCAGGAACTTTCGGGAGATGAACCTCTCGGCGTCGACCGAAGCGCGTTCGATCGTGGCGCGCTGCTCCCCGTCTGGGGCGTTGCTGTCGACGAGGATGCCCAGCGCGTCGGCTCCCTGGGAAAAGAAACCGGCCTTTGCGGTGGAGTCCTCGCTGTGCTCCAGCGGAGCTGCCTGGATCGGCAACTTGTACACGCGCGACGCCACTTTGATGTCCACATAGCCAAGAAGTCGGCCCATGGGATGGCTAGAGACTCGTTGCATGACTTCCTCTTTCTCAACACAACCTAAACATGGACCCAGGTGGCGCAAGGTCCGTTCCAGGCCCGGAATCACGGCGCTTCTCGCGGCAAGGTCTTCCGCCGACACCCCTCGAGGCCGGCGAAGGGTATGCTCTCGCGCCATGGCTCAGCCGAACGCTCCCCCTCCTGCTCACAACGGCCCGGTAGACGAACGTAGCGGCGACGACTGCACGGTCGTCATCTTCGGCGCATCCGGCGATCTCACCCACCGGAAGCTCGTCCCCGCGCTCTACAACCTGGCGTGGGCCCACTCGCTGCCGGCCGGGTTCGCCGTGGTGGGCGTGGCGCGACGCGAGAAGACGGATGAGTCGTTCCGCGCCGAACTGAAGGAAGCGGTGTCGTCCTTCTCGCGGCGCAAGCCCATCGACTCCGCCGTCTGGAACGAGTTCGAGCGCGGGATCACCTACTTGCGCGGCGCGGTCAATGACCCGGCGACATTCACCGCGCTCCGCCGCGAGCTCGAGCAGATCGATGCCCAGCGCGCCACCCGCGGCAACCGCCTCTTTTATCTGGCGATGCCCCCGTCGGAGTTCGGGCCCATCGTCGAGGGGCTGCGTGGCGCGAACCTGGTCGTTTCCTCGCGTCTCGAGAAGGCGGGCGCCCCCTGGACCCGCGTCGTCTTCGAGAAGCCCTTCGGTCACGATCTGGAGAGCGCTCGAGCTCTCAACGCCGCCGTTGCCTCCGTCTTCGACGAGTCGCAGGTCTTTCGCATCGACCACTATCTCGGCAAGGAAACGGTGCAAAACCTCCTCGTGTTCCGCTTTGCCAACTCCCTCTTCGAGCCCGTCTGGGGGCGCGAGCATGTCGACCATGTACAGATTACGGTCGCCGAGGACATTGGTGTCGAAGCGCGGGGTCGTTTTTACGAAGAGACCGGCGTCACGCGCGACATCGTGGAAAACCATGTGATGCAGCTTCTCTGCCTCACCGCCATGGAGCCTCCCGTTTCGCTGGGGGCAGACGCGGTGCGTGACGAGAAGGTCAAGGTCCTGCGGAGTCTCCGGCCGATGGAGCGGAGTGAGGTGGGGCGCTCCGTCGTCCGCGGGCAGTACGCGGGCGCCACGCTGTGCGGCGAGAAGGTCGCCGGCTACCGCGAAGAGCCGGATGTTTCGCCGGAATCGCGCGTGGAGACGTACGTGGCGATGAAATGCCTCATCGACAACTGGCGCTGGAGCGGCGTCCCCTTCTACGTGCGCGCCGGCAAGAGGATGGCGCGTCGTGTCACGGAGATCGCCGTGGTCTTCCGGGAGATCCCGCACACCCTCTTTCACACCCAAGATGGGGGCATCACCCCGAACACCCTCACGGTGCGCGTCCAGCCCGACGAGGGCATCTCGCTGGGGTTCATCTCCAAGGAGCCTGGACAGCAGACCGTCCTCCGCGACGTGGCCATGGATTTTCGCTACGGCACCGCGTTCGGATCGAATACGCCGGAAGCTTACGAGCGGCTCCTGCTCGATGCGATGCGCGGCGAGGCGACGCTGTTCACCCGTCACGACGAGGTGGAGGCGCAGTGGGCCTACATGGACCACGTGCTGGGCGCGTGGGCTGCCGACGGGAACCCGCCGCCGCCAATGTACGCCGCCGGATCGTGGGGGCCCGAGCAAGCCGACCACATGCTGGCGCGCGACGGGCGACGCTGGCGCAAGCCGTGAGGCACCGCGGAGGAGTTGGCGAGCGGCCCGGACGGCGATAGCGTGGCCGGCGCATGAACACCAAAGTCGTCCCCGGCCAGCTCGTCGCATCGCGCGACGCCACGGAGGTCGCACGGGAAGCCGCGACGCGGATGGCTCGCGCGCTGCGCAGCGCCATCGCCCGGAGCGGCCACGCCACCATCGCCCTCTCCGGCGGCGATACCCCCCGAGCCGCCTACCGTCTCCTCGCCGCCGAGGCGGACATCGACTGGACGAAGGTGAATGTCTTCTGGGTCGACGAGCGAGCCGTTCCGCCCGACGACGACCGCAGCAATTACCGCTGGGGAAAGGCCACCCTGGTCGACGCCGCCGGCATCCCGCCCGAGCGCGTGCACCGCATGGTCGCCGAGGCGCCCGACCGCGACGCTTCGGCGCGTGACTACGAGAAGGCCATTCGCGCGCAGGTCGAGCTCGACGGCGACGGCATCCCGGCCTTCGACGTGCTGGTCATGGGGATCGGCGACGACGCCCACACCGCCTCTCTCTTTCCCGGCGACAAGATCATCGACGAGCAGGTCCGACTGGTCGTGGGGGTCGATGCCCACGGTGGGCTCGAGGCTCGCCTCACCCTCACCCCGCCGGCCATCGAGCACGCGCGCCAGATCTTCGTCATCGTGGTCGGCGCGGGCAAGCGCCCCGCGCTGGAGCGCATCTGGTCCGCGCAGGGCGACATCCACGCGACCCCCGGCCGAATCTTCCGGGGCTGCCTGGGCTCAGTGACCTGGCTCATCGACAAGGCCGCCGGCGGCATCGCCGACTGATCGCCCGACGGGCTCCTAGCCCAGGCCCATCGCCACGCGCTTGGCGCCGGCGAGGCCCACGTCGCGATCCAGCACCACTGCGACGGGGATTCTCTCCATCATGGCCCGAAAGCGCCCCTTGGCCTCGAAGCCGGCGCGGAAGATCCCCTTGTCGAGGAGCGGCAGCATGGTCACGGCGATGTTGCCGCACACATAGACGCCGCCGACGGCCAGCGTCTTCAGGGCCAGGTTCCCGGCCTCGGCACCGTAAATGCGCGCGAAGAGTTCGACCGCCCGGATCGCTGCGTCGCTCGATCCCTGGAGCCCCAGCTGCCCCAGCGCCGCGTTGCGATCGGGCGCGCTCGTGAGAAGGTGCACGTTGGCCGGCGTCTCGGCGATCCCCTTGGCCAGGCGAAAGAAATCGTAGAGGTTGCCCAGGCCGTCACCGGAGAGGATGCGCTCGTAGCTGACGTGGCCGAAGCGCTTGCGAAGAAAGGTCAGCAGCTCCATCTCGAGCTCGTCGGCGGGCGCGAAATCGGTGTGCCCTCCCTCCGTGCCGGTGGCAACGAAGCGCAGCCTCTCGGCGTCCCACACCAGGACGGCTTCGCCCAGGCCGGTGCCGGCGGCCAGCACCCCCACGCTGGCCCCCTTGTTCTTCGGCGCCCCGCTGTCCCCCAGGACGCGCAGCTTGGCCCGGGCGACACCGAGCGTCCCCAGCGACAGGGCGACCAGGTCGTTTAGCAGCGTGACCTTCTTGATGGCCAGCTTGCGCGCGACGATCCTCGCGTCGATGACCCAGGGCAGGTTCGTCGCCACACAGCGCCCGCCCACCACCGGCCCCGCCACCCCGAAGGCCGCAGCGCTCAGGCGCGGCGCTGGCTTGCCAAGGAAGGCGCGCAGGACCGCCTCGAGCGACGGGAAGGCGCGGCTCTCCAGCACCTGGTGGCGAGCGACCCGCCCGTCCGGCCGAAGGAGCACGAGCCGCGCCCGGGTCGCGCCGATGTCACCCGCGAGCCGCATCGCCCGGGAGTATCACGAGTCCCCGCCGAGAACCCACAGCGCCGCGACCCCCAGCGCCACCCCCACCGCGCGACGCAGCGTGAAGGCTTCCCCGAAGAACCAGGGCGCCGCCAGCGCGCTGAGCGCCACCCCGCCGCCGAGAACCACCGTCCCGGTCGAAGCCACCGGCCCTCCCCTCCGCAGCGACGTGAAGATGAGGATACTCGCCACCGACACGGCCAGGCCGCTGGCCACCGCCAGCCCCACCCCGGCGCGCGTCGTCTCCACCGGCTCGCGCGACGGCCCGAGGAGGAAGCTGGCCGCGATGCCCAGCGCCGCCGCGGTCTCCAGGACCAGGGCGCCGAGTCGATCGTCGACACGACCCGAAGCGGCGCGGAGCAGCGTGTAATGCGCGGCGACGAACAGCGCGGCGCCGAGCGCCGGAGGGAACCAGGCGGCCATGGGGCGCCATGAGAGCACGACCGGCCCGGAGCACCGAGCCTGCTGGGCTAGGGGGGCCTCAGGGGGGCCTAGGGAGCGTGACGCCCGCCGTCCCGCACGGCGCCGGAGTGCGCCTCGTAAGTCTCCGAGAAGGTGCTGTGGCCGTCGCCCCTGGCGACGAAGTAGAAATAATGCGTGCTCGCCGGGGCCATGACGGCTTCCAGCGCCCGATCACCGGGGTTGGCAATGGGGCCGGGGGGCAGGCCCTCGTGGGTGTAGGTCGAGTACGGGTTGTCGGGATCGTGCTCGATAGAGGCGGTGGCTTTGCCGGTGAAGGCCGCGCACGAGGCGGCTTTCTCGGGGGCGACCAGGCACCCGTAGCTCGCGGTGGGATCGCACTCCAGACGCTTGGGATGAAACGCCGGGTCGCGCAGGCGGTTCAGGAAGACGCTGGCGATGACCGGCCTCTCCTCGTCGACGGCCGCTTCCTTCTCGACCATCGACGCCAGTGTCACCACGTCGCGCACGCCCAGCGAGGCCGAGGTCATCACGTCGTTCAGCGTGGCCGAGTGCGCGTGCGAGACCACGTCCCAGCGACGATCGAACTCGTGCTTCATGCGCCGGACCACGTCGCGCGCGTCGCTGTCCAGCGAGAGGTCGTAGGTCGCCGGGAAGAGGAAGCCCTCGGCGCTGTCGCCGGTCAGCCCGAGGTCACGCAGCAGAGCGGCGTCGGCGGTGGCGTCCAGAAACTCGCGCAGCGCGACCACGTGCTTGTCCTGGAGACGACGGGCCATGTCGAAGCGCGTCCAGCCCTCGGGGAAGGTCACGCGCACGCTGCCTCCGCCGGAGCGGCGCTCCAGTCGGGCCATCAGCTCGCGGGGCGTGGCGTCGTCGGTGAGAAGGTGCGTCCCCGCCACCACCGCGCCCGTCCCGCCGGTGGCTCGCACCCAGAGCGCGAAGAGACGCGGGCTGGTGACCACGCCGGCTCCGGAGAGAAGGGCGGCTAGACCGCTGGCGCTCGGCGACCGGGGAACGGCGACCTCGACGGCCCCTCCCTCGCCCGGGCCGCGCTCCACCGGGTACAGAACGAACAGCGCGGTCGACGCGAGGGCGACCAGCAACGAGAGGGCCGCCAGCAGCCAGCGTGCGAAAGGCGGTCGGCGCGGCGGCGTGGCCTCGGGAGTCCTCTCCCGCGGCCGGCGGCGCTTCTTGGCGCCTCCTCCCGCCCTTCTTCCCGTCCGAGCGCCGCTCACGGTGCGCGACGCCCTCTCCGCGCGTCCAGCCAGGACTGGAGGATGGCGCAGGCCGCCGCCTCGTCGATGCGGGCGCGGGCCTTCTTGCCGTGAACCTCGCTCGCCCGGAGGCTTCGCTGCGCTTCGACGGTGGTCAGCCGCTCGTCCCACAGCTCCACGCCGCGGCCCGTTGCGTCGGCCACCTGTTGCGCCAGCGTCCGCGCGCCCCGGGCCGCCATCCCCTCGCCGCCTTGCATGTCCAGGGGCAGCCCGACCACGAAGCGCACCACCGCCTCCTCGTCGGCCAGCACGCGCAAGGCGGCGAGGAGCGTCTTCCGGTTACGTCCGTCCAGCGTCCCCCGCGGGTGGGCGAGGAGGCCCAGCTCGTCGTCGATGGCCACGCCGACCCGGACCTTGCCCGGATCGAGCGCGCACGTCCGTCCGCGCGGGACCGGGGCGAGGCTCACGGGCCCGCTTTCCGCCTTCACCCGCGTCGTGGCCACCCCCGCTCGATACCCCCGGGCTGCCTCGACTGCCAACCGTGCCCTTGACCTGACCACGCGCTCAGAGTCATAAGTCGCCCTGCCATGGACGCCCCTCGAGCCGTCAAAGGCATGAACGACGTCTTGCCCGAGGAGATGGGCCGCTGGCACCGCGTGGAGACGCTCTACGCCCGCACCATGAGCCTCTACGGCTACCGGGAGGTTCGCACCCCCTACGTCGAGTCGACGCCGCTCTTCGCCCGGGCCATCGGCCAGGCCACCGACGTCGTGGAAAAGGAGATGTACTCCTTCGTGCACCACGACGAGCCGCTCACCTTGCGCCCGGAGGGAACCGCCGGCGCGGCGCGCGCGTACATCGAGCACGGCGTGCACGGCAAGGAGCCGGTGACGCGCTGGTGGTACAGCGGGGCGATGTTTCGCGCCGAACGGCCGCAGCGTGGCCGCTACCGGCAGTTTTACCAGCTGGGCGCGGAGCTCTTCGGCGACGCGGGACCCGGGTCCGACGCCGAGATGATCGACATGCTGGTGCAGTTTCTGCGCGAGCTTGCGATCCCGGACGTAGAAGTGCTGGTCAACACGCTGGGGGGACCGAAGACGCGGGGCCTCTACCGCGACGCTCTGGCGCAGTACCTGACGCCGAAGATCGACCTCCTCTCGGAGGACTCCCGGCGACGCCTGCAGACCAATCCGCTGCGTATCCTCGACTCCAAGAAAGAAGAGGACCGCGAAGCCGTTCGCGGTGCACCGACGCTGGTCGAGTTTCTGGACGACGACGACAAGGCCCACTTCGAGGCGGTGCGCCGGCACCTCGATGCGCTGGGAACGCCGTACACGGTGGAGGCGAAGCTGGTGCGCGGGCTCGACTACTACACGCGCACCCTCTTCGAGATCATCGGGGCGCGCGAGAAACTGGGTGCCGGGAGCACCCTGGTGGGCGGCGGTCGCTACGACTTCATGGTGGCCGAGCTGGGCGGCCCGCAGGTGCCGGCCATCGGATACGCGGCCGGGCTGGAGCGGCTGCTCATCGCCAGCGAGCTCGCGGTGCCGGCCCACGTGGTCGACGCCCTGGTGGCGCCTCTGGGGAACGCCGTCGCGGAGAGCCTGGTGCTGGCGCGCGAGCTGCGCAGCAGCGGGATCCGCTGCGAGGTGGAGACGCGCGGCGCGTCGCTCAAGAGCCAGCTCCGTCGGGCCAACACCCTCGGCGCCCGCGTGGTGCTCATCCTGGGCGAGACCGAGCTCGCGCAGGGCCAGGTCCAGGTGAAAGATCTCGACGCGCACACGCAGGAGACCCTGCCGCGCGAGCAGGCCCTCCGCGTGGTGGTGGACCGGCTGAAGGCGGCCTCGCGAACCGTGGACGCGCATCCGGCGAAGGAGACGCAGTGACGAGAGCCTGTGGCGGCGGCGCGATCCGAGCGCTGGTGGCGTCGTGGTTGGCCATGCTGACGGTCCTGGCCGTGCTCAGCGCCGCGTCGAGCGCGGGAGCGCAGCCCTCAGGCGGGCGGGGCATGGGCGGTTCCCCCGGACAGCAAACGCCGAAGGCGGCGCCCAAAGGGCCGACGCCCGAAGAAGAGGAAGAGGTCCACAACGCCTTCGTCCGCGCCTCGGAGCCGGAGATCGCGCCGCCCAGCGACCCGCTGGCCGTTCCGCCCGACCTCCAGGGCCGCATCGGCAGCGATTACGCCTCGGGCCCTCCTTCGCCGGAAGGGCCCCTGCGGCGCGGCTTCGAGGGGCCGGTCTACGTGGAGCACCGCGGGGACTACCGCCTGCGACTCCTGCCGCCTTTCATCATCGAGCAGACGCGCGGCCTGCGCGATCCCTCGCAGAGCCTCTACGGCGTGCCCCAGGCGAAGGACACCGAGGGGCTCTACGGCCTCGCCTACTACCAGCGGACGTCGCCGCAGCTCGACATGCACGTGGTCTTCCCCGCCTTCTGGCACGTGCGCGACCGGGACAACCACGTCGTCGTGGTCGGTCCCATCGTCCACCGGGAGGCGCCGGGCGAGACCGACAACTGGCTGGCGCCCCTCGTCTTCGCGGGCAGCCGGAAGGACGGCGGCTACTTTCACTTGCCGGCGCTCCTCACCACCTCGCACTGGGGTGAGAAGGGGGCCTTCACCCTGGCGGGCCCCTACTTCCGCGACCGCACCGGGACCGACGTGAACCTCGGCGTCGCGCCGCTGTTCTTTCACGGCGACAACGGGAGCGTCGACGGCAACCGTCGCACCTACACGTTCATCCCGCCGCTCCTCACGTACCACTCCGAGCACGAGCTCGACTCCAGCACCTTCACCGTGGTCGGACCGGTCATTACCGGATCCAACGCCAAGCGCGACGTCTTCGACCTGGCGCCGCTCTATTTCCATATTCGCGGCAAGCCGCAGACGGGCGGCGTGGTCGAGGACCACACCACGCTCCTGCCCTTCTTTCACTACGGCCGCGATCCCAATCAGTCGCTCTTCATCCTGCCCGGGTATTACCGGCGAGTGACCCGGACCGCCGATACGCTGCTCTCGCTCTTTTACTCCAACGCCCAGACGCACAACGGCGCCACGTCGCTCAGCGCCGCCGGCCCCATCCTTCCCTTCTGGTGGAACTTCCGCGACACCGAGCTGGGCATCCACGCGTGGGCGCTTGCGCCCTTCTACTACACCTCCGACAGCCCGGCGGGGCATGACTGGCTGACCCCTCTGGTCGGCCATTTCGAGACTTATGCGCAGTCGCGGACGACCTGGGTCTTTCCGACCTTGACCTTCAACTCCAACACGCACGGCTGGGAGAACGACTTCCACCCTTTCCTCTACGTCGGGCGCGCCGACGACGCGTCGCACACCGTCGTGGCTCCGTTCTTCTGGGACTTCGCCAGTCCGACCGGCAGGACGACCATCGGCGTCCCTTTCTACTGGCGATTCGCCGACGGCACGGACCAGTCGGTCGTCCAGGTCGCCGCGAACACGGTGTACACCCAGAAGAGGGTGGCGGGAGGGACCGACTGGCAGTTTCACTTCGCCCCGCTCTTCTCCTACGGGGAAGACCCGCGCGGGTACTTCTGGAACGTCCTCTTCGGGCTGGCCGGCTATTCGCACCACGGCACGCAGACCGAGACGCGCGTCTTCTGGATCCCCTTCGGCGGCACCTCGGCGCCGCTGACCCAGACCGCGCGCGGGTACTGACGCGCGCTCACGCGCGGGCGAGGACCCTCGCCGCGACGTCGAGTGCGGCGGCCACGTCGTCCGCCGTGGTCTCCTCGCCGAGGGAAAAGCGGACCGTGCGCGTCGCCGCGTCGGGGTCGCCCATCGCGGCCAGGACGGCGGAGGGCTCGGCCGTGCCCGCGCTGCACGCGCTGCCCGCCGACGCCGCCACACCTTCCAGATCCAACGCGGCCACCAGCTCCGCCCCGGTCCACTGCGGGAAGGCGACGCTGGTCACGTGAGGCGCGCGCGGGGCCCCGAGGCCGTTCACCCGCGCCCCCTTGGCGAGGCCGAGGAGGCCCGCTTCCAGCGTGTCGCGAAGGGGGGCCAGCGCCGCCCAGCGCGCCGGAGAGGTGCGGGCATGGCGTGCCGCGACGAAGAGCCCGGCGGCCGCCACGGGATCGACGGTGCCGGGCCGGAGGCCTCGCTCCTGGCTCCCGCCGAGAAGGATGGGCGTGAGCGCCAGTCCCGGTCGCGCCACGAGAGCGCCGATGGACTTGGGACCTCGCATCTTGTGCGCCGCCAGGCTGCGCGTGTCCGCCTCCTCCGCCACGTCCTCGCTGCGGCCGAAGGACTGCACGGCGTCGACGTGCACGCGCACCCCGGCGCGCCGGGCCATCGCCAGAGCCTCGCGCACCGGCTGGAGGACGCCCGTCTCGGCGTTCACCGCCTGCAGCGCGACCAGCCGCACCTCTCCCTCCGAGAGCGCCCGCGCCAGGTCGTCGAGGTCGATGGTCCCTGGCGAAAGGCAGCGCAGCCAGCGCACCCGTGCTCGTCCCTCCGACTCCAGGGCCTCGGCGACGCGCGCCACCGAGGGGTGCTCGAGGCGACTGGTCACCAGCACACCGCGCCCCCCCGCAAAGGCGCTGCGCAGGGCCAGGTTGTTGGCCTCCGTCCCGCCCGAGGTGAGCACCACGTCGCGCGGATCGCAGCGGGCCACCTCCGCCACGGCCTCGCGCGCCGATTCCACGCGCGCTCGCGCCGCTCGCCCGGGTCCGTGCACGCTCGCCGGGTTCCCCCACGTCTCGCGTGCGGAGGCGGTCATGGCCTCCACCACCTCGGGGCGCGGAGGCGTCGTCGCGTTCCAGTCGAGGTAGATCCCGCGCGCCGCTTTAGCCGCTGGCATCGACCACCACCGTCGGCGCGCGCTTGGCGACGGTCAGCGAGAAGGCCGCCCCGGTCAGGTACATCCCCTCGACGGTGGCGCCGCTGGCCAGCGTCACGTTGCCGCCGAGGCCGCGCGCGACGCGACGCGCGATGGCCAGCCCCACCCCCACGCCCCCGTGCGCGCGCGTGGGCGAGCCGTCGACCTGAAAGAAAGGATCGAACACGCGCTCGACCCGCTCGGGAGGCACCCCCGAGCCGCTGTCCGCCACCAGCACCTCGTAATGCGCGTCGAGCACCCGCACCTTGACGCCGACGATGCCTCCCTGGGGCGTGAACTTGCACGCGTTGTCGAGAAGCTGGCTCATGGCCCGCGCCAGGCGCTCGGAGTCCCCGTACGCCGGGAGCGGACCGCGCGGCATTTCCTCCAGCAAGGTGAGCTCGCGGTCGGCGAAGGCATCGGCGTAGGCCGCCAGCGCCCTCCTCACCATGTCGAGGAAGTCGTAGTCGCGATGGAAGAAGCGCATGCGCCCGGTCTCGAGCCCGGTCACGTCGATGAGGTTGTCGAGCGTTCCGCGGAGACGCCGCACGCAGTCGTCCATGGCGTGCATGGCCTTGTTCTGCGGCTTGTTCAGGGACCCGAGCTCCCCGTCGAGTAACATGCGGAGATATCCCACGATGGGGGTCAAGGGCGTCGCCAGCTCGTGGCTGATGTTGCGGTAGAACTCGGTGCGCAGGCGCTCGACCTCGCGCAGACGCGCGTTGGTGGCGCTGAGCTCGGCCACCTTCTGTTCGAGGTGCTGCACGATGCGGTGGCTCTGAAGGCGCAGGCGCGCGCCGGTCTCGTCGGCGCTGGAGATGTACGGCTCGCGGTGGCCGGAGAGGTAGCGGCGGACCAGCTGGGCGAAGCTCCGGGCGTCGATGGGCTTCTGGATGAAACCGTCGCAACCGACGGCGAAGCTGGTGTCGCGATCGCCCTCGGCGGTGATGGCCACGATGGGGACGCCGCTGAGGGAAGGCTCGCTACGCAAGCGAAGGGTGACCTCGTAGCCGTCGAGCCCGGGGATGTTGAGGTCCACCAGCACCAGATCGGGCCGCTGCGTCAACGCCGCGCGCACCCCCTCCAGGCCATCCGTCGCGTCGACCACCTCGTGCCCCTCGCCGGCGAGAAGCTTCCGGACCAGCAGGCGATTCCTCGGGTCGTCTTCGATGTGAAGCACGCGCGACATCGTTGCCCGTCCGCCTTTGACTTTCCCGGGTGCCCCAAGTAACTCGCTCGCCCGATGATGCGAGTCCCCCTTTACCATGCCCTCCCGGCCGTCGCCTGGACGGTCGCGCCCGCCTTGCGGCTCGCCGTGCCGCTTTCCCTCCTTTTGACCTGCACCATCGCCTGCACGTCGCTCACCGAGCCCCCCATGGCGGAGCCGGTCTCGACCGATACGCGCGCCGCGCCTCCGGCGAGCGCCGTCGCGTCCGCCACCGCACCGCCTGCGGCGAGCGTCCCGCCCGCTCCCAGCGCGTCGTCCGACGTGCCGGAGGCCCCCCTCCGCGTCACGACGGTCAGCCCAGGCAAAGGCCCGGCCGCCAAGGCCGGCGACAAGGTACGCGTGCACTACACCGGCACCTTCCCCGACGGAAAGAAGTTCGACAGCTCGCGCGATCGCAATCAGCCTTTCGACTTCACGCTCGGCCAGGGCCAGGTCATCAAGGGCTGGGATCAGGGGGTGGTGGGGATGAAGGTCGGAGAGAAGCGCACGCTCGTCATCCCGCCGTCTCTCGCCTACGGGCCGCGCGGTCGAGGTGCCATTCCGCCGAGCTCGACCCTGCTCTTCGACATCGAGCTCCTCGCCATCAATCCGGCGGCCCCCGCGCCCGCCCCTCCCCTTTCCGCGCGGGCCAAGTAGAAATCCAGGGTACCCTTTCCAAGATCGATGAGTGACCAGCCGGAGCGCCGCAAGCTCGTCCTGGTCGTGGACGACGACGCGTCCATCCGCGCGCTGGTGGGCCGCGCGCTCCAGGCCAAAGGTTACGACGTCAAGGAGGCGGCCAACGGGCTCATTGCCTCCGAGCTCCTGGGCAGCATGACCCCCCCGCCCGATCTGCTCATCTGCGACGTGATGATGCCCACCGTCGACGGGTTCTCGCTGGCACGCATGATCAAGGCACAGAAGGAGCTGAAAGGGATGCCCATCATCTTTCTGACCGCCAAGACCCAGCCGGGCGACCTCATGACCGGCATCTCGCTCGGCGCGCGCCACTACGTGCAGAAGCCCTTCAGCATCGTCGATCTTCTCGACAAGGTCGCGCGCACCATCCAGCGCGCCTGACGACCACGGCATGAATGCCGTGGTCTCAGTGGAGCGCGCCGCCCCTCAACTCGACGGAGTCGCGGCCAAGCCGCTAACGAGAAATCGGGCAACGGATCCCAAGCCAGGCTAAGACGCGCGGTCGATGGCGAAAGCCGCGCGGTCGCGCACCCCCGGGCTCGTCCTCCCTTCTCTCGGAGCGCTCCCACTTTCAGGACCGCTGGCCTACGCCGGGGCGGTCCTCTCCGGCCTGCTCTACTGGCTGGCCTTCGCGGGCATGGACGTCTGGCCGCTGGCCTTCGTGGCCTGGGTGCCGCTGGTGGTCGCCATGCACCGGCAGTCGACGCGACGAGCCGCTCTCCTCGGCTGGGTGGCCGGCATCACCATGAACGTCGCCGGCTTCTTCTGGCTGCAGACCATGCTGCAGACCTTCAGCGGCTTCCATCCGCTCCTCTGTTTTCTCTTCGTCTTCATCGTCTGCAGCTACCAGGGCGGTCGCATCGGCCTCCTGGGGTGGCTCTACGGGCGGGCCAGCGCGCGCGGGTGGCCGGCGCACTGGGTCTTCGCCGGCGCCTTCGCGGCGAGCGAGCTCTTTTACCCCCTGCTCTTCCCCTGGTATTACGCGACGACGGTCCACGAGGTTCCCCTCCTCACGCAGCTCGCCGACGTCGGCGGACCCATCCTGGTCGGCCTGGTGCTGGTGGCGCTGAACCTGGCCCTGGCCGAGCCGATCCTGGCGCGGGCCGAGCGACGCAAGGCCTCCCGCGGCGTGCTCGGCGCCGGCGCTGTCACCCTGGCCCTGGCCTGCGCCTACGGGGCTCTCCGCATCCGCGCCATCGACGCGGCCACGCAGGCGGCGCCGCCGGTCACCGTGGGGGTCGTGCAGGCCAACATGGGCCTCATGGAGAAGCGCAACTCCTTCGACGAGGGGCTGCATCGTCATCTCGACCTGTCGCGGCAACTGGAGCGCAACGACCACGTGGACTTCGTGGTGTGGAGCGAGACCTCGGCCATGCACGAGGTACGGGACGAGTCGTACAAGCAGGAGCTGCGTACGGGCGTTACGCGTGGCATCGGCGTGCCGGCCATCTTCGGCGCCGTGATATTCAAGGTGGTGCCGGACGAACGCAGGTTTGTCCTCTACAACACGGCCATCGCCAGCGACGCCTTGGGGACGGTGACCGGCCGCTACGACAAGGAGTACCTGCTGACCTTCGGCGAGTACCTGCCGTTCGGGGACACCTTTCCGGTCCTCTACACCTGGTCTCCCAACAGCGGTCACTTCTCCCCCGGCACCTCCCTCGATCCGCTGCTCCTCGACGTGGGGGGCGCCAAGCACGCGGTGACGGTGCTCATCTGTTACGAGGACATCCTGCCGCGCTTCACCAACGACGCCGTGCGCCATGCCGATCCCGAGCTCCTCGTGAACATGACCAACGACGCGTGGTTCGGTGACACCGCCGAACCGTGGGAGCACCTGGGCCTGGCGCAGCTGCGCGCGGTCGAGCACCGACGTTACCTGGTGCGCGGGACCAACAGCGGCGTCAGCGCGGTGGTGGATCCGGTCGGGCGCGTGGTGGTGCACTCCGGCACCTTTCGCGAAGAGGGCATCTCCGCCCCGATTCACTGGATGCGATCCCGCACCGTGTACGAGGGGGTCGGCGACTGGCCGTGGCTCTTGGCCTCTCTCGCCGTGGCCTTCGGCGCATTTCGCCGGCGAGAAGGTATCCTGAAGGGACGGCGCGCCTCTCCGGCGCCTGCCTCATGAAGACACTCGGTCCGTCGGCCCTGGCCCTGGGCATCGCGCTCTCGCTCGACACGGGGGCGTGCAGCAGCACCGGCGCGTCCGGCTCGGCGGCGCTGGACGCCGGTTCGAGGGAGGGAGGCTTCGAGGGCGGCGGTTCGTCCGACGCGGCAAGCGCTCTGGACACAGCCCTCTCCGACGCCAGCGTGGACGGCGCGCGCGACGACGCGGGATGCGGCCTGCCCCGCACCGGCCGCGGCGGAGCCTGCGACGACTGCGTGGAGACCAACTGCGAGCCGGCCTGGTGCAGCTGCGCCGGCGAGTCTCCGCCGCCGGTGGGCGCCGACGCCGGAGCCGACGACGCCGAAGCCGCCATGGCCGACGACGCCATGGCCGACGACGCCATGGCCGACGACGCCGGGAGCGCCGACGCCGCCGACAGCGCGGCGTCGGGAGCGGGCTGCCTCGGCTACGAAAAATGCGTCGTCGAATGCGTGGCCGACGACGCGGGATCCCCGACGGACTGCTTCGAGATGGTGTGCGCGGTGGCCGCCTACCCGCTGGCCGAGCAGCAGGCCGGGCATGCCTTCCTGGACTGCCAGGTGCTGTACTGCGCGAGCGAGTGCGGCCAGTAGGGCGTGTGGATCACAGGCCACAGCCTCCCCAAGGTCACGGAAGCTTCATCGCCCGCTTCAGTCGCTTGGCGTCGGCGAACATGTCCACGTTGGTGAACACATAGATGGCGTGCTCGTTCTTGGGGTCCGAGGCGATGGCCGCGAGCCGCTCGATGGCCGGGTCCTCGTAGCGGCTCTTGTGACCGGCGGGACCGGGCAAGCGGTAATAGCCAAAGGCGGCCTTGGCGAGACCGCTGGCCAGCGGATCGCGCGAGGCCACGGCGCCGCTCTCGGCCGCCAGCGCGCTGGCGTCGTCGGCATCCCAGGCAGGCGGCGGCTCCCAGACGATGCGCTTGAACTTCTTCTTCACGCCGGCCAGAAACTCCTTCACCGCCGTCTTGTTGGCGCGCGAGGCGGTGAAGTCCGGCGCGGCGCTGAAGACCGCCGTCTCGGCGTCGAGCTCCTTGCCCACGTCGACCAGGTTCCTGAGCGCCGTCTCGGTGACCTTGCCCTCACGAAACCCCTCGGTGCCGATGTCACGCGGCGCGAGGAGCGCAAAGGAGAAGCCCGGCGGCGCCTCTCGACGCCAGCGACGGATGGTGCCGGTGCCGGGCTGGGTGACGTGGGTGTCCTGCACCTCGACGAACAGGAATTCCTTGAAGTACCGCGTCGCAGGGACGGGGAAACCGGCGCAGCCGATGGTGATCATGCGGCAGTGTGAAGAGTAGCACGGGCGTCAGCTTCCCGTGTCTTCGCTGGCGGCGGGCTCCCCGAGCACCCTCGCCCCCAGCTTTCGTCCCAGGCGCCGCGCGGCTGCACGCGATGCGTCGGCGTGGTGGAAGGCGCTCGCGCGAGGGTCGGGCTCGCCAGCCCCGCCTCCTCCCCCCGCGCTCCCAGTCTCGCTCTCGAGCTCGTCCACGGTGATGCTCTCCTCGGCCCGCACGTCCCCCGTGTCTTCCTGGGGGGCCGCGCCGTCCTCTGCCGTCACCCAGGCGCGCGCGACCACGGCCACGCCCGTCCCGCGCGCCACCGGCCCGCTCGCCCCCGCGGTGATGCCCTCGCTGGTCTCGTCCGCGCGCAGCACCTCGATCTCCACGCGCGGGTACCCGTCGCCGCCGGCCAGCGCCCCGGCCCGCGCCAGCTCCTCGCGCACGCCGCTGGCCACCTCGTCCGCCGCCACCGCATCCGCCACCAGCGAGCGCACCACCTTCACGTGCAGGCGCGCGGGCGAGCCGGCCGCGTAGATGGAGTGGTAACCGCACGCGGCGAGCAAGATGCATGCGCCCGCCAGGCCGCTGACGGGCCGCCGCTCCTCCTCCGTCATGGGACGATGAAGCTCAGGATCTTGCCCTTCACGTAGATGAACTTCTTCACGGTCTTGCCCTCCAGGTGCGGGCGCACGCGGTCCTCGGCCATCGCCGCGGCGCGCGCGGTCGCCTCGTCGGCGTCGACGGGCAGCCTCACCGTGCCGCGTAGCTTGCCGTTCACCTGGACGCCGACCTCCACCACGTCGTCCTTCACCAGCGCGGGATCGAACTCCGGCCAGGGGACGGCGGCGATCGACGACGTGCCGCCCAGGCGCTGCCACAGCTCTTCTCCCAGGTGGGGCGCGAACGGCGAGACCAGCAGCGTCAGCGCGCGCAGCGCGTCGAGCGGGACGGCGTCGAGGCCTCCCAGGTGCCGGACCAGGATCATCATGGCGCTGATCGCCGTGTTGAAGCGCAGCCCGACGATGTCGTCGGTGACCTTCTTGATGGTCTTGTGGACCAGGCGGCGCGTCGCCGCGTCGTAGGCGGCGGCGTCGCCGGTGGTCGGGCCCGTGGCCACGTTCCACACCCGATCGAGGAAGCGCCGCACCCCCTCGATGCCGCTGGTCTGCCAGGGCTTCACCTGCTCGAGGGGGCCCATGAACATCTCGTAGAGGCGCAGCGCGTCCGCCCCGTAGGCCCGCACCACGTCGTCCGGGTTGACGACGTTGCCGCGCGACTTGGCCATCTTCTGGCCGTCCTCCCCGAGGATGACGCCCTGGTGGACGAGCCTCAGGAAAGGCTCCGGGTCCTTCACCAGGCCGAGGTCGAACAGCACCTTGTGCCAGAAGCGCGCGTAGAGAAGATGAAGGACGGCGTGCTCGGCGCCTCCCACGTAGAGGTCCACCGGCATCCAGTCGTCGTAGCCCTTCGCCGACCAGCCCTGGCGGTCGTCGTCGGGATCGAGAAAGCGCAGGTAGTACCAGCACGAGCCCGCCCACTGGGGCATGGTGTTGGTCTCGCGGGCGAACCAGGCCCCGTCCTTCTGGAAGAAGCGCCAGTCGGGGACGCGCGCCAGCGGCCCGGCGGGATCGGTCCCCGGCTTGAAGTCCTCCAGGTCCGGCAGACGGAGCGGCAGCTCGCTCGCGTCCATGGCGATGGGCCGGTCGTAGTGGATGGTCACCTGGGCGCCGGGAGCTCGCGGATCGCCGTCGCTGGTGACCGGGAAGTAAATGGGGATGGGCTCGCCCCAGTAGCGCTGCCGGGCGAAGACCCAGTCGCGCAGCTTGTACGTGACGCGGGGGCCGCCGTGGCCCCTCTCGGCCAGCCAGGCGGTGATGCGCGCGCGCGCCTCGGCGCTGGGCGTCCCCTGGGCCACACCCACGTCGGGGAGGCCGTAGGTCGTCTTGCCGTCCTCGGTGAGGGGCTCGCCGTCGACGTGGCGCGCGTGCGCGTGGAGGGTCTCCCCGTCGGCCGGCGCGATCACCGGCACGATGGGAAGCCCGTAGGCGCGCGCGAACTCGTTGTCGCGCGTGTCGTGCGCGGGCACCGCCATGACCGCGCCGGTGCCGTAGGTCGCCAGGACGTAGTCGGCCACCCAGACCGGCACCTCCTCGCCGTTGACCGGGTTTGTCGCCGTCGCTCCCAGCGCGACGCCGGTCTTCATCCGGGCCTCGGTGCGATCGCGGTCGCTCTTGCTGCGCGTCGCCGCCACGTACGCCCGCACCGCTTCCCGCTGCTCGCGGGAAGTCAGCACGTCGACCCGCGGATGCTCCGGTGCCAGCACCAGGTAGGTCACCCCCGGCAGCGTGTCCGCGCGCGTGGTAAAGACGCGGATCGGCTCCTTCGCCCCCGGGACCTCGAAGGCCACCTCGGCGCCCTCGCTCCGCCCGATCCACTGGTGCTGCTTCTCCTTGGTCTCCGGCCAGTCGAGCCCCGCCAGGTCCGCGTCCAGCCGGTCGGCGTAGGCGGTGATGCGCAGCATCCACTGGCGGAGCGGGAGCCGCTCGACCGGGTGCCCTCCCCGCTCGCTCTTGCCGTCGATCACCTCCTCGTTGGCCAGCACCGTCCCCAGCGCCGCGCACCAGTTCACCGGGATGGCGGCCTGGTAGGCCAGACCGCGCGCGAAGAGCTGGAGAAAGATCCACTGCGTCCACTTCACGTACCCGGGATCGGTGGTGTCGATCTCGCGCGACCAGTCGTAGCTGAAGCCCAGCATCTTGAGCTGGCGCTTGAAGGTGGCGATGTTCTTCGCCGTCGTCGCCGCCGGGTGGGTGTTGGTGGCGATGGCGTGCTGCTCGGCGGGCAGGCCGAAGGCGTCCCACCCCATGGGGTGGAGCACGTCGAACCCGCGCATGCGCCAGTAGCGCGCCAGGATGTCGGTCGCCGTGTACCCCTCGGGGTGGCCCACGTGCAGGCCCGAGCCGGAGGGATACGGGAACATGTCGAGCAGGTAGAGCTTCTTGCGACCGGCATGGCGCTCGGCGCGGAAGGTCTGGTGCTCGTCCCAGCTGCGCTGCCACTTGGGCTCGATCGTCGCCGGGTCGTAACGGGGTCGCGATTCGTCGCTCATCGGACTGGGATGGCGGTTTAGCACGTGCCGTGGCGGCTATGGCGCGTCCGGCCGGGCCTTTTCCGAATCGAGTACCTCGCGAATCTTTCGGGCGAGAGAAGTCGGCGTGATGGGCTTCTGGAGGAAGGCGACACCCGCTTCCAGGACGCCATGGCGAACGACGGTGTCGTCGGTATAGCCCGACATGCACACGACCTTCATCGCCGGTCGTGCGGCCACGAGGCGCCTGGCGAGCTCGGGACCGCTCATGTGGGGCATCACCACGTCGGTGAGAAGCAGGTCGATGGCCTCCGGATGCCCCTCGCAGAGGAGCAGCGCTTCCCCTCCGTCCGCGGCGGCCATGACGCGGTATCCCTGACGCCGCAAGATGCTCTGCACGATGGTACGGACCTGGTCTTCGTCCTCGACCAGCAGGATGGTCTCGGTACCGCGAAGGGTGGCCGGCGCGGGGTGCGGGCCCACCACGTCGAGTTCGGCGTCCACCCTCGGCAGATACACCTTGAAGGTCGTTCCCCGCCCGGGCTCGCTGTAGACCCAGATGTTCCCGCCGCTCTGCTGCACGACGCCGAACACCGTCGAGAGTCCGAGACCCGTGCCCTTGCCTTTCTCCTTGGTGGTGAAGAAGGGCTCGAAGATGCGCGCTTGCGTCTCGCGGTCCATGCCGGTGCCGGTATCGCTCACCGCCATCATCACGTAGGGGCCGGCCTTGGCGGGCAGGTGCTCCTGGGCGTAGCCCTCGTCGAGCACCACGTTCTCCGTCTCGATGGTGAGCTTGCCCCCCATGGGCATCGCATCCCGAGCGTTCACCACCAGATTCAGGATCACCTGCTCCACGTGGCTGGGATCGGCCCGGACCCGCCCGGCCGACTTCGCCGTCACCAGCACCAGGTCCACGTCCGCCCCGAGGATGCGCTGAACCATCTTTTCCATGCTCGCCAGTACCTCGCGAAGGTCGAGCACCTTGGGCTCGGCCACCTGCTGGCGACTGAAGAGCAGCAGCTGGCGAGTGAGCCCGGCCGCCCGCGAGGCCGCCTTGCGGATCTCCTCGACGTCCGCTCGCAGCGGGTCCCCTGGCATCATGTCGCCGAGGAGGACCTCTCCGTAGCTCAGAATGACCGAGAGCACGTTGTTGAAGTCGTGCGCCACGCCCCCGGCCAGCCTCCCCACCGCTTCCATCTTCTGCGCTTGCCGGAGCTGGCGCTCGCTCTCGCGCAGCGCCTCTTCCGCGCGCCGGCGTCCGACCTCGGCCTGCTTTCTCTCCGTCAGGTCTGCGATGAAGGCGATGCATTGCGGGTATTCCAGCATGGCCACGCCGACCAGGATGGGGACGCGCCCGCCGTCCTTGCGAAAGGCCTCGGTCTCCCACGGCGGAGCCACCCCGCCGGTGCGAAGCTGCTCCAGCGAGCGGTCCCCGAGGAGGTCCGGCCATCGTATGGCGCCATGGAGAAGCTCGTCCCGCGAGTAGCCGAGCATCTTCAAGTACGTTTCATTGGCGTCGAGAATGTTGCCTTGAACGTCGGCGATGGCGATGCCGATGACCCCGGATTCGGCCAGTCGCGAGAAGCGCGCCTCGCTGGTGCGCAGGGCGGCCTCGCTCTGCCGATGACCCTCGCGCTCCCTCCATTCGCGGAGCACCCGCTCCACGGCAGGCCTCAACCGGACCAGCTTGTCCTTGAGAACGAAGTCGCTCGCCCCGGCGCGCATCGCCTCGACGGCGGTCTCTTCGCCGATGGTGCCCGAGACGATGATGAACGGAAGGTCGAGGCCCTTCTCTTTCAGGATGGCCAGCGCGGCCGGCGCGCTGAAGCTCGGCATCGACCAGTCCGAGACCACCACGTCCCACGCCTGCGTATCGAGGGCGGCCCCCATCGCCTTGGCCGTCTCGACACGCTCGAACTGCACGTGCCGCCCCATTCGCAAGAGATCGCGGACGACCAGCTTGGCGTCGGTGGCCGAGTCCTCCACCAGAAGAACGCGCAGGATGTCGCTCATGACGATCCTCGCGGCGCGGGAGCAGGCTCGTTCAAGAGGAGCCAGAAGAGTCCCAGCGTCTTGGCGGCCTCGGCGAACTCGGCAAACGCCACCGGCTTTCGCACATAGGCGTTGGCCCCGAGCGAATAGCTCTTCAGAACGTCCTCCTCCTCCCTGGACGCCGTGAGCACCACCACCGGCAGGAGCCGCGTGCGTGCGTCCGCGCGGATGCGGCGGAGGACCTCCAATCCGTCGATCTTCGGCAGGTTGAGGTCGAGCAAGACCACGGTGGGGTGCAGGCCGGCATCGCGACCCGCGTGCTTTCCGGTCGCGAAGAGGTAGTCGAGCGCGGCGGCTCCGTCGCGCACGACCACGATGTCGTTGGCCACGCCGCACCTGTTGAAGGCCAGGACCGTCAGCTTCTCGTCGCTGGCGTTGTCTTCGACCAAAAGGATCACTTGGCTCATGGCATCCCCCCCGCTCCCTGTGCCGCCAGCGTGAAGTAAAATGTCGCTCCTCGGCCCACCGCGCCCTCGGCCCAGATCCGTCCGCCGTGGCGGTGCACGATGCGTTGCACCGTCGCCAGACCGATCCCGGTGCCCGCGAATTCGTCGGCGCTGTGCAGTCTCTGGAACGGTGCGAAGAGCTTGCCGGCGAAGGCCATGTCGAATCCGGCGCCGTTGTCGCGCACGAAGAAGACGAGAGAGCCGTTCTCCTCGGTGGCGCCGAACTCGACCGCGGCCGTGGCCACGTTGCCGGTGAACTTCCAGGCATTGCCCAGGAGATTCTGGACGAGCGCGCGCGCCAGGCGCGGATCTACGTCGGCGACGAGAGAGTCCTTGACGCTCATCTGGACTCTACGCCCGGGATCCAGGGCGTGCATCGCCGAGGCGGTCTCCCGGACGAGCCGGGACAGGTCCGTGCGCTCGCGCTTCAGTCCGCTGCGCGTCACCCGCGCCAGGGACAAGAGACCGTCGATGAGATCCCCCATCTTCTTGGCGTTGAGCAGGATCTCCTGCAGCCAGTCCTGCCCTTCGGCGTCGAGCTTGTCCTTGTAGGTGTCCACCAGCACCTGCGCGAAGCCGTTCATGCCGCGGAGCGGCGCGCGCAGATCGTGGGCCACCGAGTAACTGAAGGCCTCGAGCTCGCGATTCGCCGCCTCCGCGGCGTCCCTGGCTCGTGCCAGGTCGGCCTCGGCCCGCTTGCGTGCGGTGATGTCGCGCGCGACCTTGGAGATGCCGACCACCTGGCCCGAGGCGTCGCGCACGGGAGCGCCGGTGACGGCCACGTGGACGAGGGACCCGTCCTTCCGCCGCCGCACCGTGTCGAAGCGCTTGACCTGGCCGTGCGCCACAGTATTGAGGATCGCCGGTTCCTCGTCCTCGAGCTCCGGCGGAATGAGCAGGGAGATGGACTGCCCGATGATCTCGTCCGCCGGATACCCGAAGAGGCGATACGCCCCGCCGTTCCAGCTGGTGATCACGCCCTGGAGCGTCTTGCCGATGATGGCGTCGTCCGAGGAGTCCGCGATGGCGGCCAGGTGCCGGGCCCTCGCGTCGGCCGCGCGCTCTTCGCGCAGCCGAACGATGGCCGCCTGGGCCGCCTTTTGCTGGGTGAGATCCAGAACGAAGGCGATGTACCTGTCGGCCTCGTCCTCGAGCATCGCCGAGCCCACGAGCACGGTGACGCGCGTGCCGTCCTTGCGGAGGTAGTCCTTCTCGCGAAGATCGGTGAACCCGGACCTCTTCAGCTGCTCGAGCGACCGCTGGTCGGCCTCCCTCTCCTCGGGGGCTGTCACGTCCTTCCAGTCGATCCGTCCCGAGAGGATCTCGTCGCGCGAGTAGCCCAGGAGAGTGAGGAGCGCGTCGTTGATCTCCACCACGCGGCGGTCGAGGCCGACCACGAGAATGCCGATGATTCCAGCGTCGCGCAGGCGGGCCATCCGGGCTCTCGCTTGCCGCAGCTCGCCCGTCGCCTTCTCCGCCATGGCGCGCGCGGCGTGCTCGGCGGAGTACGAACGGGCGTTTCCCAGGGCGAGGGCCGCGTGGTCGGCGACGCTCTGCACGAAGCCGAGCTCGTCCTCGTCGTAGGGGTGGTCGGGACGGCTGCGCATGAGGTTCGCCACGCCGACGACCTTCCCCCGACAGAGGAGCGGAAGGGTGATCGAGCTCGCCACCCCGTGCCGCTCGAGGTACGGGCGGTACTTTGGTTCGCTCGAGGCCACGAACGCGGCGGTGTCGATCCGGGGAGTGAAGTCGAGCTGGCCGGTAGCGGCCACGCGCCCCGACACGCCCTCGCCCACGCGCTGGCGGTCGGAGAGCATGACCTCCCGCGTCGCCTCGAGCAGCGCGGGGTCTCGGTGATACGCCGCCCCCGTCGACTCCAGCCACTCTCCGTCGTCGCTGACCGCCCGGATGACGCAGAGGTCACCGACCAGCTCACCGAGACGCCGCGCCACGACCTCGAGCAGGTGGTGCAGATCGGAGGTCGCGGCGGAGAACTCGTGGGAGGACTCGGCCAGGAACCGCAGGCGATCCTCGGTCCGGGCGCGCGCGCTCTCCCCGCGCCGAGCCTCGGAGAGGAGGCGCGCGTTGGTGACGGCGAGGGCCGCGTGGTCGGCCAGGCTCTGCGCGAGGACGAGGTCGTGCTCGTCGAAGGGGGGGCTCCCCGGACGGAAGCGCGCCAGGGTGAGCTGGCCGAGGGAGCGACCGTGCACCCGCAGCGCCACGATGAGCATGCTGTGCATTCCCACCACTCGCATGAAGTCGTAGAAGCGCGGCGTCGTTCGCGGGGGGCGCAGCGCTTCGAGGTCCAGTCGTGCGGCGAGAAAGGCCTCGCCGCTCTCCACCACGCGGCGTGCCACCGGGTGCGTTTCCAGGAGGAACGGCTCGGAGAGCACGTCCTTCATGCGCCGCAACGCCTCGGGGTCGGGGTCGAACATGCTGGCCGGGACCAGGGTGGTGCCGTCGTCCGAGAGGAGCAGGACGACGCAGTAGTCCTTGACCACCTCGGCGACTCGCCGCGCCACCACGTCGAGGAGGCCTTGCGCGTCGGTCGTCGCCTCGGCGAACGCGCGCGTCGCGTCGGAGAGAACGCGAAGACGTTCCTCCAGGCGCCGGCACTGCATGGCCGAGTCCTGCAACGCGCTCACCTCGACGGCCCCCTCCTTCGCCTCCCGCGGCGAATGAACCACCCGCATCAGCCCGGCGCCTCCCCATGCCGCCTACGGCCGGACCCGCCATTCCCTAAGCCCACCCCCTCGCGAAGCCTTCACCGTAGCTCGAACCGCCCCCGTTTCACGAACGCCCCGTCGCCCTTCCGGCCGAGGTACTTCCCGTTCTCCACCACCAGGCGCCCGCGCGACAGTACGTGCGTGGCTGCCCCGGTGACCTCCCTCCCCTCGTACGGCGTATAGTCGACGCGCATGTGCAGCGTCTCCTGGCTGAGCAGGTGCTTCTTCTCGCCGTCCCACACCACCAGATCGGCGTCCGCCCCCACCGCGATGGTCCCCTTGCGCGGATAGAGGCCGAAGATCTTGGCCGGGGCGGTGCTGGTGATCTCCACGAAGCGGTTCATGGAGATGCGCCCGCTGCGGACCCCGCCGTCCCACAGGAGAAACATCCGGGTCTCCACGCCGGGCATCCCGTTGGGGATCCTGGCAAAGCTGTCCCGGCCCAGATCCTTCTGGCCTTTCATGCAGAAGGGGCAGTGGTCGGTGGAGACCACCTGGAGGTCGTGCGTGCGGAGGCCGCGCCACAGGTCCTCTTGCATCTCGCGCGGGCGGAGGGGCGGCGTGCACACGTACTTGGCCCCCTCGAAGCCCGGGCGGGCCAGATCGTCCTGCGAAAGGAAGAGATATTGCGGGCAAGTCTCGGCGAAGGCTGGCAGCCCGCGGTCCCTCGCTTGCACCACCTGCTCGAGCGCGCGCGGGGCGCTGAGGTGCACGATGTACACCGGCGCGCCGGCCATCTCAGCCAGGCAGAGCGCGCGATGCGTCCCCTCGGCCTCGGCGATCTGCGGGCGCGTGAGGGCGTGGTAGAGCGGCGCGGTGTGGCCCTGGGCGAGGGCCTGCTGCACCAGGATGTCGATGGGGATGCCGTTCTCGGCGTGCATGCAGATGAGCGCGCCGATCTCCCCGGCGCGCTGCATGGCGCGAAAGATCTGCCCGTCGTCGACGAGAAAGACGCCCGGGTAGGCCATGAACATCTTGAAGCTGGTGATCCCCTCGTCGACGCAGGTCTGCATCTCGGCGACGGTGCTCTCGTTCACGTCGGTGAGGATCAGGTGAAACGCGTAGTCGACGGCGGCCTGGCCCTCGGCCTTGGCGTGCCAGGTGTCGACGCCGGCGCGCAGGGCCTCCCCCCGGGTCTGGATGGCGAAGTCGACGATGCAGGTGGTCCCGCCGTACGCCGCCGCCCGCGTGCCGCTCTCGAAGTCGTCGCTCGACGACGTACCGCCGAAGGGCATGTCGAGGTGGGTGTGGGCGTCGATTCCGCCGGGGAGCACGTACTTGCCGGTGGCGTCGAGCGTCGTGTCCCAGGGGCCGGCGGGAGCGGCGCTGGGGCCGAAGAGGGCGGCGATGGTCCCGTCGACGATGGCGATGTCGGCCCGGTAGGTATCGACCGCGGTGACCACCGTCCCGCCTCGAATCAGGGTCCTTGGCATGATGGGCGACCTTACGACGCCGGGGCGTCCCCGGAAAAGACCCGGGCGGCCGCGGCTTCGGCCCAGACGCCAGCGATGGTGCGTCAGGGGTCCGCGATCGAGCGGGAGGAGCGCGCCTCTCGGGAGACGGCGCGCGGGTCCAGGGCTCGTGACCCCCTCCGGGCGCAGTCCGCTCAGTGCCTGAAGCTCACCACCCGGCCCTGGCCGTCCCCGCGCTCGGGCGGCTCGGAGGCTCGGCGTCCGCCTTCGGTGGCCGCGTTGGGCTTGTACGAGTGCTCCTGGGCAGGGAAGGCGCCGCTCTGCACTTCGTCCACGTAGCGTCGCGTGGCAGAGACGATGGCGTCCCCCAGCTGCGCGTAGGCCTTGGCGAACCGGGGCGCATGGCCGCGGCTCATGCCGAGGAGGTCCGCGCACACCAGGACCTGGCCGTCGCATCGAGGACCGGCGCCGATGCCGATGGTGGGGATCCCCACCGACGCCGTCACCTTGGCTGCCAGATCCGGCGGGATGGCCTCCAGCACCAGCGCATAGGCGCCGGCTTCCTCGATGGCCTTGGCGTCGGCCAGCACCTTGGCCTCCGCGTCGTGCCCGCGACCTTGCACCTTGAAGCCGCCCAGGGCGTGAACGCTCTGCGGCATGAGGCCCACGTGACCCATGACCGGGACGCCGGCGCGCACGATGCGCCACACGTGCTCGGCGAAGTCCTCGCCGCCCTCCAGCTTCACGCTCTCGACGGCGCCTTCCTTCACCAGCTTGCCCGCCTGCTCGACGGCCTGGGTGGAAGAGACCTGGTAGCTCATGAAGGGTAGATCGGCGACCACGTGCGCGCGCACGGCGCCTCTCGCCACAGCGCGAGCGTGGTAGGCGATCTCGTCGACGGTCACCGGGAGGGTGTTGGCCAGACCCTGCACCACCATGCCCAGCGAGTCGCCCACGAGGAGGAGGTCGACCCCGGCCTCGTCGAGGAGACGCGCCATGGTAAAGTCGTAGGCGGTGACCATGGTCAGCGCCGGGCCCCCCTTGCGGGTGCGCACGTCGGGGGCGGTGACCTTCTTCGTCGCAGGACCGCCGCGAGCAGGTGAGCTGGAGTACATGCGTGCCTCGGGCCTTGGCCGGGAAGTGCCTCGCGGGGCAGCCTGCCTCCACGGGAACCGGTCAACGCCTGCCCGGGAACCTAGGTCCGGCCCAAGCCCGCGGCAAGATGCTAGCGTCCGGGCCGTGCCTCCGGAAATGCGCGAATCGAGACACCCTCTCCGGCGGCTGTGGGGGAGGGTGCGGACGGGAGCCCGCCTCCTCTCCGTCCTCTCCCTCGTCGTCTTTGCCCCGGCCTGCGAAAGCGCGCCGGCGGCCGAATCGCTGTCGGAGTGGAGGCCGAGCGACCACCACTCGACCGACGACGACAAGGCGGCGCAGCAGGGCCAGTCCGCGCAGCAGGCTCGAGGGGCGCGGCAGCCGACCGGGAGCGATGTGCCTCAGCTGGTCGAGCTGGCCTGGCGCCAGCAGTGCACCACCTGCCACGGACCGATGGGCCGGGGCGACGGACAGATGGGCCCCATGCTCCAGGCGCCCGACCTCACGCGCGACGATCTGCAGGCCAAGATGACCGACGCGGAGATGGCGGCCTTCATCAAGCACGGAAAAGACAAGATGCCCCCCTTCAACTTGCCCGATCCTGTGCTGCAGGGCCTGGTCGCGCGCATCCGGCAGCTGCGGGGCGCCGGGCCGCGCTGAGCGCGCGGGGGGCCGGGGAGGGCGATGTATGCGTTCCGGACGGCGCGTCGTTCGTCTTCTCGTCCTCGCCGGCGGCCTCCTCGTGGCGCTCGCCCTCGCCCGGCAGTGGCCGCGGGACCAGACGGTGCACTATGTCCTCGGCGACGCCGCGCCGCGCGTCGAAGAGCTCGTCGCGCGCTGGGCTCCCGGCATTGCGGCCGAGGGGGACTGGACGCGCGAGGCGTCCTTCCGGTACGAAAAGGGGTTGGCGCCGCGCGTGGTGACGCACGAGCCGCGACTGCCCGACGGGGACTACACCGTGGAGATCGAGATCGTCGCCGCCAGCCTTGCCGAGGAGAAGGCCAGCGCGAAAAGTAGCGTCGTGGTGCGAAAGCACGTGACCCTCAGCGGCGGCGCGACGTCGATCGATCTGGCCGGATGGGTGCCGCGATGAGCCCCCCCGAGGACTCCGGCGCGGGCGAAGAGAGCGAGGGCGAGGAGCCCGTCGAGGCGGCGACCCGCGCGGTAGGCCCGGCGGCGTCGAAGGTGGGCATCCAGGTGATGGTGCTCTCGGGCAGCGCCAAGGGGACGGCCCGGCCGCTGGGCGACAGGCTTTGCATCGGCAAGGCGCCGGACAACGATCTGGTCCTCTCCGACGACACCGTGTCCCGCCATCACTGCGAGCTCACGCGCACCGGCAGCGGCGTTCGGGTGCGCGACCTCGGCTCGACCAACGGCACCAAGGTGGGTGGCGCGCGGGTCTCGGAGGCCATCCTCCAGTCGGGCGCGGTCCTCAAGGTGGGCGAGGTGGAGCTTGCCCTCCGTCCGTCGGTGCGCAGCGTCGAGGTGCTCCCCAGCGACAAGAAGTGGTTCGGCGCGGCCATCGGCCAGAGCCTCTCCATGCGCACCATCTTCGGTGTCCTCGAGCGCATCGCCCGGACCGAGGCGACGGTGCTCCTGGAGGGCGAAACCGGCACCGGGAAGGACGTACTGGCCCGCGCTCTGTGGACCGAGAGCGCGCGGGCGCAGGGCCCCTTCGTGGTCGTCGACTGCGGGGCGGTGAGCTACTCGCTGCTGGAGTCGGAGCTCTTCGGCCACGAGCGCGGCGCGTTCACCGGGGCGGTGGCGTCGAGGCAAGGCGCCTTCGAGACGGCGGAGGGGGGAACGGTGTTCCTCGACGAGATCGGCGAGCTGCCGCTGGACGTTCAGCCCAAGCTCCTGCGCGTCCTGGAGACCAAGGAGTTCCGGCGCGTCGGGGGAAACAAGACCCTCAAGAGCGACGTCCGCGTCATCGCCGCCACCAAGCGGAACCTCCTGCGCGAGGTCCAGGCCGGCAAGTTCCGGGAGGACCTCTATTTCCGCCTGGCGGTGGTGCCCATCACCGTGCCGCCCCTGCGCGCGCGGCGGGAGGACATCCCCATGCTGGTGGCGCACATCCTCAAGGCCAGCGGCGTCGACCTGGAAGTTACCGACGAGACCCTGCAGGGCCTGATGGCCCACGACTGGCCGGGGAATATCCGCGAACTCCGGAACGTGCTCGACCGCGCCAGTTACATGTCGTCCCGCGGAACGGGGGAGAGTACCTTGAGCATCGTATCTCTGCCCATGTCGGGCAGCGGTGCGGGCGACGTATTCCACTTCGAGCCGGGCAAGAGCTATCGGGAGACACGCGCCGGGTACGACACCGAGTTCGAGAAGCGGTACGTGCGGTGGCTGCTGGCGCGGCACTCCGGCAACGTGAGCGCCGCCGCAAGGGAAGCGAAGATGGACCGCAAACACCTTCACGACATGGCGAAGAAGCACGGCCTGCGCGAGAAGGACACCGAGGAGGACGGGTCGTGATCGATCTCTACACGGCGGCGACGCCGAACGGATTCAAGGTCTCCATCGCGCTGGAGGAGCTGGGGCTCCTTTACGCCGTCAAGCCGGTGAACTTGCGGACGGGCGAGCAGTTCGCGCCGGACTTTCTGCGCATCAGCCCGAACAATCGCATCCCGGCCATCGTCGATGGGGAGCTGTCGGTGTTCGAGTCGGGCGCCATCCTCGTCTACCTGGCGGAGAAGACCGGCCGCCTCCTCGCCCCGTCGGGGCCCGCGCGCTACGCCGCGCTGGAGTGGTCGTTCTTCCAGGTGGGCGGGACCGGGCCGATGCTGGGGCAGGCGCACCACTTCCGGAACTACGCGCCGGAAAAGATTCCTTACGCCATCGATCGCTACACCAACGAGGGCAAGCGCCTCTACGGCGTCGTCGACCGGCGCCTGTCGCAGTCCAGGTACCTGGCCGGCGACGAGTACACCATCGCCGACATCATGAACTTCCCGTGGCTTCTCCTCTCGGCCAACCAGGGCATCGAGCTGGCGGAGTACCCGCACGTGGCCCGCTGGCTGGCGGAGCTCAAGGCACGCCCCGCCGTGGTGCGCGGCCTGGCCGTCCCCCCGCGGAACGACGCGCCGATGGACGAGAAGGCGCGCGAGGCCCTCTTCGGCAAGACGCAATACGAGAAGCGCTAGGAGACTGTCGGTCAAAGCACCGACAGACTCCGTCGTGACGGTCTCGTTCGAGGGGAGCGCCGCTCCCCTCGAGCTCCGCAGCCGCAAATGGCCGTCGTCGAGCCATGTCACCTGCGGTCGTGAAATAATAGAGGCGCGAGCCTCTCCATGACGACCGTCACGACGGTGGCTGGTATTTGAAAATCACCAGTCACCTAGAACCCCAGCGCCACGCTGAGCGTCACCACGTAGGCGATGGCGTTGGACACCGGGACGCCGCCCAACGTGTACTCCTCGTAGGAAAACCCCTCGATGTTGCCGGAGCCGGCGAGCTTGAAGCTCTCCAGGAAACCGAGCAGGCGCTGGCGGGCGGGCGGGTCGACGGTCCACACCGCACGCACGCCCCCGAGCCAGCTCCAGAAGGGCGAGAGCTCGCGATCGCCGGTCCAGTATTGCCCACGCGGGCCGAGCGGCGGGAGGCCCCCGGTGTAGTCGTCGCTCCAGAAGACGGTGCCCGATTGCCGGTAGAAGCGACCGCGCAGCATGAGGCGCAGGGATTCGCCGAGGGACTTCTCCACCTCGACCTCGCCGGTTCCCGAGTTCATGGCCCAGGTGTCGTGGTACGCGCGCAAGGAGACGCGGATCGCCGCGCGGATCGACCGCAGGTAATACGCCAGGCGCGCGGTCACCGCTTCGCGATCGCGCTCGTTGGGGACGTGCTCCTGCGCCTTCTGCCCCTCGCCCAGGATGACGCTGCGGTAGGGATCGCTCTGAAACCCGTCGACCAGCTCGGCGGTGTAGGTGAGCTGCGTCTCGACGATGGGCGACCAGGACTGCGCCCAGCTCGCCTCGTAGGTGTCGATGCCGATGTCGTGGGTGGTCCGCCCCGGGGCCGAGGTAAAGCACCCGGTGGAGGAATCGAGCGCGACCCATTGCTGTGGGCCGGCGGCGTTGGCGCTCTGCACGGCGTCGCAGACCTGGTCGAAGTTCCGCGCGTAGCCTAGCTCGAACTGCGTGTTGTGCTGGAAGGCGTCGGTGCGCGCGTTCACGTGCAGCGAGTTCGAGCGGTAGTCGTTCTCCGTGCCGTAGGCGTAGCCGGCGGTGAGCGAGGTGACGTCGCCCTTCATGGTGACCTCGCCGCGGGCGAGGTTTCGCACGTCGCGCACGCTCGCCGTGGTGACCACGTCGGTGTGGTTGGAGGCGTAGGAAGGGCCGAACTTGGTGACCACGCTGGCGCCGCTCACCACGTCGGCTTCCCAGCCGGCGCTGACGTCGAGCCATCGCCAGGGCGACGCCGCCACGTCGGCCGACGGCGAGTAGACGAGCATGTGCGTACGCGTCGGGGCCTCGTAAAAGATGGTGTGCGACGTGTCGACCTCCGCCACCTGCGCCGGCGCGGGCGTCGCCACGCCGACGACGACGGCGGCCGCGACGAGGACGACGCATGCGGCCCCTCGCGTCAATTGCACCCGCACCCTCCGCCGGAGACGCCCGTTCCTCCCATCGAGCCTTCGCGGTTCTCCAGGGCATGATGCAGGGCCGCCTCGTGCTTGGCCTCGGCGTCGAACTGCATGGTGGGGTCGGCGAGAATGGCGCGCTGCTGGGGCGCCACCGTGGCGCAGCCCGACAGCGCGGCGCCAAGACCCAGAAGGATCGCGGCGGCGCCCCATCCCGGTCTTCGCGCCACGGGAGCGGGCGCGACGGAGTGGGGGGCCGGTCGGTTCATCCTCGTGGTCTCGCGGTGGATGCTCAGAAGTACACGCCCAGGCCGCCGGAGTACGTCTGCGCGTTCTTGTAAGACTCGGCGGTGAAGAGCGAGAGGTTGGTGGCCTCGATGCGTACCAGGATGCGATTCCGCAGGGCGAGGAGGATGCCCCCTCCGGCGCGGGCGAGATAGAGGTCTTCGCGCTGGAGGACGAACGAGGTCTCGCTGGGGAAGACGCTGAGCCCCCCTGCCCACAGGCCGACGAACGGGCACACCGGCCAGTCGGGCGCGAGATACACCGCCACGCCCCCCCCGTAGAGGAGCTGCGTCCCGTCGCTGGTGAGCCCGTCGCCGACGAAGCCCTCCAGGCTGACCGTCTTGTGCAGCACCAGGGAGGGCCGTACTTCGACGTAGCCGTACCGCTGGATGGCCGCCCCGGCCTGGGGGAGGCTCAGCACACCGCCGACCAGGGCGAGGCCCCCGCGCGAACCCTCGAGCGGCGGTGGCGCGAAGAGACCGGGGCGCGAAGGAGCGCCTTCGTCGTTGGGGTTCACCGCGAAGGGTTGCACCTCGTCGCCCAGCGCGTAGGCCGTGCGCCCGTCGGGGAGCAGCACCTTCAGCCAGAAGCCGGTGCCCGGGCGGCCGTCAATCGCAAACGTCTCCCCGCGATGGGCGGTGTAGAGGACGCGGTAGCTCACCCCCGCCCCCGTGCGGAGATCCGCCGAGTCGACCACGACGCGCGCGAAGGCCTCCGGCGCCACCGCGTCGGCCGCGATCGCCGCCGGCGGCGCGGCCAGCGGAGCCAGAAGGAGGGCCGCCGCCAGGGCCACCCTCCTCGCGCGCAGGGCCCCCCGGTCGGTCATTTCGACGCCCAGGTGGAGAGAAGCAGGATCACGGTGGGATTGCTCTGGTCGAAGATCGCCCGAGGATGCGCCGCCGGAGGCTGTCCCATGAAGCTGCTCGGGCGCGTGAAGAGCGGCGCCATCGCGTAGGTCTTGCTCATCTCGAGGGAGACCGCGCTGAGGTTACTCTGCGCCGGGCTGCCCGTTCCCACCTGGGTGAGGTCCACGGGAATGTCGCCACCGCCGCAGTCGATGGCGGGATGATTGAGGAGCGCCATGCCGCTGACGGCCGCCGAATTGAAGTGGCAGCCATTGCTGGGGTCGCCCTTCGAGGGGTCGCCGCTCCCGCAGCTGAACGCGAAGATGAGGCCTGGCTCGACGTGGCAATAGAAGTAGTTCGGATCGAAGACCACCTCCGAGATGACGAAGTCATGACCGGGGTCCACCGACACGCAGCCCGTCGCCAGCGCAAGAAGGAGCGGCAGGGTCACTCCCACGACGCGCCGCAACCCGTTCATGGCGGCCACAGTCTTCGACGATAGACCGTCGAGCGCGACCGTCGCAACCACTCGTCCACGGGGTCCTCGACCCCGCTCCGCGCCGCCCTGGCGAGGCCAGCAGCGCGGGCCCGCGGATGAGTCCAGGACGACACGCCGGTGTGTCCAGGCCCCCGCAGGAGTGCATGGGACAGCGCCCCATCGGAAAGTC
>Ga0302325_10001863_pt1 | contig 52802 bp, 49 predicted proteins | sample Palsa_T0_2_FD_201948 | JGI IMG/M metagenome (GOLD analysis project Ga0302325, IMG submission 201948) | Peat permafrost microbial communities from Stordalen Mire near Abisko, Sweden - Palsa_T0_2 | ecosystem: Environmental > Terrestrial > Soil > Palsa > Peat permafrost | place: Sweden: Abisko...
GCCGGGCACTGCAATTCCGGGTACTCGAGGATGTCCAATCCGGCAACACAACGGTGATCGCCAAAGGGTCGATCGTTACGGGCTCTCTGGCGGACTTGGGCGGCAAGCGAAACTTCTTCGGCGAGCGCAGCAAAGGCAAATTTCGTCTGATTGCAGTCGATTCGGTGGACGACTCAAAGATCAAGGTGCGCGCTACGCCGACTCAGAAAACGGATACCGAAGCGAGCAGACCTTTCGCCGCTTCCAAGAGCAAGGACATACTCGCAGCCGGAGGCACCGTCTACATGGCCTACATTTCGGGCGACCAGACGGTCAACGTCCACAAGTAGCGCGCGCTAGCTTAGCGAAAACAGGCGCGCGGCGTTCTCTTTCAAAATGAGCGGCCGCACCTCGTCGCGAATAGCGATGCCCGCGAAATCGGCCAGCCATCGATCCGGCGTGATGAGCGGGTAATCCGATCCAAACAGCATCTTCTTTTTCAGCAGCGTATTTGCGTATTGAATCAAGATGGGCGAAAAATATTTGGGCGACCACCCCGACAGGTCGATGTAGACTTGCGGCTTGTGCAGGCAAACTGAAATGGCCTCGTCCTGCCAAGGGAACGACGGATGCGCCATGATGATCGGCATGTCCGGGAAATCCACGGCCACGTCGTCAATGTCCATGGGGTTGCCGTACTTTAGCCGAACTCCGCCGCCGCCCGGCATGCCGGTGCCGATGCCGCTGTGGCCGGTATGAAAGATGACCGGAAGCTTGGCTTCGGCCACCACTTCGTAAAAGGGATATGCGGCTTTGTCGTTGGCGTGAAATTGCTGGAGCGGAGGATGCAGCTTGAATCCGCGAAAGCCGCCGGTGGCGATCAAACGGCGTGCTTCTTTCACCGCCTCCGCGCCGCGCATGGGATCGACGCTCGCGAAGGCCATCATGATGTCGCTGTTGTCGGCCGCGAAGGCGGCGACGTCGTCGTTAGAAACCTGTGGCCGTCCGGTGAGGCGCTCGTCGACGGAAAATACCACGCAGCCGATCTTTCGCGTGCGATAGTATTCGGCCAATTCCTTGCGGCCGTAGCCGACGCCGGCGTTCCCGAAATACTTGCGCGCCGCTTCCTCGGCGGCATTACCGGAGGGGTCAGGTTCCACGTGAACGTGAGTGTCGATAGCGACCAGATTGTCGAGTTTCATATTTTAGGCCGCTCCCTCACGGTCGCGGTTCAGTAACTACGATTGTACGTTCCGAGGGCTCCGGTGCATACAGTTCTTCGACCAACGCCGCGCGATTACTCAGCACCGCGCGTTGATTGAACGAGCCTTTGTCGGTTACTTCCTGAGCGTCAAGCGACGGCGGCTCCTCCATCAGCATCGCGCGCTGCACACGGTTGGAGCTGCCGGTGCTGCTTTGAGCCAGCTCTTTGAGAAACTGGCGGAACCTGGCGCGGACGTGCTCGTGGCGGGCGACCTCGGCATCCGATGCGCTGGCAGGCAGCTCGGGACACAGCGTGCGACAGGCCTCCACGTTCGGGAAGATCAACGCGCCGACATAAGGGCCGTCGTGCCCCGCGAACACGATGTCGCGAAGATAGGGCGCGCAATGGCTCAGGAACTTGGCCCGCATTGGGCCCACGCTGACCCACGTTCCGGTAGCGAGTTTGAAGTCCTCCGCGATGCGGCCGTCGAAAATAAATCCCTTGCCCGGATCTCCGGGATCGACAAATTGCAGCGCGTCGCCCAGGCGATAGAAGCCTTCGTCGTCAAACGCGGCGCGCGTTAATTCCGGCTGCCGCCAATAGCCGGGAGTAATGCTCGGGCTCCGCAGGCGAGCTTCGATTTTTTCTCCCGCCTTCACCAGCTTCAGCTCAACGCCGGGCGCGGGCAGGCCTACATGTCCGGCGCGGTCTTCTTCCCAGTAGGGGAACATCGCGGACGGTCCGGTTTCGGTGGAGCCTAAGCCGGTGAACATCAGGATGCGCTCGCCGCAGGACTTCACCGCCAATTCCTGCAGCTCGTCCCACACCGGCTGTGAAAGGCCTGCGCCGGCGTAGTACATCAGGCGCAGCTTCTGAAAAAAGCGATCGCGGAACTCCCGGCGCTCGCGCAAAAACGGAAGAATCATCTCGAACCCGCGAGGCACGTTCAAGTAGATGCTGGGCTGGACGTCATCCAGATTTCGAATGGTGGCGTCGATGCCGCTGGCCACCGGGCGGCCGTCGTCGATGTAATACGACCCGCCGTTGTAGAGCACTAAGCCGAAATCGTGATTGCCCGCGAAGGTGTGGTTCCACGGCAGCCAATCGCACAAGACCGGCGGATCGTCCACGACGAACGGCAACATGGTGCGCACGATTTCCTGATTACTGCACAGCATGCGCTGCGTGTTGATGACGCCCTTGGGCGTGCCGGTGGATCCCGAGGTGAAAAGAAACTTCGCGATCGTATCCGGGCCTACGCCCGAGTGAGCGCGATCCACAGCCGAGGTTGCGGCGGTGGTTTCGAGAGCGGAGAACGCCGTTGCGGCTAGCCCCGCTGGATCGCCGCCGATCACAAGCTCGGCATCCGGGGGCAAAACAGCCGCGATGGCCTTGCGGAATGGCGCGCCGGCCGAAACAAATACCAGCCCTGGCGTCAGGATGTCGAAGATCGATCGCAGCTTGCCGAAATCCGACGAGACCAGCGAATACGCGGGCGATATTGGCGCGAACGGAATTCCCGCGTACATGGCGCCCAGGCCGAAGGCGGCGTGCTCAATATCGTTGCCGGAGAGAATCGCGATGGGGCGTTCAGCGGATAGCGGCCGTTCGAGCAAACCTTGCGCCACATTGCGTGCCGATGCGCGCATTTGGGCGTAGGAGGACGTGCGCCAGTTTCCTTCCCGCTTCCGCTCAGCTAAAAAAACCCGATCCGGAGTGTGCGCGGCCCAATAATCCAGTCGCTCGGTCAACTTATCTGGATATAGGCCCAGCGGATGCAGCGGGCGAACCACCAGCGAACCGTCGGGGCGTGTGGAACATTCGACGTCCGCGGGTGGAAAGCGTACCTGTCGAACGGGAGCTGAAAGATATGTCATGCAACTGCTAGCGCATGCTCGCGGGCCGCGTCATAATCCGCGAACGTCTCACCTTTATCCGCCAGCTTCACGAGCAGCGGAGCTGGCTCCCAGAATTCGCCGTGCTTGGCGTGAAACTCTCGGATGCGATCGCGAACCCGGTTCAGTCCGACCGTGTCGGCATACTGCATGGGGCCGCCTCGATAAGCCGGAAAACCATAGCCGGTGAGATAGATCACGTCGATGTCGGCGGCGCGCAGCGCGTAGCCTTCTTCCAGGATCTTGGCGCCTTCATTGATCATGATGTAGATCGAGCGCTCAATAATTTCTTCGTCCGAAATGTGCCGGCGCTGGATGCCATTTTCGTGCGCGGTGTTCTCGATAAGCGCATGCACTTCCGGATCCGCGATGGGCTTGCGATTCTCATCGTAGCGATACCAGCCGGCGTTGGTTTTCTGGCCATAACGGCCCAGATGAAACAGTTTTTCGATTACGACGGGCAGCCGCACGCCGGGCTTGTCCAGGTGCTTGTACTCCTGCCGGATGCGCCATGCCAGGTCGATTCCACCCATGTCGTCGACGGCGAAAATGCCCATGGCCATTCCGAAATTGGTCAGCGCGCGATCCACCTGTTCGGGCGTCGCGCCTTCTTCCACCAGGAACTGGGCCTCGCGCATGTAAGGCAGCATCATGCGATTGCCAACGAATCCGCGGCAGTTTCCCACTACCACGCCGACCTTGCCGAGCTTTTTCGCAAGCGCCAGGGAGGTGGCAACTACTTCCCTGCCGGTGGCCTTGCCACGCACAATTTCGACCAGCCGCATGACGTTGGCGGGGCTGAAAAAATGCAGCCCGACCACCATCTGAGGACGCGCGGTGACGGCTGCGATCTCATCGATATCGAGCGTGGATGTATTGGACGCCAAGACGCAATCGGGCTTGGCGATTTTGTCGATCTCGCCGAAGATCCGTTTCTTTAGGTCCATGCCCTCGAACGCGGCTTCGATGATCAGATCCGCTTCGGCAAAGCCGTCGTAGGTGAGCTGCGGATGGATGAGCGCCAGGCGCTGGTCCATCACCTGTTGCGAGAAGCGGCCTTTCTTGACCGAATTCTCGTAATTCTTGCGAATGGTCGCGAGTCCGCGATCGAGCGCGGCCTGTTCCACTTCCTTGAGCAGCACCGAAATGCCGGCGTTCGCGCAAGCCATCGCGATGCCTCCGCCCATGGTGCCTGCGCCGATGATAGCGGCCTGGCGGACATTATAAACGGCGGTGTCCTTCGGAATATCGGGGATTTTCGCCACGGCGCGCTCGGCGAAAAACGCGTGGATCAGCGCGCGCGCTTGGTCGGAAGCGATGCATTCCTCGAAGATCTCGCGCTCTTTCTTACAACCCTCGTCAAACGGCAGCGTGGCGGCAGCTTCGATGGCATCCACGGCTTTGAGCGGCGCGATCATGTTGCGGCGAGTCTTGCGGGCCTGATCGCGTCCAGCCGCGAAAATTGAAGCGTCCACGAATTCCGACCCCAGCTTATCGCTCAGCTCGCGGGTCTTGCGCAGGGCTCCGCCTTTATCGGCGATCTCAAGAGCGAATGCCACGGCGCCGGTCAGCAGGTCGCCTTCGATGACGCGATCGATCAAGCCCAGCTTCAATGCCTCGGGCGCACGGATCGGCTTGCCGGAAACGCACAAGTCCACAGCCGCGGCCACGCCCACCAAACGTGGCAATCGTTGGGTGCCTTCGGCACCCGGAATAATTCCGAGATTCACCTCGGGCTGGCCAATTTGCGCATCGGGGACGGCCACGCGATAGTGCCCGGCCATGGCGACTTCGTTGCCGCCGCCGAGCGCGGTGCCATGGATGGCCATCACCACTGGCTTGGTGGAATCTTCGATTCGCGCCAGGATGCCGTGAAACTCGGGAGGGCCACTTCCCCTCCCCGCAGCCGCCAGCTCCAGTTCCTTGATGTCGGCTCCGGCGATGAACGTTCTCCCGCCGCCGATGATGACGATGGCGCGGGCCGCTGGATCTTTCTCCGCGGCATCCAACGCCTCCACCAGACCTTCGGGCACTCCGGGGCTCAACGCGTTCACGGGCGGATTGTCGATGGTGATGACAGCGACGCCATTCTGCGTGGAAAGGTTTACGAGTTTGTTCATAGTTGTAGGGCGACGGCCGCTTGCTAACGCGCGCGGTTCCGAACCACGACCCGTGAGGGAGTGGCCGTATCGATTATACTGCGGCGGGAATTCGGATCAGCGACGCGCCGGGGACGCTACTCAAGATGCTGGCATCGGAGAGCGCCACCTCCACGTTACGCCTGCTCATCCGGGCGTGTTCGCGCGCCACGGCTTCGGCGCGAGTACCCTGCCTTTGCTCGATGGCTTCTACGATGGCGCGATGGTGCTCATGGGAAATGGCGTACATCTGGGGCGCGCGAGGCAGCTTCGAACGCACATACAGCAACGCGCTTGGAGACGCAAATGGGACCGATGTCACGTCATCCAAAGCGCGGCGCAGCATGGAACTCTTGGCCAGCTTCACGATTTCGGAATGAAACGCTTCGTTGAGATCCAGATAACGCGCGTACGATTCCATGTCCGGCTCCGCGAAGGTGCCCGAGTCGCCATTCATCTGGATCATCGAGTCCATTTCGTCGCGATACTCGCGCAACTGATTTAGTTCGCTGTCCTGCTCCAGCCGCTCGGCGGCGAAGCGCGCCGCGGCGCCTTCCAGCACACCGCGCGTTTCAAGCGCGTCCCAAATATCTTCAATACTGAATGCACGCACCACGAATCCGCCGGTGGGCGACGGTTCCAGTAAACCCTCATGGGCCAGCCGATCGAGAGCCAGGCGGATGGGAGTGCGCGACACTCCCAGACGGGCGACCAGCGGAAGCTCGGAGAGCCGCTCGCCAGGTTGAAAATCACCCCGTAAAAGCATTCCGCGCAGGTTGAGAAGGGTGCGTCCGGTTTGCGAGACGAATTCAGAAGAACTACCGGCTTTTGACTTGCTTTCGGTACTTTGCACTGCCCAAAATCCTCCTGGCCTATCTGATATTGCACCATATTACCACCGGCCCGATCGTGCATGCAAAAAACATCGCGAGCGCGACAAAAAGCGCGGGCGGAGATACTAGAACGGCTATACTGGAAGACAACCGAGGAGAAAAGCTTCTTCAGATGACCACAGCCGAACCTCGATGGAATGCGCCAATTTTCATCGTCGGTTCGCCGCGCAGTGGCACCACCTTGCTCCGGAACTTGCTGAACCGGCATCCCGCGATCGCCGTTTGCCGTGAAACGGACTATTATCATTACGTCTATCGGCGCCGCCGGGCGTTTGGAGACCTCGGCAACCTGAAGAATCGGCAGCGCCTGGTGAAAGAGTATCTTTCAACCCAGCGTATCCGAAGGATGAAGATCGATTTGCAAGCACTGGAAAACGTTCTTATGGACGAGGCATCGAGCTATCCGGCGCTGTTTGCCTCGCTGCTGCGCTTTTATGCCAAGGCGCACGGTAAGAGCCGCTGCGGAGAGAAGACGCCGCTCCATGCTTACTTTACCGAAACCTTGTGCGAGTGGTATCCGGGCGGAAGGATCATCCATCTCCTGCGCGATCCCCGCGATGTGGTTGTGTCGCTCGGTCAGTTGCCTTCGGCTCCCAACAGCTTGATCGGACGTGCGAAGCTCTGGTTACGCCGAAATCTCGCCGCCCTGCGGTCCCAGCATCGCCCGCAATATCTGCAAGTCCGTTATGAAGAACTGGTCACTGACCCCGAGAAGTGCCTGGGTGGAATCTGCCGCTTCCTGGAGGAAGAATATTCTCCCATCATGCTGGTGCCGGATTGGGATCCAACGGCCGACCGGCCCTGGTATCGGCGCGCCGAAGAATCCGTGACCACCCAGCGCATTGGCGTCTGGCGGAAAGAGCTGACCGAGGAACAGATCGCTCTCATCGAATGGCTGATAGGTCCGCACATGAAGACCTTCGGGTACGAGGCAGTTGGACGAAAGCCATCGAGCGGGGCCATTGCGCGCGCCTTCGCCTTGGGCGCTTTCGACACAGTGCGGCGCAAAGTTGGAGAATTCCCGGGAGTATGGTATTCGCTTACCTGCTCCCGCGAATTAGTGAAGGAGGAATCGGCCAGGGAGCGATATCGGACCAGGAATTTAACCCGCTCCGTCCCCCAATGAAGCGCAGGAAACTCTCTTCGGATACATGCGTATTCTCCTGATTAGCGACTATGGCACTCCCACAGGCGGCGCCGAGTTGATGGTCCTCTCGCTGCGCGACGCGCTTCGCCGGCGTGGTCACGATGCGCGTTTATTTGCGAGTTCGGCCCGTCCGCTCGGCCTGCCAAGCCAAGCCGACTACGCGTGTTTCGGCATCGCTTCCCGGCTGCGGGGTCTCATCCAGGTCGCCAATCCATCCGCGTTCTGGCGCCTGCGGCAAGTGTTGCGCGATTTCCAGCCCGACGTTGCTCACGTTCGCCTGTTCCTTGGCCAGCTTTCTCCTGCCATCCTGCCCTTGCTTGGGGACATCCCGGCCATCCATCACGTGGCTTGGTATCGCTCCATCTGCCCGATTGGCACCAAGATGTTGCCCGACGGAACTAAATGTCACGAGCCGGCCGGCGCTGCGTGCTTGCGGCATCAGTGCTTTCCGGCCTGGGCCTGGCCAGCGGCGATGTTGCAGATGAATCTCTCCAAGGGATGGCAAGGGGCGTTCAATATCGTTGTGGCCAACAGCTATGCCACCCAGCGGCGACTGGAGCAAGAAGGCGTTCGCCGTGTGCAGGTGATATGGAATGGCGTGCCGGTACGAGCCTTGCGCGGGCCGCTGGCCGAGCATCCAATCGTGGTCTTCGCGGGCCGGCTGCTCCAGGAGAAAGGCGCGGATCTGCTGCTGGATGCCTTCGCCCAAGTGGTGACACGCTTTCCCGCAGCCAGGCTTCTGATCGCCGGCGATGGGCCCGAGCGCTCCCGTCTCGTATCCCAAATCAACCGTCTGGGTCTGGACTCGAATGTCCGAATGCTCGGCCATCTCTCGCGGACGGATCTGGAATGCGAGTTTGCCAACGCCTGGGTGCAAGTCGTACCCTCCCGCTGGGAAGAGCCGTTCGGCCTGGTAGCGGCTGAAGCACTGATGCGCGGAACGGCAGTGATCGCGAGCGACACTGGTGGTCTAGCCGAATTTGTACAACATGATGAGACCGGAATTCTGGTTGCGCCTCAAGATCCCCAAGCTTTAGCGGAAGCGCTCCAAACTTTGCTCCAAGACCCCGAATTAGCCCACCGGATGGGCCTGAAAGGACGTGCATTCGCAATGCAGCATCTCAGCGAAGACATATTTGTCGATCGCTTCGTCAGTCTCTACGAGTTACTCTGTCAAAGCAGGGCTGTTCCAGCCGACGCGGTGACCATATGAAACCGGCTGTTTCCATCGTCGTCGAAGCTTACAACGAAGAGGCCAATGCGCTGGCTCCGCCCGAGGATACTCTGCAGGCTCTGCTGGCGCAGGAATTCCCTCTGGAAGAGGTGGAATTAATTCTCATTGGCAGCGATCGCCAGATTCAACATTGGCAAGAGATTTATGCCGATTGGCCGCGCTTTCTGCGTGTCAAGTTGCTGTCGGTCGATCCGGAAAATTCTCACTACTGGCAACTCAAGAACAACGCGGTGGAATCTGCTGAGGGTGACATCTTAGCTTTGATCGACTGCGACGCGTTGCCCGGACCACGCTGGCTGTCGTCGGGCGTGAACGCGATCCGCGAAGGCGCCGATGCATCGGTTGGCCCAACTCTATACCGCACGGACAAGTTGGCGCCCGATTCTGCGTGGATGATGGCGGCCGCTCTACCCTCCTGGTCGTTCGCGCTCGCGTTCACCTCGACGCCCAGAGAACTTCGCGCAAATGCGCTGATGGCTCACAATCTCATTATTCGTCGCGGCTGGCTGTTAGAGCATCCGTTTCAGATATTGAGGCGGTCCTATGTCTCGTCGCTCCAGTTTTTCGCATTGAAACGCGCAGGCGCAAAATTCTCATACCAGCCTCATCAAAGGGTGGCGCATGGGATGAACTTCCCGTGGTGGCTTTCCCGCATGCATTTTCGGCGCGGTTGGGAAACTTACGCAGGAAGAGACGCGGATGCAACTTGGCCGCGCGTTCGCGCGCTGCAAAAGCTTCCCTGGATCGAGCCGGTGGTGGTCCGTATGGGACTGGTGGGTCGGGATGCCCGGCACTGGTTTCGCTTCAGCCGCGTCCTGGGCGTAAGCCGCGGGAGAGCGACTCTTCTATTGCCGGTCGCCCTGGCCGCCTCCTTATTCGCCCGGACCGCCGAGATGATCGGCATGTACGCGGCGCTGTGGGCGCCTGAAGCGAGCGAACATCAAGCTCGATTCTAGCCCCAGGCCCGGCCTCGGGTTACGCTAAGTGCTCTGCCTTGCATCGCAGTAGGCCGCGCTATAGAATTCAGGTGCAGGAGAAACAGCAATGTGGCCCACGAAACTCGCGCAAAACGGTCCGCAGCGTGTCGCACGGTTCGGTCTTTTCGGCATCGCAATCGCCTGTGCCGGCACGATCGCCGCCGCCGACCAACCTCTCTATACGGTTTTGAATCCCACCGGCAATCCCCCACCCATTGAGCGCAGGGCCATGGCGCCGCGTCCCGCGAGTCTCTCGGGCAAGACTGTCTACCTGGTGGACGAAACCTTCGATGGCGGCGACAAGTTTCTTCAGGCCATGCAGGCGTGGATGGCGGTTCATATGCCCGACGTCAAGACCGAATTCCGGGAGAAGAAGGGCTCCTATGCCGCCGATGACCCGGATCTGTGGAAGGAAATCAAATCCGTCAACGGCCTGATGATCATGGCCATTGGCCATTGAAGCACCTGCGCGCCGGCGGTCGTCGGCCATGTAGCTGAAGTCGAAGCGAATTATCAGATCCCCGCGGTAGGCGTTATCATCGATGCCCTGGTCGACCTGGTTCATGACAAGGCCTATGAAGAAGGAATGCCGGCTCTCCGGCTCGCTTTCACTCATACGCCAGTCGGAGGAAAGACGCGCAAAGAGCTCGACGCGTATATTGCAGGTGACGATCCCGTCAACAAGCGGCCTTTCATGGCGGAAATCGTCGACGACTTGACGCGGCCGCTGAATGACGAAGAGCAAAAGACCGGCGTCGTCAAGCGCGAGAAAAAACGTTTGATCGGGCCGGAGACAGCCGACAACATCCAAAAGTATTTTGATGACCGCTTCTGGACGGACCAGCTTCCCATCATCATGCCTACCGAAGAGCGGGTCGCGGCCATGCTCAAGGGCACACATCACAAGCCCGACGAAATCGTCGGTAAGATGCGCGTCACCGGAGAAAGGGAGGCGTGGCAATACACCGTGGAGACCGTCGCCATCAACGCCGTGATGGCGGGCGCCAAACCCGAAATGTTCCCTGCGATCCTGGCACTGGCCGCCTCGCAAACGGACGCGCACTCCAGTTCCACATCCTCCATGGCTGTAATGGCTGTTTTCAACGGCAAGATCGTGAATGAGCTGGACTTGAACTCCAGCACCGGCGCCCTGGGACTCTACAACAACGCGGGCGCACTCATCGGCCGAGCGTGGAGCTTATTGTCGATGAACGCCACCGGCGGCTCCGTGCCTGGACACACTTACGAAGGCGTGCAGGGAAATCCCATGTCAGACGTTCCGGCCGTATTCGCGGAAAACGTCGCCGGCCTGCCCGCGGGCTGGAAACCGCTGAGCGTTCAGAAGGGTTTCCAAATGGACGATAACGTGGTCAGCACGTTTGACGGTTGCCAGAGTCAAAACACCATGATGGTCCTGCAGGACGAAGATTGGCAATACACGTTGAAGCGCTTTATCGGCGGCCTCGGCTCTCCCCAGCGCGGCGGAAAGCTGCTGCTGATCGACCCCTCAGTGACGCCGCCCTTGCTTCGGTTCGGCTTCGACAGCAAGGAAAAGCTGATCAAGTGGGTGAAGGAGAACGTCACGCTTCCCAAGGACCATTATTGGCTCGATCAGGAAGTCATCAACTATAAGCTGGGCCCTGCGCGCGCCGGACAGGAGCCGTACGCCTCGTGGTTGAAACTCCCGGGGGACGCTCCCATTCCGTATCTCAACAACGTCGAAGTCGTGGTGGTTGGCGGTAGCGGCAACATCCGCTGGAGCGTAAATGAATGTTCTTACCGCAAGAGCGTTAAAGTGGATGATTGGAAGTGACACCTCGATGCTTGGATAACACCTCGATGCTCGCCCGTCTTACGATCGCCCTGTGCCTGTGCAGCGTCGGCGCGAAACCCGCCAATCCCCAGCTTGCGCTCAAAGACATTCAAGGCAAATCCGTTAACCTGTCCGACTACAAGGGCAAAGTCATCCTGCTCGACTTCTGGGCCACCTGGTGCCCTCCTTGCCGGAAAGAGATTCCCGGATTTGTGGAGTTGTATAACACTTACAAATCGCGCGGCCTGGTAGTGATCGGGGTCTCGATGGATGAAGACACTCTCGACGTGAAACGCTTCGCCGCGAAACTCAAAATCGATTATCCGATTCTGCTCGGCTTCGGCCGCGAGGACGACCTCAAGCCGGCCTTTGGAGAGCTCCCGCTTCCGACATCTTTCGTCATCGCGCGCGACGGCAGCATACGCGCGAGACACGATGGTCTCACCGCGAAGCAGCAAGTGGAGCATGAAATAGCCGGCTTGCTTTAATAGATATTGGAGGGTTCCATGAGGAATACGTTGCTCGGGTCGATGTTGCTGGCTGGTCTCCTGGCGCCTGCGGCGAGCTTTGCGCAGGATTGCAAGGGAACTTTCGTCGACGGCGAGTGCGTCGAGGGATACGTCTACGTCCCCGATTTCATAACACCGCAGGATTTGAAGAAGGCTATCGACGAACATTCCAAGGACATCGTGATTGTCGACACCGCGGCTCCTCCCATTTGGGAAGAGGAGCATATTCCCGGCGCTGTAAACCTACCGTATTCCAAGAACATCGCTGCGCCCGCGCAACTGTCCCGTGAAAAGACGCTGGTCGTCTATTGCGCCTGCAAAGATGATGAGGACTCCAAGGAAGTGGCGCGCCAGCTCAGCCTGCTTGGTTACCGCAAGGTGAAGGTTCTCAAAGACGGTTGGTTTAAGTGGCTTGAGCTGAAGTACAAAACGGAGGGCAAGAGCGCGTGAAGTATCTTTCCAAGTTAGCGATCTTCGGCCCGATTCTTCTCGCCGCGCTCGCGCCGGCTGCCGATGTTATTTCCGGCCCCGCGGTTGGCGCCACCACAATGTCGATTCCCGTCTCGGATGTCACCGGGCCTTATAAAGGGCAGCTCATCTGTTACGTCTGCGATTACGATCAGGCGCCGGACGTCCTTGCGTTTTTCCGCGACACTTCCGACGACACCGCGAAAGAGATCGTTCAGCTCAACGAACTATATTTGAAGAACAAATCCCGCGGCTTCAAGGCGGTTGCGATGATCATCGCCGGCGAAAGCTCCAAGCAGTGGCTGGAGGATCTGAACCGCTCCGCCCATCTCGAAATTCCTTTGACCTACTTCAGGAAGGGACCGAAAGACGCCGCGGTGCGTGTTTACAACCTGAACCCGGCCGTCGCCAATACATTCCTGGTCACCGTCAACCGGTCGGTAGTGGCCAACATCGCAGATATTGCGCCCGACCAGTTCAGCCGCGTTATCGGCGCCACGTCGGAAATGCTCGCCAAGGTCCGGTAATCGCAATTCGATCCAGACCGCCATTCATTGGTGTATGCTTTAGCCGGATGCCGCATCTATTACCCTCTCGATACAAAGCGCTCGGGACCGCCGCTCTCGTCATTCTGGGCACGCCCTGGGCATCGAGCTACCTGTCCGCTCAATGGCTGAAGTATCCCACTGCTGGCGTGCCACGCAAGGCCGACGGCCACGTGGACATGTCGGCCCCTGCGCCGCGCATGCCCGATGGCAAACCCGACTTTTCCGGAATCTGGACTACCGGAGAGCCTTATGATCGCCGCGCGCATGGCTTGTCGAGTCCCAAGGATTTGCCGGATCCGAAGGGTCCGCAAAGTTTGCCCGACCTGCAAATTCCCGGTGACCCCACTGCAATCGTTGGATCGCGACATATGGCCAACATCGGCATCGATATTCCCGGAGGGTTGCCTTATCAGCCTTGGGCCGCGGCCATCGCCAAAGAGCGCACCGATAACCTGGCGAAAGACGACCCCCACATCCGGTGCTTGCCCGATAACTTTCTTCGCGCCTACGGAATGCCGCATTTGTTGAAGTTCGTCCACAAGCCGGGTCTCTTGGTAGTGCTCAACGAAGTGGATGCCGGATACCGCCAGGTATTTACGGACGCGCGGCCATTGCCCCAGGATCCGAACCCTTCGTGGCAAGGATATTCGTCGGGGAGATGGTCCGGCGACACTCTGATAATCGACACCATCGGACTGCGCGACGATACTTGGATCGATTGGAGTGGAAGTGTACTCACGCAAGCAGCCAAAGTGCGAGAGCAGATCCGGCGCCCCGATTATGGGCACCTCAACGTCGAGGTCACGGTCGACGACCCCAAAGCCTACACCAAGCCGTGGACCGTCCAGTTAAAGCAGCGCATCATGGTCGACACCGAACTGGTCGACGAGATCTGTTTGGAGGGTGAGCAGTCCCTCAAGCACCTGAAGTGATTTCGAGCGCGATCATTCGCGAACACAGGTAAAGCTCGCCGCGGAGTTCTCCGTCCCCGCTGCGCCAGTGAACTTTGGCCACGCCGGCCATTCGCACAGAGGCCGCGTTCGATTGGCATCCTTATTTCCATCCATGACGACAAGGCCGCTCGGCGCTTGCCCTTTTTCGACCCAATTCTCGAGTGCGGCCAGGCTGTCGAACTTCGCGTTGAACCGGCCAAACCCGTGGCCGAAGCCGGGAATCTCGTAAAAGCGCAGGAAGCTATTGAGGCGCTCTTGGCCAAAACGGCCGACTTGCCGCTGGTAGTATTCGATCGAGTTGTGCGGCGTGATGAAGTCGTCAGCAGTCCCGTGGGTCATGATGATTTTCCCGCCCTTGGCCCGGAATTTGTCCAGGCTCACGTCGGTCACATCCATGATCGCGGCCACCGTCGCGATACGCTGCTGCCACTGCTTCGGATCGAATTTCATCGTGTCGTATTTTGAGTCGCGGGTGATGATGAACTTCACCGTCTGATCGCCGGCAGAATACAGCAGGGCTTCTTTACCCGAGAGCGGATTCGACGGCTGGCTCACCTGCCCGAAGTTCGATGGTCCCTGAAAGAGCGCGCCTTCGAGCAGCGCCCACTTCGGGAAGGTGTCCATCCCGGCAATAGTGAGGCCTGGTTTGTAGCTGGAATTGATTGCTCGCGCCGTCCCAATCTGCGCGTCCGAAAGACATGTGTCGCCTGTGTCCGCTCCGTTCGGGCAGCGCAGCGCCGATACGTCGAACGCCGCGTTGCACCCGGCGACGTTACTGATGATTCCATCTTTGGCGCCATCCAGAGCGTCGCACTTGGCGTAGACCGCGTCACCGATCAGCTTCGTCTTCTGCGGATTGATCCACCCGGCACCTCCATCCGCGTACAGGGCCTTGCCCACGTTCAGCGATCCCAAGTGCAGCATCGTAACGTTGTATGCGGGGTAATGTGCCACCACGCCGTCATAGTCCTGCGGATATCGCGCGGCGGCATCCAGCGCTTCATGCCCACCCTGCGAGCCGCCGATAAAGTAGAACCGATCCGGCCGCCGTCCGTATGCCTTTCGGATGACCGATACCGCGGCATCATGAGTTTTCTTCACCGACTGCTTTCCGAAATTCAGCAGCGCTTCATCGTCCAGCCCGAAGCTGCCGTCGAATCCGGCCTTGCCTTTATGGCCGCCGTCGCTGCCGAGCGTAACGTAGCCTTGCTTGAGTGGCGTGTCGCTCGCGGGCGTTTGATTCGCATATGGGGTCAGACCGGTCACCAGCGAGCCGTCGTATCCGCCGCCGCCCATCTGTAACGCGCGGCGATTCCATGCAGCCGGGAGGTTGACCTCGAATTCCAGGTTCGGCGAGCTGGCATTGTGAGGTTTGACGACGCCGGTCACTTTACAAAATTCGCCGTTCATGTTGCCAGTTTCGGACGAGGCAACAAAAACCGCCGTCTGCACCAGGGCGCCAGCGCTCGGAAGCCCAATCGCCGAGGCGGGAATGGAGAATCCCTGGAGGCTGGTGCAGGTCTCGGGAGTTAAGCGAATTGGTTCCTGATTCCCGGATTCCGCGGCCATGGCCAGCCCGATGCCGCCCGCAATCAGGAGCGCGCGGCTGACAACCTGCAAACTATTTCGGAACGTGTGCATAGCCTTTCAAGGCTATCGGCTGCGTTGTCCAAACGCAACCTCTCCGGCGCTCGACTTCAAGGCGCGATACTTTACGCCAGGTAGTAACCAATCGCCAGTTCTGGTTTCAGTTGCAGCGCCCGCACCCAATGATCTCGGGCTGCGTCCTTTCGGCCAGTAGCGTTGAGCACGTTGCCTAAGTTCAGCAGGGCTTCCGGGAAGTCTGGTTTCAGCGCCAGGGCATCCCTGTATTCCGATTCGGCCTTCGCACTCTCGCCCTGATTTTGATAAAGAACACCCAGATTGTGCCGTACTTCAGCCGATTGATCCCCTAGTTCAACAAGCCTAAGGTGATACCGGATCGCGGCTTTCAATTGATTCTGTTCGAGCGAGAGCGCCGCAAGCATGCGGATCAGTTCCACGCTGTCGGGTTCGTGGGTCAGTGTGTTCTGAAGCACGCGATCCGCCTGTTCCTTTTGACCGTGTTTTCCATAGGCGGCGGCGAGGTTAATTTCGGCCTCGATCCAATCGGGGCGTATCTGTACACACTTCTCAAAACAGATGATTGCTGCCGGGAACTCGCCGGATCTTAGGTACATCGCGCCCAGGCGGAACCAGGCGCCCGTCATGTTCTCGTTCGTTTCGAGCAGCGCCCGGTACATGTCGGCGGCTTTGTCTATTTCACCGCACTCATCAAGAGCGATGGCCGCGTCATATCGAATGTCATCGCGCTCCGGCGCAATCCGAAGAGCTTGCTCCAATGCATTGGCCGCCTTCGCGGCGTCACCCTGCTCCTGATAAAGAAGTCCCAGGTTTACGTAGGCCGAGCTGCCCTCGGGACGAATCTGCAACGCACTTTGATAGCTTTCGGCGGCGCCGTCATGATTTCCAATGCGGTGCCGCGCAACGCCCAGGTTTAACAAATAGTCGTAATTCGTGGGGTGCAGTTCGACCAGCTTTTCGTAATACTGGGCTGCAACTTTAAACTCTTCCCCTGCCAGGCTGGCAGCGCCGAGTCCCTGGAGGGCGACCTCCGAATTGGGGTCCAACTGGAGAAGACGATCGGCGGCAGCTCGAACCAAACCGAAATTCGAATTCTGCAGGCCCAACAAGGTCAAGTTGGCCAGGCATTCCCCGGAAGGCGAACCTCGTTCCAGAAGCTGGGCGGACACGCGCGAAGCCGCTTCGATATCGCCGGCCATTTGGAGCGCTGCTGCTTTACCAACGAGGGCGCTTTCATTATCGGGATATTCCCGAAGACACGCCTCAAATGTGGACACGGCGTCGCCAGCGCGATTGAGGTTCAACAAACAATTCCCGAGGGCGATCTGCGTGTCGGCCCCGCTTGGCGCCAGCCTGCGGCTTTCCTCGAACGCGCCCAAGGCAGCTTCATACTGGCCGAGCTGGTACAGACAAAAACCGGAATGATAATGAGCAGCTTCGAGCGACGGCTTGATGGAGATCAGCCGCGCGAATTGTCTCTGCGCTTCCTCGAAGCGGTTGGCGCGCAACAGTAGATGCGCCTTGGCGGCAACCACATCTGCGATGTTGCCGTCCTCACCGTCCAGGGAATTCAGCTTGGCAAGCGCGCCTTCGATATTTCCGTTCAAATGATCGGTTAGCGCCTGAGCCAATGGAATGGTTGCGCCATTCACAGGCTCTGGGTGATTTTCCACGGGAGTTGCGTCTTTTTGTCTTCGAATCAGTTTCATAGTATGTCCCCTAAGAGTATCGGCCTATTCCTACTTATGCTTTATGGATAGAACTTGATGTTGTTTCATGGCATCGGCGCCCACGGTATTTTATAGGCCACCCACTTCAGGTCGCCCTTGGCGCCAGCCGGCTTGGTTCCAGTGGAACGGTACGCCGTCGCGATCTCGCTGGCCCGCAAATGTAAATGCAGTCTTGTTTCAGGAAGAGCCCAGGTTGCGGTGCGAGGCATGCGTGAAGATCCAACCAGGGCGACCTTCGCACTGTTCGGATGGCCGGCAAATTCGAGGCATGGCGCGGGCTCGGGATCCCACGCTGGCGGCCGTCGAGATGGAATACCAAACTTGTAGTCAAAGTCGAAATCTTTGGCCACGAATTTCGGCCGCGATAAGTTTAGCTCAGCTTCCAGAAAAACAGGCGAGTCGAATAACATTGAGGCTGCGGACGTCGGGCGAAGATTTCTGGTGTAGATTAGAATCGTCACAGTCTGGCCAGAGCCGCGCTGGAGAGTCGGGATTTGCGAGTCCATCGGTGCTGGGCCAAAGCCGATGGCTAACGCATGGAAGCTACAGTTGGGCAGCATCGGCGCCATCCGCCCGCTTGTGATTCCGAACGCTTGCGCCGCTCGGATTTGCACAGCCGATGGCAGAGGCGGAGTGGTTGGGCGCGCCAAGACCGGGCTTAATGTGATGTGCCGGGCAAATACTGGTTTGCGCGTCGCTGTGTGACTGCGTAAGGCGATGCGCCGCGATGGTCGGAGCTGGCTCGCGGCAGCATATTCCTGGGTTTTCAGCTTCTCTAGCCTGGACGCGGCGATCGGCGTCGGCCGGGTAGTAGTGACGACTTGAGAAGGCCTAAAATCTAAGGCTCTTCCCTGGACTTGCCCCGCGGCCTGGAGGCTGGTTGTCGCACTAATGCCGGGTTGCGCCATCGTTTTGGCATGCGCCGGTTTACCCGGTCTCGGCGCCACTGCTTGAAAGGTGCAATTGCGCAGGCGAAGATTCAACCGTACCAGCGAAACGGGCGACGCCTGGGATGGTAGCTTCGCCGCAGTCACGCGCGAGCGTCCCTCCCTTGGGCTTACCAAACGGGGGGGCGGGCCTACCACCTTAGTCAGGGGGATCTTCAGAACCCATGCATCTCCGAGCTCGCCGTCCGCGGTCCGTCGGAGAAGAGCCATTGGCCGCACTTGATAAGTGAGTTCGGATGCGCGGCACAGCTTGTCTTCCGCCTTTGCCGGCAAGACCTGAATCGCGGCGGGGAAAAGTCGAAACACCTCAAATTCCCGCTGTCTCGACTGTACCGGCAACACGATGCCACGGACCTTCTGGCCCGGCGAGGCGATGGTTAGTTCGGAAGCGGTACGCGGTAGAGTTGCAGGCCCGGTGCGTGCTGGTATGCTCCGATTGATCGCTAGCGGGCGGTCCGGGCAATCGAACAGCCTGGAACTGAGCCCGATGGAAATTGCCGCCCAGCGCGGCTGGGTGCTGGAATGCTGAGGCCGCGACGGCTCCGGACGCGGCAAACTCGCCGGGCGAGTCTTCGGATAGGGGATAACTGGCGCGGTCTGCTCGGGCATCTCGCGCCTGGCGAGCGACGTCAGACTCACTTTAGAACTTCGTTTGGCAGCGCTCTGCGGGGCTTCCGGCTTCTCCCGATGTCGCGCGAAAACTTCGACCGGAGTGACGGGCACTCGACAGCCTGCAAACCCACACTGCCTCGGCTGCAGCCGCTGTGCAGGCAGCTGCGGCAGACCTGCGCCGGACCGAGCTTGGGAAGCCGCTCGGGCTAATATCATCCGCTCCGTCGCCAATGCGCAGAAGCCGCAATTGCGCGGCGCTGGATTTGTGCGCGCTAGCGTGAGACCGAAGGATTGTGGCGTCTGAGCTTGCGCGACCGGCTGTGCGGCGGCGGACAGCGGGAGGCTCGCCTGGCCAAGTTCTGGGCTCTGCGTTGGTGCGGATCGACTTTCGACCTCACGCTGACGCAAATGTACCGGCCGCACGTCATACGATCCAACGGCCGCGGTGGGCACCGTCGCTTGCCGGGGTCGCGGCTTTAGCTCCGAGGAGTAGAGCACAGGGCGCGCGACTTTGCCAGCTTGAAACTGTAGCTGCGTAAACCGGCCCGGTAGGATCCGGCCAGCAGGCAGCGCTTGGAAACTGCCGGCCTCCTGGGAATGCAACGGCACGATGGACGCTCCGAGCGCCGGGTGCGCCAATTTCGCCAGGATGGTTTTCGAAGGCAAGGTCGCAGCAATCGGAAGTGTTTCACGCTGAAACAGAGCCATGGGCGGAACTGCATAGGTTGACTGCGGGCCACTGTACAGGATTAGTTGCGAGGTTTCTGGTTGTAATCCACAGGCCTGAATCGGCTCGCCAAGCCCGGAACAGGTGAAAGTTGCGAGGCTCCTTACCTGGACAGAGAGCGTCTTGCACAGGTTCTGATCGCCGGACAAATCGAGCGATGGCCTGGGAGCCGAATAACCAGATAGCCCTGCCTGGCATCCCTCGGTTGAGGAACTGCTCAGCGCCGGAATGAACCTTATCCGCTCGTAACGTGCATCTGGCGTTCGAACTACTCTGTTGATCAGGCTCCAGTCGAAACCTTCGTTGAGGCCCGTCTCTGACAGCGCCGGACGCCGCGTGAAAACAGGAAGTTGCAAAGCCTTGTTCACAACGGTTGTCGAGATGAAGCCCGCGTCTGGCGGCGCTGCGCGGTCGGAATTTGGACCCTGGTAGAAAACCCTTCGTTTTTCGGAGGCGTCTGGGATTGCAGGGGTGAGTGGAGGGTTTATTTCTTCGCGCGAATCGCGATGCTCGAATAGCTCCGCAGGAGCAACGGCATCTTTCGATGCCCAATTGGGGATAGGGACAGATACAGACCCGGGTTCGGATTTCGCTGCGGCGGTCTTGTCATAGCTGAAGGCCTCTACGAGGCGCTGCATAGACAAGTCGGCTTCCCGTTGATTCCATTGTTCGCGGTGTTTCTTATTACAGAATTCGCCGCGTGATAAGAGGCCTAAGGTTGCCCCGCAATACAAGCACTGCATCAGATGTTCCGCCGTTCTTGCATGTAGACCGAGTCGAAGCCTCAGTTTTGCCGGCCGGGAAGTCCCGCGGCCGATCGCGGGCTAAGGTTTTGAGATGATTCCCTTACCCAGTTTCAAATCGTCTGCTAGGTAGACCTTTCGATATAGGAAAGAAACCTTAGCACCCTAAGGGCAATCGCCACAAAACCGAAAGCCCCTAGGGTTCTACAGGAAAACTCTCAGCCAACCGATGTAGAACCTGAGGAGTAACCTCACCCTAGTACCTATGCTGCCTACCTCCGTTTCCGCGAGCGATCCGACGAGCATTTGCCCCGCCATGGATCTATGGCTGCTTCCGGCGTCTGAGCCAGGTCACGAACGTACTCAAATTCAACCTGTCGCTCCCCGTTCCACGGTCATTGAATTTATTGCGGCAGCCGATTTCAGGCGGAAAACCGGGCAGCCGGAAGGTGAGTTGTTTGCGTTCCTGATTGTGCCCGCCGAGCTCGATACCGAGCGGGTCGAGATGGGGCCCTTCGTTCCAAAGCAGCATATTTCCGCGCCTCCCTCTTACGCCAGACCCGGCAAGCCCTGCGAGCCTCGCACCAGTGGAATGGGCGGGATCGAGTTCGGTGCCGCACCGGGCCGAAAGGATCAACGGGGCCGTTTGCTGGGTGCGGCGCTTCCGTTGCCGCCGCCTTTGCCTCGCGAGCCACATACGCAGACAGAAGCCTGGCGCGCTGCGCCACTGAGGCCGTTGCAGCCCCCGCCGAGTAGACCATGGCCCTTAGTGCTGCGAGCACACTCGGGAGGTTCTAAGGCGATTCGGCCGAAGCAGGGCTTACGCGAGCTGGCCTTGCCTTCGCCGCGGCCCTGGCATTCGCTGACAGTTTTTTGGGAGTCGTTTGATGGCTTTCATTTTGCGATGCCTATGCCGGAATCGGCGAATGCGGTTCGTTTACCGAATCCAACCTCGATCGCGCCATGGAATACGTGCGTGGACGCGCCTCTCCCCGACCGCCGATTTCTTCGCGAATCGGCGGAAATATCCATTGAGCTTCCACCCTCCCTCGAGGGCGCGCGCACGTTATTAGCGCCGGGAGAGATGCCGGAAGCAATCGCGCCATTCTTGCCGGGGCTGGACAAGCCCTTGAGAGGCGGCGTCTCGTCTTTGCAAACAGAGCCGATTCCCGCAGCCGTTTTATCTGAAATGCTGCCCTGGCCTCTATCTCCTAAGACGGCGTTACCTGGCGTCGCGCTACCGGAAGGCCTATCGATCTGGAGCGGAATCACCAATTCATACACACGCCGCTATTGGTGCTCACCCAGGCTGCGCGAAGGAGGGCGAGTGGTCCACACTCTGCGGCTTGCTCCCTCGAGCGAACTAAGTGAACCGCTTGAGATGTCGGCGGGATAACACTGAAGTCCTAGCACGATTCCGCCGATGATTTAAGGGAAAACCTACTAGGCATGATTGTCAGACTGTAAGAGGAGAAACCGAATGATAAAGGAAGAAACCGTTAACGCCGGCTCCGGTACAAAAGAGATGGAGAACCCCAAGGAAGTATCCAGTGCGCTTGCTAAGGCCGTTACACACCACCTGGCTGGTCAATCCGAGAACGCCTTAAGCGACTTGGAGATTGCGCTCGACGACGGCAACCGGAGTGCCGAGCTATTCGCGGCCCGCGGTTACCTCCAATTGGAATTAGGCCACTTCGACGAAGCCTGGGAAAACTATTCCAAGGCTTTGGAGACCGGGTCCGGCGACGCGCAAATCTCATTTAATAGCGGCATTGCTTTGCAGAATCTTGGACGTACCCAAGAAGCCATCCCGCATTTCAAACGGGCCTTGTCGGCGCATCCAAACTGGATCGAGGCGAAAACGTCCATCGGCGTTTGCACGCTGAACCAAAAGGAATATCCGGAAGCGATAAAGATCTTCGAAGAATGCCTGGGGTTAGATCCGGCCTATCAACCCGCGCTGTTTGGCAAGGCAGTCGCGCTTCAGTTGCTGCTCCGTTTCGATGAAGCCAAGGCGCTTTACGAAAAGATACTCCAGGTGTCGCCCGATTTTGAGCCTGCTCTCCTGAACCTGATCAGCCTGGGCCTGCAAAAGAGAGACTACGATACGGTTCGGAAATACGCCGAGCTGCTTTTGTCGCAGAGCCCCGATCATCAGGTGGCCGTTGAAAGTCTGGCGGCGGCGGCCTTCGCGCGAAACGATGTCGATCAAGCGCAACGTCTGTCCGCGAAGCTCACCCAAATCGCTCCGAAGGAATTCGAACATTGGTTTAATCTTGGGCTGGCCTGTCAGCGGCAAGGCAATTTCAACGACGCCATCCAGGCTTATGTTCGGGCGCGGACAATACGGCCGGACTCGGCCGACGCTCACATTCAACTGGGCGCTGTTTACCTGGAAATCGGAGATCTGACGAGCGCTCGCGTGGCGTTCGAGCGCGCGGTGGAGCAAGCGCCCCAGCGGAGCGACCTGCAATATCAACTGGCATGGGTCCGCGAGCAGCAAGGCGACGTCGACGACGCTGAGAGGATTTACGCACGAATCGTTTCTCACCATCCGGAATTTGTCGAGGCCGAATTTCGTCTGGGCTATTTGCAGCTGCGGCGCGGAGACTACGCTCACAGCGCAGCCGCGTTCAAATCGTGTGTAGAAAAACGCAAAAACTGGCGCGAGGCCGAGCTCAATTTGGCGATGGCTCTCTGGAAGCTCAACCAGCACGATGCCGCTCGGGATGTGTTAACTCGGTTAATAGACCGTGAGCCGGGTTGTGTCGACGCCGTGCGAGGCTTGGCGGCGATCGCCTTGGATCGCGATAATGCGCAAGAAGCGCTGGATCATCACTTACGCCTGCACGACCTGGGCGAGAAGACCGCGGAAATCCTCTACAACAGCGCGCTGTTATCCCACAAACTGGGCAAGAACGAGCAAGCAGCCGTGTTTTATCGGGAGGCACTGAATCAAAAGCCCGAGTTCCCGGAAGCTCTGCTCAACCTTGGACATGTGCTCAAAGCCATCGGCCGCGAGGATCAAGCACGCTCCTACTGGACGCTGGCGATAGAAGCCAAACCCGAACTTGCCCGCGGGTATTTCCATGCGGCGTTGAGTAACAGCGAATAGTCAAACATCTAATTGGATTGTTTAGATTGGTGAGCCGGGCGGGGCTCGGAGCCACGACGGGTGTTGAGAGCACATAGCTTATTGATTCTTCAACTATCACGAGTGTCGCGTTTTGCCGTTATGGCGGCCTCTGGTAAATCGTGTACAGTCCAGCTTCTCTCAAGCGCATCTGACCTGCCTCGATTATTTCAACCAATCATAACTGAGGATTTCAAGATCGCCGCGAAGTCATTTGGCGTCCGATAGCCGAGGCTACTGTGCGGTCGTAGAGCTTCGTCGATGCGGAGGGCCGGTGAGCACTTTTGAACAGACAGAACGGAAGCAAAATGCGTAAATAGTTGGCACAAATAGAATTTGGAGGCCCAAGATGCACGGAACGTGTGGCAGTGGCCCCGCGAGGGTAGGCTCAATTACGGGAAACAGTTTCCCCGAATCTCCGTCTACCTCCAAAAGCTAAGAGAAAGGAGAACCGGTGCACTTCGGAGATCCTGTCAAGATCACGGGCGGTCCGTTCGCCGGAGCGTTGGCAGAAGTTGACCATTTGTCCGGCAACAGAGTAGTGATTGTTATGGAGCTCCGTGGCCGGCACCTGTTTGTAGAGATGGACGTGGACTGGGTGGTCGCTGCCTCGCCAGAACGCAAGTTGGTATCCGCAGTCGGCGGATCTAACATACTGCAAAAAAGTGTCTAGTTTCCGTCCTGTGACCCCTTATGGCACTTGACGTTCCAGCGGGAGTTCGCGTTTGGCGCTTCTGCAGCGCTCCGCCCGAATTCCAAGAGCTGTTCCCCGTAGGAAGGGACGAAGATTGGGTGGCCCACGTTGCCGAGCCAGAGCTTCGTGTCGTGGCACACTCTTTGTTGGTTTGGAGGCCTATCCACCCTGTCCATTCAGTTGTCCTGGTGGATGGAAGCGTTGTCTATTGTGGTTCGCCCAGCGGCGCAATGGCGTTTGTCTCGGGATTGGGCGCACCGGTTACCGGGACACTACTGTCTGGTGAAGAGAGACGGAGCGTTCAGCGCGTGCGGCTTGAGTGCCGCGTCCGTTACGAGACGCATTCGAAGCCAGTGCGGGCCGGCGAAGGCCGCACCATCGATATGAGCAGCAGCGGAATTTCCTTTACAACTGAGTCTGGGCTTGAAGTGAGCGCCCGGATTACACTCTTCGTGGCATGGCCGGTTCCACTCGAAGACGACGTCCCCATCGAACTCTGGGCGATCGGTACATTGGTGTGGACTAAGCCAACGACGGCGGCTCTGCGACTCGAAAACATAAGCTTCGTCACTACTGGCGGATGGCGGCAGACGCGCCCATTCGATGTTGACAGCGTGCAGTAGTGCGCTACAACTGCGTGAAGGGCGATCCCGGAATCACAAGCGTGTCCGTGAAGATGATGGGCAAAGACACGTTGGAGGAAACTGACAAGTTCATCGAGCGTGATCTCATCGCTCGTGCAGTCCCGGAGCTTCGTCGTGCGAGGGGATTCATGCGCCGCGATAGCCTGAGCATTCTCAATTGTCCCTCCGTTCTCCAGGTACGCGGTGATCCCGATCGCGCGGAGCGTGTGGCAGCAGGTAGAGGAAAGGAGTCCAGCTTCGAGCGCGCGGTGGAACTGGCGCGAGGCGGAGCCCAATTTGGCGATGGCTCTCTGGAAGCTCAACCAGCACGACGCTGGCGATAGAAGCCAAACCCGAACTTGCCCGTGGGTTTCCACGCGGCGTTGAGTAACAGCGAACAGTAACGCATTGGTGCTACGGCGCCCACGTTATTTATTTTGGTGAGCCGGGCGGGGCTCGAACCCGCGACCACCGCATTAAAAGTGCGATGCTCTACCAACTGAGCTACCGGCCCGGAAGCGCTGCAAGGAAGGCGACTACGCTAGCGACTTTTTCAAGATAGCATAGCCTCGCAGGTTCCCCGGCCGAGCGCTTTGAAACCACCGGCCACTCAGAAAGCGGCGGTCTTCCCTTCCGGGGTAACGACTACTTGGCCGCGTAGCTGTCCGCTCCGAGAAAGTGGAGCGAGACGTACGGCGTATCACCCACCACCCAACTATCGTGACCGGGAGGTCCGGGTGGAATGTAAAACAGCATGCCGGCGCGGAGTTCGTGGATTTTGCCGTCCTCCATCGCGGCAGTGGCACAGCCGGAAAGCACCAGCCCAACATGCTCGACGTTGCAGCGCGATGCGCCCACACCGGGTCCGACGTGAACAGACCACTTCCATCCGGGCTCGTACGTGGCGCGGCCGATGGTCATGCCTCCGATGCGAACGAGTTCGAATTTTCCCTTTTCGAACGTTCGTACCTCGTCGGGCTCTTCAAAGCGTTTCAGAACTGTCTCAAGCATCGGCATAACTCCTCTGTGGTAATGATCTACCACAAATGTAGTGAAAGGATCGACCACGATCCTTTTGCCGTCTGCGTCTGGCCAGGAGGATCCGGTATAGCTCAAGTGAAGTAGAACTTTAGCTGCGCAGCGAGGCGGAAGAGCCCTTATCCCACTCTTGAAGCATCGCTTGTCCGAGCTCCTCAAATTCCGGATGTTGCTTGGTATAGGAGCGGACTTCTTTTGCGGTGTCCCGAATCGCGTCGTGGAGGCGCTCCAAAATCGATCGGACCTTTGCGGGCGTGGCGCCGGTGCGGGTTTCGCCGAATTTCCGCAGCTCTTTTGCGCTTGGCCATTTGGTGGCGCCGTTGAGGGCCAGGGCCAAGCTGTCCTTGGGAAAGTAAACGGACGTGGTCACGAGATCGTAGACGGGCGCAAGCCGTGCTTCACCCTCCACATCGTCATAGACAATTCCGAAATTCTTCAGATGCGCGTCACCGTTGCGAAGCGCGCAGTTCAGCGCAATCAACGTAAAGAGCTTCTCCATATCTTCGGTGACATGGGTGGAGTTCGCGAACTGCCCGAAGCGCTTCATGACGGAGGTCTCGTAGCTGCCACGATATTTTTCGTCGGTCCTGCGGGCGTTCAGCAGGCAGAAATCCTCAAATCCGCGATAAGTACCATCCATGCGCAGATCGAAGCGGTCGATGACCAGCGCCCTGCCGTCTTCGGCCAGGCGGTACGGGGGCACGTCGAGTCCACATTTGCGCGCGACGTTAAGACAGAAATATTCATTTGCGGCGAGTTGTAGAAACTGGTTCGGTTCCCAGAATTTCACGATGTGGGTCGCGCCGCTTTAGCTCTGCGAGAGCCGGTGTCCGGTTTGCTCCATCTCAGCGAAGGCTTTTTCATCGCGCAGGAGGATTTTCGGCTGCACACCACTGATGCCGGAGAATGACGCGAATTTCTCCAGCAGGTAGCGGAACAGATCGCCACCGCGCCTGCGGCCGAGAATCTCATCAACCGACTGAAAGGGCACATCCTCGTGTAGTTGGTCATGTTCGCCGGTATAGCGGATACGGCCGACCTGTGAACGGCCGACGACGGAGAGCGGGTCGAATTCATCGAACGTGCCGGTGGCCTTTGCGAAGGCAAGGCGGAGGCGCTCGCGCAAAACACCTTCAGGGAGATTCATCTCGAAAATTGGAGGCGGACCAAAGGGCACGCTCCAAGACTCAAGCCGTACATGCATTGCCACGGAGACGGCGCGAGCGGCGGGCGTGCCGGGCAGATAGGCGAACGTGCTTCCGCGCTCTGTGTGACGGTCGAGAAATCCCGCCTCAGCGGCGTCGGTCCAGACTTTGATCATCGCGATCCTCTTGCAGGAGTTCGTCCAGTGTGGGCCGGTGCGAGCTCGCGGCCTGAAGCTTCAGTTCAAGGACTAGCGCGGCAAGCAGCTTGATAAGTTTAGCGAACCCCAGCTCGCCGGCCCGTCCGTTTTCGAGCGCATCGAGCGTAGCCCGACTTAGGCCGGCCTTGTGCGCGAGCTCGGTCTGGCTCAGCTTGAGCTTCTTGCGTTGTTCAGCCACCCGGGCCCCTATCGCTGTTAGGTCAAGCATGTGCCTAGTGTCAGGATCTATGCGCGTTTGCCAATACCTGCACCTTTCGGCTATCGTTACAAATTTCCACGTGCGACGATCGGTTTTCCCTTTGGCGCTGGTTCTGGCGTTCGTCGCAAATTCTCTTGGGCAAAGCGGCCCATTCCGCCACGGCGATGTGCTTCCGGCCTGGGTCCCTGGCACGCTGGATATCCATCAGATCGTCACCGGGCGCGGTAACGCTGCGTTCATGATGTTTCCAGACGGAACAACGCTGCTTCTTGACGCGGGCGATGCGGGCGACACAGAACGGGCGACCCAGAATATGACCGCCTACACAGCAGCGATGCGGACCAGAGGCCGGACTCGTCTCGGACGCCCGCGCAGTGGATCACGCGATACGTCCGGCACATGGCCGGTTCGAAGCGCGCCTGGACTATGCCGTTATCACGCACTTTCACGCTGATCACATGGGCATCATTACGGGTTCCGAGCCGCTCTCGATTCACGGCGACTATCGTCTCCGCGGTATAACAGAGATCGGCGAACTCTTACCTATCGATCGTCTGATGGATCGCGGTTGGCCAGATTACGAGTACTTGCCGCCCCCAGCCAGCGACATGATGTTCGCCAACTATCGCCGGTTCGTTGCTCGAAACACAGCGGCGGGACGGCTCAAAGTGATCGCAGCGCAGGCCGGCGCTACGAATCAGATTACGCAGGTGCGCAAGCCCAACCCCCAGCTCCCCTTCGAAGTTCGAATCGTCGCCGTCAATGATCGTGTTTGGACGGGCAAGGGCAACGAGACTAAGGTGCGATTTCCAGCGCTCGATTCAATTCTGCTGCGCGCAGATTGGCCGGACGAGAACATGTGCAGTATCGCGATCAGGATCAGGTACGGCCGGTTCGTTTACTTCACTGGAGGTGACATGCCGGGCTATCCGGTGCCCGGGGCGGCCGCATGGCACGACGAGGAAACAGATGTCGCACAAGCTATCGGCCCGACCGACGTCCACGTGGTCCATCACCACGGCTCCTTAGAGGAAGAGAATCCGTTCTGGCTGGCGACGCTGCGTTCGCGCGTAATGATTGTGCCGGCCTGGGCGGCGACCCACCCCTCACTCGATACTGGGTGCTCGTGTTGGATGATGCGACGGAGAGCTATCGCATAACCTCGGTGCACGGTCCTTATTTGTCTGATTAGGAGCTTTACATCCGCGGCACCGAATCGCCGCGCCTGACATGTCACAATAATTAGCATGCGGGTCGGCATCATTGGCACCGGAGCCATCGCTCACAAACACGCGCGAGCGTACGCCAACATCGGCTACCAGGTGGTGGCTTGCACCGATTTTCACGCCGATAGCGCGCGCGCCTTCGCCGAACGCTACGGGTGCGAATTCGTTCCCAATTACGAAGACCTGTGCCGGCATCCAGGCATCGATTACGTGGATGTTTGCACCTTCCCGGAATTCCGCCTGGAGGCTGTGCAACGTTGCGCGGAGGCGAGCAAGCATGTGCAGGTGCAGAAGCCCATGGCGACCAATCTGGAAACCGCGCGCAACATGATCGAAACCGCGTGCAACGCGGGTATTCATCTGGGGGTGGTGAGCCAGCATCGTTTTGACGACTCTACTCAATTCCTGCGGCGCGCCTTGGACGAGGGCCGCTTGGGCAAGATCCTGCAAGCCGACGCCTATGTGAAATGGTATCGCTCGCCGGCTTATTATTCGCGTCCCATCAAAGGAAGCTGGAAGACCGAGGGCGGCGGAGCGCTGATCATTCAAGCTATTCACCAAGTGGACGTGCTGCTGTGGCTGATCGGCGGAATTCAAGAGCTGTTCGGCTATTGGCAGATCGCTGCGCGGCACAATATCGAATCCGAGGACGTTCTGGCGGCCGTGATGAAATACAGTTCCGGCGCGACCGGCGTTATTCAAGCGTCCACGGCGTTCTGGCCGGGACACACCGAGCGCATTGAGATCCACGGCACCAAAGGCACTGCCATTGTTTCGGGCGATAAACTGACCGCCTGGCAGGTGGAGAACGATTTGGGCGAGCCCGCGCCGGTTTCCTACGACTACGCAACGGCCGCGACCGATCCAATGGCTACGGCGCTCGCTCCCTTCGAGCGCCAGTTCATCGATTTTGGCGAAGCGATTCGCAATGGACACAAGCCTTTGTCGTCGGGCGATGACGGTTACCGCGCCTTGGAGGTGGTGACAGCCATCTACGAATCCTGCCGGAAGGGATGCGTGGTGAGGCTGTAGCGCGGCGTCTCAACCAAAACGGCTTCCGAATGCAGGTCCGCGTTCCAGCATCCAGCGCCAATCTCGGTCCCGGATTCGATAGCCTCGCTCTGGCGCTGGGGATCTATCTGACGTGCCGCTTCGAGCGCGCCGCGCGATTGTCGATTCGCGTGAGCGGGCGCGACGCCGGGCAGATCCCTACGGGCGCCGACAATCTCATCTGGCGGACGGCGCTGGCGGTGGCTGCCGATGTCGCTGATGTGTTGCCGCCGATCACGCTCGAAATCGAGAACGACATTCCGCTCGGCAAGGGACTGGGATCGAGCGCCGCCGCGCTGACGGCGGGCGTGGTCATCGCCGATCATGTGCTGGGGCTGCACTGGAAGCCGCACCGGATACTCGATGAAGCCGCCAAGATCGAAGGGCATCCCGATAATGTCGCCGCCTGCGTATTGGGTTCCATCGTCGCTAGCGCCACGGATGTGGGCGGAGCCGTACGCGCGGTTCGCGTCGAGCTGCCTGCGAGTTATGGCGTGGCGGTGGTTGTTCCGGACTTCGATCTGCCGACCTCGAAATCGCGCACCGTGCTGCCCGCCGGTTATACCAAGGCGGATGCTGTTTTCAACGTGCAGCGCAGCGCGTTGTTGATCGCCGCGCTCGCCACCGGCGCCACCAGCGCCTTTCCGGCCGCGTTCGAGGACCGCATGCATCAGCCCTATCGCTACGCGCTGGTTCCCGGCCTCGAGGAAATGGTGAAGCTGCGCGCGCCGGGATTGCTGGGATGCGCGCTCAGCGGCGCGGGACCGTCGATTCTGGTGTTCTACGAGCGCGGATCCGAACAGGTGTGCGATCTTATCCGGCAGATTTTTGCCATGCACGGGCACAATTCGGAAACGCTGTGCGTGCCGATCGCGCGGGATGGCTACCAGCTGACGGAAAGCCCGGAGGCATTCACACGAGTGTGAATGCGGCACGCAAGAGTGCGTGCGCCACAATAGCTACACACCGCGCCGGTTGCCCCACAACTCAATATGCAAGCGCGGTGTCATCCGGAACCCCTCCCGCTTGGCGATGTCCGCCAGCCATCGGCCGCGCTCAGCGAGAACGCCCGAATCCACGCCTTCGGGCATCAACAACACGCGATTCCGCGACGCTCCGATATCACTGACGATGGCATTCACCTGCTGGAGGTCGCCCGGCTCGGTGATCACAAATTTGAGCTGATAAGGATAAAGCTGGATCAATCGCCGCAGGATTTCGGGCTGATACCGCAGGCGCTCGTGCTGATCGGCCCAGCGTCCGTTGTCGCGCGTATACGGCGTCGAGTTGGCGAGCTTCGGACTGAGGCTCATCAGATCGCAGCGCACGTTCGCGTCCGCGGTACCGGCGGTTTCGATGGTGATGTGCTGCGAGAGCCGGCGGGTGAGCTCCTCGATTTCCGGAGCGATCATCGGCTCGCCGCCGGTGACGACTACGTGCGACGCGCCGTAGCCGTTCACTTCGTCCACGATGGAATCGAGTGAGCGCTCCTGGCCCTCCGGCTGCCAGGACGTGTAGGGCGTATCGCACCACGCGCAGCGCAAATTGCAGCCGCTGGTGCGGACAAAGACCGATGGAACGCCCACCAGGCTGCCTTCGCCTTGAATAGAATAAAAGATCTCAGAGATTTTCACGCATTTACTCGATCAAGGCGTACTCGAGGGGGTCCTTGAAACCCGCGTCCGCAAAGCCCTTGAGGCGTAGCCGGCACGAATCGCACAATCCACACGACCGGCCTTGCGCGTCCGGATCGTAGCAACTGTGCGTCAGCCTGAAGTCGACGCCGAGCTCGCCGCCCAGTTTGATGATCTCGCATTTCGAAAGCCGAATCAGCGGCGCGTGGATCTTCAGATGCATGCGGCCTTCCACGCCTGCCTTGGTTGCCAGGTTGGCCATATGCTCAAATGCCGCGATGAACTCGGCACGGCAGTCCGGGTAGCCGGAATAATCGATGGCGTTCACGCCGATGAAGATGTCGGAGCTGGAGAGCACCTCGGCCCAGGCCAGCGCGAAGGACAGGAATACGGTGTTGCGCGCGGGAACATAGGTGACGGGGATGCCGTTGCCGGGGCCGGTTTTCGGAACGGCGATGTCGGCCGTGAGGGCCGATCCGCCGAACGCGCGCAGGTCGATGGAAACCACGCGATGCTCGGCCGCGCCGAGGCTGGATGCCACGCGCGCCGCCGCCTGCAATTCCGCGCGATGCCGCTGGGCGTAATCGAAACTCAGCGCATGGCATCGATAGCCTTCGCGCAGCGCGACGGCGAGGCAGGTAGCCGAATCCAGGCCGCCGCTCAGCAGGCAGACTGCGGGTTTGGGTCTTGTCGCCTGGGAGTCCATTCTGCGAACTGCTACGCCGTGGTGGCTTCCTTCTCCACCAGGTACTCGGCGTAGGGGCCCTTGAAGTCCTCTATTACGCCGTTCTCAAAATGCCAAATGCGCGTGGCCACTTCATCCACCAGATCGTGGTCGTGAGTCACCAGCAGCACGGTTCCGTCGTACTTCTGAAGCGCGATGTTCAGGGCATTGATCGCTTCCAGATCCAAATGGTTGGTGGGCTCATCCAGCACCAGGAAATTGGGTTTCTGAAGCATCAAGCGGCAGAAAACGAGACGCGCGGCTTCTCCGCCCGACAGAACATCGGTGCGCTTGGTGGCGTCGTCTCCGCTGAATAACATCTGACCGAGCAAGCCGCGCAGTTCCTGCTGCGATGCCCTGGGGTCGAACTCGTGCAGCCATTCGAGCAGAGTGGCGCCCGGTTGGATGTTGTGTTCCTGCGAGAAATATCCGACGGCAACTTCATGGCCCCAGGTGACCACGCCGCCGTCAACCGGAAATTCGCGCTCCGCCGTATCCACAAAACCTGTGGCGTTGCGCAGCAGCGACCGAAGCATGGTTGTCTTCCCTGCCCCATTGCGGCCCAGCAGCCCGATTTTTTCCCCGCGCGCGATCGAGGCGCTGAAGTTGTCAATCACCTGCAGATCGCCGTAGGCTTTCGAGAGCCCCTTGATTTCGAGAGGATGCCGGCCCGACGGATGTTCGTTTTGAAACCGGATGTAAGGCCGCTGGATATTGGATTTCGCGAGGTCGGAGGTTTGGAGCCGCTCCACTTCTTTTTTGCGCGACGTGGTTTGAGCGGACCGGGTGCCGGCCGAGAACCTGGCAATGAACTCATTCAACTGTGCGATCTTCTTCTCACGTTGGGCGTTGCCGGCTTCCACGCGCGAGCGAATCTGAGTCTTGGCCAGCACCATGTCGTCGTAAGCGCCGGTGTATGTGATGATGCTCTGGTAATCGATGTCGGCGGTATGAGTGCAGACTTCATTCAGGAAATGGCGGTCGTGAGAGATGACGATCAGGCAGCCGGCGTAGGCGAGCAAATATTTTTGAAGCCAGTGAACCGAATCGAGATCCAGGTTGTTGGTGGGCTCGTCCAGCAGCAGAACATCGGCGTTGCTGAACAGCGCTTGCGCCAACAGCACGCGAACCTTCTGGCCGCCTTGCAGCTCCGACATTTTGCGCTCATGCAGAGCTTCACCGATGTCGAGGCCCTGGAGTAAAGCGGCGGCGTCGGCTTCGGCCGTGTAGCCGCCCTGATCTCCGACGATCCCCTCCAATTCACCCAGACGCATGCCATCTTCGTCGGTCCACTCGTTCGGATTTTCGTAGAACTTTTCGCGCTCCTGCAATGCATCCCATAACGGCGCGTTGCCCATGATCACCGTATCTATAACGCGGAAGGAATCGAACGCGAACTGATCCTGGCGCAGAATACCGATCTTCTTCGGCCGGATGACTGCGCCTTTTTCGGGGTCGATCTCGCCAGCCAGGATTTTCATGAAGGTGGATTTGCCCGATCCGTTGGGGCCGGTGATGGCGTAACGACGTCCCTGCTGGAACGTAGTGGTCACTTCTTCAAACAGGATGCGGGCGCCGAAGCGCATGGATAGTTCGTTAACTGAGATCAAGGTAGAAGGTACTTACTTACTTGGGATTTGCGGATCGAGCCGACGTAGGGATTCGTGCCGCTTTGATTCGATTATACCGCGACGCCGTCTGGAAGCGTTACCCGAGCTGTTCGAATGCATATCCCGCGCGCAACACCGTCGCATCGTCGCCCATTCGGCCCACGATCATCATGCCGATCGGCAAACCATCCAGCTTCCCGCACGGCACGCTCAACGCCGGGTGACCGGTCAAATCGAACTGCGGCGTGTTGAGGGCCGCGCCATCGGACAGCTTCAGGCTGGTGGCGAAATCCACGTTCGCGGGCGGCAGCTTGGGCGGCCGGGCAGCCACGGTCGGCATCACCAATACATCCACTTGTTCCAGCGCATGGTCGTAAGCCGCGCGCACGGTGAGAGCCGCGTTCTGGGCGCGCGCGTAGTACAGGCCGTCCCCGGTGCGATCGAGCATTCGCTCCATTACCAGCCACAATTTCACCTCGGGCGGAAACAACGCGGCGCGCTCCCGGCGATGTTTCACGTAGAACTCAGCCAGGTCGATGGTGTAGCGGCCCTTCCAGTTGATGCCCATGGCATCGCGAGCAACCGGCGCCATGCCCGCCGACACCAGGTTCAAACAATCCATCGCCAGCGTGGTGTGCTCGGGGACCGAGACATCGCTTACCACTGCCCCGGCCCGATCAAAACGCCGCGCCGCGTCCAGCACCAACGCGTCCACATCCTTTTCGCCGTCCGGCAGCCCGAATCCTTCTTTCAGAATGCCGATGCGAAGTCCCCTGCCGCCGGCTTTCATTAAAGTGGTGTAAGGCTGGCGCTGCAGCGCAGCATTTTGCCGGGGGTCGAAACCATCGGGACCCGCCAATGTTTCGAGCATTAGCGCGCAATCGTGTACTGTGCGAGCCATCGGGCCGACGTGATCGATGGTCATCTCCAGCGGGAAAATTCCCGTGAACGGAACCAGGCCCCAAGTTGGTTTCAAACCTACAATGCCGCAAAACGCCGAGGGGACGCGAATGGAGCCGCCTTCATCGCATCCCACCGCCATGTCGACCACGCCCGACGCGACCAGCGCCGCGCTGCCGCTGGAAGATCCGCCGGTGGTGCGAGTGCGATCGTGCGGGTTCAACACGAATCCGGTGTCGCCGGTGTGGCTGCCGAAGCTCATGCAGAAGCTTTCGCACACGGACTTACCCGTGATTTCGGCGCCGGCGTCCAGCAGCCGCGTTACGACCGTGGCATCGGTCGCGGGAACGAAACCTTCCATTACCTTTGAGCCGTTCATCATCGGAAGATCGGCGACGCAGACGTTGTCCTTGACGGCGATTTTCTTTCCCGCCAGCGGCCCCGAAGGCGCGCCTTTAATGGATGCAGTGACGTACCAGGCGCCCAGCGGATTTTCGGAATCGGGCGGCCGGCGCGATTCGCGTGGGGCATACTTCGGCGCGGACGCCGGCGGCGTGGCTTCGGACACGCGATCGGCGGCTTTCAGGAAATCGGCGGCATACGCATGTATGGCTTTGAGCTCGGCGTCGGACAGGTCGAACCCGACGGCTTGCGCGTCCAGTCGCAATTCTTCGAGGGTGGGCTGGCCGTGGCCGGAAGTGCCGGCGCCGCCCGGCGTCACTTCGCGACACCCCACAGCGCTGCCTCCAATTGCGGCCAGCATTCCCGTAATCGCTTCACGACGGCGCATAGTCTCCTCCCGATCAATGTTCGAGTATGCTCCTTGGCCGAGGCTGGCGCAACTTGAGGGAAGCGAGTTGACACCATCGAGCAGTCTGTGTTGCTTTTGAATTCATCATGAACATAATCGCCGCGCCGCTCGCTGTGTTCCTGCTATGCGTGCCGCTTGCAGCCCAGTGGCTCAACTACCCGACGCCCGGCGTCCCGCGCTTACCGGACGGCAAGCCGAATCTGTCTGCGCCCGCGCCTCGCACGGCGGATGGAAAACCGGATCTGTCCGGAGTATGGAAAGGACCTGGGTCGGGAAGCTACGATCGCAATATCGCGCGCGATCTTAGTCCCGCCAATATTCAGCCTTGGGCCGAGGCGCTCTACCAGCAACGCGTGCGCGATATGGGCAAGGACGCTCCGCGCGCCACGTGCCTGCCCGATCCGTTTCCTTATTACCACATGGTGGATTTGGCGCGGTTCGTTCAGGCTCCGGGATTGATTGTGGTTCTCTATGAGGGCTCCACCAACAGCGTTCATCGAACCATCTTCACCGACGGCCGCGAGCTTCCGAAAGATCCCACGCCCACTTGGCTGGGCTACTCGGTTGGGCATTGGGAGGGCGACACGCTGGTGGTGGATACCGCTGGGTTCAACGACCGAAGCTGGCTGGATATCGAAGGGCACCCTCACACCGAAGCGCTGCACATTACCGAGCGCTTCCATCGGCGCGACTACGGACACATGGATCTGGTCCTGACTATCGACGATCCGAAAGCCTTTACCAGGCCGTTTTCGCTGAAGATTCCTAAGACGCTGGACCCGGACACCGATCTTCTCGAAAGCGTTTGCGAGAATGACACCTCCGTGCCGCACATGATCGGCGGGGTGAATGTGATCAAGCTGGCGCCCGAGATTCTCGCGAAGTACCCGGGGACTTTCGAGTACGCACCAGGACAGGAAGCCGTGATCTCAATCGAAAACGATCTGCTGTTCTTGCAGCGCGGCGCGAATCCGCTGAAATTGCCGCTGGTGGCGAATTCAGAAACGCTGTTTGTGTCGCGCACCGACGGCGACACCATCGAGTTTATAAAAGATGCGCAGGGCGGCGTCACGGGGTTCATCTACCATCGCGGAGGCAGCCCGGATCGAAAGGCAGTCCGCAAGAAGTAGCCTTATTTCCCGACCAGGTGCCGCAAGTCTCGTTCATTCTCGTTGCAGACGAACTCCATGAGCTCGGTATCGGGGATCAACGCGGGGTGCAATTCGGCCTTCCACGGTTTCGTGTAGGCTTTGGGATCGTCGAAGGTGAGCTGAATATCCATGTGCCCGAAGTCGCGCCGGTGCATCTTCTCGGTGAGATGCATTCCATCCGAGGTTGGATTGCCGCGTCCCGAGAGCCACGCCTTTCCATTGAAGCCGTTGGATTCCACCACTAGCGTGTCGCCCTCCCAATGTCCTGCGGAGTATCCGCCCCAGGTGGGGTTGGGATCTTTGGGAAGCTCGCGCCCGTCAAGGAAGATTTGACGATACGTCGTCTGATATTCGTAGAGAATCACGATGAGTTCCGGAGTTTGAATGATCTTATGCAAGTCGAATGCGTCTGCTTTGGGCGTGCCGCGCGGCAGGCACTTTGACTCGGGGTTGTTGATCTGATTGTCCGCGGTGTTCTGGTCGAACAGCGCCTTGGCCCAAGGTTGCCACGGGATGTCGATTCCATCCAGATAGTAGGCGGTGGAGCGCGAGTTCAGGTGCTCCCAGACACCGGAGAGATCGGGTTTTCCGTCGGGCATCTTTGGGGCTGGCGCGGTGAGGTTGGGCTTGCCGTCGGCGGTTCGCGGGATTCCACGAACCGGGTAATTGATCCATTGCCCGGCGGCCTGCGTGCACAGCAAAGACGCCCAGGCCGTCACAGCCGCGGCGAAATGCGTGAACGTCATTCTCAAAGTGTAGCTCCCCAGGCTTGAACATTTTTTTGCGCCACAGCGCATCGACATGAGACCTTGGTATTCTGCCGCCCGAAAAGCAAATGCTCGAAGTTGACGGTCTCAAGAAAAGCTACGGCGCTCTGGTTGCCGTGAACGGCGTTTCCCTGCGCGCCGCCGCGGGCGAGACCATCGGGCTATTGGGCCCCAATGGCGCAGGCAAAACCACCAGCGTCTCCATGATTGCCGGCTTGGTCCGCCCCGACGCTGGCTCGGTGCGGATCGAAGGCCGCACGTTAGCCGGCGATACGGATCCCATCAAGCGGCGCATCGGGCTGGTACCGCAGGATCTCGCGCTCTTCGACGAGCTGACCGCGCAAGCCAATCTGCAACTCTTCGCGGCGCTCTACGACCTGGATGGAGCGGCAGCCCAGCGTGCTATCGGCGAAGCGCTGGAGCTGGTGGGCCTGGCGGACCGCGCTCAAGATCGGGTTAAGAACTACAGCGGCGGCATGAAGCGGCGTCTCAACCTGGCCGCTGCGCTGCTGCATGACCCGCAGATCCTTCTTCTGGATGAGCCCACCGTTGGGGTGGATCCCCAAAGCCGGAATGCCATCTTCGATAACCTCGAGGTCCTCAAAAGCCGCGGCAAGACGCTGGTGTATACCACGCACTACATGGAAGAGGCGGAGCGTCTTTGCGATCGTGTCATTATCATCGACCACGGCCAGGTGGTCGCCGATGACACCTTGCAGGGGCTTTATCGCCTGCTGCCGATAACCAATCTTTTGGCCGTAGAGCTGGACGAGAACCACGACGCTCTCCGTCTCGACGAGCTGCAGGCCGTGCCGGGCGTCCGTTCCGCGAAACTGGAAGCCGGGACGTTACGGGTAGGCGTTCAGGATCTGGCCACCGAAACGCCGCGCATTTTGCAGTGGCTGGTGGAGCGAGGTCACCTTTACCATCACGTGGCGAGCGAGCGCGCCGATCTGGAAACCGTATTCCTGACGCTCACCGGAAGGAGCTTGCGCGACGCATGATGATCCCGTTTCGGGCCCTGGTCCGCAAGGACATCCAGTTGTTCTTCGTGGACCGCCGTGCTTTGCTGATGAGCTTTGCCATTCCTATCGCCATCGGCTCCTTCTTCGGATACGTTCTGGGAGGCGCGGGCGATCAGCCCAACCAGAGCAAGATTTCCGTCTTGATAGTGGACCAGGACCAGAGCGTCATTTCGCGCGAGATCGGCAGCCGCTTGTCCGCGGAAAAGGCGCTGGATGTGAAGCCATCCACGCCCGCCCAGGCGCGCGCTTCGGTGCGCAAGGGAACGACCACGGTGGCGGTGATCATCCCCCCGAATTTCGGCCAGGACGCCGGCCGCGCCTTTTTTGGCCCGCGGCAGAAACCCGAGATCGCCGTGCTGTTCGATCCTTCTCATACGGCCGAGCGCGCCATGGTGGCGGGCATTCTCACCGGCGATGTTATGCAAGCTGTCAGTGAAGAAATGTTCTCGGGCCCCAGCGGGCGCGATATGGCGAAGGATTCTCTCGCCCAGGTGGAGCAAAGTCAGGATCTGCCGGCGGAGGACAAGAAAGCTCTGGAAGACTTGCTGCGCAGCGTGGACCGCTGGAACCAACAGTCGAGCCAGGGCGCGGGCGGCGGTCGCTCGGCTAATTCGTCCGGGGGCATGACCATGCCGTACACAACGCGCGAAGAAGCCGTCACCGCGCGCCGGAACGCTCAATACAACGGCTATGCTCACGCCTTCGCCGGGATGGTGGTACAGTTCGTCCTGTTCCTTGGGATCGACGTCGGCATCGGATTGTTGCAGCAGCGGCAGCGCGGTTTGTGGAAGCGGTTTCGGGCTGCGCCGCTCTCGCGAGGAACGTTACTCGGCAGCCGAGCCGCCAGCGCCGCCATTCTTGCGTTCCTGGTGGTGCAGGTGAACTTCCTGTTCGCCCGGCTGATTTTCGGAGTGCGGGTAGAGGGCAGCATGTTGGGATTTCTGGGAGTGAGCGCCGCCTTCGCCTTGATGACCGCGGGATTCGGAATGTTGGTGGCAACGATCGGCAAAACACCGGAAGCCACGCGCGGCCTCTCCATTTTCGCCACGCTGATCGTGGTGATGTTGGGCGGGGCGTGGATTCCCATGTTTCTATTCCCGCAATGGCTGCAGAAAGTCACCGTGGTAGTGCCTACGCGCTGGGCCATGGAAGGCTTAGAAGCGATGACGTGGCGGGGCCTGGGGTTGGAAGCGGCAGCGGCTCCCATCGCCGTGTTGCTTCTTTTTGCCGCGGTGTTTGGCGGACTGGCCGTGGCGCGCTTCCGCTGGGAGGCGGAAGGCTAGCCCACGTTATTTCACGTCGTAGGCGTGAACATCCTGGTCCATCAGATATTTGTCGAACCAAGCCAGGATGTTTTCCAGCCGCTCCACGCGATGCACCGGTTTTCCCGACCGGGACAGCTCGTGGGTTTCTCCCGGAAAGCGCACCATCACCGCCGTGCGCTTCAGATACTTCAAAGCGCGAAACATCTGCTCGCCGCCATCCGCCGAGGGCGTACGGAGATCCGACTCACCTTCGATCAGCATCAAAGGCGTGTGCACATTCTGGATGTAGGTGATCGGCGACCTCGCCTTGAAATCAGCCTCCTGCTCCCAGGGCGCGCCGCGAAACCACATGGGAGTAAACTCCGAAAAATCCGCCGTGTACCAGAAGCCGGCCCAGTCCGCGATGGATCGCTGCGACACTGCGGCCTTGAAACGATCGGTGTGGCCGATCACCCAGTTGGTCAGCACGCCGCCGCCGCTGCCTCCGGTGACGCCGAGCTTTTGCGGGTCCACCCAGCCGCGGGCAATTAATTCGTCGACGCCAGCCATCAGGTCCTTGAAATCGTCTCCCGGATAGGCGTATTGAATGATGTTCCCGAATTCCTGCCCGTAGCTGGTGCTGCCGCGCGGATTGGGGTACAGCACCACGTAGCCTTTCGCCGCCATCCACTGGAACTCGTGGTCGAAGATGTAGCCGTAGGCCGAATGCGGGCCGCCGTGAATATCGAGAATCAGGGGATATTTCTTGCCGGCCTCGAAGTCCGGCGGCCGCTGCACCCAGGCCTGGATGCGCCGGCCATCGAAGCTCTTGTACCAGATCATTTCCGGCTCGGTCAGATGGAGCTTCGCGAACAGCTCGGCGTTCGCGTGCGTGATCTGGTCCATGGCACCTGAGCGGCTATTGACGAGAAACACGTCATCGATCTTGGTCGGCGTCGAAAGAAGCACCGCCATTTTCGAGCCATCCTGCGTGGCCGAATACGAAATCACCGCGTGATCGCCCTTGGTGACCGCCTCAACCTTGCCGGTTTCGCTATCGATCCGCTTGAGATTGACGCGCCCTTCCTCAGCCGTCTTCACGAATATGCTGCGGCCATCCGCGCTCCAAAAAGGTTTGGACTCTTCGCCACCCCGCGGAGGCGCCTGATCGCCGCCCACGCTTCCAGCGATGTCGAAATCGTAACTAGCCGTGAGATTCTTAGGCGTCGATCCGGGTTCAGCGCCAGTCACGAAAAGATCCGGCTGGCTGTACGAGCGCTGGATCACGGTCTCGCCCGGTTTGAGTTCACCAGGGTTGATTTCTCCGACAAACGCCAGACGGAGGCCATCCGGGCTGAGCGAGAGCTGTGCAATCCGACCGTCGATGGCCGCCACCTTGCGGATCTCGCCCCCGGCCGCGCTCACCTCGTAAATGGCATTGGAAGGGGGTTGGTAATACGGTTCCTTGACGCGATCGGAGGTGAAGTAAATTTTCGAGCCATCGCGCGACCAGGTGATCTCGCTCTCGCCGAACTCACCCTGGGTTATCTGCCGGGCCTTTTGCGGCGAGGCCGAATCTCGCGGGACATCGACGATCCAGATGTGATCGTGCCGCTCGGGGTCGATATAACCTTCTTCGTTGTCGCGATATTCGGCGCGAGTGATCACGCGAACGTCGCTCCCCGGCGCGTCGTCTTTCTTCTTTTCGAAATCCTTGGCGAGCGTCTTAGACCTGAACGCGAGCGAACGCCCATCCGGCGACCACACCGGATCGCCCGCGCCCTGCGGAATGCCGGTGAGCGCGCGCGCTTCCCCGCCCTCCATCGACAGTAAATAAACCTGCGGCGGCTCCGGCTTTCCATCTTTTTCGGTGGCCCGCAAAAAGGCAAGCAGTTTCCCATCCGGCGACCACTGCGCGCTGGAATCCCGCGGTCCGGACGTCAACTGGCGCGGCGGTCCGCCTGTGGCCGGCGTGATCCACAGCGCCGTCTCGTATTTATCATGCTTGGCCGTGACCTTGACCAGCGTGTACACAACTTTCGAACCGTCGGGCGAGATCTGGGGGCTGGCGGCCCATTGAAAGGCATACAAATCATCGGCCGTGATCGGCCGCTTGGCGGTCTCGGCAAACACGGCCGCTGCGATCAAAATGAGTGCCCATCGAGAATTCATTTTTGTGTCTCGGCGTGGCTACTTCGCGTCGCCGGGAGCTTCGAGCTGCTCAATGGCTCGCCTCACTTGCGCGGCGTCTTGCGCTTTCGGCACGATCTCCAGGTACTTCCTGAAATGTACGAGAGCGCCCGCGCGGTCGCCTTTGGCAACCAGCACGGATCCCAGCAAGAGTTCCGCGCGCGGAATCTCGTGCGCGGTGTCGAGATCGATGGCGCGCTGCGCGCTGGTCGCCGCCACATCCATATGTTTCAGGTTGTAATTCGCCATCGCGTTGTAGAAATAGAGATCGGGAAATTCCAGAGGATTCATGGCCACGGCCTTGCCGGCAATCGTGGCCGCGTCCTCCACGCGCTTTTCCTCCAGATCGAGCATGGCCAACTGGACGTAGGGCTTGATGTACTTGGGATCCACCGTCACCGCCTTCTCCCATGCGGCGCGCGCTTCGGTCGGTTTCGATTGGCGCCGCAGCGCCTCGCCCAGATCGCTCCACGCCATCGCATACTCGGGGTAAAGTTCCACCGCCTTCTCAAAATTCTTCTGCGCCGCCGCCCATTTCTCATCGCCCATGGCATTCACACCCTTGCCGAACGCCTTCTTGGCCGGCTCGGGTGCGTTCAGCGAGCTGGCGGTCACCGTGGAGCCTTCGCGCAGGACGCCGGAATGCTTCAGAACGATGGTTGCGTCATTCCGCAAGGTCACCTGAGCGGTCTGAAAACCCTTCATCCGGATGGTGACCGAGCAAACATCAATGGTCGCGGGATCGTAGGCACGGGAGCGGTAGTTGACGGCGTATTGAATGCTGCCGTTGCCGAAGATATTGACGATCGTGCATTCACTCTCGAGCCGCTCGGAAAGCGAGGGGATGATCTGCGGCGAAGTGGGCAGCGGCGAACCGTCTTCGGTGACGATCTGGGCGTGGAAGGTTTCGGCCCTTGCGGTCGCCGCACCCGCCAGCGCGGCCGTTAGCGCCGTTAGAGTCAGGAGGGCAACCCGAAGCGCGGAATTTGTTCTCATGAGGTTCCTACGTGCCATTATATGCCCCGGTTTCAGCGGAGGAGGCGCCTGGAATTCCGTCTATGCGCCGAAGTCGGTTAAACTTGAATCAATCGGTTAAACTTGAATCAAATGGCTGATGCCTCCATTCAAACGGTGCTCGCAGTGGGTGTACCCACACTGGCGGTGCTGGTCGGGATTCTTGTCAACAATTCCCGGCTCAACGATCTTCGCGGCCACATGGACACGTGCTTTGCCGATATGCGAGAAACCTGGCGATCGGACCTGCGGCGGGTGGAAGAGGTGCTCGACGCCCGGTTGAAACATTTGGAAGCCCGGTAAGTCGCTTCGACGCGGCCTATCACTGTTAAACTGATAAATGAAGTGCGCCGTTTCTACTTTGATCACAACGCGACCACCCCGGTATCTCAGCCAGTACTGGAAGTCCTCGTTTCAGCTCTACTTGAAGTGCCCGGGAACGCCTCCAGCATTCACCAGGATGGCCAGGCCGCCAAGCAGCACTTGGAGATGGCGCGCCGCGAAACGGCCGCTCTGCTTGGTTGCGAGCCCAAGGAACTGGTGTTTACGAGCGGTGGAACCGAGGCCGATAACCTCGCGATTTTGGGCTCCGTGCGTGCGAACAGCGCGCCCCAAAAGCATGTCATTACCACCGTGATTGAACATCCGGCGGTTCTAAATCCCTGCCGGGAACTGGAGCGCAGGGGCGTCCCAGTCACCTATATTCGACCCGGCCCGGATGGCGCAGTCGATCCCCACGATATTCGGCGGGCGTTGAAACCGGAGACCGTGCTGGTCTCCGTGATGCACGCCAATAACGAAACGGGCACGCTGCAACCGATCGCGGAGATTGCTGCTGTCGCGCATGACGCCGGAGCGCTGATGCACTCCGATGGCGTGCAGGCGGCGGGCAAGATTCCGATTGACGTCCGAGAGCTCGGCGTCGATCTCTATTCGATTAGCGGCCACAAGTTTTATGCGCCCAAGGGCATCGGAGCGCTGTACGTGAGGACCGGTGTCAAGCTCCGGCCCATCCAATTTGGCGGCAAGCACGAGCGCGAGCGGCGGCCGGGCACCGAGAACGTTCCGAGCGCCGTGGCCATGGGCAAGGCGGCGGCCATCGCACAGGAAGCGATGTCGGTGGAGTCCTCGCGCCTGGAAATCCTGCGCGATCGTCTGGAAACAGGAATCCTTTTGCGTGTTCCCGACACTGGGGTGAATGGATGTGCGGTGATCGGCGGCGGCGCGGCACGGACTGCCAACACCAGCAACATCTATTTCGACGGCCTGGAGGGCGAGGCGCTGGTGATTTCGCTGGACCTGAAAGGCTTCGCGGTTTCGAGCGGCTCGGCCTGTTCCAGCGGCGCCGTGGAGCCGTCGCATGTGCTGCTCGGCATGGGTCTCGCGCCGGAGCGCGCGCGCGCCAGCCTGCGATTTTCGCTGGGGGCTTCGAACGATGCCGAACAAGTGGACGCGCTGATCGATGCTGTGGCCGAATCCGCCGCGCAGTTGCGCAAGCTGTCGCCCACCTATTCCTACCTGTCTGATTCACAGCATGTCTGACTCCCCAGTCGCGGTAGCAATGTCCGGCGGAGTGGACAGCTCCGTGGTCGCGGGATTGCTGCAGCGCCGCGGCCAGCCCATCGTTGGCTTGACGATGCAGCTTTGGAATCAGCGCCGCTTGCCGGAGCTGGCGCCCGAGGGCGGCGTGACGGGCCGCTGCTGCTCGCTGGACGACGTGTACGATGCGCGCCAAGTTGCGCAACACCTGGGCATCCCCTATTACGTGGTCAATTTCGAGGCCGGCTTTGAAGAGCAAGTGGTGAAGCCGTTCATCGACGATTATCTGAGCGGCCGCACGCCCATCCCCTGCACGCTGTGCAACAACTTCATCAAGTTCGATCAGTTCCTCGATCTGGCCACGGGCGTGGGCGCGTCGCGTATCGCCACCGGCCACTACGCGCAGCTCCGCTTTGACGACGCGAGCGGCCGCTATCAGATGAGCCGCGGCGCGGACCATTCCAAGGATCAAACTTATTTTCTTTTTGGACTGAAGCAGCAGCAATTGGCGCGGACCGATTTTCCGCTGGGCGCATATACCAAGCCGCAGGTGCGCGAACTGGCTCGCGAGTTGGGATTGCCGGTGGCCGCAAAGCCCGACAGCCAGGAAATCTGCTTCGTTCCCAACGGCGACTATGCGGCCTTCATCGATGCCTACTTTCGCGAGCGCGGAATCGCTCCGGAAGAGACCCAGGGCGAGATTCGCGATACCGAAGGCCGGGTGCTCGGCGAACACGCGGGCGTGCATCATTTCACCGTGGGCCAGCGGCGCGGGCTGCGCGTGGCGGCGGGCGAGCCGCTCTATGTCATCGCTACTGAACCGGCCTCGCAACGCGTGATCGTCGGCCGCAATGAAGATTTGCTCCGCGCGAGACTCACGGCCAAAGACATGAATTGGATCTCCATCGCGCCGCCGATTTCGCCCCTGCGCGCTCAGGTGAAGATTCGCAACAAGCATGCCGCTGCCGATGCGACCGTGACGCCAATTGGAAACGACGCCGCGCGCGTCGAGATCCGTTTTGACGAGCCGCAACGCGCCGTCACTCCCGGCCAGGCCGCGGTGCTGTACGCCGGCGATCTCGTGCTCGGAGGGGGCTGGATCATATAAAGCCGGATCGAATAGCGGCTCTGCTTTTGTGGTCGCTAGCCCACGCCCCGCTTGGGCTGGCCCGTTTCTATGTAGCGCTGCTCGATCTTGCAATTCCGCGCCTACGCCGCACGGCGATGCGCAACCTCGAACTGGCGTATCCGGAGAAGTCGCAAGCCGCACGCCGCGCCATCGCGGACGAAGTTTTCCACTCCATCGCGCGGCTCATCTGGGTCTTCGCGCGCTTCCCCAAGATCAATTCCCAAAACATTCACAAGCTGATCCGCTATGAAGGCCTGGAGCACTATCTCGAAGCCAAGAAGGCCGGGCGCGGGATACTCTTCGCCACAGCGCATTTCGGGAACTGGGAACTGAGCGCCTTCGCGCACGCGCTGATGACCGAGCCGATGCACATTATGATCCGGCCGCTCGACAATCCCGGCATCGACCGCCTGGTGGAGGACCGGCGCCAGCTTTCGGGCAATCGCCTGATCGTCAAATGGGACGGCGCCCGAGCCGTCCTCCGCGCGCTGCATCAAAACGAGGCGGTTGGGGTTCTAATCGATCAGAACACTTCGCTACAGGAGGGCGTCTTCGTCGACTTCTTTGGCACTCCCGCCTGCGCCAACACCGCTTTCGCAAAGATCGCGGCGCGAACGGGTGCAGCCGTAATTTTTGGGTATGCAGTATGGTCCCAGACTGAAAAGATGTACGTACTCAAATTTCATCCTCCACTTGAAATATCGGGCGACGCTGTGGAAGATACCCGCCGCTTGCACGCCCTGCTCGAGCAAGTGATCCGTGAGCATCCCGGCCAGTGGCTCTGGATTCATCGGCGCTGGAAGACCCGCCCGGAAGGCCAGCCCAGCCTATACGAGAACACTTGAGATGCCGAGATCCAAACAGTTGTTTTTGTGGATTTTATCCGCGTCCTGCTCAGTGCTTTCCGCTCAAGATCCCGCCACCACCTTCTCCACCGACGTCCGCGTGGTCAACCTCTTCGCCACCGTTCAAGACTCCCAAGGCCACGTAGTCCACAATCTGACCAAGGAAGATTTTACCTTGGAAGAAGACGGCCGGCCGCAGACCATCCGGTATTTCTCGCAGGAATCCGATCTGCCCCTCACCGTCGGCCTGCTGGTCGATACCAGCCTCAGCCAGCGCCGCGTGCTCGGCGAGGAGCGCTCGGCCAGCTACCGCTTCCTCAGCCAGGTGCTGCGCCCGGAGAAGGATCGCGCGTTCGTGATTCACTTCGATCGCGAGGTTGAGCTGCTACAGGACCTCACATCGTCGCGCCAGAAACTCCAGGATGCTCTGACGCAACTTGAGACGCCGGCGCGGGATCGCGGACGAAGGCGCGGCGGCCCCGATGTCGGGCACTTTGGAGGAGCGGGAACCGAATTATATGACTCCGTGCTTCTGGCATCGGACGAGTTGATGCGAAAGCTGTCCGGCCGCAAGGCGCTGATCTTGCTAACGGACGGCGTGGACAACGGCAGCAAGGTTGGTTTAACGCGCGCGATTGAATCCGCCCAGCGGGCCGATGCTCTGGTTTATTCCATCCTCTTTTCCGACCGCGAGATGCCCGGCGGCCGCGGAGGGAATCGTCATGGCGGATATTATTCCCCGGTCGACGGAAAGAAGGTTCTCGAACGGCTTTCACGCGAGACCGGCGGCAGCTTCTTTGAAGTTTCCGACAGCCGGCCAATCTCGGACATCTATACGCAACTTGAGGAAGAACTGAGGAATCAATATATTCTGGGGTATACGCCGGAACAAGCCGGGAACGGGCCAGGCTATCGTAAGATTCACTTGGCCGCCAAACCGGCGGGACTGCTGGTTGAGACGCGCGACGGATACTATAGCCGCCCCTAATATGGCTGAAAAGCACCAGCATTGGCTTCCCTCGGCCAAGGGGTCCGGCCAAAAGTACCTGTTTTGCAGGCACTTAATCATGGCAACTCACATGCAGTTGAGAACGACTTGAGAGGCACGCTTATCATCATGAAGACAAAACTTTCTCTCGGATTAAGATCGACTGCCGCTTCTGTTCTGGCGCTGTCGCTGGTGGTCACTCTGCCAGGCCTGGCTCAGGATGCCAATCCCCCCGCTCCGCAGCCGGCTCCATCGGTGGCGACCCCGGCGCCGGCTCCTTCGGGCGGATGGCGCAAGTTCCAGCCGTCGGATCAGACGGCTGCGGATCAAGATGCCCAAGGCGCGCCATCTGCCAACCCCGCGCCAGCTCCCGGTGACCCGCAGGATTCAGCGCAAGCCCCGCCACCACCCCCGCCTCCTTCTCAGAGTCCGTATTCGCAACAACAGCAGTATCCGCCGCAACAGCAGTATCCCCCGCAAGGACAGTATCAAGCTCCGCCGCCAATTCCGGCGAGCATCACGCTGCCCCCTGGCACTTGGGTCACGGTTCGCGTGAATGAGCCCTTATCCAGCGACAGGAACCAAACGGGCGATGCGTTCACCGGCACGCTGCTGGAGCCGCTCATCGCGAATGGATTGCTGATCGCGAGGCGCGGACAGACCGTGACTGGCATCGTTACCGAAGCGCAGAAGGCCGGCCGCGTGGCGGGCGTATCGCACCTGAAATTGGAGCTCACCGGGATACAGTTGGCTGACGGCCGCCAGATTCAAGTGAAAACGCAGTTGATCGACCGCAAAGGCAATACCTCGTATGGACGCGATGCCTTTGCCATCGGCGCCACCACTGCGGCAGGCGCGGCGATTGGCGCTGGCGTGAACGGGGGCGTAGGAGCGGGAGTGGGCGCGGCCGCCGGCCTGGTGGTTTCCACCATCGGCGTTTTGTTTACGCGGGGCCGGGCAACAGTGGTCTATCCCGAAACTCCGCTGACCTTCAGCATGCAGACTCCGATCACGCTCGATAATTCCCAGCAGGCTTTCCGCTATGCCTCGCAGTACGATTACAACGCGCGCGTTGCGGGTCCGCGTCCCGCCTATCGATCGGCTTACGGTCCGTATCCTTACGCACCGGGGCCTTATTACGCGCCTTACCCGTACGCGTATGGGTACCCCTATTTCTATGGGCCCTCGCTGTACTTTGGGTTTGGAGGACGCTGGGGCTACGGCGGCCGTTGGCGATAAGAAGCTAGCTCACTGGCCGGGGCTTCACTTCGCTTCGGCCAGCCCTTCGGGGCAAGCGAACTCGCGCAGCTCGTCCGTCCCGGACTCTCGCGTCGCTCTTCGATAAGTCTTCACAGTCTCCCACGGTTTGGTCAACGCCTTCGGATCGGTAACGGTGATCTTATCTTCCAGCAGTCCCGGCTCTTTGAATCGGATCCGCTCATGGACCGTCATCGAGTCGCTATGCGGAGTGAATCCTTCGATGAAGGTGACGTCGCGTAATGCCACCGTATCCACCACTAGCGTGTCACCTTCCCAGTGGCCCGTCGAGTAGCCAGCGTAGGTGGGATCGTCCAGAACCTTCTGGGACGGTTTGCGGCCGTCTAGATAGACACGGCGGAGGGCGTCGTTCAGTTCGCTGAAGAACGTGATCTTGTCCTTGTTCTGCATCACCTCCATGCCGTAAGCCATGGTCATCATGGCCGGCATTCCGGGAGGAAGGCACTTGGCCGTGGGATCGTATTCGGACGACCCCGCGATGCGCGTTTTGCTGATCATTTGCCACTTCGCCATGTATTCGGGCGTGAGCGCTGGCGCATCGGGTGAACGTCCGCGCGAACCGTCCGAGAGTGGCGCCGAAGCGGTGGGCTTTGGTGGAGGACCCTGTGGCTGGCGCGCCCCGGCTGCGGGACCGCCCCGGAACGGGCCGAACGGATTTATTGGATAATACACACCTGAAAAATCGGGCGGCGTAGACTGCGCGTGCAGCACAACGGGAATCGAGAGCGTTGCAACCAATGCGATCGCGTTGAGAGGTTTCATGGGAATCCGTCCTTTATTCCGTCGGCGGCGGCGCGTTCGAGAGTATGGAGCCGTCTGCCTTGGTCACACGAGCGATCAGACCCGAGGCTGTAGCATCCTTCGCCGGACTCAGATCCACCGTGATCGTTTCGCCCGGCTGCAGCGACTTGGGCGTCCAGCCCGCGCGCCCCAGGATTCCCGGCGGCCGGCCCTCCACCTTCCAATCGACTTTGTTGCCCTTCCCGTCATCCACGGTCATGATGATCCAGACGTGCGGGTTGGCCCATTTGAATTCCTTGACCACTCCCTTGATGGTGATGACTTTGTCCACATAAAACGCCGAATTGCTGTGGTGAGCCTCGGCGAGCGGAGCCAGAAAAAGCGCGGCTCCCAAGAGGGCGCCACAGCCGGCCCAATGAATCCTCATGGTTTGCACCTCATGTCTAGTTTTTGGAATTCGGAAAAGCATAAAATGACGAGCGCGTATGGACAGTGAGTCCTCGCGGGCGGACTTTCACTACAATACTATGCGCATTGCTTCCTGAAGCGCCGGGCGCGGACCGCCGGTACGAAACTAAATAGTACCCCTGTGAATTATCGATCACTTGCGCTAGCGCATCGGAAAGATCGTTCGAAACAGAGGCCGTCCCTCCGGTTGCATGCGCCAGCACTTCCAGCGATGTCGTAAACTGCCCGGTCTGGTCACCGCGTTCGTCCAGGGCCGCTCGCAGAACTGGAAGGACCTGTTTGTCGGCGTTATTTGTTTTGTCTTGAGCCGTTAAATTGGTCGAATCGACGCCCCGGGAACTGATCGTGCTGACGCTGACCCAATTCCGATTGGCATACTCGATCAGGCTTGCTAACCGAGCCGACTGCGGGAGCGAATCGGAAATAATCACAAACGACCTGCGGCCTGGAATCTGTTTCAGGCGCGTGATTACATCGTAGAGAACCTGAAACGATCCGCGAAGAGCCCGCGCCGATACGTGTCCCTGAACTTTGTCCGCGAGCTCACGGCCCTTGGCCGATTCTTCGAGAAAATCGCTATACGTTGGCTCGGCGTTTCCAAGCTGCTGGCTGCTGGCGGGATTCCATGTGATTTTGTTAATCGCCGCGCGCAGCCGCCCGCGATCGTTGGTAAAGTCACACCAATCTTTAGAATCGCGTCCGGTGCGCACAATCGCAAAGTAGTCGTCAGGACCAAGATGATGATCGATGAGCGCCGTCATTCCGTCTCTGATACTCGCGATGTGATTCGCTGCGATATTTAGATCGTCGATCACAACGGTATGAAATTGGGCCCTCCTGGCGTTATCTGCGCCCTGGGCCTCTCGCGGGAGCTCTGAAGATGACTGCGGCGATGTCTTCGACCCGTGGACGAGGGTTAGTTTGACGCCCGATGGAACATAGTCCGCGCTGGTAATGGTTTGTGCAACGTTGTTATCGAATACGCGAAAATCGTCCGCCGTGAGCGAGTCCACCGCTTGTCCCGACGAGTTCGAAACCGCCACATCCATCAGAACGCGATTGACGTCCGCGCGAAATTTTGGCGACTGATCCGGTGGTTGCGTCTGGGCTGAGAGGGCCGCGGCACAGGCAACGGCAATAACCAAAGCGCGCGAGAGAGACCGCTTCAATGGCACCCGGATCTAGCTCCTTTTGTATTATGCCGCAACGAAGATTGCCCAAATGGAGGGCTTCGGAGGATTCGCCTCGACGACAACGGGTGGATTATCCGATAATGTCTTCTTGATCCGTTTCTCCGGTCTGCTCTGCTGCCTGCTATGCCTTGTCGCGTGCGAGAGTCTGCCTGAAAGCTATCCTCCGCCCGAGCAGCGCCCGCCCATAACGAGCCCGGGCCCAGACGCCATGATGGCGTCCATGGCAGGCCCGGACGCCGATTCATACATCGTCAAGGACATTTACGGGCCTTTCGGCAACGCACCTTGGCGCTGGAGCAAGCGGGAACCGACCGTCAAGGTGCTGGTGGTTTCCAACGAAAATCTCAACTTCAGCACGGACTTCGCAATTTGGGACGACGGGTTCAAGAGCACTGGCCCGCTTGAAATTTCGTTTTTCGTGAACGGCAAGCTGCTCGACAAAGTCCGCTATACCACGCCCGGCGGCAAACATTTTGAGAAGCCCGTGCCGTCCGGCTGGCTGGCCCTCAACACCGAAGCCACCGTGGCTTTGTCGGTGGATAAACTGTACACCTCGCCACGCGACAAGGCTCAGTTCGGTGTGATCCTGGCGCGGATGGGGCTGAAGCCATGATTGAGATTTCTCGAGCATGATCGGAATTTCTCGAGCATGATCCGAGTGGTGCCGATTCTGTTCGGCGCTCTGTTCACGTTGGCGACAGCGTGGTCCCTGGGCATGCTGCTGTTGCGCAGAGTTGTACCGTCGTTGGATGCCTGGGAGGGGCGCCTGCTCGGGTTGATTGCCGGATCGGCGTGCCTGAGCGAAGTCATGTTCGCGCTGTGCGCGGCCAAGCTGCTCTATAGCGGCGCGCTGTTCGCGCTGGGAGTCGCCAGCATCGGCTACGCCATTTATTCGGGGGCTTTCCGACCGCACGGAAAGCCGTTCGAGCCTCTCGCGCCGTTGTGGCGATGGGTCTTCATCGCAGTGTTCGCGGCCTTCACCTGGTACGGCTTCTTCAACGCGCTGGCGCCCGAGCACAGTTCAGACGGCATGTCCTATCACCTCAGCCAGGTGTTGATCTACCAGCGCGCCCACGGCTTCCCGCGCATCACCACCGATATCTACGCCAGCCTGTCGGAGGGGATCGAGATGCTGTACCTGTTCGCCTTCGAATTCGGCAAACACTCGGCGGCTGCTCTGGTGCACTACGCGTTCCTGATCGCGCTTGTGTTTCTGGTGCTTGCGTATGGCCGGCGCATGGGAAGGCCCGCGGTGGGCGTGGCGGCAGCCCTCTTCACTTACACTTGTCCCCTGATGTTGCGCGATGCGACCACCGCTTATATCGATGTCGCGGTACCGGCCGTTCTGTTCGCGCTGTTTTATCTGCTTCAGGTTTGGGACGAGACAGTGGATCCAAAGATGAGGTCACAATGGCTGGTTCCCATCGGCATTCTGGCCGGATTCGGTTACGCGGTGAAATACACGGCGTTTCTGGCGGTGCCGTATGCGCTGGGCTTCGTGGCGTGGAAGCTGTGGCGCGCGCACAAACCGCTGGTTCGCCCCGTGCTGGTGGTCGCGCTGCTGGCCGCGGTGATGATCCTGCCCTGGATGTTGAAGAACTGGATCGAAGTAGCAAATCCTCTGTCGCCGTTCGCCAACCGCATCTTTCCGAATCCCTATGTGCACGTCTCGTTCGAAGACGGCTACAGGCGCTATTTCAGCACCGGCGGACTGTCCAGCCGCTGGCAAATTCCACTGGAGGTGACGCTCAAGGGTGGTCAATTGGGAGGCTTCCTGGGTCCGTTGTTCCTGCTGACTCCCCTGGCTCTGCTCTCGCTACGCTTCCGCCAGGGCCGACAACTGCTGCTGGCCGCGCTGGTATTAGGGTGCACCTATTTCGGCAACATTTTGACGCGCTTTCTCCTTCCGGCGGTCCCTTTTATTTCTCTTGCGCTGGCGCTGGCAATCGCCAATCTCCCCTGGCTTTTGCTGGCGCTGGTGGCCGCGAACGCCATCGCGTGTTGGCCCGCCATGTACGGGTTCTATAGCACTCCCGGCTCGTGGCAGCTCTACGAGGTGCCGATCAAGGCCGCGCTGCGGCGCCA
>Ga0302325_10001865_pt1 | contig 52800 bp, 51 predicted proteins | sample Palsa_T0_2_FD_201948 | JGI IMG/M metagenome (GOLD analysis project Ga0302325, IMG submission 201948) | Peat permafrost microbial communities from Stordalen Mire near Abisko, Sweden - Palsa_T0_2 | ecosystem: Environmental > Terrestrial > Soil > Palsa > Peat permafrost | place: Sweden: Abisko...
CAACCCCTGAGGCCGCTCGCGTTGATGCTGACCGGCGCCATGAGCGAGGGCTGCCTGTACGTTGCCGAAGCCGACGATCCCGCCACCGCACTCGAACAAGTCAGCGGGCTGATCGCAACCATGCTGTCGGGCATGCACGTGACAGAGCCAGCGCTCACCTCCTAGCCGCCACGCCACACAAAGGCGAATAACCGGCCCCGACGTGCATCAGCTCAGCGGTCCGGTAATCCGCCCGCATGCACTGGATCGTCGTGGCGGAATGTCGACTCGCCTTCGGGGGCCCATGTCCAGCTGGACGCCGGACCCTGGACACCATTTGGAGGTGCGACGGCGCTCGGCTCGACGATGGGTCGACCGTAACAGGAGGGCAGTCGGGTGAGTGTGGCCCCTCCTTCCTCGCAATCAAGATCGACTAGCTCGGCGACGCACTCGGCGAGGCGGCCCTCCAAGTCGGTGATCTCGTGCGCCAAGCGCAGCAACTGCGTCGCCCGATCGTTTCCTGTGCTCATTCCCGAGCTCCCTCTGGTCATGGCCGTAACCGTGTAGCCGGCGCTAGTCCCGAGGTCTGGGGGGGTTGTGTCGTCGGGTGTATCGTCGAACTCTTTTGATACGTTAGCTCCTTTTGACGGCAATTGCACCCGACCAGAGGTCAGAGGTCAGAGCTCGGCGATCTTGTACCGTTCGACCAGATCCCAGTCGATCGTCATGCCCAGACCGGGATCGGTGGGCGCGTGCACGAAGCCCTCGCTGTCGATGTGGAGCTGCGTCTGGACGCCCGCAGAGAAAAGCCGTTGGGGTACGAGCTGCTCGAAGTAGGTGGTGTTGCTGATCGACAACGCCACCTGCAACGCCGCCGCATCGAGGACGGGATTGGGGTTGGTGTGGATCTCACAGCGCATGCCGAACGCTTCTGCGAGGGCGGCGATCTTCTTGGTCTGACCGATCCCATGCTTGAAGGAGGGATCGGCGCGGACGATGTCGATGGCGCCGGATGTGATGTGCTGAGTTATGGCGTAGAGCGACCCTTCCATGACCTCCCCGGCGCAGACTGGGATGTCGAGGGCTGCCGCCAGCTTTCGGTATCCGTGGACGTCGTAGTCCCGGAGGGGCTCCTCGTACCATAAGAAGCCGAGCTCTTCGATCGCTCGGCCCACCAGCATGGCGTCGACTTGGTCGTAGGCGGCGGCCACGTCGAGCATGAGCGGGTAGTCGTCGCCGACCGCCTCCCGCACCGCCCGGCACGCCGCCACGTCTCGTTTCGGGTCTCCCCAGCAGTGCAACTTGTAGGCGTGATAGCCACGATCCTTGTAGCTGAGTGCTTCCTCGACGAACTCCTCGACGGAGTCTTTGGTCATGGAGCTGGCATAGACGGGCATGCTCGTCTGGTATCCGCCCAGCAGTTCGTGGATCGGCCGTCCGACCCACTTGCCATACAGGTCCCAGAGGGCGACGTCGATGGTGCCGATGGCGAACAGCGGGAGAAACCACAGGCGGTCTTTTGTCCAGAGATCCTGGAAGATCTCTTCACGTGGAATCGGGTCGCGCCCGATGAGCGCGGGTTTGACGGTCGCGGCCAGGTAGTGGGCGAGGCCGCGGCCACCGCCCATGCTCAGGACCTCCCCAGTCACGCCTTCGTCGGTGATGATCTGCACCGCTACCGTTTCGGCGACCAGCGGCATGATCGACTGACCCTTGACCGAGGCCTCCCGCTTGTCTCCGCCAATCGGCCGATCGAACACCGTGAGCTTGACGTCGGTGATTTTCACGGGGCGGTCCGTTCTGGTTCGAAGGCGCGGTCGGGCTTGGAACCCTGGCGTATCCCGTAACTGGCATCCCAGTCGTAGGGGTATCCCAGAGCAATCTGGCTGGCGTCGTCGAGCGAGGTGACGTGCTCGGGGTCGAGCGACCACCCGGCGGCGCCCAGGTTGTCCTCGAGTTGTGCCACCGTGCGAGCCCCGAGGATCGGGGCCGTTACGCCGTCACGGTGCAGCAGCCAATTGAGGGCGACTTGGGCGGGCGAATGACCAGTGTCTCCCGCGACCTGCTTCACCACGTCAGCGATGACATGATTTCTCTCGTCCTGCAACCGCCGCAGCATTGATGCGGTGTTGTTGGTCCAACCCGTAGCGCGGGTGTCCGCCGGCAGATCCGGGCCCGGGCCGTACTTCCCGGTGAGGATCCCACCGCCAAGGGGGCTCCACGGCAGCACCGCGACGCCTTCGGACCGGCAGGCCGGCAACAACTCCCGCTCGACGCCGCGCTCGACGAGCGAGTACTGCGGGGTGAGCGAGACGATTGGCTCCCATCCGGCGCGGGCCGCGACCCCAATGGCCTTGGCGAGCTGCCAACCCGCGAAGTTGCTCACCCCGAGATAACGAACCTTGCCGGTTCGGACCAGATCGTTGAGCGTCGAGAGCGTCTCTTCCAGTGGGGTGGCCGGATCCCAACAGTGGATGTGGTACAGATCGATCCAGTCCGTGTCGAGACGCCGCAGCGATGAGTCGATCGCCTCGTGGATGTGTCGACGCGACACGCCTTCCCCATTGGGGCCTCCCACCGGCTGGCCGACCTTCGTCGCTAGCAGGACCCGGCTCCGCCGTCCTCGGAGCACCCGGCCGAGGATGTCCTCGGAGACGCCGTACACATTCGCGGTGTCGACCAGGTTGCCGCCGGCGTCGAGGAACCGGTCGAGAATGAGCCGGCTGTCCGCCTCGCTGGCCTCCCTCCCGAACGTCACGGTGCCGAGCGCGAGCTCCGATACTTGCAGGCCGGAGTGACCGAGCGGGCGGTAGGCCAGCGTCATGGCGCCGCCCGGAGCTGTTGCAGAACCTCAGCCGCCCGTTCGTGGTATTTCTCCACGGAGCGAGCCTTTATGCCCTCGTAACCCCGCACCATGTCGGGTAGGCGGGCCAGCTCGACGGCCTGGTCGTACGTGTCGGACTCGAGGGTTGGTAGGACCTCGTGCATCCAACCTGCGTACTCATCCACAAGGGCACGTTCCAGGCGGCGTATGGCGGTGTAGCCGAACGGGTCGAACCCCGTGCCCCGGAGCCGGCGCCCCGCATGAAGCGCATGGAACATGGGCAGGGCCAGCCCCTGGGGAAACGCCACCTTCTTCTGCCAGCCCAAGGCCCGCAGCATGGGTGGGTGAAGCAGGTAGCGTCGATCGCTGCCTCCCAGCTGGGTCTTGATCTCTGCATCGAACTTGGTGTCGAGGTGCAGTCGGGCTACTTCGTACTCGTCCTTGTAGGCCAGCAGCTTGTAGAAGCCGAAGGCCAACGCTTCGGACAGCTCGGTGTGGTCTCCGGCGACACGCCGCTCGGCGTCCCACCCCTGCTCGACCATACGTAGGTACCGTTGGGCGACCCTGGCGTCTTGGTAATCGATGAGATCGCCCACGCGCCATGCGCTGGCCGCGAGCGTTGGTCCGGCGAGCGGTGTCTGGCGAAGGAGGGCACGGGCGGCCGCCTCAGTTGCTGGCGACGACGACCGTCGTGTCGAATCCGGTCGAGGTGATAGGGCGGCGTGGAGTAGGTCGGGCCGGCTGATCGAGGCGCGCCCCCATCGAAATGCGCTCAGGGTGCGGGCCGGCGACGGGACCCCCTCCAGGATGGCCGCTTCGAAGGTGGCTGCCGAGAAGGGCAGGAGGCCCGCTTGGAACGCGGCGCCTATGGCGAAGACGTTGGCCGGCATGTCGTCGCCGACAAGGGCCTGGGTGGCGGCGTCGGCATCGCAGCGTAACACCGTGGCCGCGGCGTTCTCGAGCCGGCTGACGATCGGTTCGACCTCGGGCAGGCCATCACCTCCAGAAGCGATCATCGAGGCGGTGGGAACGAGCCCGGCGTTGACGACGACGGATGTTCGGCTGCGCTCGATCCGCGCCAGGTGCTTGGGCTGGACGGCTGCCAGGGCGTCGAAAGCGAAGAAGACGTCGCACGCAGCGGCCCCCACGACGTTGGCCGCCGGCTCGGCACCACGCGACAAGCGCAGATGTGAGGTGACGGTTCCGGCCTTCTGGCTCAGTCCGGTCTGATCCAGTCCGGCCACCGCCCAGCCCTCACGGGTTGCGACGTCAGCGAGCAGGCGGTTGGCGGTGACGACGCCAGCCCCGCCGATGCCGACGAGATACACCGCGAACTGCGTCGGCGCCAGGGCCTCAGCCGGATATGGAAGGTCGTCGGGCGGCGCCGGTAAGGCCCTGGAGGCCGGTCTCGTTCCGGTCTGTACCGTTACGAACGAAGGGCAATCGCCGTCGAGACAGCTGAGGTCATGGTTGCACGATGGTTGGTGGATCTTCGTCTTGCGGCCCAGTTCGGTTTCGACAGGCCGGACGGACAGGCAGTTGCTTTTGACCTGGCAGTCCCCGCATCCCTCACAGACCGCCTCGTTGATGACGACCCGGGTCCGAGGTTCCTCGAGCCGCCCGTTTCGCCACAAGCGGCGGGCCTCGGCGGCGCACCGCTGGTCGTATACCAGCACGGTGACTCCGCTCGTGGCCGCCAGGGCCGTCTCAGCCTCGCGGAGGCGGTCGCGAGACCAGACGCTGACATCCGCCGCCCAGCGGGGGTGACGACCATACTTGGTGGGGTCGTCGGCGCACACGATCGTCCGCATTACCCCCATTGCCTCCAACTCCCGGGTGAGGTCGGGGACGGGTGTGGAACCGGCGACGTCTTGGCCGCCGGTCATGGCGACCGCCGAGTTGTACAGCACCTTGAAGGTGATGTTGACGCCGGCCGCGACACAAGCCCGCACCGCCAGGCTGCCGGAGTGGCTGAACGTCCCGTCGCCGAGGTTCTGCAACAGGTGGCCGCTCTTGGCGAAGGGAGCGGCGCCCAGCCAGAGCGCGCCCTCGGCGCCCATCGGCGTCAACGGCAACATGTCCACGTCCCGGTGGCGGTCCTCGAGATAGACGATGGAGTGGCACCCGACGCCCCCGCCGACCACCACCCCTTCAGGTACCGTCGTCGACCGGTTGTGCGGGCATCCGCTGCAGTACGCCGGAGGCCGGGCAGGCAGTGGTAGGTCCGAGGTCGCGGCCGTGACCGGCAGGACGCGGCGACCCTCAGACGGAGGACGTTCGGGTAGCAATGACCGAAGTCGGTGCTCGAGCACAGGCCGAAGACGATCTGCGGTCAACTCGCCGTCCGGGGGGATCACTGTCATGCCATCGCCGTCAAGCTTGCCCACCACGTCGGGTTGGTGAGGGCCGCGGTAGAGGATGTCGCGAACGGCGATCTCGACGAACGGTCGCTTCTCCTCGATGACGAGAATCTCGTCAAGTCCTTCGGCGAAGGCGCGAATCACCGTCGGCTCCAGCGGAAAGGGCATCCCGACCTTGAGCACACGCACTCCCGGAGGGTTGCCCAAGTCTACGAGCGCCTGGGCGACGGGTACGTAGGCGTGGCCGACAGCGAGGATGCCGATGCGCGCCTCGGGAGCGGGCTCGACGATGCGGTTGAGGCCGTTGCTCCGGCAGTACAGCTGCGCCGCGGGCAGGCGGTGAAGATGGATGCTGCCCTCCTCGACGACGCTGACGACGTTGCTCAGCGACGGGGGCTGGACAAAGTGCCACGGCTCGCCGTCGACTACCAGCTCCGGCACGATCCTCTTCGGCACGTGGTCGGCGACTCGGACCGCAGCAAAGCCGTCGGCCAGGTCGGTGACGACCTTGAGCCCAACCCACAGCCCACAAAAACGTGACAACGCCACCGCGTGCAGGCCGAACTCGAGCACCTCTCCGACGGTCGCCGGCGCCAGGATCGGCATCTGCAAACCGGCCAGAAGAGGCTGGGAGTCATTAGGAAGTGTCGATGACTTGGCGGAGGGATCGTCGCCCACGATGGCAACTGCTCCACCGTTGGCCGAGGTGCCCATGAAGTTGGCGTGACGGAACACGTCCCCCGATCGATCGGCGCCCGGGGACTTGCCGTACCAGAAGCCCACGACTCCATCGAGGCGCCGGCGATCAATCATCCTCGGCAGTTGCGAACCCCAGACCGCGGCGGCGGCCAGCTCCTCGTTGACCGCGGGGACGTGGACCAGGACGTCCTCGGCGTCGCTCAGGCGTTCCAAGGCCAAGTCGACGCCGCCGAGCGGGGACCCGGGATATCCCGAGAACAGCGAAGTGGTGCGAAGACCCGCCTCCCGGTCGAGCCGTTGTTGCTCGAACGGAATGTGCACGATGGCGTCTATCCCACTCAGCAGACGAGCAGGTTCGTCCAACGGGGACGCGTCTGGCGTCTCTGGTGCCCGGGCGGCTGTTTGCGTCACGGGGTGCGGTGGCCCGGTAGCTGGTTCGAGCGCCAGCGGAAGTGTTCGGCAGTCTCCCCCGGACCTTTCGGGACGACCCAGGCCAGGCTGTACTTGTAGAACTCGTTGATCACCGATTCCCGGCCGGCGAGGACCTCGGCCATGGCCCGGGCCCGGGTGGTCACATCGTCGTCCGGGACGACCGCATTGACCAGGCCGTGGGTCTCGAGCCGCGCCGATGACACCGGCTCGCCCAAGAGCATGATCTCGGCCGCGACCTTCGGCGGCAGACGGGTCGCCAGGCTGGCGATCAGTCCGCGCCCTAGGCCGAGCTTCGCCTCGGGATAGAGAAACTGCGCGGCGGTGCCGGCGACGCACAGGTCAGCCTGCATGACCAGGATCATCCCTACGCCGACACACCAGCCTTGCACCGCGCAAATGATGGGTTTGGCCACAGAAACGCCGATCCCGGGCACGTAGCCGTAGCCCTCGGTTGGCATGTCCTTGAGATCTGCTCCCGCGGTAAATGAGCGCCCCTCGCCGTTGAGGACCGCGACCCGGTCGTCGCTGCCGTTGAAGCGGACCCAGGCCTCCTCCAACTCGACCGCCATCTGTCGATTGAGGGCATTCAGCTTGTCCGGCCGGTCGAGGGTGATCGTGGCGATGCCGTCCTCGGACCGGTAACGGACGTATGCCGTCATCGACCCGTGAAGACCGGATCGCGGCGGTTTAGCACGGCATCCGCACCTTCTTGGAAGTCGGCGGTGGCGAATGCCTGTGCCGCGGCATCGATCTCGAGGGAGGCATTGCCCATCGGAAACGGGTAGGCCCGTTCGATGTTCTCCTTCGTAAGGCGAACACCGATGGGTGGCCGGGACGCGTACAGCGTGGCGGCCTCGCGGGTGGCATCGGCCAGCTCGTCAGGTGTCACCACGGTGGTGAGAAGCCCCAAGGCGTGGGCCTCGTCCGCTCGGAGGAGTCGAGCCGAGAAGATGATTTCCTTCGCCCGGCCGATTCCCACGAACCGAGCCAGTCGTTGAGCCGGAGCATCGAAGGCCACGTTGAGCTCGGGCCACCCGATCTTGGCCCGGTCGGAGGCGACGCGCAGGTCGCATGCCATGGCGAGCTCGGCGCCATTGCCGACGCACGCCCCGGAGATGGAGGCGATTGTGATGAACGGCAGCAACTCGACCTGCCGGAAGAGGTGGTATTCGACCTCGACGTAGGTCCGGTAGGTGTGTGGATCCATGGCTTGAATGGAAGTGAGGTCCGCACCGCCGCTGAAGATCTTGTCGCGGCCCTTGATGATCAGCGCCCGGCAGGAACCGTCGGTGCTGAGCTTCTCGATCTGAAGTGTCAGCTCTTCGAGCAGCGGCAGGGTGAAGACGTTGGCGGGGTGGTCACTCTCGAACTGCAGCGTGGTAACGGCCCCGTCCTGGGTGACGTTGACCGTGTGGGCAAACTCCTGCATAACTTCCTCCAATTACGTTGTCGACTAGAAGATGGCACCGGTGCGGCGCAAGGCCTCGATCTCGTCCGGTGGTAGCCCCAATAACTCTTGGAGCACCGCATCGGTGTGCTCCCCCGCATGCGGGGGGCCGGCGCCGGCCGGACCGATGTCGGTCCCGGATATCCAGTAAGGAGCACACTGGACCAGCTGGGTACCGGCTTCGCCAAAGCTGACCGGCTGGAGCGTGCCCCGAAAGCGCAAGTGCGGGTCTCCCCGGTTCTCGGCCACTGTTCTTATGCGAGCACCGGGCAGGCCTTGATCGTGCAGGACCTGGAGCAGGCTGGCCGCATCGGGGAAGGTGGCGCCCCACTCGTCGATCAGGGCGTACAGCTCGATACGGTTCGCGATGCGCGACTCGATCACCGCGAAGCGCGGATCCTCTGCGAGCTCGGGACGGCCCATGGCTGCCGCCAGACGGGCCCACGCCGCATCTCCGACGCCGGAAAACGTCACGTACTCACCACCTCCGGTGGCGAGCACACCGGATGGGACGGTCTGGGGATGCTTGACCCCGTAGCGGCCGTACTCGCGGGTCCCCCCGCTGAACTCGGCTTGCCCGACCGCTTGGTCGATCATGGTGAAGAGGCAGTCGAACGAAGACACGTCTACCAGGCTCCCCAGGCCGGTGCGAGACCGCAGGTACAGCGCCGCCCCTAGGGCGGCCAAACCGTGCACGCCCGCCGACATGTCGGCCAGCGGCGTGCCGAAATGGGAAGGCGGGCCGCCTTCCTGCCCGGTGAGCGACATGAGACCGGAATACGCCTCTGCCGTGGCGCCGTGCCCCGATATGGCGGCATAGGGCCCCTCTCGCCCGAACAGGCTGATGGAGAGCAGGACCGCCGCCGGGTTGATCCGATGGATCTCGTCCCATCCCAGCCCGAGGCGATCCATTGCTCCGGGCCGGAGATTCTCCGCGACCACATCGGCCCAGGCCAGGAGTCGCTTGGCGGTATCGAGGCCCTCGGGCTTCTTGAGGTCGAGTCCGATGGACCGCTTGCCGCAGTTGTATTGGGCGAACGCCGTACTCATGCCGGGCTCGTACAGGATCGGGAGCTCGCGCATGATGTCGCCGGACGGGGATTCGACCTTGACGACATCCGCTCCCATGTCGCTTAGGAGGCGGGTGCAGAACGGCCCGGCGATCACATGAGTGAAGTCGAGCACCTTCAGCCCGTCGTACGGCCCGCTCATGTGGAGTCCCCGAATACCGATCCGAACGAGGACCGCAGTGCCGGTTTGGCGATCTTGCCGGCGCCGGTACGAGGAAAGTCGTCCACGTAGCGGACCTCCTTGGGGGTCTTGAAGCCGGCGAGCCGCGCTCGAACGAAGCTGATTATCTGCTTCGGGTCCGGGCGGTCGGTCCCCGCCGCGAACCGAACCAGAGCGAGCACCCGTTCTTCATAGAGCGGATCGGGTATCCCGATCACGGCCACTTCGGCGACGCCTGGATACGTCGCGATCACGTCCTCGATCTCTCGGGGATAGACGTTCTCGCCTCCGGTGATGATGATGTCCTTGGCTCGGTCGACGAGATAGAAGAAGCCGTCCTCGGCTCGCCGGACCAGGTCACCTGTCCGGAGCCACCCATCGGCAGTCAAGACGGAGGCCGTGAGCTCGGGCCGGTCGAGGTAGCCGACCATGGTGGAATCCGATCGGGTCCAAAGTTCGCCGACCTCGTCGACGGCCGCGTCCACACCGCTGGTGTTGACCACGCGTGCTTCCGTGCCGGCTACCGGTTGGCCAAGAGAGCCGAAATGCTGGAGGAAGTCCTCGCCGCGAAGGGCCATCGAGTGCGGTCCCGACTCGCTGGAGCCGTAGCCGTGGACCAGGTCTGCGGTAGGGAAGTGGTCACGGATGGCCTGGAATAGGACGTTGGTGGCCACGCTCCCGCCGACATAGCAACCGCGAACGCCGGAAGTGTCCGCTTGATCGAGGGCGCCGGACTCGAAGAGGAGGTTATAGTGGGCGGGGACTCCGACGATGTAGGTCACGCCGGTCTTCAGTGCCGACGCGATCTCGATCGGATCGAATTGCCGAAGAATGCTGACGCGGCCGCCTTGGATGAGGAGCTGGTTGGGGACGGCCCCCCCGCCTATGTGGAACTGCGGCAAGAACCAGAGCAGATGGTCGTTGCGCCCGAGCTCGTATCCCAGCGCGGAAAAGGCGCTGTCGAGGATGCGGGCCCGCTGGGTCCGCATGACGCCCTTGGCCTCGCCGGTGGTACCGCTCGTGAAGACGATCTCATGGACATCGTTCTCGTCTACCGCGACGTCGGGACGCGTGGTCGAATCGCCCAGGAGCTCCCTCCAAGGCCGCCACGGGCCTGATGCGGCGCGGTCCGCCTCATCGGGCCGGTCGAGATGCAGGCGCAGCTGGGGGAGTAGCCCCTCGGCGGCGGTCTCGGCGAGAGAAATGAAATCCGCACCCGCCACGAGCACGTCCGGGCGGATCAATCCAATCTGGGGCGCCAGTTCGGTGGCGCGCAGCCAAGCGTTGAGAGGGGTGATCGTCATTCCGAGCTTCGCAGTCGCGAAGTACGCGACCAGGTAGTCGGCAGAATTGCGGTCGAGCCAGACCAGGCGATGGCCGGGACCCAGGCCAGCCTCCGAGAGCCCTTGGGCGACGGAGTTGGTCGCTCTCTCCAGGCCGTCATAGGTGAGATCGACGCCGGTTTCTGAGGTGATGGCGATTCGGTCGGGATAGGAGGTCGCGCCGCGAGCGAGCATGTCGCGATGTGTCAGCATTCGGCTCCTCCAGCGGCCGGGTCGAGCGTCGGGTGATCGGGTAGGCGCGTCATTCCACGTAGGCGGCCAGGATGTCGTGACCGAGCTCCTCGGAGGTCCCAGCTGCCTGGACCTCGCCGTGACCGATGACCACCACGTCGTGGGCCAGCCGCAGGGCGAGCGCGGCGTTCTGCTCGACGAGGAGGACCGAGGTGCCCGTCTGCACGATGGCTGCCAGCGCGGCGAGCACGTCATTGGCGACGGCGGGAGCCAGGCCCATGGATGGCTCGTCGATAGCGATCAGCTTCGGTTTGGACATCAGACCTCGGGCGATGGCGAGCATCTGCTGCTCGCCTCCCGACAGGCTTCCAGCCGTAGTGCTGAGCCGAGCCTTCAGCGGGGGGAAGAGCTCGAGCATCCGGTCCTGCATATCGTCGATTTCAGAACGGGGGGTGATGTACGCCCCCATCTGCAGATTCTCCTCGACGGTGAGTGGCGCGATCATGGCGCGACCTTCGGGTACGTGCGCGATCCCAAGGCGCAGAATCTTGTGGGGAGCCATCCTCGATATGTCGGTCCCATTCCAGAGGATCCGTCCGGCGAATGGGCGTACGGTGCCACTGATCGCTTTCAGCATCGAGGACTTGCCTGCCCCATTAGGACCAAGAACGGCGACGACAGCGTGATCGGGGACGGTGAGACTGACTCCCCGCAGGGCCCGGATCTTGCCATAGCGGACCTCGAGGTTCTCAAGCACCAGCATTGGTAGTGCCGCCTTCCTGCTTGGCCGGGCCCGTCTCCGACTCCTGCCCTTCCATGTCCCCGAGGTACGCAGTACGCACCACGGGGTCGTCCCAGACGCGCTCGGCCGAATCCCGGGCAATAATGTTTCCCCACTGGAGCACCAGTACCTCGTCGCAAATGGCCCTCACCAGCCGGACGTTGTGTTCCACCAGCAAGACGGTGGTACCGGCGTCGCGGACCTGCTGTACCAGGCGGCCAATCTCGTCGGACTCGTCGCGGGTCATTCCTGCGGTGGGTTCGTCCAGGATCAGCAGACTGGGGCTGGCCGCCAAGGCCCTGGCAATCTCCACTCGGCGCCTCATCCCGTACGGGAGCTGTGCGACTTCGTCTTTGGCCACCTCCCGCAGGTTGAGGACCGTCAGGAGTCGCTCGACGACATCACGGCCCGGTCGGCTCCGCCACTCCTTCGCCCGAGTGACCAACCGGCGGCGCTGTAAGGCTCCATGGCAGCCGATCAGGATGTTGGTAGCGACGGTTTCGCTATCCAGGAGCAATATGTTTTGATAGGTCCGGGCCACTCCCATGCCCGCGACTGCGTGCGGGAGCCAACCAGTGACGGTCTTCCCCTTGATGGCGATTGATCCCGAAGTTGGCTTCAGGTAGCCGGTGATGAGGTTGAGAAGGGTGGTCTTGCCGGCCCCGTTCGGGCCGATGAGCCCGGTGATGGTTTCGTCGCTGAGGGCGAAAGTCACGTCCGATACTGCGACCACGCCGCCAAACCGCTTGCCAAGGTTCTCGATCGCCACCGCGGGCACGTCCGCGAGCCCCTCGGGCGAGGCAACCGTCGAGGCGCCAGTCACTTGATCACGAGGGGGGACGCCCCTGATGGGCTCGCCTCGCTCGTCGGAGGCGAAGAGGGGCCACGGTGGGGCCGGAGACGGCGGAAAGTGAGCCGGCGCAGGAGACGGGGGTCGGTGATTCCGTTGGGCACCAAGATCATCACCACGACCAGGAGCCCTCCATACAAGAGCCCTTCGGCGAGAGCATCTGTGGTACCGATGTACTGCTGCGCCACACCGATGGCGATGGCGGTGAGGACCGAACCGGCCCACAGGTAACTCCCCGCGATCATCGCCAGCGCCAGGATCTGCACGAGCAGGACGAAGCTGTACTGGTCCGGACTGATTACCCCGGTCTGGAATGCTTCGAAGCCGCCCGCCAGCCCGGCCAGGAATCCGCTCGCCGTGAAGGCCAGAGTCCGGTAGCGAGCGACATTGATGCCGGCCCCTGCTGCGACCCGCTCGTCGAGTCGAATGGCCCGAAGGGCTCGCCCCACGAACGACAAGTGGACAAGCTGGAACACCACGCCGACGGCCAGGACGACGAACACCAGCTCGGCCAACGTGATGTCGACCGGGATACCGACGATCCCGCCCGGACCGCCTGTCCACGTGAAGTTGGCGATACCGAGCACGAACACCTGTCCCAGGGCGAAGGTGCCCAGCGCCAGATAGATACCGCGCAGATGGAGGACCAGCCTTCCGAAGATGTACGCCAGTACCGCCGCCACGACGGCGCCGGCGGCGATCGCCGGCACGGTAGGCCAATGCTGCTTGGTCGCCAGGAGAGAGGACGTGTAGGCGCCGTCGGCCATGAAGCCGATGGTGGCGAGCGACAGGACGCCGCATTGGAATACCACGAATAGCGACAGGACCAGAAGGGCGTTGACGAGGATCCCGGCGGCCACCAGCTGGGTGTAGGGGTTTAGCCAGTCAAACACGGGCTTCCTCTCGAACTCCGAAGAGGCCGTTGGGCCGCACGATGAGAACCCCGACAATCAGCAGGTAGGTGATGGCATTGCTGAACACTCCCGACACGTACAACGTGGTGTACACCTGCACCAGGCCCAGCGCCAGGCCCCCGATGACCGCGCCCTTCACCGAGCCCATTCCCCCTAGCACGATCACTGCGAACGCCACGACTAGGAGCTGATCTCCATCTGAGTAGGAGAGCGTGGACGAATCGGCGGCGTTGAAGATGCCCGCCAGGGCCGCCAGGCAACCAGACACAAACACCGCGAGGGCGAAGATGGCCCGGCTGTTGACACCCAACAGCTCGGCAGTCGGGGCGGAGTAAGCCACCGTACGAGTGGCTCGACCGAGTCGGGTCCGGTTGAGCCAGTACCCGAGGACGATCATCACCGCCACCGAGATCACCAAGCTGAGCAGCTGAAGGCTCGGGAGGCTGGTGCTCCCGATGTCGACCGATCCGTGCGGGAAGCCTCCTATGGGAAACGTCTCGATTTGGGATTTGGAACGATCCTGAGCCACACTCGACAGGATGTAATAGACGCCGATCGTGGCTACCACCAGGGCGAACTCGGAGGTGCCACGTCGGCGCATAAACTGCATTACCGTCATGTCGACGAAGACCGCCACCACCCCCGCCACCGCCATCCCGATCAGGACGGCGAAGACGGTGGGCACGTGGTTCTCGATGGCGATGAGTGTTCCGAACGCGCCCCAGACGATGAACTGGCTGTAGGCGAAGTTGAGAACCCGGAGCACTCCCCAAATCAGCGTGACACCCAGGCCGAGGAGGGAGTAAGTCGCCCCCAAGGCGATGCCGTTGACGGTCTGCTGGAGCACCGCTGGGGAGCCGCTACTACTTGGTGCAGGTGGTCGACGACGTCCAGGGGACGTCCTGCCCGTTCTGCACCTGCTCGTTCACACCACCATAAGTGGGTTGTCCCGGTGCAGCGGGGTTGTTCCACCCGTACAGCCCGAGCGCCCCGGAGAAGCCCGAGATTTGCGACAGAGCGTCGCGGATCTGGCTCGGGTTGACAGAGTTGGCATTCTTGATGGCCGTGGCCATGGCCCACATGGCGTCTCTGCCCAAGGCGTCAAAGAAGTCCGGGGTTTGCCCATTGTTGGCGGCCTTCCACTGCGACACGAACAGCGGGTTCCCTCCGGCCGTGCTGGTGGGGACCCAAGGCGTGGTAAAGAGGCCGCACTGGGCGGCCTTGATGGCGGCCGGATTGCCGGTGACCACGGCGCTACCGAGTGAGGTATCGCCGAGATACTGCGCGGTGATGCCTGACTCGCCGAGCTGGACCAGTACGGACGGGACCTGTCCGGTATCGACGTTGACGACCAGAAGGTCGGGGTTGGCGTCCTTGATGGCGGTCAGCTGAGCCTGCATGTCGGTCGTAGCTGCGGTAATCGTCTCGACTGCGACCGTCTTGACGCCCAAGCTTTCGAGAAGCTTCCGGCGGGCCGCGTACTGGCCACTCGTGGTGACCGTGTCACTTCCGTAGAGATACGCCGCGGTCGTGGCATGGGTCGCCTTGACGAACTGCGGATCACCGAACGCGTACAGCTTCGTGTAGTCCAGTAGCTCTCGGAAGATGTAGTTGCCGACCTCGGTGACACCGGCGCCCGATAGACCCACGGCCATCACCGGGATTCCGTCTTTCTGGGCGATGGGCCCGGCGGCCAGGAACGACGGTGTCAAGCTGTAACCGACGATGGCGGAAACGTGGTCGCTGCTGATCAGCTCCACCGTGCGTTGCACGGCCTCCGTCTTGCTGGCCTGCGTGTCAAACATCACCGGGTCGATCTTGCTGGTGCCCAAAAAGCCCGAGCTGTTGATCTGATTTACGGCAAATTGCACGCCGGCCCACTCGCCCGTTCCCACGCCGGTGATCTCACTACTGCCGGTTAGATCGAGCGGAACGCCGATCTTGATGGTGGCGGGCAATGCGCTGGATGAGCTACCCGCACTCGTCGGGGTCGACGAGGACTTGGAGCTGCCACACGCGGCAGCCAGCACTGAAACCAAGCCCAGCGCGGTAACAATCTTGATGGTCCGGAACCTCATGCGAGGACCCCCCTTTGATGGTGATTTGGTGGAAGCCGTGATGGCGATGCAGGTGAGCCTGTCTCGCCTGGAACTCAGCCAAATCGAGAAGGCGTCCGATGCCACAAACAGGACATCGGACTTCGCAAGCGTAACCAAACCTGAGCTTGACGTCAAGTACAATCAAACTTGACGTCAAGTACAGGAGAACTTGACGTCGACCTCAGGTCTGGGTACCCTATTGGGTAGGGCAGTTTCGGAATGCCGCACCTACCGGGAAGGAACATGGCCGCTGAGACCTCGAAAGACCTGTCCATGATCGAGCAGAGTATGGTGCCCGAGTTGACGAGACGGGGTCGTCGAAGCCGGTTGGCGCTCGTCGAAGCGGCAAAGCGCGTGTTCGGGTCGGATGGGTTCCTCAACGCCCGGGTCTTAGATATAGCCACAGAGGCCGGCCTGTCTCATGGCAGTTTCTATACCTACTTCGAGTCCAAAGAGGAGATCTTCAGAGAGGTCATAGACGCCGTGAAGGTCGACATGACTCGCCCCGTCAGTACGGCGACGGCACAGGAGGATCCGTACGAGACGGTGCTCCGGACCAATGAGCAGTACGTAGCGGGGTATCGGCGCAACGCCGCCCTGATGGCGACGTTTGAGGAGGTATGTACCTTTAATCGGGAGATGGCTCAGTACCGAGCGTCGATCCGCGAGGAGTACATTGCCCGCAACTCGAGAGCGATTCGTCGCTGGCAAGCGCTCGGCCTGGCAGATGCCAGTCTCGATCCTCGTTACGCCGCCATCGCGCTAGGGGCCATGGTCGACCGGTTCGTCTATATCTGGCTGGTCCTGGGCGAGGAGCTCGACGAGAAGGTTGCGCTCGAGACCCTCACCCGTCTCTGGATCCAAGGGCTGGGATTGAAGGCCCCAACAGGGGCCGGGTCCGCGGCTGTTCCTGCTAGCCAGCGGCGCGCGCCCGGACAGAAGCGAAGTAGTCGGAAAGGTGAGAGCGATGGGAAGTGACGATCTGTGACCCGTCTCGGGGTGACTCTGCCCTTAGAGGGCCTGGAGCTGTACCAACACCGGGCAGCGATCGAGAGGCTGTCGACCGCGGGCTACGTCGATCTGTGGTCGGGGGAAGTCAACGGGATCGATGGTCTGAGCCAGCTGGCTCTGTACGCCGGTTGGAACGACCATGTTGGTATCGCGTGCGGGGTCGTTAACGCGTTCACTCGACCGCCCGCTCTCCTCGCCATGTCCGCGGCCGCCATGGGCGAACTGGCGCCGGGACGAGCCCGATTCGGGATCGGTGCCGGGTCAGACGTCATCGTGCACAACTGGAACGGAATCCCGTTCGAGACGCCGTACACCCGGGTGTCCGAGGCGCTGGAGTTCGTGCAGGCCGCCCTCCGAGGCGAGCGCTCGGAGGGCGAGTACAAGACTTTCGCCAGCCGCGGGTTCAAGCTGTCCAGGATCCCCGCCACGCCGCCGCTACTCCTGGTGGCCGCCCTTGGTCCACGGATGCTCAAGCTCGCCGCCAGCCGAGCCGACGGGGTCGTGCTCAACTTTCTTTCCGCCGGCGACCTCGATCGCATCCACGACGTCACCGACAACGTCAAACGTGAGGAAGCACCTCTCGAGGTCAGCGCCCGGGTGTTCGTCGTCCCAGGAGACGACCGAAGCGCCGAGATCGCGGCCCGCCGGCACATCGCCGGGTACCTCACCGTTCCGGTGTACGCCCAGTACCAGAGGTGGCTTGGCCGTGAGCGCGAACTCACCCCGTTGTGGGACGCGTGGGCGGCGGGGGACCGCAAGCGCGCCGTCGATGTCATCCCCCAAGAAGTGGTCGACGATCTGGTCCTGTATGGCTCACCCCGCGACTGCGCATCGGGGATTCGCCGGTACATGAATCAAGGCCTCGACGCCCTCACCGTGGGTCTGATGCCGGCAGCCGGCACGGACCCCACCGAGCAGGTCGATTTTCTCGTCGACCTCGGCAACGAGTTGGCGGTCCGGTGATGGACTTCGATCTTCCCACCACTCTGGTCGCCTACCTGGCCGAGCTAGACGACTTCATCGACCGCGAGATACGACCACTCGAGCAGGAGGACGACAACGTCCGGTTCTTCGATCACCGACGGGAGTACGCCCGTACCGACTGGGACAACGGTGGGCTCCCCCGACGGGAATGGGAGGACCTGCTCGGCGAGGCTCGCCGGAGAGCCGACGCGGCCGGGCACTACCGGTATCCCTTCCCGCAGGAGTACGGCGGGCGGAACGGAACCAACTTGGACATGGCCGTCATACGCGAGCATCTGACATCGAAGGGTCTGGGCCTGCACTGCGACCTGCAAAATGAGCATGCCGTGGTCGGCAACAACGTCGGCCTCCTCCTCATGATCCACTATGGCTCTGACGCGCAAAAGGCCGAGTGGACCGAAGAGCTCGCCGACGGACGGCGGAGCTTCGCCTTCGGGATCACCGAGCCGCGGCATGGATCCGACGCGACCTACATGGAGACTTCCGCGATCCGCGACGGCGATGGCTGGCTCATCAACGGTGAGAAGACTTGGAACACCGGAGTGCATACCGCCCAGCACGACATCATTTTTGCCCGAACGAGTGGCCGGGCAGGTGATGGCGATGGCATCACGGCGTTCCTCGTCCCGACGGACTCGAATGGGTTCAAGGTGGAGGAATACCTCTGGACGTTCAATATGCCGACGGACCACGCCCGCATCTCGCTCACCAACGTGTGGGTGCCCGAGGCGGCCGTGTTTGGTCCTGAGGAGCATGGCTTGGAGATCGTCCAGCACTTCTTCAACGAGAACCGCATTCGCCAAGCCGCGTCGAGCCTGGGCGCGGCGCAGTACTGCATCAACGAGTCCGTCGACTATGCCAAGGAGCGAGCGCCCTTCGGTAAGTCGCTCTCATCGAATCAGGGCATCCAGTTTCCCATGGTGGAGATGGAGACCCAATGTGAGATGCTCAGGGCCCTCATCCACAAGACGGCGTGGTCGATGGACACCCACGGGGCTTTCTCCCAGTCGCAGCGGGTATCCATGTGCAACTACTGGTCCAACCGGCTCTGCTGCCAAGCCGCCGACTGGGCGATGCAGGTCCACGGCGGTCTGGGCTATTCCCGCCACAAGCCGTTCGAGCACATCTACCGCCACCACCGGCGTTATCGCATCACCGAAGGCACCGAGGAGATTCAGATGCGGCGGGTGGCCGGGTACCTATTTGGCTTTATGAAGCAGGACGCACCCAAGGGCGTGGGCGCGACCTCTCGATGAGGATCACGGCATTCGAGCACCTCCACTGCGATGCCGGCTGGAGAACGCTGTCGTTCCTGAAGGTCTCGACCGACGAGGGGCTCGTGGGTTGGTCGGAGTACAACGAAAGCTACGGGAACGGCGGATTGACCGCAGTGATCGAGGCCCTAACCCCGGCGCTACTAGGCACGGATCCTCGTCCGGTGGGGCGCATCAGCGCGGAGCTTCACGCCATGACCCGGCTGGTGTCGGGGGGTGTGAGTAGTCAGGCCGTGGCGGCGATCCAAAATGCCCTTCTCGATGTCAAAGCCAAGGCCCTCGGCGTCCCGGTGTACGAGATGCTGGGCGGACCGATCCGCCAGCGGCTCCGGGTGTACTGGTCGCACTGTGGGCTCTACCGGCTCACCGAGGCCGCCCTGATGGGCGTCCCGCCGGTGCTGTCGGTGGATGACCTGCTCCCTCTCGGACGGGAGGTGGCGGACCGCCATTTTACCGCCCTCAAAACGAACATATTCAGCTTCGATGGCGGGGGTTCCTTGTGGATCCCGGCCTTCGCCGGCAGCCCCGGCTGGCCCGAGCTCAACGTCGAGCGGGCCATCATCGGCGCCGCGATCGACCAGTTGAGTGCCCTCAGAGAGGGAGCGGGTCCCGATGTGGACATCATGCTTGATCTCAGCTCCAACGCCAAGACGGAGGGTTTCGTCCGGCTCGCTCGGGCCCTGCGGGATTTCGACCTGTTCTGGCTCGAAGCCGACAGCCAGTCGCCGGCCGCGCTGGCATATCTGCGAAGCTCCGCAACCATGCCAGTGGCGTCCTGTGAGTCGCTGTACGGCGTTCGGCAGTACCGTCCATTTCTGGAAAGGGAAGCCGTCGACGTCTTGATCGTCGACGTTCCCTGGAACGGTCTCCTGGAGTCGCTCAAGATCGCAGCTCTCGCTGACGCCTACGAGGTGAATGTCGCTCCCCACAATTTCTACGGACATCTCGCTACCCTCATGAGCGCCCACTTCTGTGCCCTCATACCCAACTTCAGGATCATGGAGACCGATATAGACGACGTCCCTTGGAAGGACGACCTGGTGACCGCGGTGCCAGTACTTGACGAGGGACATCTGGTGCTACCGGTGACACCTGGCTGGGGGGCTGACGTCAACGAAGAGGCCGTGCGGGCTCATCCGCCAAAGCTCCGCGCATCCACGTATCGTCGACGGTGACGGCGAGGAGGTCGGGAGGATGAGAAAGATCGACCATGTAGGAGTGGTGGCCCCGTCGTGGCCGGTCGCGGAAGGCCTTTTGGCCGGGACGTTCGGCCTGCTGCTGGACGAGAGCTGCGCCGATCTGCCGGATGGCATGGAGTACGAGGGGGACGGCAGCCGGATCTACTTCCTAAAGGTGGGGGAGGGGGAAACGCTGATCGAGGTGTTGATTCCGGCCGGCCCCGATACCGGCACCGGGCGGTTCTTGGCCAAGCGCGGTCCGGGGTTGCACCACATCGCCTACGCCTGTGACGACGTCCCTGCGGAGACCGAGCGTCTTCGCGCTCAGGGCCTGGAGCCAATTGCGATCGGCGACATGCTCAATGGTGTCTTCTTCGGCCCGAAGGACACCATGGGCATCCTCACCGAGCTGGTGACCCTCGATCCTCGCGCCCCGAAGACTGGAGATCACGCCGGTGGGGGATAGCGCGGAGGAGGGGCGACTGGCGTCTGAACTCGAGCGGGCCCTGCAGCCGATCTACGGCCCCGGACTCCGGGTAACGAATCTGGTCCGTCTCCCCGGAGGTGCGTCGCGAGAGACCTTACAGTTTGACGTCGAGAGGTCCGGAGAATCCGCGGCGGCGCTCATCTTGCGGCGCGACTTCGCCGGGCGGCCCAGCTCACCTGGCGGGATGGGTCTCGAAGCTCGCGTCCTGCGCGCCGCCCGGCAGGCCGGCCTGGCGGTGCCGGAGGTGGTCATGTCGTGTGACGGCCCCGAGTGTTGGGAGACAGCCGGCATCGTGATGGAGCGGGTTCGCGGGGAGACCATCGCCCGCAGGATTCTGCGCGAGGCCGAGTTCGCCGAGGCGCGCCCGAAGCTTGTGGCGCAGTGCGGACGCTTCCTAGGTGGACTTCATGGCATCGATCCGGGCCCGATCAGCGGTCTGGCACTTCAGGACGCTCTCGTCACCTGTCGGGCCACCTACGAGAGCGTTGGCATGATCAGCCCCACCTTCGAATATGCCTTCCGGTGGTTGTCCGCGCACCGGCCTCCGCCCAGCCCTGCCCGCGCGATCGTCCATGGCGACTTCCGCCTGGGGAACCTGATCGTGGATGAGAATGGTCTGGCCGCGGTGCTCGATTGGGAGAATGTGCATCTCGGCGATCCCCTCGAAGATCTGGGTTGGTTTTGCGTCAAAGCCTGGCGCTTCGGGGCCACGGCTCCGGTGGCTGGCGTCGGGTCATACGAGGACCTGCTGACGGCGTATGCCGAAGCTGGCGGTCCGCCAGTCAGCCGAGACTTGCTCCGATGGTGGGAACTGTTTGGCACCCTGCGGTGGGGCGTGATCTGTATGGGCCAAGCATCGGTCCATCTCACCGGAGCCGTCAGGTCGGTCGAGCTCGCCGCCATAGGGCGCCGCGTCTGCGAACAGGAATGGGACCTGCTCAGCATGCTGTGTCCGGATGAGGTCGTGACGATGCGTCCCTCACCGATCGGCCCCGAAGCCGGCGGGATAGACCTCCAAGGTGCCCCTAGTCTCCAAGAGCTGGTGGTGGCGGTGCGCGAGTTCCTCCAAGACGACGTGTTGCCGGCCGTGCAAGGACGCACGCACTTCCACACCCGGGTGGCTGTCAACGTCTTGGGGATGGTCGAGCGAGAGGTTCTCACGGGAGCGGCCCGGCTCGAGCGATATGTGACCGAACTCACCAAGATCGGCGTACAATCCACCGAAGATGCGGCGGAAGGCATCCGCTCAGGCCGTTTCGACGAGCAGCCAGACGATCTAGCTCCCTTTCTCGTAAGCAGTGTCTACGACAAGCTCAGCGTCTCGAACCCGAAGTACCTACTCCCGGCTGAGGCGCGTAGCTGACCTACCAGCGATCGACGATCACCAGCTCCTTGCCCAGCCAGATCGCCGAGCGGGCGAAGTCAATGAACTTCGACTCATCCTCGATGAACAACCGGCCGGCCTCTCGAGCCTCCGGCGTTTGGCGGGGGAGGGTTCGGTCGAACCAGGCCTCGGCGTGGCCGAGGTAGGGCTCCGTCACGGTGCCCCGCCCCTTGCGCAGGGCGTCCTCGACAGGCGATTCAAATCGATGCACCTGCTGGTAGCGCAACAGCCCCCGTGCTACCGCGCACCAGCGCACCAGGGGACCGTGCTGCACGAGCCAGTAACGCCGGGCGTCCTCGGGGCTCATGTCCGCCCGGTGCCGAAGAGGAAAATGGAGCTTGACGATCGGACTGTTCGGTCGGGCGACGATGTCCTCGGGAGCGGGGTTGACCTGGGGATACTCATGGGCGACCCACAGTGGTGACGACGCCAGGTCGATGAAGGCGCGCTCATCCTCGAGTAGCTCACGCGCCGCCCGCCGGCCGTCCTCAGTATTGGCGTTGGCGATCATCGCCTCTTCTGATTGGAACCAGAGCTCGGCCACGCCGTCGTAGGGCTCCTCCATCCCTCCCCGGGCCGCGGCCAAGGTTCCGTTGACCGGGTCCTCGATGCGGTGTGACTGGGTATAGCGGAGGATTCCCAGGCGCATTTGGTGCGACGCCACCAGGGGAGCGTGTTGATCGCGCCAGTAAGTCTGGAACTCCTCAAGGCTCGTGTCGGCTAGCCGACGGAGCAGAAACACGAGTCGAATCACTGCTGCCTCCTCATTGGCACGCCGCTGATTCAGCGGCCTTCGAGGCGGACAATGCTCGAGACGGTGGCCGCCATGATCCGGATGTCCAGTCCGAGCGATTGGTGCTTGAGGTAGTAGAGGTCTCGTTCCAGCTTGCGCCGGGTGTCCTCCAAGGACGCGCTGTATCCCTCGTGGACCTGGGCCCAGCCGGTCAGGCCCGGCTTCATCAGGAGGCGCTTGTTGTAGAACGGGAGGGATTCGGCGAACCCACCGACGAACTCAGGGCGTTCGGGACGGGGCCCAATCAGCGACATATCTCCTCGAAGGAGGCTGCGGCTCTGCGGCAGCTCATCGATGCGGGATTTGCGGAGCACCCGCCCCACGCGCGTTACCCGTGGATCGCCAGCATTCGCAAACTGGGGACCCGACGACTCGGCGTCTACTTGCATCGTCCGGAATTTTACCAACTGAAACTGTCGGCCGCTTTGACCGCTACGTGTCTGCCGGTAGAACACTGGTCCGGCAGTCTCCATACGGATGACCAACGCCACGAGCGGCATTAACACAAGAAACACGAACCCGGCCAGCAACCCGGCGGCGACGTCGACCGCACGACGAGCAGTCCTGTAGCCCAAGCGGTGCAATGGTCCGATATCAAATAGGAACCATGAAACGTCCAAGCTCACGAGAGGTACTCGCCCGAACTCCTCCTCGAACACTGTCGAGAAGCTGCGCACCTGGATTCCCATCTCGTTGACCGCGGCGACGCTCTCGGTAAAGCCCTCGGCGGCCACTTCGGTACTCCCGATCACCACCCGCCATGGCCGGAGCTGCTCGCAGACCCGCTCCAAGTTGCGAGCGTCACCGACGTAGTGGTCTCGCTCGCTGTGCCAGCCTTCTGGGCGGACGATGTCGGTGGGCAACCAAGCGACTAAGCGGAGGCGGCCCAAGGAGCGAGCTGCGATGGCCTCTACCATCTCCATGTACTCGGACTCGCTGCAGACCAGGACGAGTGTTCGCAATGACCGATCAGTCGATTCCAGGCGATGCAAGCCAAATGCGGCCAGCGGTCGCACCAGTATCAGGACAGCCGTTACCGACACGAAGAGTATCCGCGACACCCTCTCCGATGTCAGAAAGCCGACCGTAGCGGTGAGTGCTAGCGCCACGATGGCGACCTTCAGAGCCAGGACGAACTCTTCGACGAGGTTCCACTCCGCCCGAACATGCGTGGCGTCGATTATGGCCGCGATTATCACGTAGCAAAGGGCGAAGACGATCTGCCTGGCAATGCCGTGTCCGGTGAGGGCGTGGTAGACGACCAATCCAAGGGACACGGCCAGCACGTCGCCAAGGAGGCGTGGAAGCAACCCGCGCACGATCCTCGTCTGCTGCCGACCTAGCAGGAGCTGATCTCGGCCTCGCGGCATGGCGGACAGGTCATCGTTGGCACGGTTGCTGTTGTCGGTCTGCTCGGCACCCGTAGGCGCTGTCTTCCCTGCCTGTCGAACTGATTGAGACGACACCGCTTAGGCCGCCTCGGTCCGGCCGAAGACGGCCGTCTGGCAGAAACGGGACGGTCTTGGGACGAGCTGATCGGTAGATCGCATGGTTATGTTTCCCCCACACCCCCGCCCCAGCGCGCCAACTTGGTCAACCCATTTTGTCTCAAAGGTTCCTGCCTCTAAAGCTGACGCTGTGCAACCAGGCAAATTTAGCCTAGCTCAGCGCCTAGGGCCAGGATCGATAGGAGAGGGGGTGCGCAACCTTGGGGTCCATCCCTACCTGCCGTGCGTGTCGCTCAGCAACGCTCGGTAGACAGCGAGTGTCTCGTGTCCGATCTGCTCCACACTGAACTGCTCCACAACGAGCGCTCGAGCCTGCCGTCCGAGGAGCCGGCGGGACTCGCCGTCATCGAGTAGCGCACGGATCGCAGCGATGAGTCCCTGGTGATCGTGCGGAGCGACCAGCAAACCTGTGACCCCGTCTCGAACGATGTCCCTACAGCCAGGAATGTCTGTGGAAATCATAGGCAGGCCACAGGCGGCGGCCTCTAGGAGAATCTTCGGCAGGCCCTCGCGGTAGAAGGTGGGAAGTACGACAATTGATGCCTGGTGGAGGACATCCTCCATAGGGCTGGTATAGCCCCACCACTCGACTACTCCTTCCTCTTGCCAGCCACGCAGTTGGTCCGCGGTGACTGACGAGGGGCTGTTATCCTCGTCGCCGACGAGGACGAATCGGACTTCGGGATAGGAGGGCCGGAGACTCCGCGCTGCGGCGACAAAGTCCTCGACCCCTTTCTCTCGCAGCATCCTGGAGGCGAAAAGGACGATCAACTCGCCCGGCGGCGCAGACGCCGGGCGAAAAACGTCACAATCGACACCGGCTCCACGAATTAGGATAGCCCGGGATTCCGGGGCTAACCCGCGCCCTGTGAAATCGTTGCGGTCCTCTTCATTCTGAAAGACAGTGTAGGAGCGGGGGTTGCGCAACGCTATTCGATAGATCCATTCCACGGCCATCCGCAGAACCTTGCTTTCTTCCGACCCGTACAAATGCCCGAAACCGGGAATTGCGTTAACAGTCCTGATGCGTCGAACTCGGGAAATGATAGATCCATAAAGGACCGGCTTGATTGTCACATGATGTACAAGGTCAGGTTTGAGCCGGTGATACAGCCTGGCCAAGGAAAGGACGGTGACGAGTTCCCCAAGGAGGCGTCCCCTGTTGCGGCTGATCTTGAGCGGCACGAAGTGCAGGCCATGCTGACGGATCTCCATAGACCGCCCCGTGTCGGGCGCGGCGACCCAGACGTCTGCGCCTGCTACTTGTGCGCCCAGCCCGAGTGCCAGGCGGTGCGAGAGGAAGGCCCGGTCAAGGTTGACGACGAAGAGGATCCTGCGTCCGGCCAGAGGGTCTGTGTCGAGCCCGGGATCCGTGTCGAGTTGTCGAGAGAAATCGGCTGGGCCACCCAGCCGCGGTTTCGGTTTCCTTCGAAGCATCAGTCGCAAACCCTGGGACCGATGATCACAGGGCTCCTTCGTAATAGCCAACAATCTCCCGCGGCTGGAGGCGCAACGTGGACTTACGCCCAAGAAAGTACACGCCGCAGGCTCCGTCAATCGAATACCTAGGATCGAGGAACCGATCGATCAGGGCCAGCCAAGAGACGGCCAGTCGCGCTGCGCGCCCAGCCCATCGAGATCGAAACAGGGCACGGACGAAGGACTCGATCGACCAAACGAGCTGTGTACCGGGACCTGCCACGACTCCAGAGTCGATCCGGGCGAAGTCTCGAAAGAGGTACCGGTGTCCGCTGTCGGTGAAGCGGGTGAAGTCGTAAGCGCCCTCGTGTACGTGCTGAAGGAAAGGGGTCTCGGCATAGACGAGGCCCGTCGGGCGCAGGACCCGATGGATCTGCTCAGCAACGACGTGGGGCTCCAGTACGTGCTCAAGCACCGCCTGTATGACGACGCCATCAAAGGTCTCGCTCATGAGGGGAATACGATGCCCATCGGCGATCAATTGGACGAGTGGGCTCCAATAGATGTCAAAGGCCAGAGTATCAACGTCGGCCGCGCCATAAAGATCAGCAGTACCCCGACCGACAGTCCCACCACCAATTATCAGTATTACTGGCCGCTTGGATGGCTCCGCATCTCGGCGAAGAAGTTCGAGCATACGGCTGATGTTCCGTTCCGTCCGGTAGCCCCGTGGCCGGACCAGACCGCCCACTCGGCGCCGTAGTCGCGAACCCCGAGGGATCTGTGACTTGCCACCGGAGCCGACCAGCTGCTCGGCCGATACGATACTGCGCTCGAAGTCGACGAGCGCCGGAGTTCCGGCGACGACGGGAAATGGCTGCTCTGAGTACAGGCATGTCCCCTCGGTGCAGCGCACGACTGTCTGCTCCATCTCGAGCGGACTCGAGCATCGGGGACAGATTAGGATCGAGCGCCATTCTCGCAGTCCGCTTACGCCCACACCGAGCCCTCTTCTATTCTATGCAAAGGAGCCTCTACTCAGAATGGTTGCCACTCGAACGCTAGATGGCCGCCGGCGCTGACCGGTGCGACGCCAGGCTTGTGCAGATGGTTCCCAGAGAGTCGACGATACGCTATCATCTTGACACTCTGCGAGCTAACACTTTCGAAGAAGGCAAAGGGATACCGGGTGAACCGGTCGAGCGCAGTCCAAGCGACCGTCCATTGAATCGCATGTCCACGATCGATCTTCTGCGTCGTGTCTTGGCTAGTCAGCGTCGAATCAGCGCCAGGATCGACCGCATACTACCATCAGATCTACGGACTATTGGCATGACAGACTATCAAGATCGAATTCTACCGAGTCGGATACGTCGAGGACAATGCGTCTACGATATTGGCGGGGGCAAGCGGCCGCATGTATCTGGAAAGGTGAAAGCGGCTCTGAGCCTTCGTGTGGTCGGCCTAGATATTAGTCCAGATCAGTTGGACGCTGCGCCGGCTGGAATCTACGACCAGACGGTCGTGTGTGACATAGGACGATATCGAGGACCTGGCGATGCTGATCTGGTGATCGCTAGCGCGGTTCTGGAGCATGTTGATGACATCGAGGGGGCATTTGATGGTATCGCCAGCCTGTTGGCTCGGGGTGGAGAGGCAGTCATGTTTGTACCATCACGTAACGCTTTGTTCGCCCGGATCAACCTTCTGCTGCCAGAGAGATTGAAGCGTGCTGCGCTGGCGCTTACCCGAGATGAAGATATCGATAGCGTGGGTTTTCCGGCCTACTACCGGAGGTGTACGCCGTTAGAGTTCAAAGCTATGGCGAAGGAGCGAGGCCTCGAGGTGATCTCGACTGAACTCTATTACATGAGCAGCTACTTCTTCTCGTTCGTGCCAGCCTATCTCGTGTGGCGCCTGTGGATTTTGCTCTTCCGCCGCATCAATGAGGTTCAGAGTGCCGAATCATTTGCGATCGTTCTCCGGAAGCCTCGATGACGCGCCAAAGCTTCGATAGGAACGAGAGGAGCGCGACGATTAGTGCACTGGACGTTGCGGCACTGCTGGAGTGGGTCGACGAGTGGGCTAGGCTTTCGGCGTGATTCCGGAGGCGCGTTCCTGCGAACCATCTTGGCTGGTGACGTGCGGTACCGTGTGAGAAGAGGTAGCAATGTACACTGTCGTTACTGGTGTGGCAGGCTTCATTGGAAGCCACCTCGCTGAGGCGGTCCTGAGACGGGGAGACCGAGTACTCGGGATTGATTGTTTCACGGATTACTACGACGTCGAGATTAAGCGCGCTAATCTGGCGACGCTTCTGGAGTCACCCAGCTTTGAGTTGGCCGCTGTGGATTTGCGGAATGCGTCCCTCGAGCCACTTGTCGAAGGCGCTGAGGTGGTCTTCCATCAGGCAGGGCAACCGGGCATCCGGACGTCATTTGCGGCCGGCTTTGCCGACTACTGCTCCCATAACATCCTGGGGACTCAGCGATTGCTGGAGGCTGTGAGGACGGTGCAGACGCCCCGATTCATATTCGCATCGAGCTCATCGATCTATGGTAATGCGTTGTCATACCCCACGAGAGAGGTTGACTTACCGCGTCCGTTCAGTCCTTATGGTGTCACGAAGCTAGCAGCTGAGCATCTCTGCAACCTGTATGCGGCGAACTGGGGCCTTAGTACGGTTTCGCTTCGATACTTCACCGTATACGGACCTCGCCAGCGTCCGGATATGGCGATGCACAGAATAATTGAGGCCGCGTTACTTGGACGGAGGTTCCAGCTCTTCGGCGACGGAACTCAGGTGAGGGATTTCACCTACGTTGACGACGTGGTCGGTGCGAACGTGGCTGCCGCGGGCGCCGATGTCGCTCCCGGGACGGTTGTCAACATCGCGGGGGGGTCCAGCGTGTCGATGCTGGAGGTGATCGAACTCGTCGCTGAGCTCGCGGGGAGGGCGGTGCGAGTGGAGCGTGGCGGTTCGCAGGCGGGGGACGTCACTCGAACCGGAGCCAGTTCTGATCTGGCGAGAGAGATGCTCGGCTGGGAGCCGCGGGTGACGTTGCGGAGCGGACTGGGGGCGCAAGTTACTTCGGCATATGAGATGGCTGGGAAGTAACTCCGTTTGAGGGTCGGATATGGGCCGTCGAGGTGGTGCAGCTTGTTTCTGGTCTTTATCCTCGGCGACCGTGGGCGCCGCATGATGTCAAAGCCACTTCAAGCCGGCAGGGTTCGACTTTCGTCGCGTACCCACCCCAGGCGCGCGCCAAGGCGAGGCGGAGGTGAGGCCTCCCTGACGTGCCTTACGAGCCTCCCGTTCCAGTGGAATCCGGTGGCGCGCCCGGACTCAGAGCAGTGAGCTCGTCCCCGGCGGGCTGGGACCCCTTGCCGGATATCCGCTTTTCACCTCTCGATCTTGGCCCCAGGGCGCGTCCGCCAGGGCGAGGGATCGTGCACTCAAGGCCAAGTTCTCGGCATCCCCTTTGGAACTCCACTCTCTTGTTAGTGGGATTGACCGGTAGCAGCTACATCACGACCTTTGTCAGGGAGCGTTTCTTCTATCAGCGAGCGTACGGGACGGTCGTACTCGACCATGCCGAAGTGCTCATGTCTCTCCTCGCGGTTGTCTCGAACGCGATCGGTCTGCTCCTAGTCTTCGTCTGGGTGTCAGGCCGGATCTCAACAAGAGCCCTCCTGATCTTGGCCGGTGTGGCTATATCGGCGGTTCTAGCTGCGGTGGTCGGTAGTGTCGCGGCGGGAGCCGCCGTAGGGATCGTGGTTAGCTTCTCAGCTTGGCTCCTTTGGAGTCAGAAAGCGGCTGCTGCGGGGCGCTTGGCGCCCGCCCTAGTTGGCGCCATCACGGCTGCCGGACCGACACTGATCGTGTGGTCCCTCCTCGGGACCGAGAATCTCACTCATGTCCTCCTCGGATATTTGGTTGGGTCGACATGGCAAGCAGGTATCGCAGGAGTTCTGAGCCTCGGGGGACGTCCTGCGAAGAGGTCCGAGTCTGGCTCACCGTGGTGGCCATTGGTCTATGTCGTGGTCATCCAATTCGACGCTCTGATCGACCAGGTCGTCCTGCTTGGTGCTGGTAAGGGGTGGGCTGGCGCTGCCGCGCTCGCGTATAGCCTTTTCGTGGCTACAGTCCTCATCGTCCTCTATCCATTGAGCAGTCAGGCTTTGGCGGGACGTCTAGATCTTGCCAAGCGGCGCTATTCGATTGGGTTGGGTGCAGTTGCAGGGTGCTCGTTCCTGGTGTTGCTGCCGCTTGTCCTTCCTCTGGTCCTCCGAGGGGGCCATGTGGAGGGGATCGGCTACAACCGGGTTCTCGATCTCTCACTCTGCTACGGCCTGGCAATACCCTTCTCTACTTACTGGCAGCTTCACACGCGAGCCGCCCATGGAGACACGGACCAGTGGCATCGCTTAGCGGGATGGGCGGCTCTGCTCTTCGTCGTGCACGCCGTAGGGTTGGTGCCGGTCGTCATCCTCAGCGAGTGGTCATTAGTTCCTCTCGCAACGGTCGCCGCGTTCGGCCTCATGGCCGTTCTGTGGAGCCGTCAACCGTCAGTGAAGGGGACTTGACGGCTCCTCTTGATGACATCGCGCCTCATCAGCGGTCGCAGTGCTTTCCGCCGCCGACCCGGGCCCAAATATGTCGGTACGAGTCGGTGGCCTCTACCACGAACGTGACGCTGCCGATCGCACGAGTTAGGGGGAACAGGGCGCTCTCCAATAGCGGCGGTAGCTCATGTCCCTCCCATGTACGGTACATGGTCCTCGCTGCGGCCCGCTGCACCAGCATGGACGTGTAACGGTAGCTGACGCGCATGTCGACGCTCCCGAACGCGGCCGCCACCTCGGACCATGAGCGATAAGTAGTGTGTTTCCGGAGATAGTCGGCCTGCCCCTGACCGAACGCATAAGTCGTCAAGTCGGGGTCGTCCCGAAGAACCTTTCGGTAGACTCCCAGTCCGAAGTCGCTCATCTTGGTAATCACCCACGACCTGAAATCATGATCCCTGATTCGATGCACGAGCGGCAAATGCATGTGGCCCTCGAAAAGTATATCTCGCGTCGGGAAGACGTGGACCCCGACTCCACCTGGCCGAAGCACCCGAGCATTCTCAGCCACGAATAGGTTCAGGTCCGCGACATGCTCTCCCACTTGATTGGAGACAATGACGTCGAAACTGGCATCGGGGAATGGCCACAACCAATCTTCGCCCGTGCGTCGTACGTCAGCACCGGTAGGGGCCTGCTGTCCGATGATGGCATCATCTTGGAGTCCGTAGTCGGCCGAGTCGAATCCAGCCAGTTTGGCCGGCTTCAGGGCGCTGAGGACGGATAGAAGCCGCCCGTTGCCGCATCCGACATCAAGGATGGTAGGACTCTCGAGGTGGCGTTTGTCCAACTCGAGTCGAAGGACGGCAAGTATCTGCCGGTGCGTCATAGACTCGGTTCTCTTGGCTCTGGGACTCTCCGGGCTTCCCGCCATGGCCGGCTATGTTACAGTCCGCCGGACCCGCGGCTCACGACCTTACCGCACAGACACGTTCGTACTTGTCCGTGGCGACGACCAAATCAACATCAACAAAGAGGGATCGCAATTGCTTCGTACCGGGAGTCCCTTTCCGCAGATCGACGATTAGACGACCCCCTGGCGACAAGAGGTCATGCACTCGATGCAGGTAGGTGTCAAGCTCATAGTGATATCCCCATGAAATGAGGGAGATCACTAGATCGACGCTGCCTTCTACCCTGATACGATTATCATCCGTAGCCTCTAGGAGGACAACGTCATCCGACGGCACACCATTGCGGAGCAAAACCTCACCTGCGACCGTCAGCGAGTTATAGAAGGATGATCTCCGTCGGAAGCCGTACGTGATGCGATCGTCGACTTGCGTCCTGTCGAGAAGATAGAAAGTGGGCTGTATATCCCGGTAATGATGGTAGAGGAAAACATCGATCCCGGCGACGCCGCATCCGATGTCTAGTATCTTTCGCGCCGACGGAGGAAGGAACGGCTCAAGAGTGGCGTATTCCCGCGCCATATCCTTCTGATAGAGCGCTATTGCTCGATTGGGCGTGAGCCAAGCCTCGAGCGCAACGACACGGTTAAAGGAACCCAGATGCAGAACCTTCCGGATGACCCGGTAGGGCAGGATGCGAGGTAGCCTTAGATAATCCGTACGCTGGAATAGGATGTACGGTGTGGCTTCAGTGGGGATGACGAGAACGCCGCTCATAGCTGCAGTGATACTCCTTGATCCAATTCCGGATAAATCTACGCGCAACACGAAAGCCCTGCTACCCTTCCTGCTGTGCCGAAGCTGGCAGTTGTTGGTTATCACACTGTAACTGTTGGTGCTGGAGCAGTCCACCAGGGGATCTGCTCATCGTTGCAAAGAGACCTCGGATCGGAGTGGGAGGTAACTGCGACTCCCGTGGGTCAGCTCGGGCGCTCGACAAGTGTGGTTCGACGATTGTTGACCGTGACAGATGCGGACGTAGTTGTCTCTACGGGCACACCATTACCTTTACGGCTTCCCGAGAACGTGGTGACGCTCGTCCACGATGTCCGGTGGGCGTGGACTCGGTCTCACGCTAGCCGCTTTTATCGACGACTAGACCTTGAACGTTCACTTGCTAGGTCAAAAGTCATACTAACGGTTAGCCAGGCCGTGGCAGCTCAGCTTGTCTACATTGGTAAAGCTCGCCATCGCGTGGTGGTCATCCCGGTGGGCCCTGGTCAATTCGAGGGATTCCCAGTCCAGCCGCCCCAGGACTCCCACCGCATCCTGCTACTTGGGAACGCGTATCACAAGCGTAATGAGGTGGCGGCGTCATTACTGGCCCAAAGCTCGTTGGCCCGGGCGAGATACTCGGTCATCGGTGTCAACCTGTCGGATTCCGCTAGTCGGACTTTGTCGAGCGCGTTTCCTTCAGATGCATTGGAGCTGTACAGCGATGTCGGTCGGGACGATCTTGGTGATCTCTTTAGATCGGCGAGCGTGTTTCTGGCGCTTGGCACATCGGAGGGTTTCGGGCTGTCGTATGTCGAGGCGACGTACTTTGGATGCGACGTAATAACACCGAAGCAGCCTGTTGCCGTCGAGGTTCTTGGAAGGAGCGGGACGTACCTGAGTGTGGATACGCCCGCGGTTGCGGAATTGGAACAGGCGCTGAGTGGTTGGACGGCGGAGCGAGTCGCGCGACTTCAAGAACGCGCCCTTGGTCGGACTTGGCACGATGCGTCGTCCAGTGTGGCGGACATCGTGGCCGGCCTCTTGGGGAGATGAGGAAATGTTTCGAAGGCCCGAATCACTTGTGAAGCGCGGTAAGAGCTGAGGATCGGCGGCAGATACGTCCTCAGCACGTGGCCGAAGCGGGTCGTAAGGCCGCGGTAGGCTGTGGGGGGTGGCATCAGGAGCGCTTCAGCGAGCCAACCGGTGGATTGTGGGGGCCGAGGGTCTGCAGAGCGACAATCGGGCGTTCGCCGCGGCGGGGAGTTGGGTCTTGCTGGTCGTGGTTGCAATCGGCGCGGTAGTGGGCCGGGGGGGTTTGGTAGATGGTATCGACTACTGGACGCTCCTTACCCTCATCAACCTTGGGGTGCTCTTTCTTGCGGTCAGGACTCTTCGCCATCGGCCGTCTTACCAGGTTGTTGTGGCTTGGGGAATCATCTTGGTATATGTTCTCGGAGGTTTGCTCCAGACCTACCTGCTTAATTATAACGTCAACGCCAATACGTCATTCGTCGCCCTGCAGGACCCCGAACTGAGCTTCGCTACCCAGGGCGATATTGCACATGCCTATACGCTGATCACGCTCTCTTTCTTGCTCTCCACTCTCGTTGCTGTGGTCTGGGCCAGTCTGCCGCTCCGTCCACGGTTTCCGTTGAGGGCAACGTCCCGAACGGTTAGTCGTCTGGTTGCGCTGCTATTGTGGTTGAGTGTCGGGGATCTGATATTTACGATCTTCCAGAAGATCGAGGGCTTCGGGGTGCTGGATATTCGTCCCAAGGCGCTACCGCTCCACTTGGTGGCCGTCACCCTATTCTATCGCCAGTTCCTATTTCCGAGCGCCCTGCTGGTGGGGATCTGGGTATTCGATTCCAGGGACGACCGGCGGAAGATGTGGTGGTGTGTGGCTGGGACGGCGATGGCGACAGCGGTTGATGCATACTTGTCGACGAGTCGAGGAGATGCGCTCTATTTCGGTCTACCGGTTTTATTCCTCTGGATTGTTACCCGCCGATTCACCAAGTTTCGGAAGGTTCTTTTGGTGTTCGGCCTTCTGGCCTATCTAGTGGCGACACCGGTCCTAACCGAACTGCGTGCGTCGAAGGCACTCGAGGCGCAGCACGTTGTCACTGCCACCGGCGTAGCGGTAACGAAGCCAGCCATATTGTCGCCCGCTGGTATCGACCAGTCGATCGGGCATACGCTCATTCGGGTCGGCGGGTCTGGATCGGTGATGGAGGCAGCGACCGCGGAGAAGCCGTTGAGCGCGACGGGCCTGTACGACATCTATCGGCCGAGCGGCCTCTCCACGTATTTTACAGAGGATGTAGTTGGGGTATCCGAGAGCTCGACGATTCAAGAGGGCCGTGCGCCGACGGTTATGGGGCTGGGCCTGCTGGTCGGTGGAACGTTAGGTCTCGTAGTCGTGTCAGTGCTAACGATGTCCTTAATGGCGTTCGGCTGGCGTTCTATTGTGAGGCGGATGTGCACTTGGCCGGTCGCACTAGCGCTATTTGCCGAGGGAGCACTCCGATTCTATTCGGAGGGCGTGCCAATTCAGCTATACAAGACCGTGATCGTTATCTTGGCAATTGAGTTCGGTTATCGGTTTCTTGTTAACGGCGACAGGGGCAGGAACCTGGCTCCGCGTTTGTCTCCGCCTCACCCGCGCCGCGACGCAGGAGGCCGGCGACGGCTGCGGAGTGAGTGGTATCCCTTCGCGCCGCACCGAGATCCAACTAGAGCGGCTCGTCGAGAGGAACGCCCGGCGGCAGTGAAGGCGCCGGACCCTTAGGGAGAGTGCCGTTGCCCTCACCGTGTTCGTTATAGATCGCATGGTTAAGGCTGCTAACCACGTCGGACCGCGATTCCGTCGTGCGAGCCGTTGCCGGGTCGCCAGCTTGGTGAGGAGATGAGATGTCGGAGCCGCTGCCATTGGCGGGAGCGTCGCCCACGGAGGTAGGCGGCACGGGAGGCTCGGACGCCCAATCGGTTGCGGGTTGCGTCGGCCGCGACTGGTGGGTGCGGATTTGCGACCGCGCTGAGAGGAACGGGGTGAGCGGCTCCTCGGGTTCGGGTCGGGCGTTGACCGGGGTGGCGTCGGTCGCGTTGTCTAGGTCGTAACGACCGTAATAGCCGTACCCGTAACCATAGCCATAGGCATAACCACCGCCCTGTGGCACGCGGTTGAGTATCAGGCCGAGTACCGGCGTTCCAACCTGATGCAGCAACTCGACGGTGCGGTGCAGGTCCCGCTTGGACGTGGTCTTCGCCGAGGCCACAACCAGCATGCCGTCGACGAGACGGGAGAGAAGGAGGGTATCGGTGACTGGAAGGACGGGGGGGCAGTCGATCAGGACGATGTCGGAATTCTCTGCCAACGTGTCGATCACTTCACGCGCCCGGTCGAGCGACAGTACCTCCGCCGGATTCGGGGGGATGGGCCCCGACGACATGACGCGCAGCCTGGACTCGTCGGGGACCGCCTGTACCGCCGCGTTGAGCGACGTCTGCCCGAGCAGGACGGAGCTGAAGCCCTCGGCGTTGTCCACCCCGAAGAAGTTGTGGAGTCGAGGCCGGCGCAGGTCGCAGGAGACCACGATCACCCGGCTGCCGGCCCGGGCGAAGCTGACCGCCAAGTTGGCCACCGTCGTGGTCTTGCCCTCTTCTGGGGTGGCGCTGGTGATCCCCAAGACGTGTTTGGGCTCGTCGATGCTAAGGAACTGGATCGACGTGCGCAGTGTCCGGTAGGCCTCCGAGGCATTGGAGTTCGGGTCTTCGACCAAGGCCAGATGGGCGGACCCACGTGCCTTCCAACTGTCGACCATGGGGATGAGCCCCAGGACTGGCAGGCCGCGGCCGGCGCTCTCTGCGTCTTGTCGGGACTTGATCCCATCATCGAGGCGCTCGACCAGGAAGGCCATACCGGTGCCTAGGAGGACACCAAGCACCAGCCCGAGAAGGCCGTTGCGGACCGGTTTCGGCGACGATGGCGAGGAAGGCGGCGTCGCCGCATCCACCACGGACGGTCCAGCCTGAGTGACCAACTGGCTGCCAGCTTGTAGCTGTTGCAGGGTCTGGGTCAGCGATGTCACCGAATCCTGTAGGGCGGCCTTCTGAGGGTTGGCGGCGGAAAGGGCGTTGGCCTGGGCCTGGAGCTTGGTGATGCTCGTCTGCAAAGCGGTGACTTGCTGGGTGTAGGTCTGTACCTCGTTGGCCCGATCGGCCGAGATGTAGGCGTTGGCGTAGGCGTTGGCGATCGCCGCGGCCTGCTTCTTGTCGCCGCTGTGCGCGGTGAAGGTCAGGACGTCCGCGGTGGAGGAGGCCGACACGGCGATGGTCGCCTGGTAACCGAGGGTGTTGGTGGCCGCCTGCTTGGTGGCCTGGCCTTGCGCGAACTCCTGCTCGTCGGCCAGCGCCCGCTGGAGCGAGGCCGAGGCGGGCAGCTGAGCATCCTGTGGGTTGAGCGCCGAGCTGATCTGCTGCTCGGGCAAGAGTACGGTGGCGCTGGCCGTGTAGATGGGCTTCGCCAGCAGCGAGTAGGCGAGCGCCAGCGCCACGACGACCACCACGGTTGAGCCGATGACCAATCTGCGGCGGCGAAGGACCTGTAGGTACTCGCGCAGATCCGGTTGCGCTGCCGCGACTAGCTCATCCACAGGCGATCAGGCGTCCTTCCCTACACAGCTCATGACCGCAGCCCAAGGGCGCGCACAGCGCCCTCCGCGGGATCGCCAGGAATCGTAGCTCGCAGCTGGGGCGAGATGGGCGATCCAGGCTCGTGCTCCACGCGCCCAGCGAACTGTCGTGGACCCGCTCAGACGAGCGTATTCCGACGCCGCTTGCGGCTGCCCAGTACCAGCAGCCCGCCGAGGCATAACACGCCCGCACCCAGCGCGGATGTCGCCACGGCGTCCGTACCGGTAAAAGCCAGCGGAGCCGTAGTAGCCGTCGTGACGGCAGGGGTCACCCCGGCCACGCTGATGGCAGCGGAGGTGGAGTTACCGTGGGCGTCCGCCACGAGGACGTCGTAGGCGCCGGTCGTGGTGCTCGACGGGACCGTGCAGGTGCCGCTTCCGGTTCCGACTGCATTGGTGGTGACGGTGCAGATGGTGACGCCATTCGACAAAGTGACGGTGAACGTGTCGTTGTCGCATGTCCCCGTGATCACGACCGTCACCACGGAGCCGGCAGCTGCCGGGTTGGGAGTGACGGTGATCGTCGGTGAGCACGCCGTCGGTCCGTAGGCGGCCGTGATCGAGGTCGCCGACGCCGCTCCGATGCCGATACCGAAGACGAATGAAACGGACACCGCGGCGAGTACCGGGCCCATATACCATCTGGCCGCTCTGTATCGCACTGGCTGCTACCTCTCTTCGACGGCACAAACTCCGGGCCGGCACCAACCGCCTCTGAGTTCATTGCCAGCGTAGCCCCATTCGGACCCTGATGTCGAGCATTGCCCCTTACCGTCCATGTGAAGGGATCTCACGCGGCTCTAATCTTTTACGTTCTTCCAAATGTGCTCTTGCACCATCTCGTTGCCTGCTGTCCAGCTGATCGGCGTGCCGCCGGCCGGGGGCTGGACGGACACCGACATAGAGGGGGTGTAGGCCAGCGGTTGGAGCCGGAGGGTCATCTGGTAGCGGCGACCGGGCGCCACCGTGCCGGCGAGGGTGATCACGAGTGTCTTGGTCGACTGGGCCGGCACCCTCACGAAGGTGCTGTAGGCGCGAACGCCGAGCTCTGGGGTGCCGGGCGAGAATCCGACCACCTGCCCGGCCGCGGCTGCCCCCGTGAGGCCGAGCGGGCTGTAGACCGAGAGCCACAGGAAGTTGGTCCCCAGGGGTAGGCCGCTGCCGGGGTAGCTGCCGATGATCTCGTCCGGCAGGCCGCCGCCCGGCGCGGTGTTGTCCAGGGCGATCGTCACGGTGGCGTCCACCTGTCCGGTGGTCGGGTCGTAGCGCACGGCGTCGCTGATCTGCTCGTGTAGGTAGGCGTCGATCTTGTTGTTGGCGGCGTTGGCGATGGTGACGGCCAGGACGTCGCTTCCCGGTCCGGGCTGAGGGAACGCCCCCGCCAGGCCGAGGCGGAGGAGGAAAGGCTGTTCGGAGGGATGGTTGCTCCAGAAGAGCAGTCGGCCCTGGCGGACTTCGGGGGAGAGCAGGTCGGCCAGTCGGGCTGGGCCGGGGAGCGAGCCGGTGGACAGCTTGGCAAACGCCTGCTGGAGGGCGTCCTGCAACAGGTCGTGGCGCACGACGTTGCCGCCGAGAGCCGGGAGATCGGCGTACTGCTGGCGCAGCAGGACGTCAGCGGCATTGGTGGCGGTCAAGGGTTCGGGCAGCCCAGCGATGGTGACCGGTCCGGTGATGGTGAGCAGGGCGGCCAGGGCCTGCGGGTCCAGTACCAGCACGCCGTCGATTGGGCCGCCGCCGGCCTGGGCGTACAGCTCGGTGATCACCTTGGCCACGGTCGGCAGGTCCGGCGAGTAGGTAACGTCCTGGAAGTGGGTGGCAGGGTCGAACGATCCGTAGCGGGCCAGGTACTGGGGCACTCCGGTGAGCTGCGGATTGACCGTGCTGAGCGCGGTGTTGAGTTGTCTGATCTGGCCGGCCCGGCTCAAGCTGATTCGGCCCTGGCCGACGGTGAGCTCCGCGTAGACGCCGATAAACCCGCCGAGCCCGCGCGTCTCGGCCGGGGTCATAAAGGCGACGAAGTAGTGGCGGACCCCGTCACCGCCGAGGATGTCCGGCCCGGCCTTGACCGCGGCCACCGCCAGATCCGCGCTGTTGTGCGCCTGGGCCAGCTCGGTGGCCAGGTGGTCGAGCCGGACGCCGACCGGGGCGACCAGCCAGGCGGACCGGATGCCGGCGAGCCGCCCCTGCGCTTCGGCCAGCTGCTCGTCGAGGTCGGCCAACGGCGGGCCCGCGGCGCGGATAGCGGCCAGATTGATCTGGCCGGCCTGGTAGCGGAGACCGGCCAGATCGAGCTGGCCGGTCTCCCGGGAGGCGACTGCGGCCAGGTCGTAGCCGGCGTCGGTGGCCGCGGCCATCGCCTGGCGTTGCTGGGCGACCGCCGGCACCAGCCGCCCGCCGAGTGTCCACCAGGCGCCCGCCCTCGAGTGAGCGGCTCCGAACGCCACGCTGGCGGCGCGGAGCTGGGCGACGGTGGACTGGGTGCTGGTGCTGGTGCTGGCGCTGTCCAGCTGGTGGAGGGAGGCCCGGGCCGCGGTCAGACCGCGGGCCACCTGGGGTCGGGCGAGCAGGCCGCCGAGCGCCACCAGGCCGGTGAAGAGCGCCGCCAGCCCGAGGAGCGTCCCGGCGACCACGGCTGTCGTCCGGCGCCGGGCGGGGCTCTGGCGCCGCCACGCCGAGTAGAGAAGGGGAAAGAGTACGCCTATCGCGACGAGCGCCGTCGATCCGTGAAAGCCGACCGGAGGCCAGCGCAACACCACCTGTATGGCCACCGCCCCGATCAACGCATTTAGGCGCCGGCGGGCGCGGCGGGGGAACACGCCCCCGAACGCCAGCACCAGGGCCGCGCCAGATGGGGCCAGGAGCCACCCTCGGCTCATCACCACCGCCACCGCCGTCAGCACGAGCAAGGTGGCACGTGACGCTCGGCTGGCGGCCAGGGTCACCGCGATTGCCACCAGGGCGCTGTAGACGGCATCGACGCCTGCCGTGCCCGTCGGGTGGCACCCGGCCAGCGCGCCCCCGACGGCTGATGCCGCGGCCAGAAGGCCGACGATCAGCCGGGAACGGGTCCTCCTGCGGCTTCGCCGGCGCCGATGGCCGTGCTGGCGGGCGGCGTGACCGGTCCGCGTCGCTTGGGAGGCCTCCGGCACATCGTCCCAGACGATGCGGTCTGGCCCGTCGTGACTGTCGGGCCCCGGGTCACCGTCCAAGGATCGATCAATCTAATGGCTGCGACCGCTCCTGGCCGTTATCCGCAATGACTTCCGCCCGGAAGCACCACCACGCTGCCGCCCTGCAGCGTGGCCGAGCCGCCGCTAGCCAGCAGCCGCCACTGGACTTGCGTGGTGAGTGGCGTGTTATTCGTCTCAGTGCCACCCACGAAGGTCGCGGAGAAGGTCTCTACCGTGGAACTACCCGGCGGGCGAAACGTGGCGTACGACGGTTCGAGGATGTTCGAGCCGTCGGTGGCCCGCACTTCAAACGGTTTCCCCGTCACGTTCAGCGTCACCGCGACGCTTATCCCGTCCACGTTGCAGCCGCCAACCAGGCCGCCCAACGCCGGAATCGATGCCCAGGATGTACTCGAGGTAGAGATCTGAGAGGTGTCCCAGGCCAGTTCCTGATTGCTCAGCGGGCTCGTCGCTGAGCCACTGGCGAAGGCGACTAGTGGTATTACGACGATCCCGACAGCGACAGGCAGGGCCAGCCATTTGCGCATGGTTCCTCCTCTAGCTCGGCACTGTAATAAGACAGCCGCCTACTATCGCAGGGTGACGATCGAACTGCGCCGGCGGCCGTGCATCGAGGTTGCCGACATGAGCGCGGCGACTGACCGCAGCGAAAAACTCCCCGCCTACGCCCGGGCCGATATCGCCGGGGCGTGGCTGGTCGATGTGTCGGCCGGTGTTGTCGAAGTGCATCAGGGACCATCCGGCACCGGCTACCAGCGGCACACCACCCGGGGACGGGGCAATGAGGTCTCGGTCGCCGCTTTCCCCGACGTGACGATTCCGGTCACCGAGATTGTGGGCAACCAGTACACCTGAGTCGCGACCAGCCCATCCTTTTCCGACCCCTATCAACAGCCCGTGGCGTGACCTAGCGCCACGCAGACGTGTGTCAGCTTGGCCGGCGCCAACCGGGTGATCCGCTCCGTGCAGAGGCTGGGGCGAATCAACGACAGATTGTCCAGCGCCAGCACGCAGTCGGCTGGCATCCCGTCCTCGGGTCCGAGCCGTACCTCCCACCACACCTCCCCTCGCCCTACCACGGGCCGTGCCTGCCGGCGTGCTCCTCGATGTCGAGACGTTGGACCAGCTCCCGGGTGGACACGTCACCGTGCGTCTCCAGGTTGCCCCAGCCGTCGGGCCAATAGATGGCACTGACCGCCGTCGCCTCAGGATGCGCGGCGAGAAGAGTGCGAAAGGCTCGGGTCAAGGCGCCGATGAAGCGGTCGTGATGGCGTGGGAACGATTGGTTGGTCGTGAGTCCAAACCCCAGTGCGCCTCGGCCTGAGCGTGCGACTGCGTATCGAGGGGCAGGTAGTCCTTGACGCTCCATGCGCAGGCCTTCGTCAACCAGTCGTTGAGCGAGACCGGACACGGCCTCGTCGCCGTCGGCGGCGCGCTCCCTCAGGCGTCGGGCGACCTGGTCCGACAGCCGAACTGATACGACTTCGCTCATGTATACATTGCAAGCCAGTGTAGGTGAGGCGAAGGGGGGCTCAGTCCTGGTGCGGCAGGGGAGTGCGGGGGACCCGGCCGTCCACATCTGTGAAGCCGTAGGCGTCGGCCAAATCGGCGACGGTGAAGGCCTGCCCGCTGCGGCTCTTGGCGGCCGGGTCAGAGGCCAGAGCGACCACCGCCCGACCGGTGAAGCGGGGGGTTTCGGCTGCGTCGAGGTCGAACTCACCCTCGCCAGGCAGGGTGAGCACCCGCCGGCCGTCCTCGCCGGCCGGGACCATCTGCAGGAGCTCGGTGTCGACCAGCCCAGGCCACAGCGACACGACCGAGACGTTGCTGGCCCGCAGGTCGTGGGCCAGGTCCCGGGTCAAGCGGTCGAGGGCGGCCTTGGCCACGCCGTACGCGACGTTGTGCATGTAGTGGACGGCGCCGGGGGAGGAGATCTGGGCGATCAGGCCCTGGTCGGATTCGAGCAAGAGGGGCGCGGCCAGCACGGAGGCGGCGTAATGGGACCGGACCCCGATGTCGAACGCCTGGTCCCAGGCCTCGACCGGGACCTTCCAGAAGGGACGGCCCAGCCAGCGGGCCGAGTCGGGAGCGGAGAAGACGTTGTTGACGAGCACGTCGAGACGACCCGACTCCGATCGCACCCGCTCGAAGAGGGCCGCCACGGCGTCGTCATCGCGGTGGTCACAGGCCACCGCCACGCCGATACCGCCGAGCCGGTCGATCTCGTCGGCCGTCGCCGAAACCGTCCCGGGGAGCTTGCCAGGATCAACGGACCGGCCCGTCACATATACCGCGGCCCCCGCGGCCCCCAGCTCGAGAGCCACCCCCTTGCCGATCCCGCGGGTGGCCCCGGTCACGACTGCCACCCGGCCGGCCAATGTTTTCGCTACTTCGGTCATGGACATCAGACAACCAGGCCTGTCGGCCCGATGCCCGTGCCCGCATGCCGCTAGGCGGGACTCCGGCCCCTCGTGATCCTCTACCGTCTGCAGGGTGGAGAAACTCATTTACATACTCGTCGGCGAACCGAACGCCGGCGATTCGTCGTTAGGACAGGTGTTGATCACCGAAACGGCCGACTCCTTGCGGAAACGCGGTGCCCTTCGGATCCAGATCAATATCGTCGACCCCGATCTCGGGCCCCCGTTCGGCGTCGCCCCCGACCCCGGCGCGGCCAACCTGATTGCGGTGGTGTCGATGTGGGTGGACACCGCCGAGGGGTATGACTTCCGCGGCGTGCTCCCCGACCCGGGGTTCGACAGGGCCTGGTGGGGATACCTGGTGAGCGAGTCCGAGCCACTGCGCAACACCACGGTGCTACCCGGTCCCGACAGGCGGGTCCCCGGGTTCGCCCAGATGGTGTTGCTGACCCGTCCGGAGGGGCTCAATTGGGGCGAGTGGCGCCGGCGGTGGCAGGGGGCCCACACGGCCGTGGCGCTAGCCACCCAGTCGAGCTTCCGCTACGTCCAGAACGTCATCTTCCGAGCCGTCACCCTTGGGGCACCCCCTTACGTGGCCGTGGTGGAGGAGTGCTTTCCGTTGACGGCTGCATCGGACCTGCACGTGTTCTTCGACGCCGTCGGCGATGACTCGCGTTTGGCGCGGCACATGGCGGCCATGTCGGAGAGCTGCGATCGCTTTATGGACGGAGCGTCACCGGTGTCCTGGACGGTCGAGTACCTCTTCCCGGAGGAGACCTGAGGCTTCCAGCCGGCTTTCGTCACCCCGCGGTCCTCGTATCTGCCTTGCGGATCCTCAGCGTCGAACCGTCCGTGGTCTACGTCGTGCCCCTAACCTCGACCGTCCGAGAGTTCCACTCGGAACTGCCTATCGAGCCCGACGACCACAACGGCCTCACTGTCCGGTCTGCCGCTCAGTGCCAGCATCTTCGGGGGGTATCGACTGGTCGGATCGTCACAGCCCGCGGAAACGTCGGGGCCGCGAAGCTCGCGGGAATCCGCGAGACGATTGCGATCATGCTCGACATCCCGATTTGATCTCGACTTAGGGCAGGACCAGCTCGCCGTCGAAGACGGTGATGGCTGGGGCCGTCTCGCTGGAAGCCCTGCGGTCAGATCACGTGGTAGTCGACGTGCTCCGAGGCCGCCGCGTGTCGCACCTGTGGAGTGTCGATCTCCACTTCGATCGACGTCTCCAGGTAGGCGGCAGCGGCGACCGCCTCGGTGGCGAGTTGGTTGACCGCGAGATTTCGACCGAGTAGGCCCATCGCGGGGATGAGCAGCCGTAGCTCGACGATCTGCTTGGCGTCAATGTCCCGCGTTTCGAAGAACGTCGGGTGTCCACGCGGGCCAGTTCGCTTTGCCGACGACATAGCCGCGATCGAAGCTGGCCACTATCTGGAACGGCGTTCGGGCCCGGCTGTTGTCGTAGACGGTGGTGCCGTCGACGAGACTGATCGCTGAGGCCACCAAGGGCCATAGCCGCTTGTACCGTTCCCGGATCTTGTCGTCAGGGACTGCGTGACCGCCGGTCTCCACCCGGTTCGCGACCCGGGCCACGGCGAGCGCCTCCGGGACGATCACCACATGCAGCGTGACGATGTATCCGGCGTCGAGGGCCGCGTGCACCAGCTCGAGTTTGGACTCGTGGGAGAACACCGTCTCGGTGACGAAAGACATCCCGTTCTCGATCAGCTTCATCCGGCGCTCGGCGGCAACCACAGCGGCCTCGTAGGACTTGCCGACGGGGTCGTCGGGCCATCGCTGTGCGGATATGACATCGGCGTTGACGAACTCGAGCACGCTCGCCGGGCCAATGACTCTGGCGTACAGAGTGGACTTTCCCGCTCCGTTCGGTCCTGCGACGAGATGAAGGATTGGGTCGGACATCAGCCGGCGGCGCGGGTCCCCGATCTCCGGCCGGATGCCTTAACCCGCTCCACGACAGTGCCGTCATCGTCGAGCTCGACCCACTTGCGGCCGCCAGCGGAGAACTCTTCAGCAAGGTTGAGCGCCTCACGGAGGGTGTCCATCCGAGTCGACCACTCCGCCCGCACGACGGCCTGCTCCTTCGTGCTCAGCAGGTCGTAAGACCGGCTGCCGGCCAGAACCTCGCCAATGTCTTTATAGGAAGTGCTGGCCGAAGCCTCGATCTCCCGACCGATCCGCGCCCAGTGGACGACCTGCTGCGAAGCACTGCGGCTCTGGATGCCGCCGGCGAGCTTCGCCGATGCATAAAGGTCATCATCGATGCGGGCAGGAGACGTCGTAGCCATGGGAGAACCTCCGAATGGTGTGGCTGTCGGTAGGACTATTGTAGCAATCTGCAACAGTAATCGTGGGAGAGAGAACGGATGCGCAATGGCTGACCTCTTCCCGGAGGAGAGCTGAGGCATCCCTAGCGGATGTTGCTGGCACCACGACGCCGATTAACTACAGATACAACGCCGCCAAATCCTGCTCGCGACTCCGCAGTTCTTCAGCCGTGCCAGATAGCTCGATCCGACCGCGCCGAAGGACGTAGCCCCGGTCGGCAGCCCGCAAGGCTAATCGCGAGTGCTGTTCCACGATGAGCACGGCCGCGCCTTGCTTGGCTGCTTCCGTTATCGCTTCGAGCAATCGACGCACTATCAGGGGAGCCAGCCCTAGCGAGAGTTCGTCTGCAAGCAGCACTTCCGGCTTAGCGGCCAGGATCCTGGCCAGGGCCAACATCTGCTGCTCCCCACCCGAAGCAAGACCGGCCTTTAGACGGAGCTTTGATTCGAGTTCAGGAAAAAAGGAGAGCGCTTCCTTGACCGACCCCCGACCCAGCCGCAGGTTCTCTTCGCAGGTAAGGCTCATAAACACACAGCGCTTCTCCGTCAGTACGCCCAAGCCATTCCGAACCCGCCTAAAGAGCGGGCCCGGATTCGTCTTCCCGCTCACGGCGACGGTCCCGCGAAGGAGTGGCAAGGTTCCGGAGAGCGCTCGAATGACCGTCGTCTTGCCAGCACCGTTGGCGCCGAGAAGGGCGACCACTTCGCCTTGGCGAACTTCGAGGTCAATGTCGCTCACCGCCGGCACCCCGTGATATCCAGCTGCCACGCCGCTCGCCCGGACGGCCACCGTAGTCATGCTGTTTCGCTCGGAGGTTGGGCGCCGGAAGGAACCTCTGCGCCGGCCGGAACGTCTTCTTCGCCAAGGTAGGACCGGATGACGTCGGGGTTGGCCCGGATTTCGTCTGGTGTGCCGTGGGCGATTATCTCTCCAAAATCAAGAGCGAGCATCTGATCTGAGACGGACATCACCAAGTCGACGTCATGCTCGATGAGGAGCACGGCGATGTCCCACTTGTCTGCGAGCGTGCGAATCAGCTGCTTCAACTCTTGACGATCCTTGTCGCCGAGGCCCGCAGCAGGCTCGTCGAGCATTAGAAGCCGAGGCTCGGTCGCTACCGCTCTGGCGATCGCAAGTAAGCGCCTCTGAGCGTAAGAAAGCTGATTCGGGAAGCTCTGGAGTCCATTCTCCAAATGAAACTCCGTCACGGCGGCCGCGGCCGCCCCTGCCAGTTGAGGCTTACCGGGCCGAGCTAGACAGGTGAGCCAATATTTCAAGCTGCGACGCTCAGACGCTACCAGCAGGTTCTCGCCGACGGTCAGGTCCTCGAAGAGCTCGAGCGACTGAAAGGAACGAGTTATGCCCGCCCTGTTTCGCTTGTCGGCTGTAAGAGAGTCGACCGAGCGCCCGTCTATGGATATGGTGCCTTCGGAGGCTGCGTATCCGCTGATGGCGTCGATCAGCGTAGTCTTACCGGCGCCATTTGGGCCGATGATGCCTAACACCTGTCCGCTCGCTAGCGAAAACGACACGGACGATACGGCGGTCACCGAACCAAACCTGACGGAGACGTCATCCACGGATAAGAGGAGCGGGCTCGACCGGCGACCGCCCGAATCCACTGCCTGGTTGATCGTCACGAGAGTGCCCTGCTGCTGGCGAGCTTTGATTCCGAGCCGGCGCCGGATCCAGGCGAGCTGCAGCAGGATCCCGCCGACTATTCCATCGGGATTCAAGATGACTGTGACCACCAGCAGGATCCCGCCGATGAAGGTCAACCAGTTGCCGAGCCCAATCCCGTTGACGGCCGTATTGACCACTCCAGCTGGCTCTAACCCGGTACCGGCTACCCCACCGAAGACATACCCGACTCCACCAACGACCGCTTCGACCACATAATTGATCGACTGCAGAGGATCTACATTGTCCAGGACGGCGCTGCTGTAACGGAAGGCGACGAGCATGCCAGCCACCGCGGCTATGCCCCCAGACAACACGAACGCATAGAGCTTGGTCCTCGGTACGTTCAATCCCAGGGATGCCGCGGCGCGCTCGTTGCTTCGGACCGCGATGAGCTTTCGGCCAATAGCTGAGCGCCGGAGGTTCACCACTGCCACCCCCAGCGCCACGAACAGGACGAGCGCGACCATCGAATAGCGGCGTGGGTAATCGGTTTCGGATACGTCGAAGCCAAAGAGGTGGGCTGAGCCGACGCTAATCCCGGTATCTCCGCCAGCAAACGATTGCGTCGTGAAAAGTAGAGAATTGAGCGCTTCGGCGAGCCCTAGAGTGACAACGGCAAGGGTGACCCCCCTGGTCCGAACCGCCGGCAGGCCCACCACCAGGCCCACAGGAATCGCGGCAGCAACTCCGACAAGACACGCCAGGGGCAGTGGCCAGCCAGCACCTTCGACCAGCCTGGCTGCCAGTAGCGCGCAAAAGCTACCGATCGAGGCTTGCATCAGGGAGAGTTGGCCGGCGTAGCCAATGAGAACTATGAGCGACAGCAGGATGCAACCAGCGATCATCGAGGTGGTCATCGGGATCACCCAGCGGACCGGGAGAATCACCTCGATACACAAGGCGGTCAGACCTACTACGGCAACGAGAACAGGCCAGTGGACTCGTCCGGTGCCCAGCTTGGGCAGGGTCGACCCCACGAATCCCCGCGATGGCAACGCTCGGCCTCTAACCGCGAGGATGAGAATGATAATGAGGACGGGGACGGCATCGGCGAGCCCTGGCAGCGATCGGATGACAGGCTCGTATGCGTAGTAAGTCAGCTCCGATTGGATAATGCCTATCCCGACAGCTCCTACGAACGTCAGCGGGAAGGATGACAAGCCGCCAAAGAGTGCGGCGGCTAGTGCCGCCACCAGCAGGCTCGTCATGAATCCGAGTTGTAGGCCGGTGATCGGCGCCGTCAGGACTCCAGCTAGGGCTGTCAGAGCCCCAGCCAGCGACCAGTTCACCAGCGCCACCATCCTGGCCGACCAACCGACTCCTTCTAATGCTTCCTCGTTCTCGGCCAAAGCTGAAGTGGCTAGGCCTAGTCGGGTGCGCCGATAGAAGAGCCCTAGTAAGGTCGCAAGAGCGGCCGAAAGCCCGAAGATGATCACATAGTCGGTCGTTAGGTGGGCTCCGAAGAGCACGAAGCGGTGCACGGGGAGGAAGGCCGTCACCACGTAGGTGCCCGTTCCGAACTTCAGTTGGCAGCCGGATTGAATGATGACCAGTAGGCCAAGGGTGGCGATCGCCTTGGTTAGGGCACTGGCCGTCCGCAGCGGACGCATAACGACCGTTTCGATAAACATTCCGACGGCGATGCCGGAGGCGATGGAACAAACAAAAGCAACGGCTGATGAAAGCCCTAGCGTCTTGAACTCTAGGAACAGATAGCCCGAGGCAACTGCCATCGCGCCGGTTGCGAAGTTGACCGCACCTGATGTCCGGTGGACCGCCACCACCGCCAAGGCGAGCAGGGCATACACCCCTCCCGTGGTCAGCCCGAGTATCGCGAACTGAATGAACTCTGACATTCCGTTGGCCGGCTAGTGGTGTCTCTGGTGCGAGTATCGCCTTGCCAACGCGAGCATCCTAGCCTTGCTGTCGGGCCTTCGAAGTGGCGGAGGCGTTGGGACTAGGACTACTTACTTGGCGCCCGCCACGACCGCGGTCGTCAAGTTGATGGCGCTTCCGTTGCTGTGCGCGGTGTTCGAGCTGTAAGAGTATGGGAACACTGAGAGGTAGACCACCTGGGAGAGCCCGACGACGGGCCCGGGGTAGCCCGAAGCAGCAGGTCCCGTCAAGCCCGTATTCACGCCGGTGGATGCTTTCATGGCGTTCAGAACACTGAGAGCGGTGACGCTCGGTAGTCCCTTTGCGATCTGAGCGAACGTCAGCACGCCGTCGTAACTGTTTTCGGCATCGGTGTTGGCATTGACGCTCGGATCGATGGCCTTGGTCGCCGTGACGAAGGCGTCGGCGGCGGAGGTCCCAGTGCCTGGGAGCTTGAAGACGGAGGTCAGGTACAGCATTCCGCTGGGAAGGTTGAGGGCGGCGACGGCTGGCAGGGACAAGGCGGCCGCATCGGTGGCCACCGTGAGCCCTCCGAGCTTTTGCGCAGCTATAAGCGCTTCAGTCGTAGCGGCACCACCCATTCCTAGGGCAACGCAGCGGTTCCCACCGGCGGTGGCAGTGGCCATGGCGGCGGTGAAGTCCGTGGTCGTCGGAGCTACGGCCACGATACGCATTTTCGGGTTACCGCCATACTCGGCAAAGCCGGCCTCGACGTAGTTCACATACGGCAGCGTGGCCGAGATGTTGAAGGTGATATCGGCCGCCGTTTTGCACCCCGCCTTAGCACTCAGATCTGCACCGATTCCCGTGTCGGCAGCAGGGGTGGTATCCACCGGGAAAGCGTTGGCACTGGTGCTGTCTTGTGGTGCGACGGCGACCATACCGATATCGGCGATGTTGGCTGCCGCCAGGATGGGCAGGATGTTCTGGTCGTCGAGGGAGAGGCTGCCCACGACGGCCACTACGCCGTCGGAGATCGCGGTACGCCCACAGGCGGCGTTCAGGTTGGGGTTCCCCATGTCGTCGCAGAGCACGAGCTGGAGCGGATGACCATTGATGCCGCCAGAAGCGTTGACGGTCGCGACGGCCGCCTTGCCGGCGGTGCCAATCTCGGGCTCAGATATGGATCCCGAGAGCAAGCCCATCAGCATGATCTTGATAGGAGTGCCGCTCGGGGCCGCGGCTGCGCTCGTCGGGCTGACGCTGGACGGACTGGTGGCCGCCGGCTTCGAACTGGACCCACATGCAGTCAGTACGGCTCCGGCCAACAGCGTTACTGACGCGAACAGCATCAGTGATCGCCTCTGGGTCACTCCTGATGATCTCACCCTCACTCCTTCTGCGAGTCGCGCCGGACGGCGCCGACGGATGACCGCTCGGTCATGTGCTCCCCCGTTGGACCCCGGTCAAACAAGGCCTTGCAGCCCTTCTCGACCGACCGTCCGACCGGCCAATTTCTCTCACATCGTCCGAGGCGTGTCAAGGAAATGTTCGGGAACTCACCTCGTTCGGGGTGCGCCCCTCCCTGGCAGTGACGAGGGGTGCAGGTGCAAGAAGCCGGTATAACTCGGGGCAAAAGGGTCCGGGCGATTCGCAGCAACACCATCGTTGGGTCCAGCAGGTCGCCCTGGCCGGTCACGGGGTCAGGCGGGATCAGGCCGGCTTGACAAAGTCCGATACATATGAGACAACAGTCTCGGTCGGACGCCCGGTCGAGGGGATGATTGCTATCAGCAGACTAGAGGGACAGCAGGACAAGGCACCGGGGGTCGCCATAGTAACCGGCGCCAATTCCGGCATCGGAAGAGCTACCGCCTTGGAACTTGCAGCTGCGGGATTCCATGTCTACGCCACGGTCCGGCAGTCGAAATCGGCCGATCGGCTGCAAGAACTGGCACTAGCGGCGGGATCGCACATCGATGTCGTCGAGATGGACGTCTCGAGCGACTCGAGTGTCGCCGCCGCAGTATCGAAGATCCTGAGTGAGGTGACGACCGTCGACGTCCTTGTCAATAATGCGGGCGTTGCCGGCAATGGGGTGGTCGAGGAATCGACCGTCGAGCAGCTCGAAGCTGTCATGAACGTGAATGTCTACGGCGCTCTCCGTTGCATCAAGGCGGTGCTGCCATCAATGAGGGCCGCCTCCCGCGGTTGCGTAGTCAATGTCAGCTCCGTCGCCGGCCGGCTGGCCTCCTTGGCCCAAGCTCCCTACGTCGCCTCGAAGTGGGCCTTGGAAGGTCTGAGCGAAGAACTGGCGTTCGAGCTTGCCCCGTTCAACATTCGAGTGGCCATCATTGAGCCCGGCGTAACCAGAACTCCCATATTCGCCAAGAATGCCGACGTCCCGGACGTTTCGGGGCCCTACCGCGCTCATTACCGCCGCATGTTCCAACTCTACGCGGTTGCCATACCGGTGGCTGCAGATCCATTCGAGGTGGCAAGAGTCATCCACCGCGCCGTAACAAGCGAGGATCCAAAGTTGCGCTACTTAGTAGGATGGGGCGCGGAGCAGATCGCAGGTGGTAGGCGCCGAATGACAGACGAGGAATGGGTTGCATTGGGTGCCGCCACAGACGATGAGGAATATTACGCTGACTTCGAACGAGTGTTCGGGATCGCCATAGCACCGTCAGGTGGCTGATAGCCCACGGTCGTCACAACTATTCGTTGATCCAGTTAGGAGAGCCCGATGTCAATCACGGCCATTTTCCACATCAACATAAACTGCACGGATCTCGATCGATCTATAGCCTTTTATCAAGATCTCGGCTTCAAGGTGGCCGCCGATCTCGGAGAGATCGACGGGGGCGATGTGATGAGAGGGTTGGGGTTGAGCACGGACTCGAAGGCTCGCGCCGCCATCCTGTCCTTGGATCCAAGCCAGGCCCGCCTGGCCAGGATCGACCTGATCCAGTGGTTGCGACCGCAGACTCACGGAGAACCCACGCACTCCCCACCCCACTCGGACCTCGCTGGAATCGGCTTGGCCCGGCTGACCCTTTGGACCCGAAATATTGCCGAGGAAGTTGATCGACTTCAGGGTCTCGGCATCGAATTCATCGCGGAACCGCTGTCCATTCCCGGGGGTGATGGAATATTCGCGTGTTTTCGTGACCCGGACGGCACCGTCATCGAACTGATAGAGACCCACGTACCGTCTGCGTAACCCCTGCTCATAGGCTGCCCATGAACACGACCACGCTCTTCGGCAACTCCTCCGCCGTCATCCCGCCGAGACCGGCGGAGGATTCGCTGACGGCGTTCTTCTGGCAGGGAGCTCGCGACGGGAAGCTACTGATACTTCGCTGCCGGCAATGCCAGAGTTACATCCACTGGCCTCGACCGGTTTGCCGCTTCTGCCTGGCGACAGATCTATCCCCTGCCGAAGTATCTGGGCGGGGAAGGCTCCACACCTACACCTCTGCCACCCAAGCATTCCATCCGTACTTCTTGGAACGGGTTCCTTACATCATCGCCACGGTGGAACTCGAAGAACAGCCGGGGCTAATGATGGTCAGTAACCTCGTCGGAGTTGAACCCATGGCGGTCCAGCCAAACATGTTGGTGGAAGTTCTCTATCGCGAAGTCGCCCCCGGGCTGACTTTGCCCCTCTTCGAGCCCGCGACTACACGGCGTGGTGGCGACCGATGAACCGAGTCGCCATAGCCGGTGTCGGGTACTCCACGGTGGGAAGGAACACCGGTCTGACCGCGGCGGAGCTAGCCACCCAGGCGGCCAAGGCTGCGATGGAAGACAGCGGATTGACCCCCGAGGACATCGACGGGCTCTGCTCGTACTGCACGTCGGGATCAAGAGCAACCGAGAATGCCATGTCATTGGGCTGGATGCTCGGCCTCATGCCGGCGTCCTGGGTGGCGACCACCGGCCTGGAGAGCGCGGCCTTCATGCACCCCGCGCTCGAGGCCATGGCCGCCGTACAGGCCGGACTCTGTGATACCTGCCTGGTGCTGCGCGTGATCCAGCAGCAGCCCAGCACCCCCGTGGTCCTGGCGACTGCGGCCAGCAGCCCCCCCGTCGCCGGTGACGCCCAGTTCCTAGCCCCGTTTGGTGCCGGCTCGCCGACCCAGTGGGCGGCCCTGCGCACCCAGCTCTATATGGATGCGTACGGTGCCACGGAGGAGCAATTTGGCGCCCAGGTCATCACTCAACGAGGGCATGCAGTCCTAAACGAGGATGCACTGTTTCGAACCCCGCTGACTCTCGATGAGTATCTCGCTAGCCGCTACATCAGCAAGCCACTGCGCCTCCTCGACTGCGACTACCCCTGCGACTCGGGGTCGGCGATCATCGTGACCACCCGCGAGCGCGCAGCCGATTGTCGCAAGCCGCCGGTCTATGTCGAAGCAGCCGCCTTCTCGGCCATCCAAGATCTCAACTTCGAGATTCTGACTGATACCGGGCCGTCGTCACCGAAGCTGTGCTCAGATCGTCTGTGGGCGCGAACCGACCTTGGACCATCGGACGTCGATTGCGCCCAGCTGTACGACGGCTTCACCATCATCACCATGGAGTGGCTGGAGGCGCTCGGCTTTTGTGGCCCGGGTGAAGCAGGCCCGTTTGTCGAGGCTGGGCATACCGCCCTCGGGCGATCTCTGCCAGTCAATACCGACGGAGGCGCGTGCAATGTCGGACGCCGCCATGGAGCCAACTTCTGCATCGAGGCTACCCGGCAGCTGCGAGGAGAGTCTGGCGAGCGGCAGGTGCCCGGAGCAGAAGTGTCCATCTTCACCAATGCATTCGGCCCGTTCGCTGGTGCGGTCCTGCTCACTAAGTAGCGGAATTGGCCCCTACGGATAGCCGACGCCAGCCAAGAATCCACCAGTCACCAGTGCAGAATGAGAGTACGGATGTATGACGTTCTAGAAGGGATCAAGGTCGTGGAGGTCGCCTCGTGGACGTTCGTCCCGACGGCGGCGGCGGTCCTGGCTGATTGGGGCGCCGATGTCGTCAAGGTCGAACATCCCGTTACTGGCGATCCGCAACGCGGGCTGGTCAACGCCTTGACCTCTGACACGGGACCGAACCCTATGATGGAGGTTCCCAACCGCGGCAAGCGCAGCATCGCGATCGATATCAGCGAACCGGACGGACTGACGCTTCTGTATCGCCTGGTAGCCGA
>Ga0302325_10001867_pt1 | contig 52792 bp, 53 predicted proteins | sample Palsa_T0_2_FD_201948 | JGI IMG/M metagenome (GOLD analysis project Ga0302325, IMG submission 201948) | Peat permafrost microbial communities from Stordalen Mire near Abisko, Sweden - Palsa_T0_2 | ecosystem: Environmental > Terrestrial > Soil > Palsa > Peat permafrost | place: Sweden: Abisko...
GTCGTGATTGGCGAAATCGCATCAACGACGACACTGCAAATCGCTCTATTTCTGATCCCAGTTCTCGCCGGTACCGTCGCGGTGGCCACGGGGATGGCGAAGGCGCTGCGGCGCGGGGCACTGCCGGCTGACGCGGCGCCGAGCTCTAGGCGGGCCGGGGTACGGACGCGAACGCCGGCAGAGTGAACCATGTGGGAAGGCCTCGCCGGAGCGCTGGGGTGCCGCGTAGCTCGATTGTGCCAGCGCCGAGGGCGTCGGACCAGCTTCGGTCGCCGCGCCAAATTTCGACCATATGGCGAAGATCGGTGAGCACGTTTACTGCGACTTCGTAGCCGGGGTCGACATCGCAGACGTCGGCTTCGTTGGCGGTGATCACCAGCCACCAATGCCGGGACTTGGTAGGAGCATCCGGGAACGTGAACTCCACCACGGTGCGGCCGTTGGGCACCGCGGTGTGATCGATGTTGCGATGCATATCCCATAGCAACAGTTTCGGATCGAGATCCTCGTCACCCAGTTCACCGATCCAGCGGACGCCCCATGCGCCGAGCGCTTCGACTACCGGGCGGAGCTCCTCCCCGGCGGGGGTGAGGACGTATTGCACGTTGGGACCGTCGGTTCGGCGGTCTACTACGCCGGCGCGGACCAGTTGCTGGAGCCGCTTGGACAGCAGCGTGGGAGACATGCGGGGCACGCCGCGGCGCAACTCGTTGAAATGCCGACTCCCGGTCACCAGTTCTCGGACGATGAGCAACGTCCAGCGTTCGTCAAGCAGCTCCATCGCTTTAGCGACGGGGCAGAACTGATGGTAGGAGGAGCCCATGCCGTCCAGGTTAGAGCCACGCTCCCGCGCTCAGCCCGCCGATAACGCCGGCTTCGAGCCGGCGTCGGGTACCGGTACAGATCTCGTACTAGTCGAACAGCAATCTCGTTCTTTACCCTCAACGAGGACGACAACGTCGGTGCACCCAGAAAATCGGTCGTGATGTTTGGCGCCGCGTGGTTGTTCGCAAGCCGATGCCCGAACATGGGAGGACTACTGAGATGACTGCACCAAACGATATCGTCGAGGCCGACCGAGCTCTCAAAGCCAAGCACCGCGCCATGTGGGCCCTGGGCGACTACCCCACCCTGGCCGCCGAGATCATCCCCGACCTTGGCAAAGTCTTAGTTGACGCCTGCTCGGTAGGCCCTGGTCAGCGGGTGTTGGACGTGGCCGCCGGGTCGGGCAACGCTGCCATTCCGGCGGCTCTCGCCGGGGCGAGCGTTGTCGCCTGCGACCTCACACCCGAGTTATTTGAGTTTGGGCGCGAACGTGCTCGTCAGCTAGGCGTTGAGGTGGAGTGGCGGGAGGCGGATGCCGAGGCACTTCCGTTCAGCGACGGGGAGTTCGACGTCGTGCTGTCGTGTCTTGGGGTCATGTTCGCCCCGCGCCATCAGGTCAGCGCCGATGAGATGGTCCGCGTCTGCCGGGCCGGTGGGACCATCGGATTGCTGAGCTGGACGCCAGAGGGGTTCATCGGACGGATGTTCGCCACCATGAAACCCTACGCGCCCCCGCCTCCGCCAAGCGCGCAGCCTCCGCCTTTGTGGGGATCCGAACACCACGTCGTCGAACTGCTCGCCGACCGCGTCAGCGGCGTCAAGGCACAGCGGAGAACAGTCACAGTGGACCGCTTCGCCGCCCCCGACGCGTTCCGCGACTACTTCAAGGCCCATTACGGCCCGACCATCGCCGCCTACCGCAACATCGCGGACGACCCCGCCCGCGTGGCCGCGCTCGACGACGACCTCAGCGAACTCGCACAGCGCCATGACCGCGGCGACGCGACCACCATCCTGGACTGGGAGTACCTACTGCTCACCGCCCGTCGACTCGCAGGGTGATGGCTTCGTTGAGCGCGGCCGGTAATAGAGTGCCACTATTTCCTACCGGGCAAAGAGTAAGGAGCATGACATGGTCGACACGACAACTGCGATCCGACGTCATCATCACATCACCTTGTGCGTTGGAACAGCCCAGGAGGACTTCGACTTTCACACCAAGGTGCTCGGGCTGAAGAGCGTAAAGAAAACGGCGCTCTACGATGGGGATGTACCCATCTACCACCTGTACTACGGCAACGACAAGGGAGCGGAATCGACGCTCGTGACGAGCTTTCCGATGCGCCAGTCAGGGCGCGTCGGCCGACGAGGGACGAACCAGACCCGAGTGCTAATGCTGTCGATCCCCGAGACGTCCATCGGCTACTGGCGTTCGCGCTTGACCGACCACGGCTTCACTGTCGAGGAATCCGAGGTGTTCGGCGAGAAGCGACTCGATTTCACCCACCCCTGCGGTATCGAGTACGCGCTCGTGGGTGTCGCTTCCGATCAACGCGCTCCTCACTCCTCCGGTCCCGTGCCGCAGGAGTTCGGCATCCACGGCACCCACGGGATCACCGTATCGGTACGCGATCTGGACCTGTCGGCCGAGTTCATGACCACTGGGTGGAGTGGTCACTTGACCCAGGAGGAGGATGCTAGGGCCCGGTTCGAGGTAGGCGACGGAGGATCGGGGTGCATAGTTGATTTCATCGCCGAGCCCCAGCTCGATCAGGCCGGCTGGATGTACGGAGAGGGCATCGTGCACCACACCGCCTTTCAAGTCGCCGACTACGACACCCAGACCAGTGTGAAGTCACATCTGGAAGGCCTCGGCCTCACCGACGTATCAGAACGCAAGGACCGCGGTTATTTCGAGTCCATCTACGTGCGTATCCCGTCCGGAGCCCTGTTCGAAGCCACCGTGTCGAAGCCCGAGGGCTTTCTCATCGATGAAGCATACGAATCACTGGGCAAAACTTTCCAGGTGCCACCAGTGTTCGAAGGCCAGCGTGACTTCCTGATGTCTTACCTCGAGCCACTCGAGTACTGACCGGCGGCCCCATCGGAGCGTCAGACGCTCGTCTCAACCGACTCGGCGACCTCTGCGGTAAGCCCGGCGACCCGAAGTGAGCTGACTACTCGCTGGCGGTGTTGCGGTCCCCGACCGGGCCGTCTGCGGCGTTCACGACCACAGCGTGGAAGTTCACGAATTCGAACAAGCCATGGTGGGACAACTCCCGGCCGTAACCTGAGGCCTTGATGCCGCCGAAGGGAAGACGTGGGTCGGACACGGTCATACCGTTGACGGCTGTGTGCCCGGCCTCGAGCCGAGTTGCGAACTCCTCGCCGGCCGGAAGGTCCGAGGTCCACACCGCGCTGCCAAGGCCGTAGACGCTGTCGTTTGCGAGCCGCAGGGCTTCGGTTCTGTCTCGGGCTCGGAGAAGCGGGACTGCAGGGCCGAACACCTCCTCTTCGAGGACCGCCATGCCGGGGCGCACGTGATCGAGGACCGTCGGCTCGTAGTAGAAGCCCGGCAGGTCCGGAACGCGTCCGCCGATCAAGATTCGCGCGCCCTGGGTCACGGATTCGCGGACCTGGCGCTCGAGCGCGTCGCGCAGGTCTTCCCGGGCCAGAGGCCCCACCGTGACACCTTCTTCGATCGGGTCGCCGAGGCGCAGGGCGCGTACGTGCTGGAGCAGCTTCTCGGTAAGAGCGTCGGCTACCTGTTCCTCCACCACGATGCGCTTGGCGGCGATGCAGGACTGGCCCGTGTTCTGGAATCGACTGCGCGTCGCCCACGCCGCTGCCGCGTCGAGGTCGGCGTCTCCAAGAACGACGAAGGCGTCACTGCCGCCGAGTTCGAGCACGGTCTTCTTGAGTGCCTGCCCGGCTATGGCGGCGACCGATCTGCCCGCCCGCGTCGATCCGGTGAGGGTCACCGCCGCTACTCGGTCGTCACCCACCACGGCCGCGGCGACCTCTGCGGTGCGATCGGCCCCCACCACGAGCACAGACAGCGTCGCGCTCGGCAGGCCCGCTGCGTCCGCTACTTCGGCGAGAGCCAGCGCGCACCCAGTCGTAGAAGGGGCATGTTTGAGCACCATCACATTGCCCGCCGCCAGCGCCGGCGCCAGGGCGCGTACCACCTGCCAGTAAGGGAAGTTCCAGGGCATGATCGCGAGCAGGACACCCAAAGGCACGGGGACCACCACGGAGCGAAGCGCCTCGGTATCCACCGTCTCCGGCTCGAGGAGCGCCGGCGCGTGCTCCGCATACCAGTCGCAGGTGCGGGCGCACTTGTCGATCTCGGCGCGGCTTTCCAACAGAGGCTTGCCCATCTCCGTCGTGGCGAGCGATGCCAGCTCCTCTCGCCGCTCACGCAGTGCGACGGCCAGCCGACGCAAGCCGTTGGCGCGCTCTGTGATCGGAGTATGCCGCCAGGCCTTAGCAGCCGAATGGGCTCGATCGAGCAGTCCGTGCAGCTCCTCGGCAGTCGTCTCCTCATAGGTGGCGAGGGGTCGCCCGGTCGTCGGGTCGACCGTCGTCACGGTCACGAAGCCTCCCCGTTCTCTAGTACCAGAGCAACCCCCTGACCCGATCCGACACACACGCCCAGCACCCCGTAACGGGCCCGACGAAGGTGAAGCTCGGTGGCCAACGTGAGGACGTACCGGGTGCCCGAAGCCCCAAAGGGGTGGCCGATCGCCACGGCTCCTCCATTCGGATTGAGGCGGTCGTCGGGGACCTCGAATCCGTCGAGCTGGTGAGGCAGTTCACGTAGTACGCCGAGTGCCTGGGCGGCGAAGGCTTCGTGGATCTCCCACACGTCGATGTCGGTGGGGGACAGCCGGGCGCGCTCGAGGGCCTTGGCGATGGCGAACGCGGGGGCGATCCCCATGTACTGCGGGTCAAGTGCGTGGGTGGCAGAGGCCACCACCCGTGCCAGGGGAGCGATACCCAGCGACTCGGCCACCGGGCCGCTGGCCAGCACGACGGCACTGGCCCCGTCGTTGAGGGCCGACGAGTTTCCCGCCGTCATTTGGGTGGTGTTCGGCTGTGGCGGCAGACCGGCCAACTGCTCGGCGGTGGTGTCCCCCCGGATGCCCTCGTCGTGCTCGAACGTCCTGCCAGGCTGGTGCTTCGTTCCGGGAACCTCGACCGGGTGGATCTCCAGAGCTAGCCGTCCCGAGTCACGGGCCGCCGCGGCCCGATGGTGGGAGCGCAGCGCGAAAGCGTCGATCTCCTCGCGGGTCAATCCGTAGCGGTCCGCCACGTTCTGCGCCGTCTTGATCATCTCGACGTAGGCGTTCCGAGCCAGCAAGGTGGGATTGGGTGGCCCGCCGGCCCCGGCCCACATGGTGTCGAGGAGGAGTACGGGGCCGCGTGGGCTGAACGGGGCGTCCCCTTTCATCTGGGCCCAGCCGGACCGCGACATCGACTCGACGCCGGCTGCCAGGCCGACCTCGAGCTCGCCGCTGCGGATGGCATGGGCGATGTTGATGGCGCCGGTCAGGGACGAGGCACAGAAGCGGTTGACGGTGACCGCCGGCACGGAGTCCGGAAAGCCCGCAGCCAACGCGCCCCAGCGTGCAATGTCACCCATGCCCTCGTGCGCGGTGTTGACGCACCCCGCGGTGATGTCCTCGATCTTCTCCAACGGCACCCCGAGGCGCTCACAAGCCGCCACCATGGTCGTTCCCAGCAGGTCATCCGTGCGTAGGTGCGACAGTGAGCCGCCGTAGCGCCCGACGGGTGTTCGGACTCCGCCCAGGATGAATGCGTCAGTCACGCGACCAGAGACGCTTCGAGGGTGATTTCCGGGACACCCGCCAACGCTTTGCTTACCGGACAGCCGGCTTTGGCCGTCTGGGCGTGCTCTTTGAACGTGGCTTGGTCGAGTCCGGGTACTTGCCCGACGGTGACGAGAGCGATCTTGGTGATGGTTGGAGCTCCGTCGACCAGTCTCAGCGTGACGCTGGCATCAGTGTGAACGGATTCCGGTGGATTGCCTGCAGGTTCCCGTACCCGTCGGAACATCACCTTTCCATTCCGCGCTTCCGTGTGCCGGCATCATCGCCTCCTATCGGCTCAACTTCGGGTGTCGTCTCTTGGTCCAACTTTGATCGGATCTCCGTTGTCTCGCTGCTAGCGGAGTCCAAAACTACAATCTCGCGCACCACTGGTCAGCCAGCGAACTGGCCGCCTGCCGGCGATGTTTTGGAGGCGCATGTAGGAGTTGATCGTTGGCAGCGTGCGGTCGTGGTGGCCGTTGACCACCAAGACCGCACCCGCGCACTAGTCGCCGTCCAGGGACCAGCCCACGGCCTCGAGGTGTCGACGCACCCGCTCCACGTCGGAGTGTCGGTCACCGCGTGGATGGCTTCGAGAATGGCCGTCTTCGGGTTGGTGTTGGGCGGCAGCGGCAGGCTGAGCGCCAAAGAGTCGGCTGCGTCGATGACCTCGGAGTCGGAGAGGTGGCGGGCTAGCAGGGCCAAGACCGGGTAGTAGTCCGTCGAGGGCACGCCGGCGGGGTAGCCGGCGTGCAGCCAGTCCACGACTCGCTGCAATGAGGTTGGAAGGGCCATCGGGGCGGTCTCCGATCCGGCTAGCTGGAGTGGACGATGAAGTAGATACCCCATCCGATGGCGGCCAGCACCACGGCGAAACAGAAGAGGCCGACGAGGAGCCCTGCCGGGTTGCCGCCGTAGACGTGGGCGTCATCGGAGCTGACGGCGACACCGCTGCGGAAGTTGAGGGCCCGGAGGCCGACGGCGAAGAGGGCGGGCAGCCCGGCGCCGGCCAGAAGGCCGACGACGATGATCTTCCACAGGGCGCTGAAGTCGATCCACGGGGTGGCGATGATCATGGCAGACATGGCAATCCTCTCAAGCGTTGGCGGGGGCGTCGGCCGCGGCCACGCCCGCCGAGCCGGTCCATTCGGCGTTGACGTTCTTGGAGTTGACGGCGGTCTTGCGGGAGGCGAGCCAGATCCCGCTGCCGAGGGCCACGAGCAGAACGAACAAGACGATGGCCCCGAAGGTGCCGCCGATTAGGTGGGCGATCTCGTAGCCGCCGGCCCCGACCAGACCTGCGGAGGGGAGGGTGAAGATCCACGCCGTGGCCATTCGGCCGGCGACGGACCAGCGCACCTCGGCGCCTTTCTTGGCGAACCCGCAGCCAAGGATCGAGCCCGTGGCCACATGGGTGGTGGACAGTGAGTAGCCATAGTGGCTCGATAGGAGGATGACCGCGGCCGACGCCGACTCGGCCGCCATGCCTTGCGGCGACTCGATCTCGACCAGGCCCTTGCCCAGGGTGCGGATGACCCGCCAGCCGCCCAGATAGGTCCCGAGGCTGATGGCCAGGCCGCACGACAGAATGACCCAGGTGGGGGCCTTGGACCCGCTGTGCAGCGTGTGATGGGTGATGAGGGCCAGGGTGATGATGCCCATGGTCTTTTGGGCGTCGTTGGTCCCGTGCGCCAGCGACACCATCGACGCCGATCCGATCTGGCCCCAGCGGAACCCGTGGGTCCGGGCGTCGTTGGTGACCTGGCGGGTCAGCCGGTACACCAGGTAGGTGCCGACGGCGGCTACGGCGAAGGCGATGGGCGGGGATAGGACCGCCGGCACGACCACCTTGGACACGAGGCCATGCCACTTGACGGCGCTACCGCCCGCCGCGGCGATGGTGGAGCCGACGACGCCACCGATAAGAGCGTGCGAGGAGCTCGAGGGGATCCCCGCCAGCCAGGTGAACAGATTCCAGGCGATGCCCCCGGCCAGGCCACCGAACACGACGATCAGGGTCACCTTGCCCGTCTGGACGAGGCCGCTGGCGATGGTCGCGGCCACGCTGAAGGACAGGAACGCACCGACCAGGTTGAGGACGCCGGAGAGGGCCACGGCGATCTTGGGGGGAAGGGCACCGGTCGCGATCGACGTGGCCATAGCGTTCCCGGTGTCGTGGAACCCGTTGGTAAAGTCGAAGGCGAGGGCGGTAATGACGACCAAGGCGAGGACCGCGTCGCTGTTCATGGAACGCGTCGCTACCGTCGTTCTCGCGGGCGAGCAATGGCTGCTGGGAAGCTTTTAGAATGTGTTCATGCAGCATTCAGGAAAGGTACGCCGCTAGTTCAGACGGAAGCTTCGCGGCGCCACGCGGAGGGATCGCCCAGATACAGGCCGCAGGGGGGCTGGGAGGCACAGCCGGCGGAGCCGTGGTAAGCAGCGAGCATGGAAACACGGAAGATCGGATCGCTTGACGTCACCGTTATCGGGCTCGGCACCAACAACTTCGGCATGGGCTTGGCTGCCGAGGATGTACCCCCGGTGGTGAACGCCGCGCTTGACGAGGGCATCAACTTCTTCGACACCTCCGACTCTTACGGCGAGAGCGAGGAGCGTCTCGGTCGCGCCCTGGGCCCCCGCCGGGACGAGGTGCTGATCGCCACCAAGTTCGGGAACCCGGTTCGGGGCGAGGAGGGGACAGGGGGCGCCCAGCCCGATTATGTTCGCCGGGCGCTAGAGGCCAGCCTCCGCCGCCTCGGGACGGACCGGATCGACCTGTATCAGATCCACCGGCCGGACCCGAACACACCGATCGCCGACACCCTGGCAGTCCTCGACGAGGCGGTGCGGGCGGGCAAGGTACGCGAGATCGGCTGCTCGAACTTCTCGGCCGCCCTGCTACGCGAAGCCGCCGGCGGCGCCGGCGCCCACTTCGTCAGCGTGCAGAACCACTACAACCTGCTCAACCGGGCGGATGAGGACGAAGTCCTGCCTCTGTGCGAGCAGCTCGGTCTGGCCTACCTGCCGTACTTCCCGCTGGCCAGCGGGCTGTTGACCGGCAAGTACCGGCGGGGCGAAGAACCTGCCGAGGGCACCCGCCTCCAACGGTGGGGCGGACGCGGTACCGGGATGCTCACCGACGAGAACTTCGACAAGGTCGACGTTCTGACTGCGTGGGCCGACAAGCACGGCCGCACCGTCTTGGACCTGGCCTTCGCCTGGCTGCTCGCCGCCCGGGTCGTGTCGTCGGTGATCGCCGGCGCGACGAAGGCTGATCAGGTCAAAGCCAACGCCGCTGCGGCCTCTTGGCACCTCTCCGACGACGAGCGAGCCGAGGTGAACGCTCTCCTCAACTAGCCGCCGTTCGGTCCAGCCAAGCCAGCAGGACCTCCACCAGTCCTTCCGGCCGGTGGAGGGTGATGCTGTGACCGCAGTCGGCGGAAGAGTATCCCATTGATACAGCTGCGTGATTCGCCCACACCCCCGGTGAGGTGTCACCGCGTGATCGGGATCAGCATCGCTGCACGCGTGCGCTGACGCCTCTTGAGCGCAGGAGTAGACGAAGGTCATCGACGTCGCTGGTCAAAACCAGGTCGTCGTCGCGAGAAAGAAGAGCAAGGTGGGCATCGACGACGTCGCTGGTTGTTGTCCTGCCGCAAAGTTCCCCGGTGGCCCGCGACACCCGGTGATCCAGACCGACCTCGCTGAGGCCGCGCAGTAGCCGGGCCAAGTGGGCCTGACGGGAGCCTCCACCTCTCCAAGCTTGGGCAACACAGCCAGAGGACGTCACAACCATGTCTCGTCGCCGGCGGGCCGCCTCGACTAGGGCCGCGACCTCTCGGTCACCGCGCTCGAAGGCGATCAGACCGCCGGTGTCGAATACCAGACCCACTCAGGCAGTACCGCGACGGCGCCTTTTGGCGTCTGCTTGAAGCGACCGGTCGGCCTCTGCCACTTCGGCTTCGGTCAGGGCGCCGAACTCTTGTTCCCAAGATGCCACCGCCTCTCCCAAGGCTTCAAGGCGCAGACGACCACGGGCGGCCTCGGCCAGCCAGGCGGACACGCTCTGGCGGGCATCACCCGCAGCGGAGCGGATAGCCGCACCAAGGTCCAAGTCGAACGACACGCTCATTTTCTCGACGCCCATACATGCGATCCTACCAGAGGAGGACCTACTGTAGTAGTAACGACCGACTACGGGCTATTGCTCGACCAGACTGAGGTGCGGTGTGGTTACCTGCATGTGGTGCCCTTTGCGCCCGTCTGGATCGGGCTTATGTTAGGGCCGCAGCTATCGCTTTGGGTCAACCGACGATTACCCAAAGTCCGCGATCGCCTCACGAGTTGAGCCTGTCAGAGGCCTAACTTCCGGTCAGCTCGGCCACCAGCTTGGCCCCGTCGACCGTGCCAAGCCCGCTGGCCAGGTCGTATCCGGTGACTGCGGTGTAGCCCGTGACGGTCACTTCGCCGCCCCCACTCGTGGGCACGGTGACGGTGTTGTCGCCGTTGGTGATATCGGGCAGGCCAGCGGCACCCGAACCCAGGCCGTACAGGGCCGGGTTCAGCGGGCCGAGATCGTGGCCGGCGACCTGATCGGCGATGGCCACGATGCCCGCGAACAGGGGGGACGCCTCGCTGGTGCCCCCGACCAGCTGCCAGCCGCCGTCGTAGATGATGGCCGCCCCAACCACGGCGGCGCTCAGAGCCACGTCGGGGATGCCCCGAGCGGAGCCCACAATCGAAGAGACTGACGACTGGTAGCTGGGTCGGCTGAACACCGAGGACACGCCGCCGCTACCGGCGGCGGGCTCACCCAGAGCGGCGGTATCGTTCCACACGTTGTCCGGCTTCGTCCGGTCACCAGCCGCGTTCAGGTGCAGCTGGGTACCCCCGACCGCCGTCACCAGGGGATCCGAGGCCGGCCAGTTGACCACCCGCTTCGTGAAGTAGGTCGTGTTGGCGACGTTTGAGGGGCTCGACACCCCAGCGTCGCCGGCTGAGGCAAGGACGGTCACGTTGTCCTTGTCGGCCAGGGTGTAGGCACCACGCAGACCCATGATCGACGAAGCGCTCGGGAAGGTCTCCTCGGCGGCGCCGAAGCTCTGGGAGATCACGTCACCGAGATGGTGCTTGATCACGTACTCCTCGGCCTTGACGATCTGGGGGAAGCCGGCGGTGCCGATGGTCTCGTTCGTGGGCGTCTCGACCAGCAGGATGTTGGCGTCGGGGGCCATGGCGTGCGACATCTCGACATCCAGGCTGGTCTCCAAGGCCCAGTCGGAGTTGCTCCCCGTGACCTTGCCGGCGGGCTGGATGATCTTGAACGATGGCGCCGCCGGGAGGCCGAAGCCACTGTCGAAGGACGCCAGATCCGATTGGATCGTCGGCGACCCATAGGCGTCGACCAATACGATGGTCTCGCCCTGTCCGTTGTCACCGGCCGAATACAGGGGCGCCATGTCGTAGGCGGTTCGCAGCTGCTGCGGGGAGTAACAGGGAATCCCCTGGGTGGCCTCGCACTGCGCGGTCGTCGGGGGCGAAGAACCGGCGATGCGGCCCACCGGGATGGCGAACGGCGCCGCCGCCGGCAGCGCGGCCGCAGACGCACCGGATGTCGCGATCGCTCCACCGGCGAAAACGCTGAAGCCGCCGAGACCGAGAACCGAGGTACCGACCGCAGCGAGCAGTCCCAGCCTAAAACTGTGACGCATGAGCACCTCCCAGGGCGGGGCGGACCGCTCTCCGATGAGCAATTCTGGACGCCCCGATCCAGCAGGCTACGCGAAAGGCGCGGAGCACAGGCCGGTTGTGATTGCGCCGACGGTCCGCGGCAGGCGTCAGGATGTGCAATGTGGTGAGAAGTGTCCGAGTCCGGTTGTTGGGCGAGCTCGAGGTGGAGGGGTTCGAGTCGTCGCGATTCGGCCGACGTCAGGTACGTACCTTGCTCAAGATCCTGGCCCTTCATCACGACCAACCGGTCGGGTTGGATCGGTTGATCGACTGCCTTTGGGGCGAAAGTCCCCCTGAGCGGGCGTCTGATCAGGTGTTGGTGCTGGTGAGCCGGTTGCGCGGGGTGTTGGGTGCCGATCGGCTCGGCCACACCGATGCCGGTTACAGGTTGATGGTCGATTGGCTGGACGTGGATGCGTTGAGGGAGTACGCGGTCGAGGCGGACAGCCGCCTGGCGACGGGTGCGGCGGGGGCGGCCCGGGCGGCAGCGGCGGCAGGCCTGTCACTGGTACGGGGCCCTCTGCTGGCGGACGAACCGGACGCCTGGTGGGCTGATGTCGAGCGTTCGACGATCGACCGCCTGGTGGCCCGTCTGCGCCAGGCAGCGGCGGCCGCCGCGGTGGCGACCGAAGATTGGGGCGGGGCGGCGGAGCTGGCCAGCCAGGTGCTGGCCGCTGACCCCTATGACGAGCCTGCGTTGCGGATTTTGATGACCGGACTGGCCCGATCGGGCCGGTCGGCGTCCGCCCTGGCCGCCTACGCCGAGATGCGTGAGCGGCTGGCCGAGGATCTGGGTGTGAGCCCGTCGGCCGAGACCGAGTCGGTTCACACCGCGATCCTGCTCGGCGACGTGCCTCCGACCGGGCCGGGCGATGGGTCGGTTGCGTCCGGCGAGGATCTGCCGGGGCGGGCCGAGGCGATCGGTCAGCTGGATGCACTGTTGGATCGGGCCGAGCGCGGGCAGGGCCAAGTCGGCTTGGTCGAGGGTGAGGCTGGGATAGGAAAGTCCCATCTGCTGCGCGTATGGGCCCGGCGGGCGGCGGGTCGGGTCGCCCAGGTGGTGGTGGTCGGTTGCAACGAGCTTGGGCGCGGCTTGCCCTTGCAGCCGCTGTTGGACGTGGTGGATCTGTTGGTCCGCCAGGGCGTGTCGGGGACTGCAGAGGAGGTGCTCGGTCCGGATGTAGCGGTACTGGGGCCGCTGCTGGGCGTGGAGACACGACCGGCCGGGGAGGCCCAGCTGGCTGCTCTCACCGACCCGGGGGCCGGCCAGGCGCTGCTGTTCGCCGCCCTCTTCGGCGTGCTGCGCCGGCAGGCGGAACACGGCCCGCTCGTGGTCGTCGTAGACGACGTCCATCTCGCCGACGCCGCGACCATCGCCTGGCTGGGTCAGGCCGTGCGGCGCTTGGCCGACTCCCGCATTGTTGTGATCGCTGCCCGTCGGGCCGAGGAAGCGATCCCCCTGCCCGGGGTAACGACGATCCCGTTGGGCCCACTCGACCTCGAAGCCACGTCGGCGATTGTCGGAGCGGATCGAGCCGAGGAGTTGCACGCCCGCAGCGGTGGCCACCCGCTGTTCCTAGTCGAGCTGGCCGCGGCGGGCACGGAGGGGGAGCTCCCCGCCAGCATCCGGGTCGCAGTCGAGGAGCGCTGCGGGCGCGCCGGAGTCGCCTCCACCACCCTGCGCGCCGCGGCGGTCATCGGGGCCGAAGTCGATCTCGAGATCTTGGGGGAGGTCACTGGCGCCGCGCCCGGCGTTCTGTTGGACCATCTCGAGGAGGGGGTGCGCCGCCGTTTCCTGTCTGAGGAGGGGCCGGCGTTCGTCTTCGCCCACTCGCTCATACGCGAGGCGCTGGCATCGACCGTGGGGGCGGCGCGAACCGCCCACATCCACCGCGAGGCAGCCCGGGCCCTAGGCACTCGACCAGGGGCCGACCCACTCGCCATCGCCGATCACGCCCGCCGCGGCGGCGATGTGGCGCTGGCCTCGGCCACATTGGTGACCGCGGCGCGGATGGCAGTGGCTCGTTTTGACCAGGAGGAATCCTTGCGCCTGCTGGATCAGGCGATCGGGCTCGACGACACCGGCGCAGCCCGGCTGGAGCGAGCGCGGATCCTGTCGATGCTCGCCCGCTATGAGGAAGCGGCCGAGGAAGTGCGAGTGGCCCAAGCCCTTGGGGCTGGCCCCGAGGCGCTGGAGGTGGCCGGATGGCTGGCCCATTTTCAACGACACTTCGACACCGCTCTGGCCTTGGCCGACCGGGGAGCCCGAGAGGCGGGGGACTCCGACGTGCGGGCCAGTTGCCTGGCCCTCGGCGGCTGGGTGTCCCTCGCCGCCGGTGACCTCCACGGCGCCGAGGTCCGACTGGAGGGCGCTGTAGGCGAGGCGCCCGAGGCCAGCGTCCGGCTTGCCGAGGCTTGGCTGGCGTGGCTGCGGATGAACCAGGGCCGCCCGCATGAGACACTGCGCCTGGTCAGACCTGAAGCGGGCCGGGGACTGGCCCGCTACCGTTTCCCGAACGCCTATGCCCTCATGGCCGCCACGATGGCGCTCGCGATGCTGGGGCGAGCGGATGAGGCGCTGGCCACGGTGGAAGCGCTCGCGGCCGACGTGGCACGGATGGGAGCGAATCGATGGATTCCTCGGCCGCTCAACCTGCGGGGGTGGATCGTCCGCAACCTCGGCGAGACCGGAGCGGCCGACGATCTCAACCAGGCCGCCATCGACTTGGCAAGAGGCCAAGGCTTGACCGAGCCGCTGGCCAACGGAATGCTGGACTTGGCCTCCGGTCAGCTCATGGCAGGCGAACTAGACCGTACGGGGATCCTGCTCGACGAGGCGGGGCTCCTGGGCGACACCGAACACGCCTTCCGTTGGCGTCACCAGCTGAGGGGCCGGCTAGTCGGGGCCCGCCTCCAGTTTGCTCTCGGGGAATACGAGGTTGCTCGAGCGTCAGCGGAGGTCTTGGTCGCTGACTCGGCGAGCCTCGGCGCCTCCCGCTACCAGGTCCAGGCCCGCCTGGTGGGGGCCATGGCCGCCCATCGAGCCGGCTCGTCGACCGACATGGCCGAGGTGGGCCGATTGTTGCTGAGCCTCGAGCAGGTCGCCGGGCTGGAGTCCTGGTGGATCACCGCCGAGGCGGCTGAGGTGTTCGGAGTCGATGCCTGGAAGCATCTGGCCGGCCGCAGAGTCGCGGCTTTGAGCCGCCGGGCCGGTCCTTACGCGGCTGTCCTCCAACGCTCAGCGAGCCGCCGGCTGGGGGACCGGTCCTGATCGGTCCAGTCCGTTCCGGCCGACCAGCAGGATCACGGCCGGCCGCCACCCGACCACGTGACGGGCCACCGCGGTGAGGGCCTGGCGGGTGACCTCTTCCCTCGTCGTATCGTCGAGCGTGGCCACCCACGCAGCGGTGTGGGGCAGCGTCATGCGATAGGCCACCACCGCGGCGGGATCTCGCAAACCGAGATCTACACGGCGTACCGATGCGGTGACGTCGACCAGCCCCACCTGTTCGGCCGATTCGGCTAGCCGGCGGGGCGAGCCCGAGATCGGCAGCACCTCGTCCTTCATCCGCTGGTACCAGACGGGGGGAGACCATCCCCAATACGCCATTACGGTGTCGATCGCCGCCTTGACCGGATCGGGTCCATCGGTCGCCCACGTGGACGCCAGTACCACTCCACCCGGACCGACGACTCGGGCCAGTTCGGCCAGCGCCGGGCCCGGAGGCATGTGGTTGATCAGGAAACCGGCCAGCGCCACGTCGAAAGCACCGTCCTTGAACGGTAAGTCCAGCACGTCGGCAGCCACACCGGGCCAAGGTTGGCCGTGCTGGTGGTTGAGCATTGTCAGGCTCCGCTCGGCGGCCACGACGAGCGCTCCGCTCGCGGTGGCGGCCCGGGCCACCGCGCCGGTTCCGCTGCCGGAGTCGAGAACCAAACGGCCGTCCAGGGCGACCGGTGACGTGGCGACGAGCGCCGCGGCGAGCGGCTGGTACACGTTTGCCGCCCCCCTCTCCCATTCGGAGGCCAGACCGTCGTAGGCCGTTAAAATCGTCGAGCCGGGTCCGGGGGTCGGGCCGGCTACATCCACCGGGCGCCTTCGAGGGCCCGCGCCTCCCACCAGGCCAACTCGGGGCCGGGGCCACCGAGGGCTTTCTCCCAGCCGAACTGCACCATGGCGCCGAGCAGCTCCAATGCGACGGCCATATCCCACCAGTCGTCGGTGGAGATCCCGTGGCGCTCCAGGGCGGCGCGGTAGGTGGCGATGGTGTCGTCTTTGGATTCGGGCAGCAGATCGGAGTTGAGGGCCAGGTACCCGGACAGGTCGGCGATCGGGCCGGCCTCGCCGGGGGCCTCACCGAAGTCGAGCAAAATGGTCCGCCCGTCGGCGTGGACGCCGAGGTTGGCCGCCTTCCAATCGCCGTGCACCAACGTGTGAGGAACACGCTCCAGCGCCGCGACCAGGGGGCCGGGATCGTCAAGTAGCGGCATGACCATCTCAGCGAGCGTGGGTGCCACCGCCGGCAGGGCCGCCCATCCCTCGCCCATGAACTTGGGGACGACCGCCGACGAACCTCTGGCAGCCTCCGCTGCGGCAACTGCCGGAGAGAACATCAGGTAGCGGGTCCCGAGCGGGGTCAGCCCCACGTCGTCGTGCCAGCCCCAGAACGCGGTGTGCATCGCCGCCATGTGATCGAGGAATCGGGCATGCTGGGCGGCCGAGAACGGCCGGTCACCGGGAAGGAGCTGATCGGTGACATCCCGGAGCAGGACCATTCCGACTTCTCCGTCGAAGCTGGCCGCCACCACGGCATGGTCGATGACGCCAGGCAGCCGCGCCAGCAAACCGCCCTCCCACAACCGGACGTACCGGCAGCCCGGATCCGCGGTCGCCCGCAGCAGCCAGTCGTCGCGGGGATCCTGGTACTTGAGCACGTAGCGGTCCCCGCCGACGACAACGCGCTCGAACCGGGCCCCCGACTTGGTGTCCTCCGGCACCCAAGGCTGGCGACTGCCGGCCGCCAGCAGTTCGTCCAGAGAGGCTATGGGCTCATCCTTGGGCATCTGCCGCCTCCGCCATCTCGGCCAAAAGCGCCGCCGGCCACCGTCCCCCACACCACGCCTGATCACGGGTGATGCGACCATCGGCCACCTCGACGATGTGCACCTGGTGGCAGGCGTGCGGGACCCCGCCTTCCTCCCACCGCAAGGTGAACTCGACCAATTCGCCCATCGGCAGAGGCGTTCGCTTCAGCTCCTCGAAAGAGCCGGCATCCGCATACCAGCGGCCCAGTTCGGAGCGAACCGCCACATCCCCTCGCACCGTGTAACGCCAGTTGGGCACCGTGGCGTCCAACGTCGCGTCCTCTCTCAGAGCATTACATCCGGCCATCGCCGCCCCTTCGATGGCTTCCAGGTAACGCTCGATCGGGCCGGCGTCTCTGCTGCTTCCACCCACGCTGCTGGTCATGGTGACCTCCTCAGGATCGAACACGCCATCACCTTGCCAGGCGCCCCTTGCCAACGCCTTGCCACCGCGCCGGCAAGCCATTGGCAAGACCGGCGGAGGACCATCACCTTGCCGCCGGCACGGGCCGGCAGCACAAACAAGAAACGGAGAATCCCATGGCCACGGCCGAACAGAAGACCTTTCAGACCCCAGACGAGACCCGCGCCTTCGAGCTGGGACAATTCGACCTGCTCAGGATCGGCGACAGCGAGATCGGCCGGCTCACCCTACAGCCCGGCTGGCGGTGGTCGGATCACGTGAAGCCGATCGCCGGCACCGACCTGTGCGGGGCACCCCACTTCCAATACCACCTCCAGGGCACGCTGCATATCCTCATGGGTGACGGCACTGAGTTCGACGCCCGCCCGGGCGACGTGACCGCCCTGCCCCAAGGCCACGACGCCTGGGTCGTCGGGGACCAGCCCGTCGTCGTCATCGACTGGTGGGGAGCCTCCAACTACGCCAAGAACTAAACGCCGAGCTCACCGCGACTGCAGACTAATGTTGGGACCCGGAAAAAAGGAAGGGCCGGGGTGGGTCAAGAGCACGCGGATGACGAGCGGCAGCAGGAACAGCTCTCGCCGAGTCGCCAGACTCGGGGAGGGCCGGGAAAAAGCGAATCCGCGGGTACGGCCGGTCTGCTGGCACTTCAGCGGCAGGCGGGCAACCGGGCAGTAGCCTCCGTGCTCAGCGTGCAGCGTCACGCCGAGGGAAAGGAGCTCCCCGACAAGTCAGAACTCGTATCGAGCGTGTCATCCGACCTCGCCCAGGCGACCGACGCGCCAGTCGCGGCCCGAAGTTCTGCGCCGGCAGAGACGACCGTGTCTCCTGTGGGTTCGCAAGGCGAGTCGCCCTCCGGTCCCGAGACCGTCCCGGCCGCGGTGAGCGTCGAAGAGCGGCGCGCGGTCATCGAACAAGGAGGGGAGTACAAACGCCAACTCAACGCGGCGGGTCCCGGGCACGGTCGCGCCATGAGCCTGGCCGGAGCCCAGGCCATTCTGCAAGGTGTGTACGGGGACGTCCACACGATCGTTGCCGGCTCGATCCAGATCCTCAACGGCCGGGCCGCGCTATGGGCAAAGTACGACGAAGTGTGCATCGCCGCTCACCTGACAAACCCCACGACGAGGCAGCCGTGGGCCGCTGGCGACTCGCAACGAAGGGACCCGGGCCTCGAAGGCTTTGCGTGGGGCGGGGTCGTCTACGTCAACGCCGAGACGCCCCTCGTCACCGCAACCGCCCACGAGATGCTCCACAACAACACCGCGGCCGGGTTCCGGGCCGCGGTGGGTGAAGCCATCAACGAAGGCTGCACGGAATTCCTGGCCAAACGAGCCCTCTACGATGCGGGTGTCAACACGCCGGCTGAGGCCACCGCCTACCCGACACAAGTCGATATCGTGAATCGCTTGGTCAGCTTCGTCGGGGTCGACAAGGTGATCAGCGCGTACTTCGGAGGTGCGAACACGTTTATCAGCGCATATGAGACGGCCCGCAACCTCACAGGCAGTTGGGGAGCGCTCAAGACCGCCGCCGACTCCCTCAACGTCGCGACTGTTGCGTCACTACTGGTGCGTCAGCCCGACGCGGGCGGCGCCGGTTCCGGAGGAGGCCACGGTGGCTGACGAAGCCGCGGAGGAAGAGCGCGAGCGGTCCGCCCAGTTGCTCAGCGCCCAGGCGTTCGAGCTGGCGAAACGGGTAGCGGCGCAGGCACCTTCCGAGGCGCACGTCGCCGAGGCATCGACTCTGGCGGACCAGGTGGTCGGAATGCAGACGCCCGATGCGCCGCCGAGCGTGTCCAAGGCCCTGACCGACGCGTTGCTCGATCTCGACTGGATCCGATCGAAGTGCATGCTCCCGACGAGCACGCGGCTCCACTGGTACCTAGAAGAGCAGGGTCTTCCCCTTCCGGGCACGTAGAGATCTGGGGATCGGGGTCTACCATCTCAACACCGCTTTAGTGGCGGGCCATGATCAACACGCTGCGCAGGTCGTGGCCGAGCCACATGACCGAGGCGGCCGATACGGCGATGGCCACGATGGTTGCAAGCAGCAGCGTGGTGGTGAGCAGCCGGTTGTCATCGGGTGGGGTGAGCAGGGCGGCGACCCTTAGGGGTACGTCGGCGCCGGTGGCGGCCCAGCCCAGGGTGGCGATCTGGGGTCGGACGACGGTGGTGATGGCCCGGGCGACGCTTCGGCGGTCACCCACGGTCCGGGCCGCCACGTCGTCCGCTCGGCGTTCGCAGGCCAAATCCAAAGCGGCGGGTGAGCGGCACAGGAAGGGGTTGATAGCGGCGGCTACCACCGCGGCCAGGTGGTGCATATCGTGGTGTTCAGCCAAGTGGGTCTCCTCGTGGGCCAGGACGGCCCGGCGCCCGGCGGGGTCGAGGTTTCGGAGCAGGCCACGGCTGACCACGATTCGGCCGGGCCAGCCCGGGACGGCGTAGGCGAAGGGCTGGTCGTCGCTCAGCACGACGAGCCCGGCCGGAGCGGACCGACTGGCCGACCACGCCGCCGCGAGGCGCCGGCCGTGAGTCCACGACGTCGTCGCGGCCCTCGCCATCGCCAAGGCGAGCAGGACGACCGCGGCCCAGATCGACCAAGCATGGAACGGGACGCTCACTCCGACCATCTGGGGGGACCAGTGCCCCAGGCGGGCCAGCGGTGCCAGCTGCCCCATTCCGGAGGCGACGACGACCCCGATGGCGAGTACTCCGCACACCGCCAAGGCGAACCCGCCGACGCTGAGCATCCAGATGGCCAGCCGAGGCGGCACTTTCCGGCTGACCGGCGGGGCAATCACACCGAACGAGGCCACGATGGCGACCGGTAGGAGGCAGGAGATGATCATCCCGGTTCGTTCCCGAGGACCCGGCGCAACGCCGCCGCCTGGTCGTCGTCGAGGGTGGCGACGAACCGGCTAAGGACGCCGTCGGTGTCCCTCTCGGCCTCGAGGAGGGTCCGCATGCGCCGGGCGGCCAGGTCTTTGTCGTCCAGGAGCGGTGAATAGGCGTAGGCCCGGCCGTGGAGTTGGCGTTCGACCACGCCTTTTTCGTAGAGGCGGACCAGCACGGTCTGCACCGTGGTGTAGGCCAGCGTCTCGTCCAGGCTGGAGCGCACGTCTTCGGGCGTGAGCGGCCCGTCGGCCGACCACAGGACGGCCAGGATCTCGGTCTCCAGGGATCCCTGACGCCGACGGTGGGACAAAGGGTCGATCCTTCCCGCAGACCCGCGACCGAGCTTGCTACTACAGCAGTGTAGTATCAGGTTCGGATGTGCTCAAGGCGCCCGGGCCGACTCCCGGGTCCCTCCCCCGTCTGCCCCCTGGAGGCCCGATGCCGGTGACGATCGACGGATCGCCGACTCATGTGCTGATCGTGCACGTGGTTGTGGTCCTCTTACCTGTGGCCGTGCTGGCGTCGATCATCCTGGTGGCGGTCCCGGCCGCCAGGCGGGCCTTCAGCCTATTAACCCTGCTGGTGGCGTTCGTCGCTTGCGTAGCCATCCCATTGGCCTTTTTGAGCGGGTCGAAGCTAGAGGCCCGCCTGCCGCCCAGCCCGCTCATCCGCAGGCACGAGCAGCTGGCTCACGAGTTGCTCCCGTTGGCCGCGGTGTTCGGTGTGGTCCTGGCTGTGTTCGTCGGCGTTGACCTGATCCGGCGCAGCCGCTCCGGCCGTCTCAACGACCTGGAGCGGCGCTTCATGCCGTCGCCCTCGAGCCGGGGTGGGGGTAGGTCCGGAACGGAACTCACCGCGGTGTACCGGCTGAGCGCCGCCGCGCTGGTGGTGCTGGCAGTGCTGACTGGTGTCCAGGTGTACCGGGTTGGCGACGCCGGGGCCAGGGCCGCCTGGTCGGGTCGTCTGTCGCCGGCCGGAGCGGCTCCGTCGGATCAGACGGGGAAGTCGACGCCATGAAACGGGTGCTGGACTGGGTTGCCCCGGAGCCGCTGAGCGTCAAAGTTCCCGAGAAGATCACGATTCTGTTCTGGGTGATCAAACTGCTGACCACCGCCGGCGGCGAGGCCACCTCGGACTATCTCAAAACCTACGGGAACATCGGCGGCGGTGGAACCGAGGTCGTCCTGTTCGTCGTCGGGCTGGCGTTGCAGTTCCGGACCCGCCGGTACCGGGCCATCGCCTACTGGTTCTTCGCGTACGCCATCGCCATTTCCGGCACCGGCCTGTCGGACTTCCTGCACCTCGACGTCGGCATTCCCTACGCTGGCACGACCGCCTTGTGGGCGGCCATCCTGGGCGCCGTGTTCTGGGTATGGCATCACAACGAGCAGACGCTGTCGATCCACAGCATCACGACCCGACGACGTGAGACCTACTACTGGGCCACCGTTTTCGCCACCTTCGCTCTCGGCACGGCTCTAGGCGATTTCACGGCAACGACTCTTGGCCTCGGCTACCTGGCGTCGGGCATCGTCTTCGGGGTCGTCATCTTGATCCCCGCCGTGGCCTGGGGGAGGTTGGGCTTGAACGCCATCGTCGCGTTCTGGTTTGCCTACGTGGTCACCCGTCCGCTTGGCGCCTCCTTCGCCGACTACATCAGCAAGCCTCGCAACATCAGCGGCGTCGACTTCGGAGACGGCCCGACCGCACTGGTGTTCGCCCTGGTGTGTTCTGCTCTCGTCGCTTACCTTGTGGTGGCCCGCTCCGACATCGACCAACCTCGAAGTACCCCTCCCCAACGCGACGCGCACCCCGCTGCGGATGGGTTAGAGGAGTAGCTCGAGGTCTAAAATCGATATCGAAGCCCCGCTCGCCACTTGAGCCGTGACGAATCCGATCAGTACCTTTGTCGTTGATCTACTAGCACGGAGCCCGGCGTCGGGTCCGGGGGGTGAACAATGGCTGTCGTGCGGACACCAGACGAGCGTTTTTCCGCGCTCCGGGACTTTCCGTTCGAGCCTCACTACGTCGATGTTGTATCGGAGGGTTTGGCGCGGCTGAGGATGCACTATGTCGACACTGGTCCCGAGCATGGACCGATCGTCTTGCTCCTTCATGGGCAACCGACCTGGTCGTACCTGTACCGGAAGGTGCTGCCCGTTCTGGCCGCGGCGGGATTGCGTGCCATCGCCCCTGACAACATCGGGTATGGGCGGTCAGACAAGCTGACTCAGCGCACCGATTACACCTTTGCCCGTCACATTGACTGGACTCACAGCCTGGTTACCGGGTTGGACCTGCACGAGGTGACTCTGGTCCTCCAAGACTGGGGCGGTCCGATCGGGCTGAGCACCCTTGCCCGCGACCCTGGCCGCTTCGCCCGCGTGGTAGCCACCAATACCGTCCTCGATACCTGTGACCCGGCCCTCGAGAGCAAGCTCACCTGGGCCCATTACGGTTTGGGCGGGAGCAGGGTCGTGCTCGAGGAGGGGCTCCTCGACTATGTCGCATTCTGTCAACGGACGCCGGACTTCGCCGCTAGCTTTTTGCTCAATGCAGTGTGCGGCCCGCTCAAAGAAGAGATCCTCGCCGCTTACGATGCCCCATTCCCAGATGAAACCTACAAGGCCGGTATGCGCCAACACACCGCCCTCATCCCTATGACTCGCAACGACCCGGGAGCGATCATCGGCCGCCAAACGATGGCGGTGCTCGAGGAATGGGATCGCCCTTTCTTGACCGCCTACTCCGATGGTGACCCCGCCACGCGTGGCTGGGATGCGGTGTTCCAGGAGAGGGTGCCCGGTGCCAAAGGACAGGCCCACACCGTCATCTCTGGAGCCGGCCATTTCATCCAAGAGCAAAAAGGCGAGGAACTCGGACGTGTCATAGCCGAGTTCGTTTGTTGATGGTGTGGCTGTTGGGGCTGATGTTGATTCCGTGGCGAGGAGCCCGTCCAGACGGACCGGTATACGGCAAAAATGCTCTTCGAGCCTATTGAGGTCCGAAGCGCGTGTGAGTTAGTTTTCCGCGCATGGCGGGCTGGGTGCACGGACCGGTGAAACTGCGGCGTTGGCGGTGACCTCGACTGCCGCGGTCGAGTGGATCTCGCCGTTGCGGGCTATCGAGCGGGCCGCCCAGGAGGAGGCCAAGAGGCGGGCTCTGGACATGGGCGAGCCGGGGGCCCGGGAACAGCTGCGGGCGGTGCTCGAGCAGGAGGTGGCGCGCTGGCGGCAGGAGTACCGCAAGGGCCTGCGGCCACTCGATATAGCTGACCCGGAGGCGGCGGTCGAGCGGGCATTACGGAACTTGATCGGATACGGGCCGCTGGAACCCCTCCTCGAAGATCCCGATGTGTGGGAGATCATGGTCAACGGACCGGGCGCCATTTTCACCAAACGGCATTCCGGCACCGGCGGCTATCACCACGAGGTGTTCCACGACGACGAGCACGTGCTGCGGGTGCTGACCAAGATCCTCGACGATGCCAGCCGGTCGCATCGCAAGCTGGACCCGGCCGAGGGGTTGCAGGACGCGCAGCTCGACAACGGGGCCCGCCTGCATATCGTGCACTCCGACGTGGGCCGCGACGGCCACGTGCTGGTCAATATTCGCAAGTTCTCCGGGGTGTTGCATCGCTCGCTGGCCGAGCTGATCGAGCGACAGATGCTCGACGCCACCACTGCCCGTCTTTTGCAGGCCTGCGTGCGCAGTGGCCTGTCGATCCTTGTCGCCGGCGCCCCGGGTTCCGGCAAGACCACACTGCTCAGCTGCTTGGCGGCGGAACTCGACCCCAGTCTGCGGGTGGTCGTCGCCGAGGAGGTGTTCGAGACTGACATCCCAATCCCCAACGTGGCGCACATGCAGACCCGACCGGCCCGACCCGATCGCAAAGAGGTCGATCTGCGCCGACTGGTGGCGGGTTTCCTGCGGATGGCTCCGGACGTCGCCATCGTTGGTGAAGTCCGGGACCGAGAAGCGATGCCGTTGATGCTTACGCTGTCGTCGGGGGTGCAGGGCTTCACTACCATTCATGCCGCGTCCGCCCGGCAAGCGCTGTCGAGGTTGCGGTTCATCTGCCAGTTGGCCGAGACCGGGTCGGAGCTGAGCGTCACGGCTCTGTCGGCGTTGGTGAGCGAGGCCGTCGACCTGGTTGTGCACTGTGCCCGGCGAGGTTCGGAGCTACGGGTCACCGAGGTGCTGGCGGTCGAGGACTTGCAGGTGGGAGCAGGGACGGTCGCGTTCACCACGACATCGTTGTTTGCCAGGTCTCGTTTCGGTGATTCGTTGTCGTGGACCGGCAACCTCCCGGTGCGGGCGACCCGAGCTTTGCAACTGGCCGGTTTTGATGTGCGATCACTCACCGGCGGGGATTTGGCTCGATGAATGCCCCGTCGCTCGGCGTGGCGGCGGCGGCGTTGGCTGCAGCGGGCGCCTACCTGATCTACACGTCGGCGGCGTTCGGCTGGCGGGGCCTTGGGACGGGGCGTCCGTATGGCTCGCGCCGGGGCCGTCGTTCGGCGCGTATGTGGCTGCGCCAGGCGGGAGTCGGCGACGTTGGGGTCGGGGAGTTCGTCGCCGCTGTCGGTGTACTCTTCGTGTTGGGAGGGGTCGCGGCGTTCTTGCTGTTCGGGGGGGTGCTGCCCGCCCTGGTGGCGGGTGGTTTCGCGGCCACCGTACCGGTGTCCTCCTATCGGGCTCGGCGCCGAGCCCGGCTCGCCGCGGCTGGGGAGGCGTGGCCCCGTATGTTGGAGGAGCTGAGGTTGGCGACCGGATCGTTGGGCCGATCTATCCCGCAGGCCCTCTTCGAGGTTGGCCGGCGGGCGCCCGAAGAGTGGCGACCGGCATTCTTGGCGGCCGAACGCGAATGGTTATTGACCACCGACTTCGGTCGCACTACGGCATTGCTCAAGGACCGCCTCGCCGATCCCACTGTGGACGCGGTCTGCGAAACCCTGGCGGTAGCGCACGAGGTCGGCGGAACCGAGCTGGAGTCCCGGCTCGCGGACTTGATCGAGGATCGGATCCTCGACCTGCAAGGGCGCAGGGATGCTGCCAGCCGGCAGGCCGGGGTACGTTTTGCTCGGCGCTTCGTACTCTTGGTGCCGTTGGGCATGGCGCTGGCGGGCCTGTCCATCGGGACCGGTCGTTCGGCCTACGAGACACCAGGGGGGCAACTGGCGGTAGTGATAGGTCTGGCTGCGGTGGTGGCTTGCTGGGTCTGGTCGGGGCGCCTGATGCGCGTGCCGGAGCCGCCGCGGGTGTTCCGATGATGCGGATCGCGGTCGGTGCCGGGCTGTTGGTGTGGGTCGGGGCGACGCTCCTGCTGTCACAGTGGGCCCGGGTGTCGCGGCCCGGACTGGTGGAACGCCTCCAGCCATTCAGCCCGGGCGGAAGCAGGGAGTTAAAGACGGGGGGCGCGTTCTCGGTCGAGTCGCTCCGTGAGGTGGTCGGCCCTCTGGCGCGGGAGTGTGGGGATCGTATGGCAGCCCTGTTCGGGGTTGACGAGCCATTGAGCAGGCGGTTGCAGCGAGTCCATTCCGGTATGGACGTCACCGCCTTTCGGCTGCGTCAGCTAGCCGTTGCGGGCGCGGCGTTGCTCGCCGGCGCGGTGTTTGCCGGTCTGGGTCTGCCCACTCCGTTGGCGATCCTGGTGGTGGTCGGAGCTCCCCTTTTGGCGTTCTTGGTCGTCGAGCAGCGCTTGGCGGGGGAGTCCGAACGCTGGCAGCGCGACCTGGCACTGGAGCTTCCGGTCGTGAGCGAGCAGCTGGCCATACTGCTCAACGCCGGCTATTCCTTGGGCGCGGCGCTGGCCCGGGTGAGCATGCGCGGGCGCGGGTGTGCGGCCCGAGATCTGGCGGTGGTCGTCAACCGAATCCGTCACGGCCTGTCCGAGACCGCTGCGTTGCGGGAGTGGGCGGAGGTGGCCGGCATTGACGCGGTCGACCGGCTGGTGGGCGTGCTGGCCTTGCACTCCGAATCGGCGGACCTGGGCCGCCTGGTGTCGGTCGAGGCCCGCCAGGCTCGGCGGGATCTGCAGCGTCGTACCATCGAAACGATCGAACGGCGGGCGCAACAGGTCTGGGTTCCGGTCACCGTCGCCACCCTGGTTCCTGGCGTGATCCTGCTGGCCGTTCCGTTCCTGTCCGCCCTGCGACTATTCGCCAACGCCTGACCGCGGTGGACGGAGTCAGATCAAGGCGTCGACGGAGGCTTGTAGCTGCCTTTCTTGCTCCTTATCTCTCCTCCGACCCCCGGCCGGAGTCCATGGACCCACAGTGACGAAGACGAGCGGCAGGAAGACCAGTTGCCCGGCCGCGGTCACCAGAAACCAGTGCCGCCACTGGGGAGGATCCTTTTTGAGGGCCGTGATCACGGCTGGGCCGTGCTTGGCGAGATAGGTCAGCTTGCCGGCGGCCGCGCCGAGGGACTCGAGTTTGGAGAGGGCAGCTGGCGCCGTGATGTGCTGGGACATCTCGATCTGATCGAGGGCGGACTCTACGACAGTGAAGTCGCCCGGGTCCTTCTGTAGGGAGCGCAGCGTGGCGGGCTGGATGGCTTCCGCTGTCTTTAGCTGGCTCGCGTACTCACTGGAGTACTGCTGCACCTGCGGCCCGTAATCGACTAGGGGCGTGACTGCTGGAACGACGAAGGGAAAGAGGAAGATCGTGACGCCAATGACAATCCTCAGCACACCACCCGATACGGCCAGCCCGGTGGCCATCAGGGCCGGGTTGCGATCCTCAACGCTCTCGGTGAATCCAGCCATCCACGGAGCGAAGACCATGGCTCCGAAGGTGGTTTGGACGCAAAGAATCACTGTGAGTGTGTGCGCACTCGTGCTCGAGTGAGTGGCCTGGGAGAGGAAGACGAACGTCGCCACCAAGGAGCCGATGCCACCGACGAACATGAACGGCTTGCGGACCCGAAGGCGGTCGGAGAAGAACCCGAAGGTTACGAGGGCCACGGCGTCGATGACCCAGACCCAGTTCGCCACGCTGTTGGCCTTGCTGCCGCTATATTGGTAGGTCGTCTCTAGGTAGATGACCAAGGCCCCGACGAGGACGTAGTAGAACATCAGGAAGACGCTGATGGCGAATGCGGAAGTCACGATCCGGGCGGTAACCATCTGCTTCCAGGGCTGCCTGATGGCGGCGTTGACATCGATCCCTTTTGCGCCCGCCTCGACCAGTGCCCGATCCTGGAGGCTGACCATGATCTGATCACGCAGCGGCGGGTCGAGTTCTCGAAGGGTGTACACCACGATAACGCCGACCGCCAAGCCGACAACGCCGGCGATGGTGAACTGGTCCTGCCAGGCTTTCAAGTGCCCGAGGGTGTGGCTCGACACTTCCGCCGCGCACAAGCTGCCGAGGACGGGCCCGAGCGCCCAGAAGCCCATCGCCATGGCGCGCCCCATCCGCGGGGAGAAGTCGCGCATCAGGGCGGGCGTAGCGACGAGGATCACGCCCTCTACGAACCCGACCAGGCTCCCGACGGCTGCGAACGCCCACTTGTTGGGCATGTGAGGCTGGACGGCGGCCACCAGGAAACCGACGATCAGCAGTCCGTAGGCGACCAGGTTGACCCGGCCCACCCGGTCGGCCAGCCCTCCCAGGATGGTGGCAGCCGCCCCGAATACCAAGCCGAGCACAGCTGCGAACAGATAGAACTTGATGGTGATGTCGTAGTAGTTGAGGATCTGCGGGGCGACCGTCCCTCCGCAGTACACCTGGTAGTACAGGGCCACCGTCGCCATCACGGTGAGGGCCAGGTAGAACGAACGCTCCCAGGTCCCCGGGTACGTTGGCAGGTACCGGTTGTAGATGGGCAGACGACTGTCGCCCATGACACCCACCCCTGCGCTAGTGGTCACGGGGGAATGTAAGCAGATCGAATCGAAGTCGGCGGCACCGGATGCACCCCCGGCTAACAGAGCGCCTACGGTCTACGGACAGTCAGCGAGATGGGAGAACGTTCAATGAGCGAAATGGCCGCATTCACGATTGGGACCGAGGTTAGTTGCGAGGATGGAGTCTGCGGCGACCTCCGACGCGTAGTCGTCGATCCAGTCAAGCGCGCCATAACCCATCTCGTCGTCGAGCCGAGACACCACCAGAAAATGGGCCGTCTGGTGCCGGTCGACCTCATCGAGACGACGACCAAGGAGACCCGACTTCGCTGCAACATGGCTCAGTTCGAAGCGCTCGAGGATGCCGAAGAGACCAAGTTTCTGCCAGGCGCCAGCGGACAGTGGGGTTACGGCCAGAACCAGATGCTTTCATTCCCGTTCTTCGGACCAGGTCTTGGGGGCATGGGCATCGGTGGTCTAGGTATGGGCATGGGTATGGGTGGCATGGGTATGGGTGGCATGGGTATGGGTGGCATGGGTGGTGGCAGCGGTATGGGAGCCGGCCCTCGAGCAGTCACCTCCCACAAGGTGCCAGTGGGGGAAGTCGAGGTGCGCCGCGGCCAGCACGTCCAGGCCGCAGACGGTTCTATCGGGCGGGTGAGGGGACTTGTCGTCGATCCGAGTGACTACCACGTCACCCACGTGCTCCTCGATGAGGGCCACCTCTGGGGCGAAAAGGAGGTCGCCATCCCGATTAGCGCGGTGACAAGTGTTGACGAAGGCGTTCGACTGAATCTCACCAAGGACGAGGTACGCGACCTACCTCCAGTTGAGGTAGGTCATCCTGAATGACTTCACGACCGCTTCGACGTCTAGGAGCCGCGTCGGAGCCGGTGGAGGCCGAGCTCAGCCCGGCCCGCCACTAGTGGGAGGTCGAGGTAGGTAAGCAGGCCAGGCTCGGCCCGACACACATACGGGATGGCATTGACGCAATGCAAGGCAGTGGCGACGATGGCGGGGTTTCGCACCAGGCCGGCTTCGACCGTTTCGGGGTGCAGCTTCTTGAAGGTGGTGAGGCAGCTCGGATCGCCGGTGATCTCGACTTCGAAGCGCTCGCCGGCGGGACCGAACTCCCAGGCGGGCTCGAGATGTTCCTCGCCCATCAGCCAGTTGACCGCGGCGGTGACAACGGCTTCACCGTCGACCAAAGCCTCCCACTGGAACCGTTGGGCCGCCACCGTTCCCGGCTGGATCGTGCCGATAGGCGAGTCGATCGGCGCGGTGGCAACCGCCATCTCGTGCACGGTGCGCAACGGCGGCTCGACGTCGAAGCCGAGCTCATCGGCGACCATCCGGACGGACTGGCGGAAGCCAGCGCCGAGTGCGTCGGCCATCACGCTGGTGCGAGCTTCCTCCGGGGCCGAGCCGAACAGCATCCAGTCGCGCACCACATCCGGTGCACCGTAGGTGCGAATGTCGGAGAATTCCTCGGCGCGCACATGGGTTATCGAACCTGACAGGGCGGAGATCGTGAGCGGGAAGCGCTCGGTGATTCCTCCAGGATGGATGCCTGTGCCGTGCAGCGTGACGCCGGCGTTCTTGGCGATGGCGTCGATGCGCGCCCGCTCCTCGGGTGGTGGGTAGAACCAGCCAAGCGGGGTGACCACATTCTTGCCCGATTGGAGGATGGCAGTCACCACGCTGGGGTCGACCATAAACGGGCTGTAGACGACGCAGTCGGCGTCGGTGGCAAGCAGGGCGGCAACGTCGCCGGTGGCCGAGATCCCGATGGGGTCACGGCCCAACAGCGTGCCGAGATCGACGCCCTCCTTGGTCGGAGTGTGGACCCAAGCACCCACCAGCTCAAGATCAGGATGCCCGAGTACGCCTTCCATGCCCGCTCGCCCCACTCCTCCAGTGGCCCACTGGATCACTCGAAAGCTCATGGGAGGACCGCCTTTCGCTCAGCGCTTGGCCCCGCGGACGATGGGCGCGCTGAGGTTGGCCTGCAGCTGCCAGCGCTCGGCAACTAGGGGTTCAGCGGCCGCACTGATGGTCTTCCACGAACGCTCGTCGGCTGCCATGCGTTCCGTCACGAACGCTGGAAGCGGGTTCGCTATAGAGGATCCACCGGGATCGGCTAGCACCTGCGCGGGGGCCACGCCGCCGGGTCGCTGCTGGTACATGACGAGTACCGAGGAGTTGAGATCGTCGTCGAGGAGGACGAGGGCACCGCCCTGGCATTGCGCCGACGAGGCGGTGTCGACCACCCATCCCCCGGTGTTGGCGATGCTCATTGGATCCGGAAAGCCCTGGACATCCCAACTTTCGAGGAACGGCTTATGGGTGTGACCAAACACGAAGCCCGTCCGGGACGGCTTTACTTCCAGTTGTCCCTTGATCTGGGCCGCCACCGCCCCCTCCAGGTAAGTGCGCAATCCCTGCCTGCCGTTGGGGGTCAGCGTGACATCGGGCGTGCCCCGTTCCGCACGCGCCGTGTGGCGCACCTCCCGGCGCAGCACCACCCCGAGCAGGCCGGACTCGGCGCGGCGCAGCCACGGCGGGTTGTGGGGCCTGGCGGCGAACGCAATGGACAGGTTGGTGGCCAGCACGTTGAGGTTCGCCGGGCTCTGCAGGTCGGAGTAGATGCGCGATACGTCGATGCCGACCTCCCCTGAGCGTCCCAGGGTCGACCAGAAGAAGTCGATCCACGCGAAGTTCTCGGCCTCGAGGGTTTCGACGTCGGTCGTCTCGTCCGCTTCTACCTGGTCGGGGAAGAGGGCGCGGCGCAGCCGGGTCATGAGAGTGTAAATGGACTCCGTGTAGTGACCGTGGCTCAAGATCTGCACCTGCGAGCTGGTGTCGCTGGTCAGGGCCAAGTTCGGGTAGGCAACGCGGACCTCGATGCCGGCGCAGCCCGGACGGCGGTGAATCAGCGCCGACACCAGGTCGCCCTCGGAGGGTGTCAGCTCCGCCGGACTCAGGCGTGTCGTGTGGCACGGCGGCGGTATGGGCTCCTGCGGGCCGAGCTGGCCGAGCCGCCGGGTGTAGGCGGCCTCGCGTGTCCCTTCCCACATGTGGTGGTCGTGGTTGCCAGGCAGGTAGTACACGACCGGGGCGAATAAAGACCGGCCGGTCCCGAAGGCCCGGTCCACGAACCCGCTGAAGGCGGTGGCCGCCACCTCGTCAGGTGAAAGCGCCAGGTCCAACACGTCGCCAGCCAGCACCAGGGTGGGAGGCGTGTCCTGTCCCGCTACCAGGCTTTCCAGCCCGGTGAGCATGGCGTCTATCAGGGGAGAGGGGACGTCGGGGTCCGCCCGGAACCCGCCGTCAGTGGAGGAGTCAGGGCGGATCGTCGTAAGAACGCTGTTCGCCGCGCCGAAGTGCAGGTCCGACAGAATGGCGTAGCGGATGGCGGTCACGAGGGTGCATGGTATAACGGCGCCACACCCCCACGAGCTGAGCCAGCCAACGTTAGGGCAATCGAGTCAGCGGCTTTACATCGCGCAGGGCAATGACAAGTTGTCACCAGACTCGTTGAGGAATGACTGCAAGGTGCTCGCAGGCATCGCGAGCCCGTCGCCCGATGCCAGGTCGACGGCGAAGACAACCCCGACGACGTCGCCGTCAGACTCCAGAAGTGGGCTGCCGGAGTTGCCGTGCTCGATGTGGTCACTAATCTCGAGAATCTGACCAGCGAGACCGAACTGGGCGCCCGGAATCGAGCCGAGCACCCGCCCGCCGGTGACGGTCAACTGATCACCCTCGGGATAGCCGGCCACCCAGACCTTTGTGCCGCTAGTCGGATCTGACGTGGCCAGGCTCGCCTCTGTGTCGTCAGGAGCCAAGGCATCCATTCGAGCCAGGTCGTCGCTGTCTGAATGCAGAGTTGCCGACGCTTCGAAGTCGTCGCCGTCCCATGTGGCCAGGTCCATTTGGTCGGCTCCGGCGGCCACGTGTCGGTTGGTGATTATGGTTCCGTCGACCGCGAAGGCCGTCCCTGTCAGAAGACACGCCTCGTTGCGAGCCCGGAACACGAACTGGCGGGCCGCCATGAGGATCTGATTGTCCTTGGACGGAGCCGTCGCAGCCATGACAGGTGCCGCGGTCACCGCCACCGGAATAGCGGCGTCGTCAGGCTGAGGCGGGGTACTGCACCCGGCCAGCAGTGCCGTCCCCGCCGCAGCCGAGAGCAGCAAGACGAATGTACGTCCCGGGCTCAGGACGCACCCTGTATTAGGGATTGCAGGGCCTCGTTGGCCTGCTCGGCTTCACCGCACGTCTGGGTGACCTGGGCTGCCTCAGGTGCGAGACCGCTGAGCGCCGACACGTCCTCGTTGGCAAGGGCGTTATTCACATCGGTCTCCAATTGATCGGACGACGTGATGCACAGTTGCAGGTCCTCGGCCACGCCGCCGGCCGCGCTCAGCAACTCCTTGAAGACCGTCTCCTGGTCGATGGCCTTCTCCTTCTGGTTCGCCACACTCGAGAGCTGGCCCTGCATCGTCGAGACCTGAGAGTTGAGGCCGGCGACGTCGCCGTTGAGTTCGGTAATGCTCCCGTTGGCGATCTCGAGTTGAGAGGTCACCTCTTTGGTAACGACGGCTTGGGCCCGATCCAGCTTCTTCCATTTCGAAGCCGCGCTGCTGTTGTACACCGACAGGTAGCCGAAGCCGCCAGCGGCCACGAGCAGGACGACCGCTACCACGATTGCCGCCGGTGCCATAAACGGCCGAGGGCGGCCGGCGCCTGGCCCGGGGCTTGGCGCGGCGAAGCCGAACGCCGGCTGATAGGGATGGGCCGGGGCGACAAGGGGCGGTGGGGCCACCCAACTGAGTTCGGTCCCAACGGACGTCACCTCCGCAGGGGCCGGCACTTTCAGCAGTTCATCTATCTCTCCTAGCGCCGAGTGCCGTAGGAGATCGCCGGGGTACCGGTTGCCACCGATCAGATGCTGAGCCTCCTCCAGGGCGCTTATATGCTCCGAAGTGAGCACCAGCTGCCCGGCCCGGTATCTGGCGTAGACCCCGCCGACTTGGGCACAGACTGAATCGATGAAGTCGTTCTTCGCTTCTTCATCTTCCGCCAGGGGGGAATTGGATACGACCACTGATGAGGAGTCGGCCTCTTTTCCGCCGCCCTTGAGCCCGATGACACGAGCCCAACACTGACTCAGAGGCCGACCGACGCGGCGGGTACGGCGCCGGCGGGAACGGTTGATCTGACTGGGACGCCCCATCGAAGGAAGCCAACTTGGAGACTGGACTCAGTTCCTTGCCCTTCGGAGAGCAAGACGGGTAGAGGATGGCTGCCAACGGTGACTAGCAGGGAGGCGGTCTTGGCGTCGAAGGTCAAGGGCGCGCTCCCCTTGATGATGACCTGCGGGACGCCTTCAAACGCGCTAGAAGCGACCTGGGTGAGCGGAGCTGCGGGCAGGAACTTCCCGAGCACCGACGACATAGTCAAGCCGTCAGCGATGGTTGCATACCTCGAATCGGCGCGAGAGAAAGCCACCCACTGGTTGGCGATTCGTTCGGCCTTGGAGGCGGGTACCCCCAAGACCTCCGTGAGAACCGACGCGTCCGCCTTGAAATAGGCGACGTTATCGACGATCTCCGACTCGGTGTTTGCTCCGTTGATGCTGAGGTCTTGGCTGCCGCTGCGTGGGCCGGCTTCGTCTCGGTAGAACGCGGTGCCGCCGGGCCCGACCTGTTGGATGTTGATCTCAACCCACCCGGCTTGGCGAGCATTTTGGGTAACGGCGCTCAGTAGTTGCGCGGTTGACTCCGAATGTCCCGACGGCGGAGAAGTGGCCCGACGAGCCAAGCTCGTTCTGGTCGTGATCGCGGAGCCACAAGCAGCCAACCCGATCGATCCAGTGAGGACGATGACGAACACCCGAACTGGCAGTCGATACCAATCGGTCACGACTCATATATCGGCCGCCAACTCGAAGGACTGAAGAGACCTCATATTACAGGGGCAGACCTCGGGTCGCTCCAGTACGTCGCGCATCTCTGTCTGCGTTCGTGATCGCCTAGGCCGGAAGCTCGGTTCTGCCGAGATCGAAGGTGACCCCGATGTCGGCGCCCACGGGATTGCGTCGATACGAGGTGCCAGCGTAGTCCGCATTAATCGGGTAACACTCGTTGAAGGTGACGTCGTATGACCAGTTCCAGAGCCCGCTCAGCGTGTAGCCGCCGCGGGAGTTGGTGGACGCGTACTCATAGGGTGGGTTGTAGCCTGGGTCACTCGGGTCGACAACGGGCGCGGCTTCGACGCAAATACCCGAGATTCCGATTGGCTTCTGATGCTTGGCAGGCGTGTTCGTCACGCTGCCTGAGAACTGGCCACCCTTCTCCAGAGCGGCGTCGATGCTCCCGACAGTGGCTCCCGGGCTGACGGTAAAGTAGTTTCCGGTCGCCTCTACACCGTTGCTTCCGGCAACGGTCTGATTGTCGTAGTACTGCTCCAGGTACAGACTGTTGCGGCAATCAGTGAAGCCCACCTGGTAGCTGCCGGGATACAGCTTGGTAATGGAGTAGTCGCCCTGGGCGTTGGTCGTCGCTGCCGCGACTTCCTCGTCGCCCAGCAAAGCCGTCACGCAGATACCACCCAGAGACTTGGCAGGGGAGGCGTTGTTAGTGACGGTGCCAGTAATCGTGGCCGGGAGCACCATCGTGGCGTCCTCGTCCGTGACCGAACCTGCCGATACCTCGACGTCGCTCGCATACGTTGGCAAGTAGCCGCCATTACCGCAGTCAACGAAGCTCATCGAATACTGGCCATCCGGGATCCCGTCCAGCGAGTACTGGCCGGTCGAGTCCGTCTTGGTCGAGAACTGGGATCCTTCGCTGTCGGACCCCTCGCTGTCGACCCTGCTCGGCAATCGCACGTCGACTCCGCCGCCGCCGCTTTCCGTCGTGGCGGACACACAGACAGAGTCGACGGGAGAAGCGGAGCTGTCTGTCACCGTCCCGGAGATCTCGCCACCGAGCTGCATGGCCGCGTCGATCCCCGTCTGTGTGCTACCGGTGCTCACGGTCACCGGATCCGCGGCTGCGAGGCTGGATTCGTCCTCGTAGAACTGGGTCACGTAGTACGCAAAGCTTGGATTCGTCGGGCAAGGCTTGAACTGCACTGCATAGGAACCGGGTGAGACGCCAGACACCGAGTACGTGCCATTCGTGGCCGAGGTCGTGGCGTGGCCGACGGCGCCGCCTCCGGCCGTCGGGAGGACACTCACGCATATGTCGCCGAGGTCGTTGGGAGGAGACGCTTGATCGGTTACCGTTCCGGAAATGCTCGGCGCTACCTTCGTCGAGGTACCTTGGCCATGAGCGGCGGCCGCCTCAGCGCGAGCGACACCAGCGCCATCGGTCGCGGCTACGAAGATGGCAGCTACGCCTACCGCTACGATGGACAACGCCGCAACCCGACTGCGACCGAGAATCCTTGTCATCGAAAGCCTCCCCCTCGGGACTACCGAGGGATCGGCACAGCCCAGATCCCCGAGTCCAGTCTTTTCCCTAGCACGGTGCAACCCAAGCCGGTTGGCTCGAATCGAACAAAGCAGACGAAGCCTACTAGGTCGGGTGGAGGAGCACTCTTCTCCACTGAGGGTCAGGGCCCGACGGCGAGGTCGTCAGAGCGTCCGGCCTCGAGTCGTGACCACTGGGCGGTGGGGCGGCCGTTGGTTCGGGTCACGGCGCCGTCGATTGGCCACTGTTGTGGCCAGTCGGGGGGCGAGTCTTCCCAAGTCTCCTGGCGTCCGTACACGGTGAGGTCCATGAGCGCGTAGCTGTTGTCCATTGCCTCTACGCCGCGGCGGGTCGTCCAGTAGGTTTCGAAGACGCGGTCGCCATCCCGGAGGTAGCACACCAAGTGCATCATGCCGATGTGGCGACCAACGAGGAGGGCGTCGAGAGAGACGAGCGCTGAGTACCACGGCATGTCCCAGCCCATGAAGTCGTGGTAGCGGATGCCTTCCTCGTAGGGACCCTGACAGAAGACCGCGTAGGTGAGATCGCGAGAATGAAGGTAGGACAGCTCGTTGACCTGGGTGGTGACCCACGTACAGCCTTCGCACTGCTCGGCGGCGGGGTGGCCGGGGTGCCACATGAAGTAGTAGGCGATGAGCTGTCGGCGTCCTTCGAACGCTTCGAGTAGGGTGAGCGGCCCGAGGGGCCCGATCAGCGCCAGGTTGGCGTCTACCTCGACCATGGGTAGGCGGCGCCGGGCGGCGGCGATCGCGTCCCCTTCCCGGGTGTGCGCCTTCTCCCGGACCCGCAGCCTCTTCAGTTCGGCCTCGAAGGTGGCCCGGTCGGCGGCCGCGGGCCGACCCGGTGCGTTGGTGGCGCCGGTCGCCGGCCCGCCGAGGTCCGTTGATTTACCCTTCATGACTGTCTCCTCATTGTGTTCATTGTGTTCATCGTGTTCAGGCGACAATGCCCGTTAGAGCCGTCGCTTCTTCTTTGCTTCTGCGTGCGCCGCTTCGGCGAGCCGTTTGATCGTGGTGAGCCGCCGGTCCCATTGCGCGGCGAGGTCAGCCATGGCTCGAGTGGCCTGGTCGAGGCGGTGGGCTTCTACCTGGTAGAGGACCTCTCGACCCTGTTTGCGCCGGCTGACCAACCCGGCCTGTTCGAGCACGACGAGATGCTTGGAGACCGCCTGGCGGGAGAACGGCACGTGGCCGGCCAACCAGCTGGCGCTGACGTCACCATTGCTGACCAGGAGATCGATGACCCGGCGACGAGACGGGTCGGCGATGGCCGACCACAACTCGTCATCGATGTCCGTCGTCATCTCGACGGCTTGGCGACCACGCTGGCGAGACGGTCCAGGAACTCGGCCCACCCGCCCCGGTGCTCGTCGGCATAACGCTGTTTCTCCGCGTCGGGCCAGGCGACCAGTTCGTGGCCGCTCTCGGCCACTCGAAGTCGGGTCCGCTCGTCGCCCTCGGGCGTCAGCGTAAACTCGACGAGCATCGAGTTTCCGGCCACCGGCTCCTCCCCGCGGGGATGGTTCCAGCGGAATGAGAAGCGAGTCGGAGGATCGACGGTCTCCACGACGACCGGGCCGCCTTGGTCGCCGAACTGCATGTAGCCATGAGCGCCCGGTTCAACGACGAGGTCGACCCGGTCGGCGAACCATTGGCTCATCTGATCGGGCTCGGTGATGGTACGCCATACCACCTCCGCCGGTGCGTCGATCAGAACCTCCCGCTCAATGTCTAAGCCTGGCATCAGTATCAGCTCCTTTCCTAAGCGCGTCGGCGGCTATCGCCGGCCGCGGGTGTTGCCACTTCAGCAGGATCGCTGAGTCCATACCTCGAACTGCAACTAACGGTAGCACGTTGAGACCAGATGTGCAACTAAAACTTGCAGTTGCTCGCGTACTGGCCAGGTGCCGACGGGTTCCGGCCCTACTTAGCGCAGCTTTGGATCGACTTTGGATTGGCGGAGCGCAGAGTTTGTCTATCCGATGGCAAGAAGTGCCCGGATACACACACCCAAGGAGCAAGAAGTGAAAGCATCACAGTGCATCGGTCGAGTCGGGGCAGCCGTGTCGGTCGCCGCCGTCATGGGCGCCAGCGGCTTTCTGGCCTCTGGAGTCGCGACCGCGGCGCCTCATACCCCGGCGACGACTGCGTCGATCACCAGTGTCACGTGGTCGACGGGTACTGCCGAGGGCAGCTCGACCGCGCCGGTGACCATCGACGGGACCGGTTTCGGGAGCCTGCCGAACACGTCACCCGGCACCGATCCTCAAGACGGCCGGTCTTGCGGTAACACGCTGTCCGGCTACGACGGCTTGGACTTCGGCTCGAACCTCAACGTCGGCCTAGACCGGCCACGCCCTTGATTTTGATGACGCACTAGGTGCTCAGCATCTGTCTTCTTTCGATGATGGCGGCCGCGAAGGAAGCCGTCACGGTGGCAATCGCAACGCCAACGACGTACGCGGCGTACGTGGCTGTCGCCCAGATCCCGTCGGGGATTCCGACCACCGCAGCCAGGGCGACGGCCCAAGCGCCGGCGACGGCGGTGGCGAGCCACCGGCCAGTAAACAGGGCGCAGCAAGGTCCGGCGATCAGCAGCCCGATAAGGATCACGCCGGGGAGTAGCGCGTCGGTCACGGCGATCGCGCTTGTCAGCACAAGGGCGAGCACCAGCAAGCTGCTAACCGACCATCTTGGGATCAGCGTCATGCTGAACTGCATCGACGAGGGCTGGGGGATCCGGGTGGGCCAGGCACGGGCCGCCGGGCGGGCGGGGGCGACCAGCTGGGCGCTTCGCTGTTGCGCCCGCTCGAACAAGTCGGAGTCGATCGTGTTGTGCTCGAGTAGCCATTCACGGGTGGACTCCGATATCGGCTCGTTCAGACCGGCGCCGACGTTCTCGCGCATGGACTTGTCGAAGAACGGTTCGATTCCCAACCGGTCGAGGCACGTCTGGTACACAGCGAGCAGGTCCCCGGTGGTGGCGACTATGTCGATCCGGTCCAGCGTCGCCACCGCCCGTTCGGACAAGTTCCCCGGCGACGCGACGGTGCTGCCCTCCGGCGCCAACTGGGCCTGGTCCCTGTTTGGAGGAATCCGCTGAAGGCACAGCGAGGTCGCCTGAGGGTTGGACCACAACCCCAAAGTGTCAGGCGATCGGCACCACTTCTCGAAGGTCATAGCGCGCGCCAAAGCGGTGAGCGGATCGCCAGGATTTCCTTGGTCGCGCCAGTGCACGTAATGGCTCATCACCATTGACACCGGCTCTCTAAGAAGCGTAACCGTGACGAGTGGAACTTCCGGGAGAAGCTGAGGGAGCGTCGGTCCGAAGTGGCCGGCGATGACCCGGAAGGTCCGCAACCGGTAGTGCGACATCCGGTACAGCTCGGACAGGCTGAGCGCACCGCAGAATTCCGTCTCGGCAAAGTGCGGCCGGAGCATCTCCCGCAAGCTGGTCCCGCCGGTCTTGGGGACGTGCCATAAGTAGAGGCGGGGGACGTCGGGCGGCAGCGGGTCCGGGGCAGTCAGCTGGTCGTAGATCGCGTTGTGGTAAAACCAAAGGCAGCACTCCGGTGAGCTGAGGATCCACCCGATGACATCCTCGACGGATCCCCCGCGCTGCAGGTGCTCGACCTTGGTGACCTCCTCGCCGCCCGATGGGCTGCGACCGAGTAGGGCCTGATAAAGCGATTCTACGATCCGCTCTTCGGTCATTCGAGGACTTCAGCAGGTGAAGCTGAAAGCTTGCTTAAGTTAACCTTAAGCCAGCTGGCGTGTCGGTGGGCGGCTCGGCTCGCGCTCTAACGCTGCTGTGGGGGATCGGGCTGAATAGGAGAGGCACGACGGGCGGCGGGAGCGGCGGAGTCTCGGCCAGGGCTGGCGCGGCCGGCCGGCTAGCGCCCGGGAGCCGGGTAGGCGGGCCAGAAAGGCGCTGAGGAGGACGGCTGCGACGAAGACGATGAGTGCACCGCCATAGGTCACGATCGGCCAGGGGAGAACCCGACCCGCCTTGCCCCACCCCGTCGCGGCTAGGGCCTCGAAGACGAGGATTTGGTTGAGATAGATCCCGTACATGTTGTCGGCCATCGATTGGACGAGGGCACGCGTCGGCCGGGAGCGCTTGCTGCTGCCTAAGACCGATCCGAGCAGGTACACGCACGCGGTTAGGCCGATGTATAGGGGGACGGTCGCGGGTTGGAAGGCGCCCGAGTTGGGCGCGGCGCCGGCGAGAAACGAAGTGGGATGCTCCTGGGTGTAGAGGTAGAACCCTTCGGCGACGGCTGCGGCCACCCCGGTTGTCACCAGCACCCCCCGCCAACGCCGCTGCAGCCAGCGGTGGGCCTCCTCGTAGTGCCAGCTGAACACCCCACCGAGGACGAGGAAGAGCTGGTAGTTCCACAGTTGGAGCATCCCACCCCCGGCTCCTTCGAACCAGGTCGGCTCGCCTCCGAAGAAGATCAGGCCTGTGAGCACCGTCTGCAGGACCACACTGGCCGCCACCAGCTGGAGGTGATGCCCGACGGAGCGGCGCAACAGCCACAGGAACAGGGGATACACGAGGCAGAACTGGAGAAGGATCAGCAAGAAGTACAGCTGGTAGTAGCCAGTGCCGAGCAGGTAGCCCAACCGCTCGAGTCCTTGGAGGGGCGAAGCCACCTGGTCGACCTGCATCGCGAAGTAGATGCAGGTCCAGGTGACATACGGGAGCCCGATCGCCAGCAACCGGCGCCGCCAGAACCGGCCCAGGTCGCGCCGCTCCAGCACGGGATAGGCGTAGACCAGCATTGCGGCCGAGATGAACATGAAAGCGAACCGGGTCACGTGGGTGATGATCAGGGTCGTTCCCACGACAGTCGCCAGCGCGGGCGGGAAAAAGGTGACCGAATGGGTGACCAGTACCCCAAGTTGCTTGGGGGCTCGCATCGCGTCCACGTGATGTAGCCGGAGTCTCTGATCAGCCATAGATCTTCCGAATGTGCCCTATGTCCCTGAGAAAATCCTGTGAGCTGTGGCCCATCCCGACGCGCGCAACTGGACAGCCGGGACTAGCGTTCGGGGGTGTCACGACTCGGTGGATGGCGGTGGTGGGCGCTGGCGGTCGCCATCGGCCTGGTCGCGACCGTTGGAGTCGCCTGGGGCGCGACCGGCCGGGAGAGCAACCGTCGACCGGAACCGCCTGCCCGGCTCGCCTCGGCCCGTCTGGAGTACTACCTGGCGCTAGGTGCTTCCGAGGCCGTGGGCTTCCAGCCTGGACCTCACGGCCGGGGAGAGAGGACGGACCAGGGGTACGCCAATGACCTCACCGCTATGGAACGGGACCGCTTCGCTGGGCTGAGCCTGGTGGACCTGGGCTGTCCGGGCATCACGGCGACAGTTGCCTTCTTTGGCGGCGGAAGATGTGGATATCCGGCCGGGTCGGAGATACGGCAGGCCGAGCTGTTCATACGGGAACACCGGTCCTCCACCGTCCTGGTCACCGTCGATCTCGGCTTCAACGATCTCCTGCCCTGCTTGCGCAAGAACGTCATCAACCAGCCATGCGTGGGCCTGGCGCTCAAGCGTCTGAGCGCGGTGCTTCCGCCGATCGTCGCCGCCATTCGGGCGGCCGGCGGCCCCGATCTGCAGGTCGTCGGCGTCGAGCACAATGATCCCTACCTCGGTGACTACCTCGCCGGAGGATCGAAGCGAGCGTTCGCCGAGGCCAGCCTGGGCGTCGTCAGTCGGCTCAATGCCGTCCTCAGCTCGGCATACACCCAAGCTGGCGTACTCGCCGCCGACGTGCCAGCCGCCTTCGCGACCGACGACTACCTGATGGTCCCACTTCCCGGCCACGGGTTGGTTCCGGCCGATGTGGCCACGATCTGTCAGCTGAGCTGGATGTGCGGAGGGCAGCGGGCCCGGCCCAACATCCACCCCAACGCAGCGGGTTACAAGGTGATCGCCAAGGCGCTCGCCGCCGCCCTCGCCAACCAGCCCACGGCTTCCACCCGGCCCAGCGACGGAGGGTAGAAGTGGCCCACAATCAAAGAAACGGTCGCATCTAGTCGGAACGCTCCTGCAGCGGTCCCACTCGGTACTGATCTTCTCGAGTCTCTCCAGGCTGGCCGTCATGGACTCAAGCACCGAATTGGTCCCGTTGATCCACTCCCCGCCCTCGCGAAGGAGGGTCTGACGGTTTTCGTCCGGGCCGCAGTCGAAGACCTCGGTGACGACGGTGGCGTCGTCACCGTCCGGAGTAAGGCTGTAGCCCCAGCGGTAACCCGCAGGGATGCCGACTTTGGATGGATCACCGCCAGCCGTAGGGATGTCTCCCGGAGCGGGTTCCCAAAAGATGCGGCGATCAGGCTCGAACTCCACTACGTAGTTGAGCATGAGGTAGTCGCGACCGAGCCGATACATCTTCATGGTGAAGGTGTCGCCGATGTCGGAGATGGGGCGGTTGAAGACGGCTCCCCGGAGCATGTCGGACCCGTCGAAATCCATGTGGCGTTGCGGATTCGCCAGGATCTCGAAGATGAGGGCTGCCGGTGCTTCGATCCTGCGTGACACTTCGACCGGCTTGCTTTCCTCCGTCATGGTTCAGTCCTCTCTGTCGCTCTGCGCCTGCCCTACCGAGCGCACCTCAGCAGTTCATACAGTTGGACGTTGCAGGTCCCGCAAATTCATTCATTCGTCAGAATTTGAAATTCTGGGACCGATTCGAGGTATCCCACCTTGACAGTGCTGTCAGCACGGCGACGTTCTCGCCTGGATCGCCGGCATCGCGGCGTTTCGCGATGGAGCGAGGGAAATCACGGTGCCGCTTCTTTGATCTTCAGCGGTCGCTCGGCAGGTTCAACCGGTGACTCCAAGTGGTCGTGCAAGACTGGAAGTGCATGTACATCTCCGCGGTTGACCGCAGCTTCGGCGAGGAGGAGTGGCGACCCTTCGTCGAGCGCCAAGGATTCGGCCACTTGGTCGCAGCTGGCCGGGACCGGGACCTCCCGGTCGTGGTGCCCACGCAGTTCGTCCTCGATGCCGATGTTGTGCTCCTCCACCTGGTGGCGGCGAATCCGATCTTCGATGCCCTGGCTGAGCAGCCTCGGGTACTACTTAGCGTGGCCGGGGACTGGGCGTTCATCCCTTCCGCCTGGAAGGCCATCGGCGGCGAGGACCCTCGCCTCGGCATTCCCACCACCTACTACGGGGCCGTACAACTGGTCGGATCAGCTCGGGTCGACTCGGAGCCGGCTGCAGTGGCCGAGGTGCTTCGTCGTCAACTCGCCGTGTTCCAGCCCGAAGTCGACGTCGCCGACCCAGCAGAGGCCCATGGCCCGAAGCTGAGCGCCATCCGGGGGATCACCGTCACCATCGATGAAGTGCATGCCAAGTTCAAGTACGGCGGCAATGTCGATCACGCCCACCGACAAGCGGTCGTCGAGCGCCTCTGCAAGAGGTCGGGACCGGGAGACCTTGCGGCAGCTGGCCACGCGGAACGACGTGGACATCTCCCGAGTTGAGGAGCGCGCCCACGCGTTCCGGCCTCGGTGAACAAACCGCCACGGCGCCGCGGTCGACCGCCCCAAAGAACCGCCCAGCGCCCCCACATTCCCGAACTGCGAACTGAAGACCGGGGCAGAGCAGCTGATGGAGGTTCCGGTTCGTTTGCACGTTTCTCCGGAGCCCAGTGGCGGCGTGGCCGTTCGCTGACCGCTGGCATCCAGGTATGTCCCGCTGGTGCCGGGGAGTGTGCTTGGGAAGCACCGAGTTTCGGGTCCTGGCATGAGTGCCAACCTGGTGGCTTGTAGGTGTTGACTACAATGATTACATGCCGAAGTCGGAGCCAATCACCGTCCGGTTGCCGCCAGAGCTGGACCGGTGGGTCACCGCCGAGGCCAAGCGCACTCGTCGCCCCAAGGGAACCGTCGTCGAATCGCTTGCTCACGAGGCGCTCAAGGGGCGTCAGTTCGCCGGGATCGCGTTCCGCGGAGATGATTGGGATCGCCGGGCCTGGGTCATCGGCACCAGTTTTGACGTCTGGGAGATAGTCCGGACCTTCCAGGACCTCGGCTCGGTCGACGAGACGGCTCGTCGTGGCGGCCTGACCCCTCGGCAGATCCGCATCGCGCTTGCCTACTATGAGCGCTTCCCCGAAGAGATCGATGATCTCATCGACAGAGATCGTCGCCCGCTGAGCGAGCTGACCGCGGCATATCCGATGATCGAGCTGGTGCAGACTTAGCCGGTGCGGGTATTTCTCGACGCCCATATCTCCGGGCGGCGCATCGCCCAGGCACTCCGAAAAGCGGGCCACGACGTACGGGCCGCGGACGAGGAACGAGGCCTCGACGGCGCCACCGACGACGAACTGCTCCAACTGGCGACCGATGAGGGCCGCATCATGATCACCTTCAACGTCGCCGATTTTCCTGACATTGCTCGACGCTGGGCAGAATCACAGAGGGTCCACGCCGGCTTGGCCATCGTGGTCGGGATCGATCACGGCGAGTACGGCACCGTCATCAGGGTCATCAACCGCTGCCTGGCTTCCCGGCCGGGCCAAATAGCCTGGAGCGACCTCACCATCTTTCTGTCCCGATCCGGTCGGTGAGATTCGGTTGCGGCGAGTCGGACCACGTCCTCGCCGCACCAAGGGCTCCTTCCCCGCGTTCCCGCCGAAGGTCAGGCGCCACGTTTTCGAACCCGACCGGCTGCGCGACGGAGTGATCCGCTGCCTGGCCCGTGCGGTGCCGCTATGGCTTCTTGGTGCAGTGGGAGCCGGTCCAGCCGCTGATGGTCGTGGTGTCGGTGTCGACGCGGGTTTCGAGGGAGTCAATGACGGATGTCCCCTTTTGCACTCTCGAGGTATCGCCGAGGGCTTCGTCAGCGGAGACGATTTGGACGTCTGTATTGAGGTAACCGAATATGGCACCGAGAGCGCCTACTGCCTCTTGGATAACGGGCGGGGATACACCGGCGAGTTCCGAGTAACTCGCTGCCAGGGACGACAGTTGGTTCGTGTCGCCGGCGCTGATCGCAATGGTTGGCACGAATGCGATCTGTGCCGTCTCTTGGGCGTCGGTTCCGAGCGAGGCGCATGGCGCAGGTCCGGTGAGGGCGGGAAGGGTCGTCGTGGTTGCCGGCGGGAGTGTCGTGGTCGTCGCCTCGGTAGTGGTGGCCGAATCGGCCGTGTCGTGACTATGGAATGCGACTGCAGCTATCCCCGTGGCCAGAAGAGCTGCGGTGGCCATAGACAGGGCTGCGACCGAGCCGCGTCGCTGCTTAACCTCACGCCCGCGGCGCCTGCCCGTGTCCGGTGCTGGTGGTACCGAACGACCTTCGTTCATTCTGGAGCGGCAACGGACCCACCAGACTTGGGCGGTACCAGCCTTCGAGCAAAACTACGGTCCTGACGGAATCGCCTTGTGGGCTGCGGGTCTGCTGTTCGGTCTCTGTGGCGGCATGGTCGGATGTGTTGGCCTCGTCCTCCTCTACCTCTCTGGTGACGGTGGTCCGCTACTTCAGGTTGGCTATGGATTACTGGTCGCAGCGGCCGTGCTGGAATGCCCGGCAATGATTCGGGCGGTTCAGGGAATCCGTGCTGGTAGGCAGTTCCGAGGGACTCGGCCTTTCGTCAAGGGTCCTGGATAAGTAGCCGCCAGATCGCCCGACCGGAAACACCCACGTCACGAACGACTCGGACTACAGGCCGCTCCGATCGTCGGCTATTCCCACGCGGTCGCTCGGCCCGAGGTTTCGACGCACAACCTGAACGTGAACGCCGAACATCGGAGCCGTGACCCGACGGACCTAATGCACCTAGACCCACTGGCCTTCTCGGTTTGTCCAGGAGAGCCGATTCCGTGCTGCCGCAGGGCGAGCCCTCAAGGGGGCGGGGATGGCTCTCCCGTGCGCGTTCTGGAGGTGCGAACCCGACTCACCTCCGCCGTCCGGTTATGAGGGCGGCGTAACCAACGACCACCGCAACTCCCATGCCGCCGAAGAACCCGATTCCAATCGAGGTGGACATCGCTGTATCTGCGACCACGGCGACGAGCGCGCCCACCAGTGCACCCTGCCAAATACCCCAAACATTGCGAACTGCACGCGCAGCTTGGCGTAGATGACGAACGAGTCACCTATCTCTTGTTCAACGAGCCAATTCCAGAACCTGCTAGCCCCAGCCCTTGGCGACCCGTCCACCCACTCAGAATCGCTCATTTGCGCCGTTCTCGCGGCCCTGGTTCGGGTCCTGATCCCACACCATACGAAGTATCGGGAAGCGACACCCCTCTGACCTGCACGTATACGGTGGAGGTTGAAGGACGTTACTTGAACCCCAAAAGGGGTTCTAATAAGCGTGTCATGGTGGGCGCTGAGGGACTCGAACCCCCGACCACCGCCTTGTAAGGGCGGCGCTCTACCAGCTGAGCTAAGCGCCCGGTTGTTCGCGACTGGCGAGCGTAGCCGGGTGATCCTGCTCCGGGCCGCTCCAGTTCCGTATGCGCCGGCTAGAGGTCCTCCTCCGAGACCACTTGGATGCCCGCACCCCGTAGGGCCTCGGTGGTCACGCCGTCCCCGTCTCGTAACACGCGCCGATGGGAGCCGTCGTAGATCTGGCCGCTGCCGCACGACGGAGAACGGGCCTTGAGCACGGCCCGTGTCGATCCGGTAACCCGGGCCAAGGCCAAGGCGTGAGCGGCGCCGCGCTCGTAGAATGCTGTTACGTCGTCGCCGTCGGCGCTGCGGACCCACCCGTCGGGTCCTCGTTCAGCGGCGAGGCGGGGAGTCGGCAGACCGCCGGCCACTTCGGGGCACACCGGGATCAGCCGCACCGAGGCGCCCAGGGCCAGCACGGCCGGGTCGGGGCTACCCTCACCCCGGTGGTTGCAGGCAACCCCGAGGAGGCAGGCCGACACCAGCACGGCGGGCCGCTCGGCAGGCTCCGGCGCGAGGGGGAGCGACTGCGAATCCATTGTGGTCAGTAGTACCGGCTATTTGACGTACTACTGACCAGAATCGGTCAGAACCCACACCGAGGGCCTGTCCCGCTCACGATCCGATTGCGTTCTCGTAGTAACTCGTCATTCTCGGCGTCAGATCGTGGACTTTAGTGCACGATTTGACGCCGAGAATCGCCAGGTCCTACGAGAATCGCCAGGTCCTACGAGAATCGTTCGTCAGGTTGGGTGGCCGGGTCGAGTGGACGGGCCAGGGCCCGGGCCGGCGGGGCGCGTCTGGCCAGCGGGGGAGCGCCTGACCCGGGCCGGGCCGGGCCGAACGCCGGCCCGGGTCGAGCGAACGGGCGAGGGGCCGGCACCGGCCAAAAGGGCGAGGGCCCCGGCCGGGCGAGCGCCCAGCCGGCCCGGCGCCGCGCCGGCGCCGGCCGGCGCCCGACCTATGCGGTCATCTGGATGTCGGCGGGCGGGTTCTTGGGCGGCCGGCCGCGGCGCCGCTTCTGCGCCAGCACCTTGCCGTTGAGGAACAACTGGCCGCCCCAGACGCCCCACGGCTCGCGCCGCTCGAGAGCCCCCTCGAGGCAGGGGACGATCAGCGGGCAGGTGAGGCAGATGGCCTTGGCGTGCACGATGTCGGGGATCTGATCCGAGAAGAACAGCTCCGGCAGGCCCCCGGTCTCGGCCCGGCAGCTGGCGTCAGCCCACTCGTCAGCCGGCTCGCTGGTCTCGATCAACTCCTGGCGCAACTCGAAGGCGAACATCTCGCCGTTCCTTTCGTCGTGGTCCCTGCAGTGGTGTATCCCGGAAAACGAAGAGGCCGCCGGGGATTCCCGGCGGCCTCTGAGCCCTGCTTCGGAACTGGTGGTGGACTATCCAGTCGACCAGTCCTGAGGGCTCAGTGGCCACACGTTGATGGTGGTGGCGGTCATGCCAAAGCGCTCGTGCGTCTGCTTGGCGGACGCTGCCGGCCCGGACGGCGAGGCAACGAGTGCGGCGGCGGCGGCGCCTGCATTGCCGGCAGCACCCGCGGCTTGCGACGCGATGGAGCACGGGCACATGGTGAGCTTGGCGTAGAGATCGCTCGTCACATCGCACTCCTTTCGCATCAACTGGCTTGGTGTGGAGGGCCCGGATATTGAGAGCCCGACTGGGCACCCGCCATCGGGGACCTTCCCTGCCAGGACTAATCCCATCACGGTCCGTGGCCCGCGTCAAACTATTTATTCCTTTAGGACCGATGCCGACGGTCACTCAGTGACATAGACGCAGGCCAGACACCGAATCCTACGTAGGAGTCCGTTCCTCGTGGGCCCACGGGGCGCCGCTGTCGGCTAGGAGATCGAGGAACGGTTCGGGCGGAAGGGCCTCCGGTCCGAGCAGCCCGACACCCGACCAGATACCGGAGGCGATGAGCTCGAGGGCCAGGGCCGGATTTATGGCGGTCTGCCACACGACGGCCTGGGAACCGTACTCAGACATGGTCCAGTCGTTGTCAACGAGGTGGTAGAGGTAGACCTCCCGGGGAGATCCGTCCTTGCCGGCGCCTTTGACCCAGGTCCCGGCACAGGTGAGGCCGTGCATCAGATGGCCGATTTCGGCGGGATCGGGAAGGCAGGCCGCCACCATGTCTCTCGGTGAGACCTGGACGCCACCCACCGACACTGGCCTTGTCGAATCTAGTCCGAGCATGTGAATCGTCTTCAGCACAGCAATGAACTCTTCCCCGAGGCCGTACTTGAAGGTGACCCGATTCGCGTCGACCCAGCGCGGCACGAGCAGGACCTCTTCATGCTCCACGTTGACGCATTCGACCGGGCCGATACCGCCCGGGAAGTCGAAGGTCTCCAGCTCGCTGAAGGGCTCGGTCGTAAACCATCCCCGGCCCTTCTCCCAGATCACCGGAGGGTTGAGGCACTCCTCGATGGTGGTCCAGATCGAGAAGGTCGGACAAAAGGTGTAGCCATCGACTACGAGGTTGCCACCGTCCCGAACGCCAACCTCGTCGATCGAGGAGAAGAGCACGTCCGAAGCGTGTCGGGCGAAGACGTCTGACAACCCTGGCTCGACGCCCATGCCGACGAGCGCGAGCAGCCCGCCCTCCTCCCACTTCGGGGCCAGCTCGAATTGCTCGTCGCCGAGCTTGACACCGGTCTTCTCGTGTGGGTGGTCGGGGTGGGGATGTGACAGTGACATCGCCATGTCCACGTAAGTGATGCCTTCTGCGAGAGCGGCGCGGTAGATCGGCATCACGAAGCGTGGGTCGACGGCGTTGAGAACTGCGTCGCAATGCTCGGTGCGAATCAGTTCCCTGAGTGACGACTCGTCCGAGGCATCCACCTGTACACCCCGGAAATGATCGGCTGCAGACTGGGCCGCCCTCTCGGCTCGAGCCAGGTCGTAGTCAGCGATGACCACGGCCTCGAAGCTGTCGCGACGCGCCGCGATCTGCGCGAAGGCGTTTCCGACCCCTCCTGCTCCGATGACGAGCACTCTCATCCGATTGTCCTCCCGACGCCCCGAGGTGGGCTCGCCGGCGACGAACGTGATGATACCTGACCGCTTTTCCAGGGCTGATTTGCGGCGGTGGGGAGTTTTCCTGAAGATCCACCCCTCGTCGTCCGATACCGCCAAGGTGGTGTCGTCTCTCGGGTCCCTACCCGTAACTCCAAAGGCCGAAGTCGGCTTGGTCTCGACGGCACGGCGCCCGGTGGACGCGGGGTCGACGGACTACTCGACACATCCGGACCTGCTTGGTCTGCTGTCGCGGGTTGGCTGCCATGTGTACAGCGGAGAGGTTCTACCGGACGGCGAGTACCGGGAGATCTTCACCGGCCCTGGCCTCGAGGAACTTGTCGGCGTCCTGGTTGGTCCGGGCGTTGATGCCACCGCCGTCTTCCACGCCGCAGTTCATCCGGATGACTGGGATGTGTATCTCCTGTTCGGGACCCAAATGGCAACTGACTCCACCGCGTCGATCGAATACCGACTGGTGCAGGGCGATGGGACTGTCCGCTGGGTGCTCGACCGGATGTGGCTCCGCGAGCGGCTCCCGAACGGAGCCTCGATCGTCGACGGTGTGATCGCGGACGTCACCGAACTCAGAGCACGGACTGACGAGGCACGCGCGGCCCTACGAGCAGTCCAGCGAGTCAACGCGGAGCTCGAACGGGCGAGAGCCGAGGTGGTGGAGGCGACTGCCTGGTTGGAGGCTGCCGTCACGGCGACTCCGGCCGCGCTCATCCTGCTCGATCGTGACTTCCGGACCCAGCTATGGAATCCCGCAGCCGAGCGGATGTTCGGCTGGTCACGAGACGAAGCCCTGGGACAGGTAGCGCCCCATGTTCCGCCCGAGCAGTGGCCACACCTCCGCGGACTCGTTGATCGCTTTCTCGCCGGCGAGTCGCTCATTGAGTCCGAAGAATTGCGGTCGGGTCGCGACGGGCACCCCCGTCAAGTATCGATGGTTTCGGTGCCCGTTCGCGGCACCGGGGGCAAAATCACGGGAATCCTGGGTGTCATCACCGACATCACCAACCGCAAGGAGATGGAGACCCGGCTTCGCTACCTGGCCCACAACGACACGTTGACCGGCCTGGCGAACCGCGTCGCGCTCACGGCCCGCATCGACGAGGCTCTGGCCCGGCGCGCGTCCGTCGCCCAGCAGGTAAGCGTTCTGCTACTGGATCTCGATGGCTTCAAAGCGGTCAACGACAGCTTCGGCCACGGAACGGGCGATGAGCTCCTGACGGCCGTATCCCAACGGCTGTCTGCCTGCTTGCGAACCGGCGACGTCGCGGCGCGTCTCGGTGGCGACGAGTTTGCGGTACTGCTCGAGACCTCGACCCGGGCCGAGGCCATGGCTGTGAGCGCAAGAGTCCTGCGGGCGCTAAGCGGACCGGTTGCCCTCGGCCGAGCCCAGGTCGTAGTGACCGCCAGCATCGGTGTCGTGCACGCGGGCAAACACCAAACCACTCAGGAGCTCCTACGTGACGCCGACGTAGCCATGTACACGGCCAAGACCTCGGGCAAGAACCGATTGGTCGTGTTCAAACCGGCCATGCAGCAGCGGGTAGCCAAGCGCCTCCACCTGGAGACCCAGCTCCGCCGAGCCGTCGAGTTGAGCCACTTCCAACTTCATTACCAGCCATTCCAGGACCTCACCTCCGGTCGAATTGTCGGAGTGGAGGCACTCGTTCGTTGGCGTCATCCCCGCCGCGGGCTGCTACCACCCTCCGAATTCATCTCGACGACCGAGGAAACCGGGTTGATCGTGCCCCTCGGTCGCTGGATCCTCGAGGCAGCCTGCACTGAGGCGGCCCGATGGCGCTCGCGCTACGGCGCCGCGGCTCCTTCCGTTTCGGTCAACCTGTCGCCACGCCAGCTGCAAGATCCCGAACTGGTGACCACCCTGAGCAGAACTCTGAGCGAGGCCGGCTTGGATGGCAGCGCACTGCATGTCGAGATCACAGAGAATCTACTGATGAGCGACAGCGATCTCGCCAGCAGCAAGCTGGCCGAGCTGCGCGCCCTCGGGGTCGGTGTCGCGGTTGACGATTTCGGCACTGGTTACTCTTCGTTGGCCTACCTGCGCCGCTATCCGGTGGATGTACTCAAGATCGATCGAAGTTTTGTCGCGCCTCTTCCAGAGGGCCCCCGTCCAGCCGCGCTCGTGCGGTCCATCATCGAGCTCGCCCGAGCCCTCGATGTAGGGACCGTGGCTGAAGGAGTGGAGAATGCCGACCAGGCCCGCATCCTCCGAGACCTTGGCTGTAACGTCGCACAGGGGTTCTTCCTGTGCCGACCCCAGACCGCCGATGCTCTGGACGAGCTGCTGAAGGCGCAGTTGTCGCGGTAGCGGTAGCGGCGCGGCGGCCACTCATTTTCCCAATCCGATTCGAGCGGCCACCGCTTCAGCGAGCAACGCCGGCGTGCCCGCCGCCACGACCGTGCGGCGAGGCCACTCCCCGGGCACGACCAGGTCCCTGCCGAAGGCCTCTTGCACCAGGGCCCCGGCTTCCTGGCAGATGAGGAGCCCGCCCAAGTAGTCCCACGGAGCCAGGGACTGCCGGGCGCAGTCGATGAAGGCATCGACCTGTCCGACCGCCACGGCACACAGGTCGAGGGCGGCGGCGCCGAGGGCCCGGTACTGGTTCCAGCCCAGCCAGTGCTTGGGGTAGCCCGAGAGGGCCACGATGGCGCGGCGCATCGACTGGCACGACGTCGGGGTGATCGGCCGGCCGTCGCAGCGGGCCCCTCCGCCCCGAACGGCCTCGAATCGGGTGCCGGTCGCCTGGTTGGCCACCACCGCGGCCAGCGGCCCGTCGGCGTCGAGGGCGCACACGCTGGTGGCCCACCAGGGCAGCCCTCGGGACGCGTTCGTCGAACCGTCCACCGGGTCGAGCACCACGCACAACGGTCGCTCCTGGTGGTGCGGGCCGGACTCCTCGGACAGCGCCCCCAGCCCGGCTCGGTCGATGACGGCCAGCGCCGCCTCGTCGGCGATCAGGTCGCTGCGGTACTGGCCGTCGCGGGTCCCAGCCAGCCCCCAGTCCTCGAGGCCCTGCAGGCTGTCGGCCACCGCGGTGACCACGTCATGGAGGACCACCAGCACGTCCGACGGCGAACGGGAAGCAGTCACGACCGGTGACCGTACCCCACCCCGGCCCCCGCGCTGGATGGAGTCTGGCCGGGTAGGGTTAGGCGCGTGGCGGTCATCGATGTCGCCGGATACGTAACCGAGCTCAAGGACCACGCCGTCGACCACGGGTTCCACGTGCACGACGAACGGCATTTCGTGGAGACCTACTCACTGCGACAGGCATGGGAGGTGGACCTGCACCCCGAAGAGGGCTGCAACGGTCCCCTCGACCTCCACCTGGCTCTCGAGGTCGACCCGAGAGTCCTGCTCGCTTTCGAGGACGTGGTCGTCGATCTACCCGACGGGGAGGACCCGCCCGACGAGTTCCAGTTTCCGTTGACCTTCACCTGGGCCCTGCCGCCCCTACGCCACGGCCCCGATCTGCTGCGCCTGGCCATCGACCTGGCCGGCGTCGGGGGGGTCGAGCTGCCCCTCGAGTCGTCGGCCATAGACAGCTACGCCTCCGCCACCGACCCGGCCGAACGACGGATCACCATCGTGGCCCGCCAGCAGGTCTCGCTGGCTCGGGTGCTGGCCGGCGAGGAGCTGCTCTGCGAGACCTTCGACAAGGCGCTAGCGGTCAGCCAGTTCCTCCTGGAGCGGGCCCCGGCCTGGCTCAACGGGGAGTAAGCGCCGGACCTAACCGGCTTGACGCAGCAGGGTTTCCGGGGTGTCGTCGCCGTAGGATTCGAGAAACAAACTCAGCCGATCCTGCAACTCCGCCGCTGAGGACCACACGTACAGGACGGGCTGGAAGCGGGTGATGTCGTACTCGGCCCGGCCCATCGCGGCCAGGTCGACGGGACGCAGATCGGCATCGCGGAAGCTGGCGGTCTCGCCGACCGAGGACAGGATCCCGGCGCCGAACGCCCGCAGCTCGCCGTCCTCGCGGACCACACCGAACTCCATGGTGTACCAGAAGACGTGCGACAGGAACCGCAAGGCCGCCTCGCCGCGGGTCCGCTCGACCGCCGCGCCGACCAGCCGGTACATCTCGGCATAACCGGGGCCGGCCAGCTGGTTGGCGTGGCCCATCACCTCGTGGATGATGTCCGGCTCGGGGGTGTACAG
>Ga0302325_10001869_pt1 | contig 52760 bp, 46 predicted proteins | sample Palsa_T0_2_FD_201948 | JGI IMG/M metagenome (GOLD analysis project Ga0302325, IMG submission 201948) | Peat permafrost microbial communities from Stordalen Mire near Abisko, Sweden - Palsa_T0_2 | ecosystem: Environmental > Terrestrial > Soil > Palsa > Peat permafrost | place: Sweden: Abisko...
GTGCAAAGAAGCGCTCGCTTTTCTTGAGCGCGTCCTCGCTTCGCGTGCGCTGGATGGCAATGCTGGCTATCTCCGTGAGCTGCTGCGCCAGTGCCGGGTGAAACGGCGTGGCGCGGGCAGTTTCGCGCTGATGGATATCGAATTCGCGCAAGTTGGTCAGAACGATCGACAGCGGGCGCCCCCGGTGGATCAATCCGCCGATCATCGCCCCAACTTGAGCGATGCCGAATTCCGAGCACGCCGTCGTCGGCTCCATGGTCCCGAGACTGGCGTTGAGGTCCTTCACTTCGGCTGCTTTCCGGATGTCTGATCGGTCCTGCTGGCAATTACCTTGATTGCGACATCAATGTTTCCGCGCGTGGCGCGCGAGTACGGACAGGTTTGGTGCGCGGCATCCACCAGGCGCTTAGCCACCTCCGGCTCAACTCCCAGCAAGGTCACGTTGAGGCGAGCTGCCAGGCCGTAAGCGCCGTCAGTGACGCCGAGGTCGACTTCTGCGTCAATGGCCAGGTCAGCGGGCACTGCCAAATTCATTTTGGCGGCCTCGGCCTTTAGCGCTCCAATGAAACACGCCGACCAACCCGCGGCGAACAGTTGTTCCGGATTGGTGCCGCTGCCCGGGGTCCCAGGGCTCGAGAGCCTCACGTCCAGGCGGCCATCAGAGCTGCGGGACGCGCCGTCGCGGCCACCCGAAGTATGGGTTTTGCCTGTGTACAGCACTGTTTCAAGTTGGGCCACGGTGTGGTTCCTTCGATCGGCCGATATGCGTTTACTGCCTGGATATTTACGCAGAGTTCGCGGGAAAGTGCCCGTTATGCCTTGCTAGAAGCTGTTAGCAGTTGTGAGCGGTGGCAACGCGTAGCACGACCCGTTGCCCGCGATCTGCTCAGGGACCGCCGCCTGGCACGGCAAACCGGCAACCAAGATCTCGATCGCCTCCAAGGCGAACTGGGTTAGTTCGGATTCCGTCTATGGCGCGAGACCTATCCTTGACCTAGGATGTAACCCAGCCAGGGGGCTACGCAGGAAGACCCCATGACAAGCCCGGCGGCACAGGCCCGAGACCTCATATCGTTTGGTCCCTTCAGCTTGGTCGCAGGCGAGAGATTCCTCACGAAAGAAGGCGCCCCGGTGGAACTCGGCGCGCGAACCTTCGACATTTTGATTGCTTTGGTATCCCGCCCCAACGAGATCGTGAGCAAAAGAGATCTCTTGGCTCGGGTCTGGCCTGACGTCATTGTGGAAGAAGGCAGTTTGCGGTTTCATATTGCTGCTCTGCGGAAGGCGCTGGGCGATGGCGAGCACGGAGCACGATACATCGCCACTGTCGCCGGCCGTGGCTACTGCTTCGTCGCGCCGCTCGCGCGGTCGGGCGATCGCGGTCGTGAGTCTGCGGAGGTTGTCCCCCGTTTTCCATACGCCAATCTGCCAAGCCGCTTGATCCGAATGGTTGGGCGCGTCAATGATGTTCCCAAGCTCGCGGCGCAACTCACCTCCGAACGCCTCGTCACCATCGTGGGAGCCGGCGGCGTCGGCAAGACCACGGTGGCGGTAGCGGTTGCGCACGAAGTGACCGAGGCGTTTGCGGGCGCCGTACTGTTTGTCGATCTGGGGATGCTGAGCGACCCTAAGCTTGCGGCCACGGCGGTGGCCTCCATGCTCGGATTATCGATTCAGTCCGACGATGCCACCCCGACGCTGATCGCCTACCTCAGGGACAGACGATTCCTGTTGGTTCTCGATACCTGTGAACATCTCATCGAAGCGGTAGCCGCTCTGGCCTCTCATATCCTGCAGGCCGCCCCCGGAGTGCATATCCTGGCGACCAGTCGCGAGGCGCTTCGGGTCGAGGGTGAGCACATCTACAAATTGGATCCGCTCGCCTGTCCACCGGACGATCCAATGTTGACGGCCGCAGTCGCTCATACGTTTCCTGCCACACAACTGTTCGTGGAGCGGGCGGCGGCGAGTGGCGCTCACTTCGACTCGAGCGATGCGGAAGCCGCAATCATGGCGAGCATCTGCCGAAAGCTTGACGGCGTGCCACTCGCGATCGAGTTGGCGGCCGGTCGGGTTGAGGCTCACGGTTTGCAACAGACCGCCGAATTGCTCGATCAGCGCCTGACACTGCTATGGCCGGGACAGCGGACTGCGCCGCCGCGCCAAAAGACCTTGCAAGCCACCCTGAATTGGAGTTATGGCCTACTGTCCCCACTGGAGCGCGCCGTGCTTCGACGGCTCGCCGTATTCGTCGGGCACTTTACGATCGAGGCGGCGCTCGCAATCGCGGTAAGCGGCCCGATCGACGCAGCGGTCGTGTTTGGCGCGATCGACAGTCTGGTGGCCAAATCGATGGTCGCTACTCGTCCGATTGGGGCAATGATGCGCTACCGCCTCTTGGATACGACACGCGCCTATGCCCTCCAAACCCGCGTCGACGACCTTGACGTCGCCGACCTGGCGGCGCGCCATGCCACTTACTATCGGCGATGGCTGGAACAGACGGGGATCGAATGGCCGACCCTGTCGACCGGCGTGCAACGGGCACCCCACTTTGCGGGCCTTAACAACGTTCGCGCCGCTCTGGAATGGTGCTTTGGCGTCGACGGCAACGTCGCCATTGGCGTCGGACTTGCGGCTGCGGCCGCGCCAGTGTTTTTGGCCATGTCCCTGCTTACCGAATGTCATCGTTGGTCGCAGCGGGCGATTCTCGCTCTGGGCGATACGACTCGTGGGGGCATCGAGGAGATGCACCTTCAATCGGGCCTCGGCATGTCGCTGATGTTCACTCGCGGCCACACAGAAGTCGCGCGCGCGGCCTTCGCGAGGGGCCTTGAGATCGCGGAACAGCGAGGTGACCTTCGCGATCAAATGCTGCTCTTCGGCCCCCTGCATATGTTTCACTTCCGGATCGGCGACTTCAGGGGCTCCCTGCAGTACGCGGAGCGCAGCGCCGCCGTTGCGAGGACCGGTGAGGATCCGGCCGCGGTCGCGCTGGCGCATTGCCTTACCGGGATGACGCTCCACTGCATGGGAAATCTCAATGCCGCGCGCGCAGAGCTGGAGGCGACGCTGCGCCACGCGCCGGGCGCGCAGCGCACTCAAACGATCTATCTGGGCTTCGATTACTACATCTGGGCCGGAATCGCACTCGCGAGGACCCTTTGGATGCAAGGCTATCCCACTCAGGCGGTAGAGCGCCTACGGCAAACCGTCAGCGACGCCGAACGCCTGGACCATCCCGTGACGCTGACGCTCGTCCTTCACTGGGCTGCCGCACTGTTCCTTTGGACAGGCGATCTTCTGAGCGCTGAAAAGCACCTGGATTGGTTTATCTCCCGTGCCGAAACCCATTCCATGGGGCCCTATCTTGCGGTCGGAGTCGGAATCAAAGGCGAGCTCGCCATCCGCCGCGGCGATGCAAAGCGCGGGGTCGAAGAGATACAAGCCTGCCTGGACAAGCTACACGCCGCGCGTTACGAGCTGATAACTACCTCGCTCAACATCGCACTGGTGCGAGGACTTACAGCAATGGGCCGGTTCGCGGAAGGAATCACACTGATTGATGAGACTGTCCGACTGGTCGAGACCAATGGAGATCTCGCGTTCATGCCAGAATCACTTCGTGTGAAGGGCCGTCTTCTTCTCTCCATGCCGAACCCCGACCAAGACGGCGCTCAAAGTTGCCTGGTCGAGTCGCTTGAATTGAGCCGCCGCCAGGGCGCGCGAGGTTGGGAGCTGCGCGCCGCAATTGACTCGGCAGTATTGCTGGACGCCCAAGGACGGCGCGAGCGCGCTCGGGCACTTCTGCGCCCGGTGTTCGATCAATTCGTGGAGGGCTATGAAACGGCGGATCTTAAAGCTGCCGAACGCTTATTGTCGACCTGGGGCTAGTAAAGGCATGTTGCCGCAAAAGGAGCCGCTCGCACGATGCGCGTGCGTACATCGTTAGCTTCGTGTGGTTCGGTCCTGTCCAATAGCGCACTCCACGACCGACATCAAAATATCGACCAATACTAACGTCCACTGCTCTCGCTTACGCGGCTTTGCTGAGATGCGCCTGCCTGAGATTTGTGTACCGCATTCCTGTGATCAGGTATGTGCAACGATGATTCTCCTATAGAGGTCTATTTATGACTCGATTCAAAAAAGCTGTATGTGCCGCCACTGTGTTGCTCTCAGCCACGGCTGGCGCTTATGCCGCTCCGGCCTCTGATGCCGAGGCCTCTGCGGTGGACAGCGACGCAATCCGCGCCTATCACATTGACATTCCGGAGCAGGCGCTCGTGGATCTGCGCCAGCGCGTGGTGGCGACGCGCTGGCCCGACAAGGAAACGGTCAGTGACGAATCCCAGGGCATCCGGTTGGCGGAGATGCAGGCCCTGGTGGGCTACTGGGGCAACGGCTACGACTGGCGCAAAGTGGAAGCGAAGTTGAATGCGCTGCCGGAGTTCGTGACCACGATCGACGGCGTGGATATCCAATTCATCCACGTGCGCTCGCGCGAACCGAACGCATTACCGTTGATTCTCACTCACGGCTGGCCCGGCTCGCCGCTGGAGTTTCTGAAGGTGATAGGCCCGCTCACCGACCCCGTCTCCTACGGCGGGCGCGTGCAAGACGCCTTCGACGTCGTGATTCCCGCCATTCCCGGCTATGGCTTCTCGGGCAAGCCGGCCGATCTCGGCTGGAATCCAGACCGTGTGGCGCGGGCCTGGGACGTGCTCATGAAGCGGTTGGGCTACACCCGTTACGCGTCGCAGGGTGGCGATCACGGCTCAGTCATCTCCGACGCACTGGCGCGCCAGGCGCCGCCCGGACTGCTCGGCATCCATCTCACCATGCCGGCCACGATTCCCGCCAACCTGGTGAAGGGTATCAACAGCGGCGATCCGGCGCCCACCGCGCTGACCGCCCCGGAACGGCGGGCGTACAGCGCCCTCACTACCTTCTTCGAAAGAGGCGCGGCCTACGGCGCGATGATGGTGACCCGTCCGCAGACCATCGGCTACTCGCTCGTCGATTCGCCCAGTGGTCTGGCCGCCTTTACGTACGAAAAGATCGCCGAGTGGAGCGACAGCGACGGCCACCCCGAACGCGTGATCGGTCGCGACGAAATACTCGACGACATCACGCTGTACTGGCTCACCGACACCGGCGCCTCTTCGTCCCGCTTCTACTGGGAAAATAACAACAACAACTTCAGCGCCGCAGCACAAAAGACCAATCAGATCAAAGTGCCGGTGGCCATCACGGTGTTCCCGCACGAGATCTATCGCGCGCCGCAAAGTTGGTCACGGCAGGCCTATCCATCGCTGTACTACTTCCATGAAGTTGCCAAGGGTGGCCACTTCGCCGCCTGGGAGCAGCCTCAGCTTTTCGCCGAGGAACTGCGCGCGGCATTCAAGTCCTTACGCTGATCGAAACAAACAAGGCCTGACCGACGGCGACGGGAGTCGGACAGGCCTTTGCGTTACCAACCCCAAGCGCCGTAGGCAAATCCAAATCCCGGGCTTGGACAACGCGCCGTATCTCCGCGCTATATCGCCGGTGACCAACTGACCGGTCGCGGGATCGATCGGCAGCTGTCCCGACACGTGGACCGTGTCGCCGGCGCGAACGGCCTGCGGTGCGCGCGCCGTTTCAATGATTTGCAACTAATGGCATGCCTCCTTTAACGAGCGACCGAGATGTTGCTGACGACATCTGAGACGCCGCTGACCCCACGGGCCACCGAAACGACGTTCTCGGCCGCCAAGCCGTTGTTCACCTGGCCTGACAGATATACGACGCCCTTGCGCGTCTGCACCTGGATCACACCCGGAGGACCTAAGTCCGGATGCTGATCGATCGCAGTCTGCACGTTGGCGGTGATCTTCTCGTCCGGCTTGCTGGTGGCGCAGCCGATCAGCGGCGCAACCAGAAGCAGCGCGAAAAAGATCGGCCTAAGAGACTTCGACGTGGACATTGTGATCTCCTGTGATGCGGTGATTCAAACCCGCAAGGATCACAGCAGAGGAGTGCGGCCCAATCGATCCTACCTAGGTATTGGCACAGACCGACACCTTGTGACAATCGATTCCGGGTATGAGGTCTGGCGTGATACCGACGAACCAGGCGTTGCCGGCGGATAACGCGCGGTAATGTCGACGTTGTCATCAAAGTGGAATGAGAGAGGGAATGACATGAAGACGCATCGACTGCTGCTTGCGCTGTTGCTTTTTTGGGCAATCATGGCCTGCAGCGATGGCAGGGCGGAGAACACGGACGCGCGCAGGGTGAGGTCCGAACCACTTCAACTGAATATCGAGGGTCGTATGCCGGCCCTGGAGGGTGCAGTCACATGGCTGAATTCCCCGCCACTGATCACAGCGGACCTGCGCGGAAAGGTTGTCGTAGTCGAATTCTGGACCTATACCTGTGTCAACTGGCGACGCACGCTCCCTTATGTGCGCGCGTGGGCCAACAAGTACCGGAATCAGGGTCTGGTCGTCATAGGCGTTCACACCCCTGAATTCGATTTCGAGAGAGATCCCGATAATGTTCATCGGGCCACAAAGGACATGGAAATCGACTACCCGGTCGCGATCGACAGCAGGCAGCGGATCTGGAACGCCTTCGGGAACGAATACTGGCCAGCCCTCTACTTCGTCGATGCGCAGGGACGCATTCGTCATCACCAGTTCGGCGAGGGCGACTACGACCTGTCCGAGAGGGTCATCCAGCAGTTGCTGAAAGAAGGCGGAACCGCTGATTTGACCCAGGGGTCGGTGTCAGTGAATCCGAGCGGCCTTGAGGTTGCCGCAGACTGGCCAGATCAAAGGTCTTCGGAAACCTACACGGGCTATGGCCACGCCCAGCGTTTTGACTCGCCCGGCGGAGCTGCGAGGGGTGTTCGCAGCGTTTATACCGCGCCCTCCCGATTGCGACTCAATCGGTGGGGCCTGTCGGGCTATTGGACCGTCGAGGAAGAGCCCGCGGTGCTGAATATTGCCGAGGGGCGGATCGTCTATCGTTTCCACGCACGCGACTTGAACCTAGTCATGGGCGGCGGTGCGCCGGGTTCCATAGTTAGATTTCGCGTGACGATCGATGGGCAGCCGCCCGGCGTTGCGCACGGTACTGACATTAACGAGACGGGATACGGCACTGTGTCGGAGCCTCGAACCTATCAGCTGATCCGCCAGCCTCAGCCGATCGTGGATCGTGACTTTGAGATCGAGTTTCTTGATCCAGGCGTCGAAGTATTTGATTTCACATTCGGCTAAGGGGATGAGGATGAGATCGCAATTGCAGTGCTCTTCCCTGTCCGCGCGCGGCTTAGCCTGAAAACATATTTTTCCAGGCCATAGCGGGATCGCCTACGATCCGATCGATCGTCCCGTGATGCGCGGGACGTCGCGCTGTCATCACAGAGAGATGCTCCTTGGTCGCCGTGGTGTACGCGCCGTCTGCTCTCGGTGTAAGCAATAAAAAAGGGACGGAGGTCAGATTGGACCTCCGTCCAGATCACTCGTCTCGTATAACAGCTTCGGAGCAGCAGCCGTCTGCGTGGGAAAGTAAGGAGCGACGACTGCGCCGATATGCTAACTGCGAAGCTGAGGCGTTGGCTTGTGCGGTGGCGCGCAGATTTGCATCTGCGTGCTCTCGTTGTATTGACCGAGATGTGCTGACGCCCTGCATTGGCCATCAGCGTGCGGCGCGGACTTTTCAGTCAGCGATACCAATCGTCCGATGAAAGTTCAATTTCCGCTTGCCGGCCTCGGCGCATTGTCGAGGGTAAGTTACACCGCCCCGGTTGTCATAACAGCGAAGACCGCTCCCATGAATGCCGAAGCCCGCACCATATTGCCTATGACTGAATCGAAACCGTACTCGTTTAGCGACCTCTTCATAGCGGTCGACTGGCGGCGGCTCACATACCCCATTCGGGTTCCCGAAGGATACCCACGGTGAGTTTGTCTCGCGTCGACCGACCGTACCCCTCGAAATGGTTGTCATCCCTCACCGCGTACGAGTGATTACCTTTCTCGTCGCGCCCCTCATCGTTAATGTCAATCGCACCTGGCTATCACCACCACTCTTTAGAAGAGGATTACCAATCATGTTTCCGGCGTTCAGTCGATATGTTGTGGAGACTTGCACAGTGGACCGATAGTCGCTGATCCGCAGCACTTCTTGAACTTCTTGCCGCTCCCACAGGGGCACGGTTCATTGCGTCCGACTTTGCGTTCCGGTCGCACATACGTTTCCGGATAACCCTCTTCGAACGAGGCGTCATAGCCGCCAGACTCGGCGAAACTTTTTCGATCTGCCTCAAAATACCGATAGGCGCGCGCGGCGCCAGCGAACATTGATTGCAAGAGCTCCTCGCCCTTCTCCTTCGTCAGGGGCTCTTTGGGCCACTCGGGATCAATTTCTCCGGCCGCCAGGGCGATGGTGACCGGCAGTCCTTCCTGATCGTCGCTGAAGAGCCGCGTCCAGCCGTTTGCCGCCAAACGAGTGCCGCGCATGAAACCTCGCGCCCAATCCCGCCCGGGGATGTTGTCGGTTCCTGGCTCCTCGATGTAGGGCAGGTGAACGGTTTCATCGCGGAAATCTGCGACGATCGAATTCCAGTAGCGCATGAGGAGTGAGAGGGTGTCATTCGCGTCTTTCAAGTCCGCGAACGCTTCGCTCTCTTCGGGTTCGCCCCCCAGAATTACGGGCAAGTACCCGGACGGGCCGATCATCGTGGGGCTCGCAATGAGTGCGCAAAAAAGCCCGTCCACGCCCTCCAGCGTGAGGGCATTGGCGTTCTGGTTGGATGACAGGCGGGCAGCCAACCGCTCGATCTCCGCCTCTGAAAGCACCTCAGTCACGACGGCTTTGATGTTTCCTCCAAAATGGTGCCTGGGGGTTACAAGAGCGCATTCATTCGTGGATGCGGATACGCCCTGGCTCGACAATCCACAGCCTGCCGGCCAGGGGCTCCTGCTCGAGGAGTTTTAGTGCGCTGCCAAGAGCATCTTCGACTTCGCGGTGGGACTGACTCGCCAGGCGTAGCACGACGATCCCAGCGTATTGGGCCGGCGGGTACTGCTGAATGTTGGCGAAGTCCAGATCGAGTGTGACCAGCGCGCGAGACTCGCGCGCACAGACCTCGATGACGGCCGCGTCGCTTTTGCCGCCGAGGGATTGCTCGAGGATCGAGTGCGCCTCGTGGCCCGCGACGGCAAAAGCGCCGGCAAGGGCGGGAGAAAGATTCTCGTCGAGCTTGAACTTCAAGCCGCAGTCGGCACGACGCGCTCGCGCGCGAGCTGCGCGGCGTACGCGATCGCAGCGTTCACGTCTTCTGCGCGCAGAGAGGGGTAGCGCTGCACGATCTCGGTGGCGCTCGCGCCTGCGGCGAGGTTATCGAGTACCACGGACACCATGATTCGGGTTCCCGTGATGCAGGCCTTGCCGTGGCAGACGGTCGGGTCGGTGCTGATGTGGGCTCGCCAGTCCATGCCTATCAGTATGCGTGGGGGTGTTGCCGGGTCAAGGGTGGTGGTCCTAGAACAGAGGTACTGCGGGTTGGCTGGCTAGGCTCGGTGGCGGGTGGGGGGTGCGAGGAGTCAGCGGTTTGGGATGATTTGGCTATGGGGATTGATGTGATTGCGATGCACGATAACCAGAGATTATCGGCTATAGATGCACTAATAATTCGTAAGAACAAAGTGTTGCGGATAATTAAGCTGCCCCCTACACTGCACCCAATGACAAAGTCCGCAGCATCGGCCCTCCCCGCGCTGTCCCTGGAGCCGGCAGCGGCCTTCGAGGATGCCCATCGGCTATCAGAGGAAGCGGCAAAAGCCATTTCTGCCTTCTTCCAGGAAGGCGCCTCACGCAACACGGCACGCTCTTATAAGACGTCTCTTCATTACTGGGCGGCTTGGCACGCGTTGCGATTTGATGGGCCGATTACCCCGCCCGTCCCGCCGGCGACGGTCATGCAGTTCATTCTGGATCACCTGGAACATCAGCCAGGAGCGCCGGCTCCTGAAGTGACGGCTTACACCTCTCGCTCGAAAACTACGCAGCACCTATTGCCTCTGGCGATCGATGTGCTGTTGGTGGAGCGCGGCTACAAGGCGAAGCCCGGACCCTGGTCGATAGCGACCGTGCAGTCACGGCTCGCAGCACTTTCGAAGGCGCATGAGAATTTCATCGCCAACAACCGGCACCTGAATCTAGGACCCGACGCCAACCCGCTCCGAGATCCGCATGTCCGCCAACTCGTGGGTGCTGCCCGCCGAGCCTACGCTCGACGCGGTCGACAGCCCTCTCGGCCCGCGGCCGCCACGTACAGCGTGCTCGAGGCCTTATTGGCCACCTGCGGGGAGGATCTCATCGGCAAGCGCGATCGCGCCCTGCTCCTTTTCGGCTGGGCCAGCGGTGGCCGCCGGCGATCGGAGATTGTTGCGGCTACATTCGAGAATGTCCGACGTACCGAAGAAGGGTTCGTGTATCAGCTCGGCCGCTCCAAAACCAATAGAAGCGGCCGCTTGCGCCCGGAGGACCTAAAACCGATTCAGGGAGCCGCGGCCGAGGCGCTCGAGGCGTGGCTCAAGGTATTGCTGGAGTATCGGATCACGCAAGGCCCTATCTTCCGGCGGATCCTCCACGACCGGATTCTTGAGCCGATAAAGGACCAGGCCGTGCGCACCATCGTCCAGCGACGGGCCCTCATGAGTGAGCAGCCCCTAGGCAAGCTCTCGGCACACTCGCTGCGGTCCGGGTTCGTTACGGAGGCGGCAAGATTTGGCATCTCGCTCGGCCAGACTATGGCCATGACGGGTCATAAAAGCGTGCAGACTGTCATGGGCTATTACCAGAGCGGAGAGTTGTCCGCCTCGACGGCGGCCCGGTTATTCGATGAAACGCAACAATTCTTTCTTAGCAGTTCTTCCGGATGAGATCACTCGGTGCCAAAGCTGACGGCGCACGTCTCGAACGAATGGAAGCCTCGGCGATGTGGCGCGATGACCGCTTTCGAAACATTCACCCGATCCTTCCGGGCTTGCGTCATCTGAACGCCACTATGCCGAAGATGTCAGACTCATTTGCGGTGGCGAGCGGCGCACCCCGCTGCACGCGCTTCCCTCTATGAAGCCCCTGGATACCTGGCTGCGTCCGCCACCGAGCGGGCTGCGTGCCACTTGGCTCGGTCACTCAACGGTGCTGATTGAAATCGAAGGGCTCAGAGTATTGACCGATCCGGTCTGGGGGCCGAGTGCTTCCCCCTCCCGACTGATTGGATCCAAGCGCTTCCAGCCAGTGCCGGTCCCATTGCGCTCGAGCGAACAATATTTACTGAGATCGTAGCCAGCTATTCAGTGCTGAAGTTGCGCGCGGCGTACGGTCGTTCTAGCGGTACCGACCCCATCGATAGTACATCTGACGATGTCACCGACGATTACTGGCCCCACCCCTTCCGGCGTGCCGGTAAATATGATGTCGCCGGGATAAAGCGTGTAGAACCTTGATGCGTAGTGAATAAGACGTTCTATACTGTAGATGAGATCTGCCGTGTTAGCTCTCTGCTTCTCAACGCCATTGACGTCAAGGGACAAAGCGAGTGCGTTGGGATTCGCAATTTCATCCGAAGTCACCAACCACGGTCCAATCACACTGAAACTGTCTAGCGACTTCCGAAGGCTCCGGTCCTCGCTGCCGCGGATCGTCATGTCGAGGCCTATGCAGTAGCCAGCCACATGCTGCAGAGCGCGCTCCTCGGAGATATTTCGACCACCCGTTCCAACGATTGCAACCAGCTCCAATTCGTGATCGGTGCGCCTCGATGGATACGCAATTTCAATTCCTTCGCCAAAACCGACGACTGAACTATTGGCTTTAAGAAAAACGCCGTATTCATTTATTGTCTTGACATCGCTGGCAAAGTTTTTGCCGCCGTCCGCATTCGCCTCGGCCTGATGCCTCAGATAATTGACGGGCGCCGCGATTATCTTTGACGGGTTGGCCACGGGACTAAGAAAGCATACCCGATCAACCGGGAGGCGTGGACCCCGGTCGAGGAGTGTGGTGGAAGCAGCGACAATGCTTGATAGGTTCGAAATCAGGAGGTCGCCAAGTGGGAATGGCCAGCGCACTGCCGAAAGGGCGGATAGCGCTGCTGTGACGTCTACGATCGAATCGCCGTCGAGCAAACCCAAACGGCCGGCGTTGAAACGACAGATGCGCGTCATGCTTTCACAGTGCCTGCCCTAATTCTGGCGGACCCGGCTTCGGCCTGGATCATGCGTTTGATAATGCGACGAGCCCACATCGACCCGCTGTCGGGACCAAGATTCAGGAGGCGGCGGTCAGGATGAAGATCAAGCGACTTCTGCTGCGCTTCCAATATCGCCTTGTCTTCGGAAAATATTTTAATGACGCCCGCACGAAGCTCCGCCGTTAGATTCGCATCAGAGATACAGAAGTCTCGAGCGTACCCAAAGAAGTAATCGCAGCGTCCGTCCGACTGGGGCGTCACAGTGTTTAGTACTCGGCCATTGAAACCTTTGGAACGATCACCCTCTGGCGCGCCCATTCCCGTGGGGCACAATCCAACGTCGATGACGATGGTTGTAGGGGCCTCGAAGCGAATCACCTGCCATCTATCGACATGACTGGCAGACAAGTCGCGCGCTAGACGAAGCTGTCTTGCCATGAAGGGAGGCCCATCGCAATCGATCATCCACCGAGAGGCAGTCACCGATTTATCGTCGTGTTCGACTTTCATCGGGACCTCCGTAATTTTCTCGTGGCCAATGCTTGAGGCGTGGACAAAGGTTTCGTGAGTTAGGTCCATAAGGTTATCGATTACAAGGCGAAAGTCGCATTTGAGTTCAATGTGGCTGAGGCTGGATGCCCACGCCGGATCGTCCGCCCAGTGGAGATCCGGAATGCTTTTAGGATCCGCGATGGCGGCGTCGCCTAGCCACACCCAAATGAGTCCGTGGCGCTCCACCACCGGGTAGCTCCGGACACGAGATCCTGAGGAGGGTCTTTCCCTCGAGGTGGGAATACGAACACATAACCCAGTGCTGTCGAATGCCATCCCGTGATAGCCACAAACCAGCGTGTCGCCTTCAATTCGCCCCATGGAAAGCGGAAGTAGCCGATGCAAGCAGGCATCCTCCAATGCCACTGCACTGCCATCGAGCTTTCGGTATAGCACGATCGGTTTGTGGCAAATCATCCGGGGCGAGGGAATTCGGCCAATGGCGTCGGCCCAGCCAGCAGCGTACCAAGCGCTTAGCGGAAAGTTGGGATATTGAACCATTTAGACTACCTCTTCGGATCCGCAAGCTGTAGTTAACCTGGGCCCTCTGCTAGGTGATTCGCGCGCGAGCCGCCGAATTAGCGACTTCTTTCCATGCTGAGACTTAAGGAAGCAGGTTGAGGAGCGCGGTTCGAAGCGAACCGTCACACTACATCGATTTCCACGCTCCCTACTCCCTCAATCTCGCCGCGAACGCTGTCACCGCGCTGCAGTGCTCCGACGCCTGAAGGAGTCCCCGTGTAGACGAGATCGCCTGGTTCCAGCCGATACAAGTCGGATAGCTGACTAACGATCTCATCGGGAGACCAAATCATTTCTGAAAGATCGCCGCGTTGACGAACTGCTCCATTCACGGCCAGCAAAATGGCTCCCCTAGATGGTAACGCGCGCTCGACAAGTGGTTTGATGACTCCCAGGGGTGCAGACGCATCGAAGGACTTTCCAGCCTCCCACGGCCGCCCCGAATTGCGCGCCGCGATCTGGAGGTCGCGCCGCGTCAGGTCGATACCGACGGCACATCCGTAGACGTATTCCCTTGCTTGTCCTGGAGCAATGTGGCTTGCGGCTCGGCCAATTGCCAGAACCAGCTCTACCTCGTGTTGGAAATCCCTGGTAGCCGCGGGATACGCTACAGTCGAGCGATCCAGGACAACGCTGTCGGACGGCTTTTGGAAGAAGAAAGGCGGTTCGCGTTCGTTGCCGCCCATCTCTCGAACATGAGCGGCATAGTTCCGACCGACGCAATAGACTCGACGAATTGGATAGCAATCGGAGATCCCCGCGACGGGAGCGCGCACGGGTGGAACGCGGTTTAAGACCAATCCGCCGGATAATTCAGTGCTCAACGCGCTCCTCTCTAAAGAAGTCGAGCTTTTCCTGTACGACTCGATCCGAGTAGCTAAAGATCAGCGATTCTTCATCGGCTGCAATCGTGAAGGGCACCCAGCTGGGCACGATGAAAATGTCCTGCGGGGCGAATGCGCGCGCGTTCCCCGCAATGGTCACGCTGCCCTTGCCCTCTACAATCGCGAAGACGGTCGCTGCTGTTGACTGGTAAGGGGCTGTGGCAAACCCTTGTGGAACGAGCTGCATGGCTGTAGTCAGCGTTGGCATCGCCGATCCACCCGTCAATGGATTAATGTAGAACATCTTGTAGGCGTCGCAAGGATCTGGATCCTCAAGCCTGCTGAGACGGTACAAACTATCGCGAGCAAGGTCGTATGGATAGCTAAAAAGCGGCGATGTTTGGGAGCGATGCGAATATCCCGCCGGGAGCATGGCGCGCCCTGTCAGGGCGGTTGCTGTGCCGACGGGGCGATTGGACGGATGCGCCCGCTCGGGATAATTTTCCCGAAAGCTGGCAGCCATCAAATTCACGATATGCATGTCGAGACCATCTATCCACACCATCGGCGCGTCCGACTCATTGCCGTGGTCATGCCAGGTCCAAGAGGGGGTAATCACAAAATCGCCTCGCTTCATGAGCGTCCGCTCGCCCTCAATCGCCGTGTACGCATCGCTGCCCTCAACGATAAAGCGCAGTGCAGATGCCACATGACGATGCGCAGGGGCAACCTCGCCTGGCAGAATTATCTGTAATCCGCAAAACAAGCTCTGAGTGATACGTGACTGGCCGGGAAGGCCAGGATTCTCGAGCACAAGAACACGACGCTCCGACTCCTCGGTGGAGATCAGTCCGCAAGCTTCCATCAGATACGGGCGGACTTCAAGATACGCCCAGAGTGCCGGCTGCACGGTATGCTTCGGCGTCTCGCTTACTAAGCCATGCAATACGCGCCACAGAGGGGCCAGATGCAAATTCCGCGCGCGCGCATAGAATTCAAAGCGGCCCTGCTCAGCGGCGCGATCGACGCTTCCGACGATGCCGTCATCTTCCGCCAGCATAATGTGTCTCCACGCTAGATTGCATATGCATCTTAGCCGCAACTTGCAGCAGAAAGTATACGCAACGGACGATGACCGCACAATACGGCTGTGATTAGAGCCCACGCGCTGAGTGCGACTCATCTTTAGGACGCTCCACAGGTCGGCCCGTTACTCACACCGCGCCATAGGCGAAACCAACCCGGAGACTCTATAGGGCCTGACTGGATGCAATTTAATGCGCGCTTAATGAAACTCGAGGGCGTTGCTAATAGTACTCAGCGCTTTTCGGGTGGCATCGCCTTCCTTCGCCAAAAAAGAGTGGCGAGTGCCCTGCGAGCATCCAGGTGCTCCCGCGGACAGGACATTGCACCAGCCATCGGCGGCCTGAGCGGCTACGCATCAGAATGCCGAGAGTGCCGCGGCAACCACCACAATCCTATGTCTAACAAATTAGACAAGTTGGGCTTTCATGAATGTTTCCCGTGAGGATGTGCGCTATAAGCGATCTTCGTTTTCTGACCATTTGAGGGAAAGGGGCGCCTCTCGAAACGCGAATCGGTCGAGATGATTGGCGAGGATCTTTTGGAATTGCTCAATAGATTCCGTATCGTCGGTCTCGATGGTGACAAGCAGTGCCTCCGCGCTCGCCTCCATGGTCGCGACGGCGGAAGGGAAGCGAACCTGCCCTCTGTTTTCCGAGAATTGGGCTTCGAATCTGTGGCCCCAGTGCTTGCAAAGCTGCTGAACGTATTTTGAACCGCTGGCCGTCTTTGCACGGCCTCTGACAGTGATCATCTCGCTACACCCCTCTCGATCTTCCTTGTGGGTTCGTCGATTGCAGAAGTGGTCGCCCACACAATCAGGCATTCCCACTTGCCGTCGGAAAACTTCATCTCATCTGCCTCCGTCAGCGACGCTTATTCCACGAAGTACAGCGCGTCACCCCCATGCGATACTGATGGGGTAATCTCGCACACAAATAGATTCGCGCTGGTTCCCCGATACACACCAACCGCGGCCTTGTCATTGTTACTGATGCTCGCCTGTCCCAACAACATGCTGGTCGTTTACTGCAAGTTGAGCACCACACTCTTCATTTGCGTGTAATGGTCCATCGTGGCGCGTACGCCTTCGCGACCGTAGCCGCTCGCCTTGTATCCACCATGCCACTGATTGGGTTTGAAGTTCAAATAGCGGTTGATCCAGATGGTTCCGGTTTCTAGCCGCCGCGCCAGCTTATGGGCGCGATTCAGATTATTTGTCCAGATGCCGCCGGCCAGCCCATAGCTCGTGTCATTGGCTTGGCGCATCATCTCGTCCTCATCGTCCCAGACCAACACGCCCGTAACAGCACCGAAGATCTCCTCCTGCATAACACGCATATCATTGCGGACATCGCCCAAGAGAGTGGGTTGGATGAAGAGGCCCTTCTCAAATCCAGGAACGTGGGCGGGCTTGCCGCCCATCAGAATAGTTGCACCCTCCCGCTGGCCAAGATCGATATAACGCAAGATCTTGTCGTACTGAGCTTTCGAAGCCTGCGGTCCCATCGTCACCCGCGGGTCCAGGGGATTGCCCTGCAGAACCTGTGCCAATTTCGCCTGGAGCAGCGACATAAACTTATCGTGAATCTTCTTGTGCACGAACACGCGCGAGCCGGCGATGCACATCTCCCCCTTGGTATAGATCGTCCCGGCGACTGCGGAGGTCGCAGCTTCCTCGAGGTTCGCATCCTCACAGATGATATGCGCTGACTTTCCACCTAGCTCCATCGTCTGCGGAATGATGTTGTGCGAGGCCATCGCAATGATTTTCTGGGCTGTCGCACGTGATCCGGTAAATGCGACCTTGCGCACCCGCGGATCGGTGATGATGGGCTCGCCCAGCGCAGCACCATAACCCGTCACCACGTTAAGCACCCCCGGAGGGAGCACATTGGCAATATCCTTCACGAATTCCATCACCGCCAAGCAGGCCACTTCGGATGGCTTCATGACGATGGTGCATCCCGCCGCCAATGCGGGGCCGATCTTCATGCAGAACATGATCATCGGCACATTCCACGGGATGATCTGCGCGACGACGCCCAGGGGCTCTCGGTGCGTCAGGACCGTTGCGTCCGGCAACTCAAAAAGTTCGCCCTTCACTTCAAAAGGAGCGCCAACATAGGTTTCGAGATGCCGGATGGATGCTTCGATGTCGAAGTAGGCTTCCCTTACCGGCTTGCCGTTGTTCAGTGACTCCATCACAGCGTAATCAAGGCGGCGAGTGCGGAGTTTATCTGCAAGCGTCGCGATAAGCGCCTGGCGCTCACCGGGATACATACGAGACCATTTGGGAAAGGCGGCATAGGCTGCACCCACGGCTCGCTTAGCATCTGCTGCATTGCCCGCCTGAACAAAAGCCACTGCCTCCAGCGACGCTGGATTTGTCATCTGGATTGTTTCGCCGCTCCCACTAGGCACCCATTGACCGCCGATGAAATGATCATAGGTCCGGGGTTGCGCGAACTGCCTCGCAATTGCCTGGGTTTGCTCAAGAGTGAAATCCACTGTACCGCTCCAATATGAGCTGAGGCTGAGTTCAACCCGCCTAGCCCGACGATATCACCTGATACCCGACCGGCTGCGCCGTCAGTTGGGAAATTCGCTTCCTGGGTAGACAGTCCGTCACGACCGACTATGCGCGCCAAACCGATAAGTCGCACTCAGACCGAACGTCCTCGGTGCGCCAAGCGTGCGGCCGACGCCCTGTGGAGCTTCGAATACGCCCTCTGCATAGAAGGTATTCGTCAAGTTCTTGCCCCATAGGCTCGCCGAGAAGTGCCCGCTCTGATCGGTCCATTGCACTGCAGCGTTCAATACATGAAAGGGCGCCTGATAAACTGTGTTGTCGGGGGAGCCGAACCACTGACTGGTGTACGAATCGCGAAGGTCCACATCCATCCTGTTAGCCAATATCTCCGTGGTGTAGTGAAGTCCCACATCAAAGGCGATGTTCGGAGCGTAAGGGAGGCGATTGTTCGCCGCCGAACCCACGCATAGCGGAGCATCGGTGGTTGTAGTGCACGCTACGCCAGGGACCGCAATCGGAGCGTCCGGGAAGCTCAAGAACCGATCGTGCAGCCACTCGAGTCCTCCGCTGAACGTTAGGCCCTTTGTCAAGACAGCATCGAACTCGACGTCCAGGCCGTATAGTTGGGCTTCGGCGCCGTTCCGAAATGCTTCGGAGCCAGCGATGAAATAGCCGATTTGGATGTCTTTGTAGTCGTAGTGAAAGGCCGAGGCGTTGAATCGGAATCTATGATCAAGCCATTCGGTTTTCGTTCCTACCTCCCAGGACTCGACCGTCTCAGGTGCGTAGGGCGACTCGTTCGGCGCGCTGATATTATAACCGCCACTCTTGAACCCCGTAGTCCAAGAGACATAGCTCATTAGATTCTCGGTGAAATTGTGGTCCAGGGACACTCGGTAGCTCGGCTTGTCCTCGTGGAGGTGATCCGGATAGGCGGATGTCACGAGCGAGGTGACGGTAGTTGGGATTGGCAGGCCGGGAAAGGAAACAGTATTGCTCCCTTCAAAGTTTTTGGTTTCGTACGTATAGCGAGCGCCCAAGGTCAAATTGGTATTGGCGAATATTTCCTGCGTCGCCTGCGCGTATGCCGCGAAAGAGTTGGTCCGTTGCTGATCGCGGTAGTCGATGTTAATCCCTGGAAGAGGCGCGGATTCCGGTCCGCGAAGCTGAATCTGCAGAGGGTCCCATGAGTCTTTAGCCCAAAAGTAGTACAGACCAGCTGCCCACTTCAGCCCGGCGCTTTGACCCGACGCCAGTTGAAACTCCTGACTAAATTGGCTATCGCGCTGCGCGGCCGGCAAACTCGCCGAGTCGATGGGCACGAAACCGATATCTATATCGAATCGCCAGATCGCGTCGCGGTAGGCCGTTATGCTCGTCAACGTCAATGGACCCAGATCCTGCTTTATATTGAGCGTACCGCCGCCGGATTCTAGCTTTCCCAAAGAATTCACATACAAGTCCACATCGCGTTGTCCGCCCAGAGGGAACGGGCCGCCGTCCACCGGGGAATTGAGCACGATCGCGTTGGCGGCTCCTGAGGTGCCTTCGTTGATCGGATGCGCCGTGAACAAACTCGTTAGTTTATCCTCGTAGTCTAAGCTCAGACGAACCTGAGTCGTGTCGCTCGCCTGCAGGAGATACTTATTGCGAAGGGCATAGTCGTGGTCCATCCGATCGACTGGACTACCATTGAAGATATTCGTCCCGTAGCCCTGACCTTGATGTTCGTAGTGGAAAGACAGATCACTCGCGAGAGCACTCGTCAGTCCTCCTGTCACATAGAAATTGTCTATGACATCTTGATAGTCGCCGTAACTTACTTGTTCGCGGCCGGAGAATTCTTGGCTGGGATCCTTCGATATGATCTGGATCAGCCCGCCCGTGGTATTTCGACCGAAGAGTGTGCCTTGCGGTCCTTTTAGGACCTCCACTCGCTCGATGTCGTTCAACGTCAACACAGAGCCGAGTGCGTTCGCGTAGTACACACCGTCAACGTAAATGGCGACGGGACTCTCGATGCCCGGCCCGTTGGCGCTCGTTCCAATCCCCCGAATGTGGGGCTGAAGCGAACCCGTCGCTTGCTCCATTGACAAGCCCGCCGCGACCATGCCGAGGTCTTGAGTGCTCGACACCCCTGAAGCCTGCAAGCTATCAGCATCGATCGCACTCACTGAGATCGGCACGCTTTGGAGATTTTCCCCGCGGCGTTGTGCAGTCACGACAACTTCTTCAAGTTGCCCGTTCGTGTTGGATTCTGCCTGTGGCGCAGACTGGCCCAAAGCCCAAGAGACCGGAGTGATACTGAGCACACCCGCCAGGACAATCCGCCATTCGTTTGCCATCGCACGCCCCCTCTTTTTTCCGTTAATGCGGATGCGTGGCGCGACTGAGTGTTTCGCCAGCCAATCCGATTTATTTTCATCTCGCTACACGCACAGTATCCCAGCGCTTGAGACGACTTGCAAATGATTATTGAATTCACGAAGGTGCGCGAGCAGAACACCAAGACCCCGTGTTTGTGGACTAGAAAGGACTGCGAAAGCATCCATGAGACGAACGTGCGGCTTCTCGAGTGCTATCGCGGCCCGACCAGACGGTGAATGGGGCTTCGCCCTAACTCAGGCGACAAGCGCTTCAGCGCCGCTCTCACCACTGCCAGGATCACCCGCAACGGATGATCCGCCGGAGGCTGAGACTTCGGCCTTCACGCCCCGGCCGCGCCGCAGCGTTATTGCAAGTGCAACCCCGACGGACTTGCAAATGCAACTTTGGACATGGTACAAACAATGCAAGTCCGTTGAAAAGCGGACTGACTGACGCCGCGAATAACGGCCCGTTAGGGAGGGGCTAATTGACTTTAGCTTATCGAGAAAAGGGGCCTTCGTGTCTGGCGGCAGCGGAGGTCCGGAAATCGCGCTCGAGTGAGGCTGAGCTGAAAGCGCGGCTCAGTCCCAGTCAATGAGTGACACCACCTTTCCGGCGTTGTCTACCAACTTTTTCATCAGAGTCTCAAAAACCTGTCTTTCTTCTTCTTCAAGTACGCCAAAGAACAGATCTTCGTTTTCACGTGCGAACGAATGGGCTGCCGGCATAAGTTGACGCGCTTTCGGCGTGAGTACAATAGTGTAGCGTCGCCTGTCTGTGCGATGCTTTTTCCTCTTCACTAGTCCGGCTTCGTTCAAGCGGTCGATTGTCCGGGTGACCGCGGTAGGATCGGTCGTGAAGTGCCGCGATAGATCCGCACCGGTCTCGGCTTCGCCCCGTTCAAGTACATTCAATACCGCGTACCACGTCACCGTCAGTCCGATCTCAGACAATCGTGTTCCCAGCCGCGCCCGGATCATTTGGCTAAGTGCCCTCAACATCAGGCCTGGAGGGCGTTGTCTAACAGTCGGAATCATAGATATACGCCCCACAATAAGAACGTTGTATCATAGCCTAGGCTATTGTCGCCTAGGCTATAGAGTTCGTATCGTCGAAGGAGACCATTCATGCATACCCGACTCGCTCAATCTCCTACTCGTCGCTGGCGGAATGTCCTCCCCGCAGGAGCGCCTGGGTGCTCGCAGGGTACTCCCTACTCTTTTTGGGCGAAGGAAGGCGATCCCACCAAGCTCGCTGTGATTTTTAGCGGTGGTGGCGCGTGCTGGACGGGCGAAAACTGTGCGCTGCATGGCAAACCCTTTTACCGGCCCTGTGCCGGCCTCGAACAAGACCCGAGCAATTTGGGCGGGATCTTCGATACTGACAACCCGGAGAACCCGATCGCTGACTACACCCTCGTCTATCTTCCCACCTGTAACGGCGATGTGTTTCTCGGCGACTCGGTCACGACTTATGACATACCTGCAATGGGCGGCCAGCCTGCGGGCTCGATCGAGATACTGCACAAGGGTTACGATAATGCACTTGCTGCCTTGGATTGGATGTTCAAGACTTACCGGCATCCTAAAACCGCCGCCGTGATGGGCTGGAGCGCAGGGGCAATCGCATCGCCCCTTTACACCCATATCGTCGCTCAGCACTATCCGGACGCCTCGATCACGCATTTTGCCGATGGTGGCGGCGCCTATCGCGTGGGCGCGAAACTTGCGCCGCTCTTCAAATCCTGGGGGACAGCGAGCGTTTTAAAGCGGGTCAAAGGCTTCGAGGATCTCAACATTGACGGCCTATCGATGGAGGATCTTTATATTCGGGCGGCCGAACTCCATCCTGAAATTACCTTTCACCAATGGAACGAAAGGCACGATGCTATTCAGGCCCTTTTCATGCGGATCATCGGTGTGGATGCCCCCGATGTCGCGGCAAATTTGGACGACGCGCACGCGTATATCCGCGCAAAGGCTCCCAATTTCCGCACGTATACCAACTGGGGGCACGACGAAGGCATCATCGGCGGATACTATGACGCTGTGCCGGCAAAAAATGCGCTGGACAACCGGGGACATCCCCATGTGCTGGATAGGTTCTACTCCTATCGGACCAACGGCGTGCGATTCCTCGATTGGTTTACCGCCGCCGTTACGGGCAAGCCGGTAGAGGACGTGGCCTGCGTGGACTGCGAAACCCCTGAGTACCATTGGACGCGACCCACATTTCCTCAATAAAACTTTCGCGCGAAGCATCGGGTGTGTTTGCTTATGTAAACGCGCATGGTTAACTTGCCGGCGGCACGACGGTGTCTCGCACCGCGCTCAAGATTGCCCCTCCTGTCTTTTAGATACGCCCGTCTTCGAAAACCCGGCCGGCGACTCGTCCGGCTGCGTTTTCGGGATTTACTGGACAAAAGCCTGCTACGTAGAAGGCGACGACAAGCGGGCTGTGCGTTCCTAACCGTCGATCAGTATTAGTGTGCTCCGTGGGCTGATCAATCAATGCCCAACACGACAATCTTGCCAGTCGTTCTCTCCGTGGGCCAGATCACCGAAGTAAAGCCGACCGCAACAGCCACGCGCTGAATACCATGCGTCGTATACGTGACGACGCCACCGCCGATGGCGCCACCAATCTTTTGGCCCCAGAGCCTCTCACCCGAGTCCGCGTCGAGCGCATAAAAATTACCTCCCATGTCCCCGAAGAATACGACACCACCCGCTGTAGGCGTGACGCCGCTCTGCACTGGGTAGTTGGATCGATCGCGCCACCGCCACTTGCCCGTTTCGGCATCCACGGCGTAGAGCCAGCCACCCCAGTTAAGCGGGTCGTCGAATTTACCAGCAATGTCGAACGGGTTCTTAGTCCGATGACCAAACCAAGGCGCCCCAATAGGCGCCGATCGCAATGTTTCTTCGTCGTCGACCTCAACGGTTGTACACCAGTCAACCTCCCCAACATAGATCAGGTCGTTGACTGGGTCGTAGGCGGGACCGTTCCATTCTGCTCCCCCTGCCGTTCCCGGACAGAAGCGGACAGCGTCGCCAACAGCAAGAGGCACGTCCACATTGATCGCACGATTGATCCGCGTTTCAAAGAGGAGCTGATTCGTAGCTCGATCGAAGCTGTAAAGCATGCCGTTCTTTGGGGCGATCGCCACGATTGATCGTCCGCTTTGCGTGTGCGCTAAGGTCGGGGCGCCCGAGACGTCCCAGTCATGGAAGTCCTTGGGCACGAGCTGATAGTGATGAATGTAATCCCCTGTAATTGCATCGAGGACGACAAGCGATCCAGTGTAAAGATCATCACCGCCGCGCGGTCTAACCGCAAAGTCAGGCCCTGGATTGCCGCCGGGTACGTAAAGGCGGCGTGTCTCTGGATCGAGGCTAAAGGAGGTCCATGTTCCGCCACCGCTGACAGGTATGCTCACAGAGTTGCTTCGGGTCGATCCATCCAATGGAGACTTGCCCAGCGGGCTGTGTATCTTTTCACCTGGGGCCCGCGGCACAAGGAAGAACTCCCACCTGATCTCACCGGTCTGGGCGTCAAGCGCATACATTCGGCCTTTGATGCCCTTGTAGTCTCCACCGGCCGTGCCAATGAACACGAGCCCGTTCCAGGCTATCGGCGCGGCAGGCGTTGTTTCGCCGATCGCTGGATCTCCGATGAATCTTTCCCATAATCGCTGGCCACTCCGAGCATCATAGGCCAGCACACGACCGTCCTGAGTGCCACGAAAAAGCCGTCCGTCCAGATAGGCGGCACCGCGATTTACTCGCAATGGATTTACACCCTTATAATCTTCGTGTGTACGCCAGATCTGCTTGCAGGTCTCCGGGTCGATCGCAAATATATCGTTTTCTGTAGTCGCGACCATCATATCGCCTATGACCAGCGGCCCGGCTTCAAAGCTGGTGATATCTCCGCTATCGTAAATGCAGCGGACTCGCAGCCTGCGGACGTTTTCACGGTTTATTAGCGCAAGTGGGGCGAAACGCTCGGATGTCAGAGATCGATTGAACGACGGCCAATCCGCGGCGGCGGTGGTCGCAACCGGGGAGTGTCGCAGCGGTGGCGCTGTTTCCGCTGCCCTTTCGAGCACTAGCGTTCCGGCCGGTAGATCTAGCGCGCGGAAATTGTTGACATGCGACGAAAGCCCAACAAACAAACTGGCGCGGTAAAAAAACGTCCAGGCGCCTGCAGCCAAGACCAAGAACGCGATGACAATCAGAGCCGACTTGTTGATTCGAGAGTTCCGCATTCGTTTCATGCCTCAAGACTTCTCTGAATCTGACTTTGCTTGCTTACAAGCTGCATCAGCTCAGTTTTTGGGGAGATCAGATCGGACTAGTGTTCAGCACACGGCCGACTTAAGAGCGGGCGGCGCCGGAGGTATACCCGCATCACTGACGTACCACGCCGCCGTACCCTCAATGAGCATAATCGGTATGAGAACCGCGAGAATTTGGCTCGCGGACAGTCCCGCCCCGAGCATTGCGCCGGCCAACAGGGGACCAGACATCGCTCCAAGGCGCCCTGCCGCGACTGCAAATCCCACACCCGTACCGCGCATCTGCTGCGGGTAGATCGCGGGACCGAGCGAATAGATGATCCCCTGACTGCCTAAAACGGTAGCCCCCACGAGTGACGCAAGCGCGACAGTGCCAAAGAACGACACAGGAACGAATGCCAGGAGCGCCAATGCGGAAATAGCGCTAAAAAAGGTTCCCACAATGGTTCGGCTGTATCGATGTATATCAGTGCTGATGCCGGCGACGATGCTACCGACGCCCCCCGCCAGGTTGTAGCAAAGCTGTACTAACGAAGCTTCAGGCTTGGACAGCCCTCGAGCAATGAGCAGGGTGGGCAACCAGCTCAGCAGTAGATACGAGACGATGAGAGCGCAGAGGAAGCACAACCAGACGCCCACCGTCGTGAAAGTACGGCCATCTCCAAACAGTGCCGAGGACACGGACGGCTTATGACCGCTGATGATTTCACTTGTGCGCGGCACTCCCTCGGCGCATACAATTAATCCAGGTATCGCGAGCAGCGGCAACAACGCTCCCACCACATAGATCCTCTGCCAGCCCGCTCCATTGGAAGTGTAGAAGCTGACCAGACTCGCCAAAGCCCCGCCCACCGGCAGACTCGCATATAGCAGTCCGATCACCGTGGTTCTACGACTACGCGGTGCCGCCTCAGCGCAAATTGTCATCAAAGCAGGCAAGGCGCCCCCCAAACCCAAGCCCGTTCCGAATCGCAACCACAACAGAGCATCTCTCGATAAGGCCAGGGCGGTCAGACCAGAGAGAACGGCAAACATAACGACCGAAATCACCGCTACCCACTTGCGTCCGGCTAGGTCCGCGAGTCGCCCCCCCAAGAGCGCCCCGAAAAACAGACCCACAGTGCTCATGCTCAGGTACAAACTGCGTGGGGCGACCAGACCTTGAAGCAGCCCAACAGAACCACCCGTCAGATGGAAAAGCTGGCCTATGAGCGGCAGCGTCACCCCAGGTGTCTGAGTGTCGTAGCCCTCGCCCAGACCCGCTACGCAGCAAAACGTAACGATGAGAATGGACCGCTTAGTGAAGTGTTGGAATTTCGACATCCATGAATTTCCATTACGCGAAGGATTGGCTAGGAGGCGTGAGGCCTCCCGCAGGCAATGCAGCGCGTGGCTGAAATGGCTATTCCCACGCCAACTTGATCAATGCCCGCTCCCAGCCTAGCGCCCGACAATCAAGGGCACGACAAATCTGGACCAGCCCATTCCGCCGCCATACCCACCCTTAGCGGCCCATCATCTCTGAGTTATGGCTCGCAACCCTGAATCTCGCGTCTCAGTACATAGTCAAACCACCGCTCACGCTCAGCGCCTGACCGGTGATAAACGACGCTGCATCGGAAGCCAGAAACGCGAATGCCGCGGCGACCTCATGCGGTTCGCCCACCCGCTTCATGGGTATCGCTTTTGCCGCACCCTCGGCCAGTTTCGCACCTACGTCTCCGCCGGAGATCATTTGCTCCAGCACAGGTGTTCGCGTTGGACCGGGACACACGGCGTTTACAGTAACCCCGTGTCGGGAAATTTCGCGTGCCAAGCTCTTCGCAAAGCCGATTATCGCAGCGTTTCCTCCATTCGATACGGCCGCCCCGGCCTGACCCGTCTTGGCTCCATCGCTGCTTAAATAAATGATGCGTCCGGACCTGCGCTGTACCATGTGGCTGAGCACTGCATGTGCCAAATTCACGCCCGACAGAAAATGTTGCGCGGTAAACTCGGTCCACTGCGCGGGCATTTGCTCGATAAATGGCTGGAAATGCCCATGCGATCCAACGCAATTGGCCACGATGTCGATGCGGCCGAATTCTCCAATGACATTCTGTACCCAAGCAGTCACAGCATCGAAGCTGCTCGTATCGATCTGATCGAGTCGGACTCGACGACCCATCGCAGCCGCCGCAGTCTCCACTTCCACCGCACGCGTTCGATTGCTGCCAAAACCCAGTACGACATCCGCTCCACATTCGGCGAGCATTTGCGCAACCGCACTACCTATGCCACCACTCGCGCCGGGTACCAATGCAACCCGACCGGAAAGATCAAATAGGTTCGGACCCTTCAAGCTCATGGTCGCCCCTCCCATTTAGAGGGGCGATTGCGCTGAAAAGGAGGGCTTGCGCTTCTCGCGCAACGCGGCCACCCCTTCCTTTACGTCAGGGCCGTAAAACGCAATCGAAGACATGAGGAGCGAGATGTCGAAGGCGGGCCCCGCCATACGTAGCCAGTTGTTGAGGGCATACTTCGACCAACGAATGGCTGTTTGCGCGCTACCCGCCAATCGCACCCCAATTTCGCGCGCCTTGTCGTAAGTTTGCGAGTCTTCTACGCAAATCGAAACTAAGCCGATGCGCTCTGCCTCCTCACCGCTCATAGTGTCATTCAGGAACAGGTGATACTTCGCTTTGGCCAAGCCACAAAGCAGCGGCCAGATGATGACTGCATGATCGCCTGCCGGCATACCGAGCTTACAGTGGGCATCGTTGATGCGGGCTGTCTTGCTGGCCACCGTGATATCCGCCAGCAGCGCCATTGCCAGGCCTGCGCCGGCGGCTGCTCCGCGAATCGCGGATACAATCGGCTTATTGCAGTTAAGCATGTTGTAGACGATGCCCCGGGCTTCGGTATATCCCTGAAGCGTCTGGTTGAAGTCCTCGCCAAGATTCTCCACCAAGTCCATATGCCCACCGGAGCAGAATGTATCTCCGGGTCCACGTACAATGGCTGCATTGATCTCAGGGTCCTCGGCAACGTCGTTCCAAATCTCGGACATTTCTAGATGACCACGGCTGTCGCACGCGTTGCCCCGGCCGACGCCGTTAAAGATGATCTCTAGAAGCTTGGGACTCGGACGATCGAAGGTAAGACGCTGATATTTTGCGTAGCGATCACTCATTCTAAGTTCTCTCAGTAGTTCATTTACGTTTGACGTTTGGTCGACGATCGATGAGGCGACTAGCTTTGCCTTCACCTAGATTTGCACTGCTGGCAAGCGACCCCTCCTCCACCAATTTGACATCGACAGCGGCGCCGAGGTCTGTCTTGAGGCGCGATTTCAAATGATCGAGAAGTCCATTGCGGCTGGTCGCATCTTTTCGCACCTCCACGTGGACGATCATATGCTCCTTGGGAATTCCTTCGATCACGTGTTCAAACACTTCACATATCCACTCGCCCGTCGTCCTGCCGTCACTCCGAATGGCTGGCAGACATGACATGGGATAGATGTTGACGCCCTTCATGCGCACCATGTTGTCGCTGCGGCCTAGCAGATGATCCATGCGTCTGAAGTTGCTGCCGCAGCTGCAGCGATCCGTTGCTATCACACGGCCGAGGTCGCGGAGGTTGAAGCGCACCACGGGTTGCACGCGCCGATGAAATGTCGTCACCACCAGGTTGCCGGTCTCACCCGGTGCCACCGGTTGGTTTGTGTCAACATCGAGCACCTCGAAATAATGCAGATCTTCCATGAAATGCAGCCCCGCCTTGCCCTGGCACTCAAATGCTCCACAGCCTAACTCGTTGGTTCCGTAGTTATCGTAAACGGGGCATCCCCACAGATTCTCGAGCTCGCGGCGAAGCGAGCCTTCAAGGTCTGCGCCCAGAAAGCTTGCAATGAACTTGGTGCGAAGTTCTCGCACGTCCCGGCCAAGCTCTGCTTTCGCGCTCTGGGCCAACCGGACTAGATACTCTGGGAATGATAGCCAGATGTTAGTACCGACAGAAAAGGCTATCTCCAACTGTCGGCGCGTCGGCGTGACCAAGCCGCTCCCAGTCGTCAGCGGCAATATGCCCAAGTAATATTGACAGGCGGTGTAGTATCCCCATCCCAAAGTCGCAAGCGAACAGGTCGAGGGTATCTGCATGATGTCCCCTGGCCTGCCACCCTGACCGTACAGGCCGCGCGCCGTAGAGAGGGCGTGCATTTCCCATTCAATGGGCCCGTGAATAGCTATCCTCGGCTTGCCGGTGGTGCCGCCAGAGGTCTGCAATTTGGCTGGCGCTCTCTTTAGTAGATCACCAAGCGTCGCGAATCCGGCCATATCCCCGAACGGTGGATTGCGCTCTTGATCGTCCTTGATATCCTCAGTGTTGTAGATTGGGAGCTTAGATATGTCCGATAGCCGTCGTATGTCACCTGCCTCGACTCCACGCTCCTTGAATCGGCGGCTGTAAAACGGATTGGCCCAAACCGCCTTCATCAATTCCAAGAAACGCCGCTCTTGGACGGATTCAATTTCGTCCCTCGACGCACGATACAGACCGGCCGCGAAGACGTCGGGTGGGGCATATTCTTTGTCGAATGCGTCCCAATCGACCGCTCGGCGGTATATCGGGAGATTACTCGTTGAGCTCGATAACATTCCCCCTCCCCCAGTTGATTCACAAGTTACCATTCGCGAGCGTGTGTTGCAAATGCAACTTGCAGATTCCCGTAAAGTGGACTGGTCATGCAGTGTGTCATCGTGTGCGACCGGCCACTCGACGCGCAAGGTCGCGTTCGCGCAGGCCTTCGGCATCAAAATCCATGTTTTTCCTTCGAAGTGTTCCCTCCAGCGGATTTCCTAAACGCCCCGTGCCTAGTCCGTGGCCATTCCAGTAGGACGACTCGCTCCGAAATTGGGCGTCTGAATGGCTGACGGTATTGCATATTTTCAATCGTGGAGCCTGGAGGCCAGGGTATGGGGCCCGCGAGCTACTTCCTACGCTCGATGCGCCGAGGTTATAGTAGCTACTTCGCTGGACAAGCTACCGTTAGTCGGGCGCGGAGTACCTAAGGAGATGCGGACGGTGCGTGTAGTACAGAACGATCGGGCCAAGACGGCAGGAATACTGAATCGGTCGAGACGTTCGGCTACGAAGCGCGGACCTCGCCTGGACCTCCGGCGTTTTCTTCCCTTCCTCATAAATCATCTCGGCGGTCGATGGCTCGCAATCTTTTCGAGCGAGTTAGCCCGCGGTCCCCTCGGGTACACGGGGTGGCGCGTACTAGCGACGCTCTCATGCTTTGAGGAAATGCAGCTCAATGAACTCGCGCAAATTGCGAATTTCGATTTATCAACGTTATCGCGAGTCATCGCCGGCCTTGAGAACAAAGGCTACATCGTTCGGTTGCCAAAGCAACGAGCGGGCAGGGCTGTGCCAATTAAGCTTAGCGAATCCGGCTTTCGATTTATGGAAGAGTATCTGCCAGTTGCGCTAGACGCGGAAAAGGGGTTTGTGGGTGCGCTTACTTCGAACGAACAGCATCAACTTCGCAAGCTATTGTTCAAACTCTTCGAGAGTGAAGCGTTTGCCGCTCGATTGCGGCTCCCCTGACGGTGGGGCCAGCACTGGCAGGGTGCGATGCCAATCAGGGGGGATCGTTAGATTCCACGTTCAGGCGGTGGACTGCTCGCGAACTGACATCAATCTTTTGTCGGGCGGGTGATTCGTTCCGGATGCTACGCGGCCAATTCCGTACTGCAGCGGAGAAACCGGGACTCTTTGCACGAGAGTTAGGCGACCCTCTATTATCGGAGCGGCGAGCTATCGATCTCCCGGGCGGCGCAGCGTGTTAACATCCGGCTATATTCGAGCAGCGCTTTGAAGCCCGCCGGGAGGGTTATTCAGATGGGAGTGATGCAGTCAGCGCCCGAGGAACTGGTGCCGGTACCCGCTCCCCACTCTCCGTCCACTGCGCAACCTCCGCGTCACACCGCTCTGGTCCGCGCCACGCATTGGATCATCGCCCTGTCTTTTCTGGCTCTGCTTCTCAGCGGGATTGAGATTGTGATTTCCCATCCGCGCTTCTATTGGGGCGAAAACGGGAATGTGTTGACGCCTGTGTTGTTCAAGCTGCCGATTCCGTCGTCGAGATCGTTGGTGCCGACCGGGTACGGGTATGTCTTGCCGGATCAGAACGGGTGGAGCCGGTATCTGCATTTTCAGTCGGCGTGGCTTGTGGTGTTGACCGGCTTGGTCTACGTAGCTGCGGGCTTCGTATCGGGACATTTTCGCAAGGATCTGCTCCCGAGCGGAGAAGATGCTTCGTGGCGGGCGCTCTGGAGGACAATTGCGAGTCACTTGCGCTTCGAGCGGCCGAGTGCGGCTGAGGCCTCGTCTTATAACGTGCTGCAACGGCTCACTTACCTGTTCGTGATCTTCGCATTGTTTCCCTTGGTCATCTGGACGGGGCTGGCGATGTCTCCGGCATTCACTTCGGCGTTTCCCGCAAGCGTCACCTTGCTGGGCGGACGACAGTCAGCGCGCACCATTCATTTTTTCGTCGCCATGTCGCTGCTGTTGTTTCTCCTGGTCCACGTTGGGATGGTTTGGTTTGCTGGATTCCGCAGCCGCACGCGCAGCATGATCACAGGCCGGATTGAGGGACCTCTGGAGGACGCATGACCGATCTCTCGCGACGCAGACTGATCAAAGCCGGACTCGCTGCCGCAACGGGTTTTGCAGGCCTGGGTGTGGCTGCGGGCCTGGCGAAGAACTACGGACTGATCCCGCCTGACCATGGTGGAATCTGGGGCGCCGGTGAAACGCTGAATTATGCTTCCTACCGGCTGCTGACAAATCACTCGATGGCGCGTGAATTCTCGCGAAGTGAGATCTCGACGAAGCCACTCGCAAATGAGATACCGCCGCTGAGTGACGCGTTCAAGAAACTCCAGGCAGGCGGCTTCGCGGACTGGCGGCTCACCGTCGACGGGATGGTAGATCGGCCCGGGATGTTCTCGCTGGAGCAGCTGAAGAGCTACCCATCGCGCAGCCAGATCACGCAGTTGGCGTGCGAAGAGGGCTGGTCGTACGTAGCCGAGTGGACCGGTGTGCCACTCGCGCATGTACTTGAGGTAGCCGGAATTAAGCGGCAAGCCAAGTACGTCGTCTACTTCTCAATTGATCCCGAGTGGTGGGACAGCATCGATATGGGTGACGCATTGCACCCGCAGACGTATCTGGCCTATGGAATGAATGGTGGAGACCTTCCCGTAGGGAACGGGGGGCCGTTACGCATGCGGGTTCCCCGGCAACTTGGATACAAGAGCGTTAAGTTTATTACCCGCCTCGCGGTTACGGACGACCTGCGGAAATTCGGCAAGGGTTTGGGTTCGGCGTCTCCTGAAGGCGGATATGCGTGGTTTGCGGGCATCTGACGCCACCTGGGTGTCGGAAGCCCCTTACCCAGTTTGCCGCGACCAACATCCGACATCAATTCGGAGTCGGTCCTGGCAAATGGAGCCATCCATCTAGAGGCTGGCTGTCGGCACGGGTTCGACGCTTCGAACTGAGCGCGCGATAGTCTGGCGCGGCGTTCTTGTTCGTGGCCGAGTTACCTAGGATCGGACATTCGTGACCGGCGCCTTTGAGCAGCAGTGGTCGGCGACGACATTCCACCCTCCAAGCCGTTTGCCGACGGGTCGTAATTAGCACACCATCTATTGTGCGAAGCACGGCAGGAACGATTTGCCTCAATGGCTATTATGCGCACTAGTTTATGTCTCAAATCGGTGGAGATCATGGCCGAACACGGGTTTGGCCGAGATCAATAACGGTGATGATGACTTCCGCCCGGGGCACCGTCACTAGCGTGCCTGGCCCAGGGATACCAATGAACCACGCTGCGACTTCGTAGCTTCACCGCTCCTTCGGTTGCCGTCGTCTCTTGGTCCGGACCCGATTCGCAGGCTTCCTCGGATAAGTGAGCGGCGGCGCGAGGAAAGCAGCTTCGGCGAACGCAATGCCTCGAGCGAGCGCTTCCACGGAGTCATCGCCACGGCAGTCCCCCTTGGACATCATTCTCAGCCGCGCCGCGTCCCACTGGTTCAGGTGCGTGATCTTCATCGTAAAGTGCAACCGCCAGCAGATGTCCTCATGGGTAAGGCCTGGTAAGGCGCACTCTAGTAGCGCGACGACTCGCTGGAGCCCTTGGACGCCAGCATCAATCGCATCCTTCAATTCGGGTAACGGACAGACCAGCGCCAGCGCGTAGAACTGCAGCGCGGCCTGTCGCTCCGGTCTGCGCCACTGATTGATCGGTTGAAGAACCGTACGCACGACATCCTTCACCGCCGGGGACTTCTGCGCCTCCAACTCAGTCAGCAGCTGCTCGTGCTCTTTCCTAATTTCTTCGAAGCGCGTGCGGAGAATCGTGCGCAGCAGATTGGCCTTCGATTTGTAATGATGATAGATGACCGCAATGCTGACGCCCGCCTCCGCGGCGATGTCGCGGATGGAAACGGCTTCGATGCCGTGTGTCGCGCACAGGCGTTCCGCGGCGTCCAGGATCGTTTCGGCCGTGCCGAGCTTCTTTATCGGTGCACTATTCGGGCCTGCCACAACACTTTCTACTGTCAAATTGCTGTCCAGTTCGAGCTCTGGCGGCGCGCGTTGGCTGCCGCGATAGCCTTGGTAAGTCGCACAGCATAACTCGACCGCAAAACCGGCGGTAAAAGCCGTTGCGCGTTTCGACTTGGCGTTGTCGAGCGGTACCTATTGACTCGAACGATCGTTCGTTCTAGTGTTCGGCCGAGCTGAACGATTGGGGGCCTGCTCATAAGCAACATCCATCACTGCACGTGGGGGCTTGAGTTCTCGACCACGAGCTCTGTCGGACATCGGTTCAATAAAAACATGGGGGCCATATGTATCAACAAGCTGAGGCCGCGGCGGCCGCGCAGGGAGTCAATTTGCCTGGCAGCGCCTATAGGCGCGTGTCGGCGCACACAGTCACCGCATTGTTTGCAGCTGCGTTGACGCTAGCCGCGCATCCGGTGCGTGCTCAGGCGCCTTCCCAGGCGCAAGCTGGCTCGGAAGGCGACTCTCTTGAAGAGGTCATTATCACTGCGCAAAAGCGCACCGAAAATCTGCAAACGACGCCCATTACCGCGAATGTGCTGCAGGGCAAAGACCTCGAGGCGAAGCAGATCACGAATCTTGAGAGCTTGCAGTTTTCCAATCCGGGCTTGTCGGTCACGGAGGCCGGTATCACCTCCAACGTCAATATCCGCGGCATTGGCCTGGGTGTTACCTCGCCCGTCGTCGTAGCGGGCGTGGCGGTCTATCGAGACGGATTATTTCAGTTTCCAATCCTATCGACCGAGCCGCTCTACGACATGGATCACGTGGAGGTGCTGCGTGGCCCTCAGGGTACTTTTGTCGGATCCTCCTCTACAGGGGGCGCGATCTTTTATGTGCCGCAGGCTGCGCAACTAGGCGTCAGCGAAGGCCGGGTGCAGGTGCAGTTCGGCAATTATCAGGATGTAGGATCGCAAGGTGCCATCAATCTACCGGTAAATGACACCTTCGCGGCTCGCATTGCCTACAACTATGAAAGCCGCAATAGCTTCTTCACACAGCTGGGTACGGCCGCCAACGAGAGCGAGACGCACCAGGCGTTTCAGACCCCCGGGGACCTGGATCAGCGCAATCTGCGCCTGGGCCTGCTATGGGCGCCTACCGACGGATTGACCGTCAAGTCGACGACGACCATCAACCGCAACACGACCGGGGGGCTCGCCCATGTGCCCAGTGAAAGCAGCCCGTATTACACACCGGGGCCTCTTGCCTACACGCTGGACTATTCGATACCGAATACGCTGTACGACGAGTGGGCCGCACGCGAGGCATTGGAGGTCGCCTATCAGTTTGACAATGGCATAACGCTGCACTCTCTTTCCGGCGTCAATTCAGCGCACGTGTGGTACGTGGATGACTATTTCTCCACGACCGTGGTGCGGGGCGAATTCAACAACAACGTCCACGAGCGCATCGAGTCGCAGGAGTTCAATCTGCTGTCGCCGACGAATCAGCGTCTACAGTGGGTGCTCGGTGGCTATTACTTTTACGACCCGGCCGAAGTGGCCGTGCAGGTCGAACAACCCGGCGCACCCTCGACCATTCAGCCCGACACGATCACCTACAAGACCGCGACCGCCGGCTTCGGACAGATCAGCATCGATGTGGTCTCCGGACTTCAGCTGCAGGTGGGGGCGCGCTACACCTCTTCGCGTGCGCACGAGACAGGCAGCACATCGCTCATCGGGCTGGCACCATTTCCGATCGTTGAGCCCCAATACACGTGGGAACATGATTCGGCGACGACAGGCAAGGTGGCTTTGAATTGGACTGTCACGGCCGATGAGTTCGCCTATGTTTATGCGGCCAAGGGCTACAAAGCCGGCGGTGTTAATGGAGGAGGCGACCCCACCTTTGCACCCGAGACTGTGTACGACTACGAGCTTGGACTCAAATCGACGCTACTTGACGGACACATCCGTACGCAGATCGACGGATTCTATATGGACTACAAGAATCTGCAGCTGGCGAGCTACATCGTGCCCGCCGGACCGGGTGGGGTAAGCGGTGTCACCAACGCCGGTCAGGCGACCATCGATGGCTTCGAAGCGCAAGCGCAGTCGCGCATCGCAGGCTTCAGTATCGATGCGAACCTCGCCTATGTGCACTCCGTGCTCGGTCGGACCATCTATGTGAATCCGAATCTGCTGCCGGGATTGGGGAATGTCCCCCTCGGACCACAATGTCCGGCCTCTCCCACGTGCTTTAACTACGGCCCGGCCACCTCGGATCTGGCAGGAAAGCCCAATCCCTATTCGCCCGAGCTCACCGTGAGTGGTGGGATTGAATATGGCATTCCCGCGGTGGGGGGACAGGTCACGCCACGCGTTGATTACTCGTATACCTCGCACCAGTGGCAGACCATCCAGGAGCTTCCCGGTGACTTCATGACGGCAAGACGCCTGCTCAATGCGACCTTGAGCTACAAGCGTGGGACTTGGATGACACAGCTCTACGGAACCAACCTGCTCAATCAGGTGTACATCGCGGGTGCCACGTACGGCCCGTCCGTCTTCCTCGGGGCTCCGCGACAGTTTGGTGTCAGAGTCGCCAAAACCTTTTGATGCGGCCGACCGTTCCACATGATGCGCATTAATTTGGAGTTACTATGAAGCTTGTCCGAACCGAATTACAGAATCACTGCGCTCGGCGGCGCGAATACCGGCTGATCGGCGCCTGTGCATTGCTTGCAGCTGTACTCGGTTCTACGGGCCGGGCTCATGCGGGGACCTGCGAGGAGCTCGCGCATCTATTGCTGCCGCACACGACGATCACCTCGACAACCGTCGTCCCGGCAGGCGCATTCTCCGCGCCCATCCCGGCTCCGCCCGGGATGCCACCACCCTCCTTTGGCGCGCTGCCGGCCTTCTGCCGGGTCAGCGCAACCAGCCGGGCATCAGCCGACTCGGAGATCCGCTTTGAGGTCTGGCTGCCGGCCGCTCACTGGAATGGCAAGCTGCAAGGCGTTGGCAACGGCGGTCTCGGTGGGGGGATCAGCTATGGGGCGTTGGGCGAGGCTTTGGCCCATGGGTATGTCACCGCGAGCACAGATACCGGCCACACCGGCACGTTCGCTACCGCTGAGTGGGCGCTGGGACATCCGGAGAAGGTGATCGATTTCGGCCACCGCGCGGTGCATGAGATGACCATGCAGGCAAAAGCCATTCTGCGGGCATTCTATGGGGCGCCGGCGCGGCATAGTTACTGGAACGGCTGTTCGGAGGGCGGCCACCAAGGCTTGTCGGAAGCCCAGCGCTATCCACAGGATTACGACGGCATCCTCGCCGGCGCCCCGGCGAATTTCTTCACCCACCTGCAGATGGGCGGCAACTGGATTTCGCAATCGGTACATCGGGAACCGGCCAGCTTTGTTCCGGCCGCTAAAATGGCATTAGTGCATCGCGCGGTATTGAAGGCCTGCGATGCGCTCGACGGTGTGAAGGATGGCGTGCTTGAGGACCCGAGACGCTGTGCAATAGATCTGAAGGCGCTGCAGTGCCATGGTGCCGACAGCGATCAGTGCCTGACGGCACCCCAGATTGCGGGCCTCGAGAAGGTGTATGGGGGAGCACGCAGTCCCGATACGGGTGCACAAGTCTTCCCGGGATACATGCCAGGGGGGGAGCTCGATTGGCCGCTATGGATCGTTGGCACGGATGTGCCAGCGAGGAACCTACAGCACCTGATTCAGGATGCTTTCTTTAAATATGTCGTTTTCGAGAATCCCGAATGGCAATGGCAATCATTTGACTTCGGTAAGGATGTGGTCTTCACGGATCGGAAGCTTGCAAGCGTCCTCAACGCCACCGATGCCGATCTTGGAGCTTTCAAGGCGAGCAGGGGTAAACTCGTCCAGTACCATGGCTGGAGCGACGCCGCCATCTCGCCGCTCAATAGTGTCAACTACTTCAAGAGCGTGCAGGCGAAGATGGGAGATACCAGCGGCTTCTACCGACTATTCATGGTGCCGGGGATGAGCCACTGCGCGGGAGGCGAAGGCACCGATGTATTCGACAAGGTCGGCACACTTGAGCGCTGGGTCGAAGAAGGGATTGCGCCCGAGCAGATCATCGCTTCGCGAAGCGTTTCGGGGAAAGTGACGCGTACACGACCCCTGTGCCCCTACGGTAAGGTTGCACGATGGAAGGGCTCCGGTGACACCGATGATGCCAGCAACTTCACTTGCGTTGCGGATTGATTATGGAGCCCTTTTCCGCGCAGGCGATTTCTACGGCAAATCGCTAATTGAGTTCAGAGCTTGGTCGCACTGAGTTCAACAGTCAGGAATCCGCGGAAGCGGGCGTGAAGTTCGGCTTCGCTGACTCAATGTCCTACGATGGCCCTCGGCACTCGAAGTTGCGCGCACTCTCGATGTCGCCACTGCCCTGGTAGTGCGCGTGCTGCGGGTAAGGGCACAGCGGCCGGCTGCGGCCTGGGAACGCCCTACCCGTCGCGGTCACGGACTGTGGCGCTTCACCCTTTTCAACCCAGTTCACGATCGGATCGATCAGGTCGAACTCATCGAGCGCCGCCGTGCCACCGCCGCAGTGTCCCATCCCCGGCACGAGGAACAGGCGGCTCCATTTCGCTACCGCCTCGGCACCGCCGTTGTCCGCGGTAAGCTGCTCGTAGTACCGCACGGTGTCCTGCGCGGAAAACCACGGGTCGCTCACACCGTGGAAGAAGATGAGCTTGCCTCCGTGGTCGACGAATGAGCCGAGTTGGGTCCAATCCGCCGTGTCGCCGGCCGCTGCTATCGGATTCGCTGCGACGCTTGCCTCTTGGTCGACATCCATGTGCGTCGCGAACGTCGCGTCGCCGAGCGGGCTCGGTCCCGGATGCAACAGACCCGGAATGGGCCGCGTGGCGGTGATACCGGTGTCGAACCAGAAGCCGGGATACACCTGATTGCCACGAGAATCCTTCGGACCGCCAAAGCCCTTTTTCAATGCGGCGGCCTGCTCAACGGTGAGGCACGAGTCGGTCTTTGGACCTTTGCAGACCATGCTCGCAGGATCGAAGCGACACGCAGCCGGATCGGAGATCATGCCGTCCGCCGCGCCATCGTTGGCATCGCATGCTTTGAGCAGCGAATCGATGACGAGTTTCTTGTCGCTCTCGGACAGGGCGAGCGAGGACTGGGGCCTGCCCTGCTCATCCTTTGGAGCTACCTGGTTGAGGGCAATCGTGACCCACTCATCCCCGATGTGCGAGAAGCTGGTGCGCATGGCGGGCGCGCCGGCCACGATGCCGTCAAAGTAGCGCGGATAGCGCTGCGACATCAGCATGGCTTCGCGGCCACCCGTAGAGCAGCCCATGAAGTACGAGTGCGCGGCGCTGCGACCGTAGTGAGCCGCAACGATCTGCTTGCCGACCTGCGCCACCTTGCCGACGGCCAGATACAGAAAATTAAGTGTTGCTTCTTGGTCCGCAAAGAAGCTGGGGTCAAACACCGCCCCTGTATGCCCGCTGTCCGTGGTGACGACTGCAAAGCCGCGCGCCAGTGCGGGCGCATCTCCTGCGGCGACGCTGCCGAGCGGCGGGGCAACAGTGCCATCGAGTCCACCGCCCCCTTGCATCAGGAAGCGACCGTTCCAGTTCTCCGGCATCGCAACGGCAAAACCGATCGCATATGGCTTACCGTCGTGTCCCACACGTTCGTCGATGACACCCTCCACGCGGCAGTACGCGGGCAGCGTGCCCTTGAACATCGGACCGAAAGGCAATGCCGGCACGGGACCTGCCGGAACTGCCGCGGCTTGCCTGACGGCCATGTCGAACCCCGGTGCCTTGAGCGAGGTGAGCCTGCTACACGAGATTGGCGAACCCGCGGTGGTTCCGAGCGTCGGCGCGCCAAATGCCGGTAACATCGAACCGAGCGCAACGACGATCGCGGAGAAGGCGATCGCAATGCTCCCGGCGCGCTCCGCCTTCGGGTATTGTGTCATCGAAGCCATACCTTTACCCTCTCGAATGATGAAACCCGATGCTGGAGGCACTCCGCGCTGAGTAAGGGATGCACCCGGCCCTTCTCAAGGGCTGAAGCCTCGATAGGGCCATAAGTCGGATCCGCACACCCAGGTCGCCGAAATCCTGATAATGGCATCCGTTGACATGGATAGCCGCTGTTTCTCGACCTCGAAGCGACCCTCGGACCGTGTAGCACTCCTCCGCGGATGATTTTCTCCTCTACTTCTCTCAACGCATAATGAAGCCGCCGTCCACCGAGATGGACTGACCCGTGACATAGCTGGCCGCATCGCTGCAGAGCCACAGTACGGCGTCCGCTATTTCTTCCGGACGGCCAACGCGAGCCATTGGGATGCTCTTTTCCATCGCCTTCAGGGCGTCTCCTTGCCCGGCTGCGACCATTTGATCAGACATCGGGGTTTGGATGAGTCCAGGACAGACCGCATTGATGCGAATGCCCTTCGCCGCGTATTCGAGCGCCGCACTCTTCGTGAAGCCAATGACACCGTGCTTTGCGGCATGATAAATGCCGCGTCCCGCGCCTCCCACGAGACCACCAAGCGAGGAGCAATTGACGATGGAGCCACTGCCTTGTTTGCGCATTTGCTGGAGTTCGACCTTCATGCAGCTCCACACGCCACGCAGATTAATGCCCATGACGCGGTCGTAATCCTCGCGCGTCGTATCGGCGGTCTGAGCGAGGACGTTTTGAATGCCGGCATTGTTGTAGGCCGCATCGAGCCGGCCGAAACTAATGAGCGTCTGTCGGACCATGGCCTCGACTTGGGCATCATCAGAGACGTCGCATCGAACCGCCAAGGCTCTATGCCCTTGAGCCGAGAGTTTCTCGGCCGCGGACCGGACTGATTTCTCGTTTACATCTGCCAGCACCACCGAGGCACCGGCTTGAGCGAAGGCCCGCGCCGTCGCAAGTCCGAGGCCTGATCCGGCACCGGTCACCAGGGCCACCTTGTCTTCGAAAGATATGTTCATGAAAGACTCCTCATTGTCCATGCCCGACATCTGCTCGAGCAGTTGCTGCGTTGCCGGCTACTTAGATACCCTGGTCAGACAGCTAGCTACGACGCTGACAAGAATCGCGTTAGCCACAAACCTTTTCATGTCTAACGCACCAACTATTCAAGTGAAGACGTTTCATTGGCTACGGTCACGCCGAATTGCCGAGCGATATTGCTGATCCGTCACCTTTTCCAGCCACTCGACGTTCTTGCCGTTGCGGGACTCCTGGATGGCGATATGCGTCATCGCGGTGGTATCCGTCGCGCCATGCCAGTGCTTCTTTCCGGGCGGACAGGTCACAACATCGCCTGGTCTGATTTCCTCCTTTGCCTCGCCCCAACACTGCGTCCAACCTAGCCCGAAAGTAACGATCAGCGTCTGACCGCAGGGATGCGTGTGCCAGGCCGAGCGTGCGCCGGGTTCAAAGCTGACGCTCGCGCCACTAAACTGAGTAGATCCGGGCGCCTGGAAGAGAGGATCCACGCGGACGTTCCCCGTGAAATTCTCGGAGGGGCCTTTGACTGAGGGCTGTGAACCGTTTCGCTTGAGGATCATGGGGTACTCCTTGGGTCGGCAATGAGCGCAACGCCGGCCCGCAGGACCTACTCTACGGACGGGGGGAATCAACACTAGGGGGTATAATCCGAATGCTCTTATGACCAAGACGCATTAATGCATCGAACCAATCTCAATGACCTGGTGGCCTTCGTGACCGTCGCCCGAGAACGCAGTTTCACGCGGGCGGCGGCAAAGCTGTCACTGTCACAGTCATCGCTCAGCCATCTCATTCGCGACTTGGAGGAGCGCCTCGGAGTCAGGCTTCTTACCCGTACTACCCGCAGTGTTTCCCCCACCGATGCAGGTGAGCATTTACTTAACACCGTCGGCCCTCACCTGGAAGAGGTGGAAGCCGAACTTGTTTCTTTGCGTGAGTTGGGCAAAAAGCCCGGCGGTACCATCCGTATCACGTCCACCGACTACGCAACGGACACGATCCTGTGGCCGCGATTGATACCTTTCCTACAAAAATACCCTGACATTAAGGTCGAGCTCATTACTGATTATGGCTTGACGGACATTGTGGCCCAGCGCTTTGACGCTGGTGTGCGCGCCGGAGAGCAAGTGGCGAAGGACATGATTGCTGTCCGCATTGGGCCCGATATCAGTATGGCGGTGGTGGGCGCCCCGTCGTATTTCAAAGGTCGGTCTGAGCCGAAGAAGCCGCAGGACCTGGTGCATCATAGTTGCATCAACCTGCGGCTACCGACGCAAGGCGGCCTGTATGCCTGGGAATTTGAAAAGGGACAGCGCCAATTGAGGGTTCGAGTCGAAGGACAGCTCACCTTTAACGGCTCACCGCAGATGCTCAATGCTGCCCTAGCAGGCTTTGGTCTTGCGTATCTGCCTGAGGATTTTGTTCAACAATACCTGGCGCAACGACGCCTGAAACGTGTTCTGGAAGACTGGTGCTCTCCAGATGCTGGCTATCACCTTTACTACCCGAGCCGGCGACAAACCTCCGCAGCCTTTGCTCTATTACTCGAAGCGCTTCGCTATCGACCCTAGGCAGCGAATAGCCCTGATGTCCCGCTCTAACGGCTATAGCTCGACATTTCAGGAATTTTCCAAGCCTCGGACTTTTTCGGGATGATATCGGATGACCGCTTTAGCGCGAGCACTCTGTGCCCCAGATTGCCGCATGATGGCCGTGATCTGCCCGATTGGCAGCTCCGAGGCAAGTGCTTGGTCACACGGGTGATACTTCGGCGAAATTGCGTGGCTACGATGGCCGCTCTCGCAGGCAGTAACGCGCTCCCGGTAGAAGTCGCGATTCCGAGTCAGAAGCAATCGCGCAACGGAAAGCTAATCGATGCGACACTCAGCGGCGCCTCGCGCCGCATGGTGTATACGCGATGTCGACAAGCGCGTCGCGATCGCGCTGCCGGCACTAGGCAAGTATCCCTGTTCATCTGGACGACCGCTTGCGGCAGACTCACTTCAGGAGTGCTGGCAGGTAGCGATACGATCGGTCAGCCGACTCGACAAATTGGCTATTACACGAAGTGTGCGCCGTGAGGCGCGAGGAGGACCGGGAAGCTAAGGACTTCTCACGGCTCGGGTCAGGCCGAGTCAGTAAGGGCGCCGCGAACCTCGTTGAGGTTGGAACAACGAGCTGCAACAGCCGAGCGGCGTGAAATGCCTGGAAAGATAGTGCGAAACTCTCTCGGAAAGGCTACCACAGATGTCACGGTGAAACGGGCGTGTTGATTGACACGTATGTTGAACTCAGCGTCGGAAGCCTCTGTACGGATAATAAACCGCTGTTCGGCAGCGGAGCTTGCAGTGTGAGCGGGTCGTCCCCTTCGAATGATCTCGCGCGATCGGTCACTCGATTGCGCCGCGTCCATAGCCTGAATCGGATGCGGCCAGAGCTGCCAGGGGTAAAGCTGAGCACCTACCACATCCGGGGTTCTCCTCGGGAACACGGGAACCTGCGCTCGAGCGCCGGCGCTGAAACAGCCGGCAAGCCGCCAAGCCCGGCGCTGTCTCAAGGCAGGGGCGGAGCCTTCGTAGTAGTCGGAGCGCGGGAAAGCCGCGTACAGGGCGAAGGGAGGCAGTCGATGAGTACGGCGGCTCTGTCGCTGGGGTAAGCGATGTATATCGCGACCGAAGAGGATCATCTTTGGCTCCAGAGCGTGCAAGGCAAGCTGTACGCGCGAAGTCGAGACAATCCGGACTATTGCTTCGAGGAGCTGTGGGGACTCGTCACCGATCCGCGCGATCTTCGAATCGCCTTCTCACGCGTGCAACGCAATCGCGGGGCGCGCACAGCGGGGATAGATCGGATCACGGTGCGGACAATCGTCAGCCAAGGGGTTGAGAGTTTTCTCGTCGCGGTTCGTCATGAACTTCGGAGCGGGTTGTTTCACCCGAGTCCGGTGCGCCGAGTACTCATCCCCAAAGCCGGTAACCTCAAGGCCTTTCGGCCGTTGGGTATTCCCACCGTGAAAGACCGGGTTATACAGCCGGCGATGAAGCAGGTGCTGGAGCCGATCTTCGAGGCCGGGTTCTATCCGGTCTCGTACGGCTTCCGGCCCGGCCGATCCGTGCGGGGAGCGCTGGCGCAGCTGAAGGACCTGCTCATCCTGCGCGGAACGAGGCGTTGGGGGAAGCCTGATCGGCTCCCCTACCAGTGGGCCATTGAAGGGGATATCAAGGGCTGCTTCGATCACATCGACCATCATGCGTTGATGGAGCGAGTTCGTCGTCGCATCGGCGACGGCAAGCGCAATCGGTTGATCGTGGCGTTCTTGAAGTCCGGTGTCTTGTCCGAATCGCAGTTCTTACGCAGCGACAGCGGCACCCCGCAGGGCGGGATACTCTCTCCCCTGCTCGCCAATGTCGCGCTGAGTCTGATCGATGAACGGTACGAGCGGCATGTCTGGCCGCGCGCGGGTCTGCCGGCAAGCGGCAAACGCGGGCGACCAGTGCAGCCGCTCACTGACCCGAAAGCGATCGCCCAGCGAGCGTGTACGAATCGCGCCGGCGACGAGCGGCACGGACGCACCGTCTTCATGCCCATCCGCTATGCCGATGACTTCATCATCCAGGTGGCCTCGGCGGATCCTGACTGCGAGAAAACTCGGGCAACCGCTGAGCAGGAGAAGTCCAATCTGGGGGCCGTGCTGGAGTCCCAACTGGGACTCACATTGTCCCCGGAAAAGACGCTCGTCACCGCCGTGACGAGCACGATGCGCTTCCTCGGCCATTACTTACGGGTACGAGCTCATCCGACCTATCGGCGGCTCGTGCCCCGGCTGGTGATCCCGATGGATCGCTCCAATCGCCTGCGCCGGCGCATTGCTCTGATCTTTGATCGCAGCACGATCACCGAGACCCTGGAGAACCGGCTGCAGCTGCTCAATCCCGTTCTGCGTGGCTGGGGGAACTTCTACCGACATGCCTGGGGTGCAAAGCGCGTCTTTGCCGCCTGGACAACTATGTCTGGTGGACCATCCTGCGATGGCTCCGTAAGAAGCACCCCACCACCCGGATGCGAGATCTGGCGAAGCAGTACGGTTACCACCGCCCACGACAACGTGCCCTGCACTGGCGCGACGGCGACACGGCTCCCGTGCCGCTCGCCGCGATCCGTGTTCGACGCTACCCCGTGGGTGCTGATCCCGGTCCCGCCTATGCGTGAACATCGAGGGAGAGCCCGGTGCGTATCGAAAGGCGCACGCCGGTTCGGCGAGGGGCATCCGGAAACCCGCAGCGCTCACGCGCCGGCGGGCGTCGGATGCCCACTCTCCAGGAAATGCCTTCCCCTCGCGCATCTGAACCGAAACGCTCGAATACCGTCGTGGCGCTGCGCCAGCCTTGCTCGACGTGGCGATCAGACGCAGCAGCCTCGTCCCAGGCTTTGCGAATGGGGAAGAGCCCCTAGAATGGCCTCCAAAGTGGCTGCCTCCTACTGAACATGCATAGACTTGCTAATTCCGGTAACAGCAGCCTTCGCGCAAGCCTCGTCGGCTTCCTGCGAGGTAGTCCCGCTCACCCCGATGGCGCCGATAGGTTCCTCCCCCAGCATAATTGGCACCCCACCGCCCAACGCGATCACGTCCGCGAGGCCTTTCTGGCCGGCCAACTCTGGATGAGCGACTAACGACTGCGACCATTCTAAAGAGGTCTTGCGAAACGTCCGCGCCGTATAGGCCTTTCGCCGCGCTAGTTCAACGTTGTGCAGGCCGGCGCTTTCGCTTTTCAATACGACGACCAGCTGCCCGGCCCGATCAATTACCACGACGCTGACGTCGAAGCCATCGCGCTTACAAGTAGCAAGCGCTCCTTGCGCCAACTCTAGAGCCATATTGAGTGAGATATTGTGCTGTGTTAACGGCGCACTCGCTTGCGCGAGCGCGCGCTGCGCCAAGCTGCTGCTCAGTAAGAGTAACGCTGTTAGCGATCCAAGGCGTTTCATTGCAAGCTACCCTTAATCTTCAATGCGGTATCTGGCCAGTCGCTTGCGCGGTCTTAAGCTATTTTGATAGCTCCGAGTTACCGCATCGTTCGTAACAGTAATCAAATTGCAAGCGGGCGGAAAACATTTAGTTCGTTCAGGATGACTGACCCTTCAGTGTAATCACTGTTCAGCGGATGTCGCGGTCGCTGGCCCCTCGCCGACGATCTCTAGCACCGCATCGGTATCCTTCGCCCCATCGAAATGGATTTGGCCGCCGTAATGCACCACGAATGTCCCAGCGGGCATCGGTACGGTGCTATCGACATCGAAGTTCTTCCCCGTTCCGACCCACCAAGTCCCGGAAAGCACCGTGATATAGCGATCGTGAGGATGAAAGTGCGGATGGCTCATGTGGTGGGGCGTCCACTTCACGAGCTCTATGTAGAGGCCTGGTTTCTCTGGATCACCGACAAGCAACGCATGCAAGGCACCGCCCTGACCAACCACCCAATGAATTTGAGTCGGCAGCGTATACGCGACCGCTGCCGGGTCAAGCTCGGCAGCGCTGCCGCGCGCCAGAGCGATTATCGCTCCCAATCCTAATGCCGCTCGTCTCCATGCCAGCCTCATGCGTTTCATTGACTGCCTCCCCAAGTGCCTAAGCCGGGCATGTCAGGGGCGCTATCTGCTGTAGCGCCGATCCTAGAGCACAGGGGCCCGGGCTTTCTTTACCAGTGCTGGTGACACCGCGTCTTTATAGTCGTTTCCGAAGTGCGTGCGCACATAATTGACCACAGCGGCGACTTGCGCATCGCTTAGATACCTTGCAAGGGACGGCATCGCGTTGCGGCCTTGGATGACGGTGTAAACTGGATACGTCGCAACGGCCAGTTTTGGGTTGCGCGCCAGCGCCGGATACGTGGCAGCACCCGTCGCACCCTCGGCATCGGACATGTGACAACCCTGGCAGACGGTTTGAAAGAGCGTTGCGCCATCTTGGCTCGAGAATGTGGTCGGACCGTTCATGCTCTGACCGTCGTCATCGGCCCGAGCCAGCGTCAGGGCGGCAACAATCCACAGCGACGCCGACACCCCAATCATCGTTCGAATCCTCATGCTCGCGCCTCGCTTATGCCGTGACCACGCGCCGATGTAGGCGCTCGATCGCATCCAGCGCCGACAACACGGCGCCTTCCTGCCAAGCCGGCAGTTCAGAGGCGTGCTCTCCGGCCAACACCAGACGACCGTCGATCTCACAAAGATTCTTGTAGTGCTCGGCGCGGGTGTGCTCGGTCCAACCGCCGAAACACCCCATGTTCGAGGGCACGCGGTGCCACGCGACCGAGATACCGTTATCAAATTCATCCCGATACTGTGGATGAATCTGCGCGCCATATTCGACGGTCTTCTTTACGCGCTCAGCGGCTGTCATGGCCGTGAAGGCAATCGCGTTCGTTTCATTGAAGCCATACCCGCCCGCCGTGGCGGTGAGGCTTCCCAACAGCACCCCCTTGCCCCCGCTGTGATAGCCAGTACTGGGATAAGAAATTTGGCAAATCGGCAGGTCGGTGAAGGTGATACCGCCGTAGATGGCCTCGTCCTGCTCCCAGAAGCGGCGCTTGAACTGCAATCCGGTCTTGACAGCGAAGGCGTAAGGCACAGACTTGATGGCATTGAGCATCGGTGTGCCCGCGGTGACATCAATCTGACTAAGGACGGAGAGTGGAATGGTGCACACACACCAATCGGCACGTGCCTGTTGCGGCGCGCCACCACTGCGCGCATCGATGTAGCTCGCCGTCACGCCCTGCGCATCCTGATGGATGGCCGTGACCTTGGCGTTGTAACGAATGAGATTGATAAGCTCCCTCTCAAACGCTTTACCGATCCTGTCCATGCCACCGACCGGCTGGAAAATGGTCGACTGCCAGTTGTAATCTTCGCCGCTGGTCAGCGTCTGCCACAAGCCGGACCTAAGCAAGTCGCTCAGTGCGATGGGTTTGGAAGGAGCCGGCGCGCTGTTCAGTCCGCCTCCAGGCGGTTTGGCATACCCGCGGCGTGAGCTACTCAGCAGATTCTCGCGATAGGCGTAGGACGCATCGAGGGCGCCCCAGCTCTTGAGGGCCTCCAGCAGCCTCTGTGCATCCTCCCGGCTGACAGCCTCATCGAGCTTGCCCTGTGCGGTGCTCTTGGCCAGCAGCTCTGCGACATGGCCGTGAAAATCAGCTTGCACCTCGCGAAAGCGCTTCGGCTTGCCGCCAAAGTGCTGGCTCGAATGAATGTAAGCGTTATAGTTCACCTGAATGAACGGCTCTAACGCGACACCGAGTCGGCGGCAGTAATCCAGCAGCGCGGTATGATGATGGGGAATGCGCCACGGCCCGGGATTGAAATACAGACCCTCATCGAACTGGCAGGATTGGGTCTCACCGCCCAGTTCCGTAAAGCGATCCCCGCCGCGCAGGGTCCAGTTGCGGCCCCCTGCACGCGCGTTATATTCGAGGACCTGCACCTGATAGCCGGCGTTGCGCAGCTCGAGGGCCGCGGTCATGCCGGCGACACCCGCTCCGAGGATCAGTACCGAGGCGCCCTTCGGATTGCCGTCCAGCTGGACCGGACCTGCATATGGAGAGGGTGCCGCAAACCCCAACGTGGACATGGCGTTGTACATGACGGAAGCGCCAGCGGCCGCACCAATCATCGAGAACAACGCGCGTCGATTGATTCCCATGCAGTCGTTGTGCACTACCGCTCCTTCTGCCGCCGCCCTGGACACGCATCGACGGTGCGCGTTTCAAAAGGGGGATGGATGAGCCGAGCGTTTCCCCCAGCCGGTCGCCAAAATTGAACCTGATTGGAGGAAATGCCGACCGGCAAAGAGCTGGGGGCGCTCCGACATTCACGGGTGGTTACCATAAAAGGAATGGCGCAAATTGGCCCCAAACCATCCGCGGGCTGGGCATAACGTACGCGGGCGAAGCCATCAAAGGCGGTTCCAGGTATTTCGGCGTGCGGGCGGTTGCCGGAAATGTGAAATGTGGGAGTGCGGGTAGGGAAAAGTCACTCCCGTTCATCTACATCAGCGTAGTAAACCGTAGATCCGAGACCAGTCCGAGCAATGGATGATCCGGCCCGACTCCACTGGATAGCCAGTCATATCCTTCCGCATGAACCGGAGGTGCGCGGCTGGCTACGAAGATACGTGCGCACGCTCGGCAGCCACGACATTGACGATCTCGTGCAGGAGGCGTACGCGCGCCTTTGGACTGCCGACTATGGGCACATTGCCAACGGACGCAGCTACCTCTTTGCGGTCATCCGCAATCTGCTTCTTGAGCAAGCGCGTCACGCCCGCGTTGTTCCCATGGAGCGGCTGGGGGAAATTGACTCGCTACTCATCCCCAGTGAGGAGCCGGGACCCGATCGCAGAGCAAGCGCCCGGCAGGAGCTCGAAAGATTGGAAAGCATCGTTGCCGATCTGCCGGAACGGTGCCGCCGTGCGTTCGAATTGCAGAAGTTTCATGGCCTTTCGCAGCGGGAAGTCGCTCTCGAGATGAACATCACGGAAAAGACGGTCGAGAAGCATCTGGCCTTTGCTCTTGCGCGAGTACTCGAGATCTTGAGGGAGGACAAGGAGCAGGTATTGGAGCAGCGGCAACCGAGCACGAAGAGCCATGACACAGAGCAATCCAGAGATTGACATAACGGCGGCCGAATGGGCCGTCCGCCTGCATGGGCGCGCTCTGTCTGCGCAAGAGCAAATCGAGCTCGATCACTGGCTGGGCGCCGATACTCGTCACCGTGGGGCACTTCTTCGGGCCCGCGCCGTGTGGTCGGACCTTGATCGCCTGGCGGCACTGGTGGGACGTCCCAAAGCACCCAGCTCCGACGTCAACGGACAGGGCATCACATCGGTGCCGTCCTCGTCAGCACCGCCGGCTGTCGAAGCGACTGGCCCTCAAGCTCCGAACCCGCCTGTGCGATCGCAATTGCATCCTGTGCCTTTCCAAACTTCCCATGGAGTTGAGGCATCAGCGACAAACACTAAGCATGATGCGGAGGTCTCCTTTCGACCACTTAACAACCGTCGGCGTCTCGTCCTCGCTGGCGTTGCAGCCACCTTGTTCACTAGCGCCGGCGCTTGGTGGCTCGAGCAACGCGCGACCTACGTTAGCAAGGTGGGTGAAATCCGGCGGGTAACCCTATCAGACGGATCCCGCATGATCCTCAACACCGCAACCGAAGCAACCGTACGATATGATAAAAAGCGCCGCGAAATCGAACTGGCCACTGGCGAGGGGCTTTTTGAAGTCACAAAGGATCCGCTGCGCCCGTTTATCGTGCGGACCGGGTCCGTTTCGGTGCGTGCCATTGGCACCGTCTTCGCTGTTCGATCAGTCGATCAGCGCGTCGACGTCACGGTCACTGAAGGCATCGTCGAGCTCCTGGACAACAGTGCGGCAAGAAATGCCGTGATCCGGCGCATCGCTGCGAATGAGCAAGCCACTGTGATGGAAACTCGCGAGGTCCAAGTACAGAGTATTCCCCACGCCGAAGCCGAACGACGGCTGGCATGGCGCGACGGCATGGTCGATTTCGCTGGTGAATCATTGGGCGCAGCTGTGCGGGAGATCAACCGTCACAACCGCCGGCAGATTGTCATTGATGACGCGGCCCTGGACGCTCGCCCGGTAGTCGGGATATTTCGGGTAGACGATCCCGACGGGTTTGCCGCCACCGTGGCGACGGCGCTCAGGGTCCACAGCGTCATTCTCGGGGACGCCGTTCACTTGCGGTTGCGTTCAGCGCCCTAGACTTTTATTGACTGGCTGGGGGAAACCCTCGCCTCATCCATCCCCCTTTAAAACGCGCACCGTCGATGCGCGTCAGGGAGATGAGGTGATGGGACTTCAAGACAAGGGTCGCACCTACATGATTGAGATCGCGCTCATCGCATTGGCAGCCATCGTACCGCTACCCTCGTTCGCCACCGAGTTGCATCAATTTGAAGTGCCGGCCGAGGATGCATCGCTGGCGATACGTGATTTTGCCTCCCAGGCGCACGTTCAAATACTCGTGGCAGGCGAGAATGTGCCGCCAAGGCAATTACATGCCGTCTCCGGTGAGTATTCAACGGATCAGGGCCTGCGGTTACTGTTGGCCGACAGCGATCTGAGGCCCACATACATGGGTGATCGCTCCATCGCGCTTGTCACGGTCGCACAAGCGTCCGCCATTCCATCGCATCAGGACACCACGGCAGGCTCCTCGGATCGCCTTCTGCTCGCGCAGGCGAATCAAGGAACATCCGCATATCCTTCTGTCGCCGGCAAGTCCTCTCAAAGCGCCCCAGCTGGCTCTGAAGGCGATCAGCTGCAGGAGATTATCGTCACGGCGCAAAAGAAGTTCGAGCGTCTGCAAGAGGTTCCTGTCTCCGTCAGCGTCATCAACGCCGATACGTTGCTGCAGCAGAATAACCTCCAGGCGAAGGACTATCTGCCACAGGTTCCCGGCGTCGCACTCGATCAAGTGGGCTCCGGCCAAGACCAAATCACGATCCGCGGCATCGCAACCGGGTTCGGCAGCAATCCCACGGTCGGCATCACCATTGATCAGGTTCCGTTTGGTTCGAGTCTCTACGCCTCGCTCGGGTGCTGCGTTCTCCCGGAGCTCGATCCACTGGTGCTGGATCACATTGAGGTCTTGCGAGGTCCACAAGGGACCTTGTACGGAGCGAACGCCATGGGCGGGCTGATCAATTACATCACGAGCACGCCCAGCACGAATACGAGCGCGGGCCGCGCCGAGCTGGACGGATCCACTGTGGCGCACGGGAACCAAGGGTACGGCGTACGAGCCGCATACGCCACGCCACTCGTGACCGACCAGTTCGCCCTGCAGGTGAGTGCTTTCGACCGCCAGGATCCAGGGTACATCAGCGATCCGCTGCAAGGCCGTTCGGACGTCAACGAAGCGCACGTGAGCGGCGGTCGCATTGCCCTCGATGGCAAATTGTCCGATGTCCTGACCATGAAGCTTTCCGCCCTATATCAACAAACGAGCACCGATGGTTCGAACATGGTCGATGTCGATCTGTCGGGTACCCCTATCTATGGGCCCTACGAACACGAGCGCATGCCGGGGACGGATGGGCTCGATGAACATCTGCAGTTCTACACGCTGGATCTGAAAGCTGATCTGGGCCCCGTGTCGTTAACGTCGCTCACCGGGTTCCAACGCCTGTTTTTTTCCAACCCGACCGACCAGACGCCGGCTTTCGGCCCTATACTGCCCCTGTTCTATCCTGGCGCGAGCAATCTGGGGATTGCTCTTCTCAACGTCATTCACACCGATCGGTGGACGGAGGAGTTCCGGGTGGCCTCATCGGGCCAGACGCGGTTGCAGTACGTTGCAGGTATCTTCTATTCGGGTGAAAACGATAATATCTATCAGCAGCTCGCGCCGGCGATCTATAAGACAGGGGTACTGCAGCCGTCGTTGCCACAGGCCCTGATCGCATACCTCCAGGAAAGCTACACGCAATACGCCGCATTCGCGAACGTGACATTCAATGTGACCGATCGCTTCGATATAGGCGCTGGCGGTCGATACAGCCACAACCCTCAAACAGTCTCCCAGATCCAATCGGGCGAACTGATCGGTCCCACGACGACTGTCAGTTCCGCATCCAGCACAGAGAATCCGACTACCTATTCCTTCACCGGGCGATATCACTTCGATCCGGACGAGATGCTGTATGCGCGGATAGCCAGCGGCTTCAGAACCGGCGGTCCGAATTTCACCTATCCGCCAGGCTATGCGAGCTTTAAGCCCGATACAACGGTTAACTACGAGCTCGGCTTCAAGAGCGAGTGGTTGGACCACCGGTTAATTGTAGATCCCGCGCTATATTATATTCACTGGACCAAGATTCAGGTTTTGCAGGCAGCGAACGGACTCAACTACTTTACCAACGGCGGTACGGCATCGAGCGAGGGGCTGGAGTTGGTACTCCAGGTCGTGCCGGTGGACGGGCTGCACGTGACTGGGAATGTGGCTTATGACGATGCCAAACTCACCCAGAATGCCCCACCGAATACCTTCTACGGGTTCGCAGGCAACCAGTTACCGTACACGGCCAAGTGGACCGCAAATGTCGCAAGCGACTTTGTCCGGCCGATCAGTGGCGCGGTGAGTATCTTTAGTGGATTCACCGCGACCTACACGGGTGCCCGTGTGATCGACTTCTCCTCCGTTGCTGGCGTTCCTCGGTTGCCATTACCCGCGTACACCACGGTCGATCTGCGCTTCGGCGCCAGCATCGAGCGCCTGCGCGCCACCCTGTTCGTCCGCAATGTCGGTGACAGGCGGGGCTTCCTGGGAGGGACGGATTACAGCGCGGGTGTCACTAACAGTCCCACGGGACCGGGGGCGGCAGCGTTGATTACGCCACGGACGATAGGTCTCTCTCTATCTGCGGACTTTTGAGACTGAATCCATAAAGCTCGACGAAATCCGCTCTTCTGAGAACATGTGGGAATGAAGAGACGATTTTGCACAGCAGCTACCGTGATGCTCTTTGCGCTCGCGGCGCAGGCACGCACCGCCGAGCCGAGGGCACCGGTTGAGCCGGCGCCTTTTCCCGAAATTAACGGTGGCGGTTCGATCGACTCTCGGGTGGCTCCCGTGACGGCGCCTATCGAGTTCGTCAGCCATCATTCAATGATGCTCGGCGGCCGGGCGGTAAC